>Ga0209979_1000169_pt1 | contig 105977 bp, 132 predicted proteins | sample AnhtaG_FD_183114 | JGI IMG/M metagenome (GOLD analysis project Ga0209979, IMG submission 183114) | Deep subsurface microbial communities from Anholt, Denmark to uncover new lineages of life (NeLLi) - Anholt_01485 metaG (SPAdes) (version 2) | ecosystem: Environmental > Aquatic > Marine >... | reverse complement strand
GCACCAGGTTGACTAAACCTATATAGCATGCTACGGACCTCGGTACCAGGTGAGTGCGTTCGGCATCCTGAGGATGCCTCAGCATCCGAAGGAGAAGAACCTCATCTTCTGGTATCGTAGAGATGGCATAATCTCTACAGCGAGGTCCGTCCTTCGATACTGAGTCTCAGGACGAAGTGTATGCTCACATATTACCACCTCTGGCGAATGAATCTAACCGAAGCCCGTCCTTACAGGATCCCGCGGGAAAGGATTCTAGTGAAAGACTATGAGGAGACCAAAAGCTACTCTCAAACCGCTCGGAACTTCGGCACCCATCGTCGCATCGTGCACAAGTGGGTCTTAAGATACCAAAAAGGAAGGGGAGAGAGGGTTAGAGAGCCTTCCCCCTATCCCTAAGAACCAACCTACCCGCTTAGACCCTCAGCTGGAGAGGCTCATCTTACGTCTCCGGGATTCCTCAGGCTTCGGCCCCAAACGCCTCCACTATTGGCTGAAGAGGAACCTCCAAATCGAAATAGCCACCTCTACCATCGCCAAGTACCTTCATAAACATAGAAGAACCAAGAAGCATCTCAAAAGAGAACACCGCAAGAGCTTCGACTGGAAGGCCCTCCCCCTCTTCTCCTCCTCTCAGGTGGATACTAAAGAGATCATAGATTCAAAGGTCTTCACCCAAGAGAAGAAATGGCTCTACAGGCATCTAGGGCTCCCTCTCTACCAGTTTACAGCCATCTTCCCTAGAACGAGGGCTAGGTTCATCTCCTTCTACTTCCAGAATACCAAGAGGGCCTCTCTTAACTTCTTGGAGTATCTCTTCTCCCATTTGGAGAGCCATGGTGCTCCCTTCGAGGAGACCATCTCCTTCTCCCACCGGGATCCTGTAAGGACAGACCGATTGGGGAGCCGAATACGGAGGCCATCAAACCAAGAGTGTGAAGCGGTATGACCAAGAGCTCCATCAACTCAAGTTGGAGAGAACCCCCCTCTTCACTCACCTCCATACCAGGAAGGGAAAGCCGGAGGATAACGGCTTCGTAGAGCGCTCTCATCGCACTGATGATGAAGAGTTCTATCGCTTAGAGAAGAAAGGCTTCCAGGACCTCTCCCTACGGGATCCCGTGGGAAAAGACTTCATGCTCAAAGCCTCTGAGTGGATATACTATTACAACTATGACCGCTCCCACGATGGCTTAGGAGGAAAGACCCCTGCCGAGGCTCTCCAGGAGGTCAACCCCAAGTTGCCAAGAGATATCCTCTTCTTGCCTCCCATCATCTTAGACGATAGAATCACTCTCCTAGGAGGTGGTATCGAGGTCTATAGACATTACAATTTGACAACTAGAAAAATCCCTCTACAATTTCTGGTTACAGCCCTTTTCGGCTTGCAGATAGATGAGAATACCCTAGTACCAAATACCCACTACAGATTTTTTGAACGTATGGTATAATTTTGATGTTTTAAGATGCGTAGCGGAAGAGGAAGAGATGAAGAGAGTGATCGAGAGAAAGATGAGGAAAGGGACCGAGACGGCTCATGTCCCCGGATAAATCGTTCTGGGCCGTCTTCCTCGGGGTCGCCATCACTCAGGCGCGAGAACGAGCGGTGACAGACGCAATGCGGATATCACGCACCAGGTGAGGGATATACACAGTACTGCGTATACTAAGAAGTAAACCGAAATTCGCGCGCCGCCTCAACAAATTCGAAAGGAGGTTTTTGCGATGGGAAACAATCAACTATGGGTCCCGTTGGTAACGCTGGGGTTAGTTCTCTCCCTGGTAGCCTGCGGGCCGAAGGCCACGCCAGTGGTAGAGAAAGCCACGCCGACGCCTGCAGAAGCTACTCCAACACCAAAACCTGTAGAGGCAACACCCACGCCCGCCGCACCAGAAGGCGTAACCGAGGTAGAGCCCAACAATGGACCCGCAGAGGCTACGGAAGTTTCGATGGGCCTCTCCACCGGCGTCTTGACGAATGATGATGAAGACTGGTACAAGTTCGAGGTCCCCAATGGTCACGTCCTGAGCGTGGCTTTCACCCCCGCTGAGGATGCGCAACCGACGGATGTCTCGCTCTTCACCCCCGACCAGGAGGAAATCTGGTGGAAGTACGGTGTAGGCCCCACGGTGACGAAATCGGCCACCAAGGTGATGAACACCGACTCGGGCGGAACGTACTACGCGAGGGTCTCCGGCGGGTATGGCAGCTACAGCATCGAGCTCTCCTCGCAAAGCCAAGACGACGCCCAGTCAGGTGGCGACGCAGGGGACAAGGTAGTCGACGCCCTCGAGGTCCAGACAGGGCTGGCTTTCTCGGGCCAACTGGGCGACTTCGATGAAGAAGACTGGTACAAGTTCGAGGTCCCCAATGGTCACGTCCTGAGCGTGGCTTTCACCCCCGCTGAGGATGCGCAACCGACGGATGTCTCGCTCTTCACCCCCGACCAGGAGGAAATCTGGTGGAAGTACGGTGTAGGCCCCACGGTGACGAAATCGGCCACCAAGGTGATGAACACCGACTCGGGCGGAACGTACTACGCGAGGGTCTCCGGCGGGTATGGCAGCTACAGCATCGAGCTCTCCTCGCAAAGCCAAGACGACGCCCAGTCAGGTGGCGACGCAGGGGACAAGGTAGTCGACGCCCTCGAGGTCCAGACAGGGCTGGCTTTCTCGGGCCAACTGGGCGACTTCGATGAAGAAGACTGGTACAAGTTCGAGGTCCCCAATGGTCACGTCCTGAGCGTGGCTTTCACCCCCGCTGAGGATGCGCAACCGACGGATGTCTCGCTCTTCACCCCCGACCAGGAGGAAACTTGGTGGGAGCTCAGTGTAGGCCCCACGGTGACCGTGGCCTTTGAGATCACCGAGGTCGTCGGAGGGCCCTACTACATTCAGGTTGCATACGGAAGTGGCAGCTACACCATTGAGATCAAATAACCACCAAGGGAGAGAGTAAGGGCGGTGGACTACACTTCTCCATCATCACCCCTTGCGACATGGCTCATGCGAGAGGGGACAGGCCAACTCTGCGCTCCCTTCGGTCGCTTGCCCTGCGGGTCGGTTAACACGGGGTTGCCGACTTCGTTACGCTTCGTCCAAATCGCCTTCGGCGACTTCGGAAACCCCAGACACTTTCGGCGAACCCTGTAGGTAACGAACACTAATCCGTGATGAACGGCGGTCGCTCCGATGATGGCGTCCGGTGTGTCCAGGGTGATTCCCTGGGCCCGACAGCGACAAATGTATTCGCCGGCCAGATCGGCGATGGCAATATCCAGAGGGTAGGGTGACATAGCTTCCTCACCTCGCATATTGCGGCTTGAATCTTTCTCGTTGTCGGATGCCGGGTATGTTAGGCTTTATCTACCGTTGTTAGCCGTTGTGCGTACTTGAGATTCGATCCTCTTGACAAATTCGTGGAGTCCCTTGTATACTCCAGTTTGATCTTTCCCGGCGGCTCCACGGTGAGGGAGCGACAGGATTTGAGGCAGTCGACCAGATATGGCCCGGTTCCGTTTTCTACTCGCACGCTTCAAGCCCACGACCCTTCTTCCCCTGGGTGACTTGCTACTGGTGAACCTCGCTACTCTCTTGGCTCTACGGCTATGGGCCGTGAGAGATGGCCAAGAGGCAGTCGGGTGGGAGCTCATGCTCTCCCACGTCCAGTGGTTCCTTGGGCTGTCGGCTCTATGGCTCTTGATGGCTGCAATCCAAGGCCTGTACAGGCAGAGGACGCTTTCCAGGGTGCTGGACAGTCTATTGGCGCTTCTGGCGATCACTGGCTTGTTCCTGTCTGTATATGTTGCTGTCTATTTCTTTGCGCCGGTCGGTATGCCTCCCCGGCGTTTCGTGCTTGAGGCCGGCGTCCTGTCCTTGGTTCTTGTCTCCCTGTGGCGAGTGGCCTACATCACCATCTCCACCGGTCTCGTGCTCGCCCGTTCGGCCTCCGTTGGGCAAAGGGGTGGGGTGACAGAGTTCGTCCGCGAGATCATCCGCGAGACCTTTGCTTCTGATGGCCCCGGGCGCGCGAGGCGCCCTCCGTCCATCTTGACCGCCGAGGCGTCGAGGAGGAGGTCTATACCGTACAGGAGGTGGCCGAGATTCTCAAAGTACACGAGGCCACCATCTGGCGGTGGTGCCGGAGCGGCGATCTGCCAGCCTTTCGGGTGGGCCAGCAGTGGCGGATTTGGGCCAGCGACCTGCACAGAGTTATCGAGACCAGGGCCAACATGAGACCTGGCAGGAAGTCATAGGTCTGAAGAGTGACCTCACTAGGGTGGAAGATTTCTTTGCAGTGCGAATTCGGCAAGTGATGGCTTGCGGAAGTTCAGATGTGATAAGAGGAGAGCAGGAGGGATGAACCAGATCATCACTGCATGTGTGATCTGTTATCGATCTAGACTCGAGAAGGTGGAGCTCGGCCTGGAAGAGATTGCCGTCTTTAGGACAGGTGGTTTCTAGCCTTTTGGGGGGATGATGGAACATTGGTACACCCTATACACCAAGCCACATAAAGAACAGCAGGTTAGCAGCTTCCTGGAAAGCAAGGGGTTAGAGACCTATTTGCCTACTGTCAAGATCAGGAAGAACGGCAATTACAAGGTCGTGCCGTTCTTCTCTTGCTACCTCTTCGTCCGCGTGGGCTCCTCTAACGGCCTTCCCTCTCTGCGCTGGACCCCTGGCCTGAGAAGGATTGTCAGCTTTGGCGACCAACCGACCCTGGTTGACGAACATGTGATCTCTTTCATCAAACAGCACCTAGCCGATATGCAGGAATCCGGCTGCACAGCCTATCGGTTCAACCCAGGGGATCGGGTGGCCATAACCTCTGGCCCCTTGAGAGATTTTGAAGCGGTCTTTGATCAGAGCTTGTCTTCTCGGGATCGAGCGAAGATCTTGGTAGATTTCGTCGGCCGACGAACGCGCTGTGAAGTAGAGATCGACTGCTTGGAGAAGGTGCGCTAGGGCGTACTTCGGCCAAGGGGGAAACTGAATAACGTTCAGCAGTGCTTACAGTCCTAGAGCAAGCACTGAACGGCGGAGCCTGCCTGGAGATCGCCACGAGTTCTCCAAGCGATTGCTTGCCAAGTCGCTACCAGCTATCAAGGTCAAAATCTGACTCAGCGGTACTTGCCAAGAGGTCCCGGATCAGTCTCTCCCTTTATTGGGGGTAGTGAAACTGTAACTTCCACAAGTCTACCTTGCGCAAGTCTCGAATGGTTTCGACTAGCGATCCTCATGGTAGCCGTTGCATCCCCATCTGGTCGAAGTGATGATCAAGGGCCAAAGCTTGCGTAATGCCTAGTTTCTGCATGATGACGAAGGTGGAACAATCGGTGTAGCTCCAGAGCTTGTCGTGGTGTTTCTTCAAAGTCTCCCAGGTTTGGGCCTCGTCTTGAGGATCGATATGCACAAGAGTGCAAAAGTGGCTCGCTCTTAGCTTCTTCCCCATCTCGATTGCCGGTTGGGAGCCGAACCTGAACTTGATCAGGGTGAGGGTTTCGCCCAGGATGTAGTCGGTGACGATCAAGGTGGCATCCTTAATCCCACGCACGAAGTCGGCCACCGCTTGGTGGTCAGGATCCTCAGCATCAGCGAGAGCATACAGGGCGCTGGTGTCCACCAAGATTTGTCTCATGGCCTCTCCTCTTGGGGGTTGCCGTAAAGGTATCGATCATGCTCACGGGCGACGGATGTGCCATCGCCAGCTACCATACCGATGATCTCGAAGAAGGGGTCCTGCTCCAAGGGCTGGGGTACCTGGGTGCCTATTTTCTCATCAACCAATTCCCTGATAATGCTGGACATGCTTCGGCCGGTTTCAGCAGCGAGGCGGCGCAGATATTGATATTGTCGCTTGGTCAGAGAGATCTGAGTTCTGTGTAGATTCTCGGTCATCTTCATGCCTCCTTACAGTTACATTATACATCATTGTGGCACATGGGTCAAACGGATTTTCCAAGTCTCACATTTCTCGAATAGCAGCGTGCGCTCCTTGCAGACGGCACTCCACGCTCACCTATGAGCAGTCGCGAATGGAGGATGGCTGGTAGAGGAATGAGAGAGGGGGCGCGAGGCTAGGGGATACAGGATGCACAGTGGCCGACCTTGCCTGAACTTCGAGTTGTCGGTGGGGAGCTGGGTCAAGCCGCGAGGAAATCTCTCAGCATGAGCATAGTGATCTCATCGGCTGCGGCGTTCAGCTTATCGTCATTAGACACGAAAAGAGTTGCTTCAAAATGCAAGGCGGTGGCAACTTGCAGAGCGTCCCCCAGTCGCAGTCGATACTTTGCGCGCAGCTCCGCCGCGATCCGAGCTACTGGGATCGACACTTCATAGACGCGAAGATTGGGGAAACGTGAGATTAGCAATTCGTATTCGTCAGCTATGTCTGCACGCCCTAGTCGCAGGGGGCGGACGCCGATTTCCATGAGGGTGATGGTCGAAGTCACGGCAACAACCTCACCGTCTCTGACCATTCCCAGCAACTCAGTTGTCATGGGCAAGTAGAGAGGGTTGGATTCCAGGTGGTAGATGAAGACAGAGGTGTCGAGGCCGACGGATTGGTGCTTCATCAGGAGGCTTCTCAGCCGGTCCATGCCGTTCGCTCGCCCTCTAGGTACTCATCGGCGTCCACGTCGCGCCAAATCTCTTCGTGGAGGCCGGACAGATGATCAACGTAGTCCGCAGGCTCCCGGAGGAGAATCATCGTCCCTCCTCTGACCTCAACTATGAGCCTGTCTCCTTGCTTGATTCCGAGTTGCTTGCGCACGGCGCTGGGTACGGATATCTGGTATCTCTTGCTTACCTTCACTGTTTGAGCCATAAGACCGCCTTTCTAAGCAGTCATTGATTCTGCTTAGTGTCTTAGCAGAATGGCGTGAAATTGTCAAGCCTAATGAAAGCCAGAGGGATTCCTCTGTAGTGAGAGGTGTGATTCTGACTGCGATGCTTTGAGGAAGCCCAAGCGCAACTGGCAAGTGCCAAGGCTGACCGCACGCAGAACAACTAGTGGAGTACAAGTCGACCACAAAGGGGTGAGGACGGTTGGGCCGCAAGAGTAAGGGTTGGAATGGTGGAACGTGCATGAGTTTCGCATCGTTGCCCACACCCAAGGATCAGCGGGAGAGGAGGTCAACGAGTTGCTGGCGTAGCTCAGCGAGGAACTCACCAGGAGGCATGATCTTGATCTCCCCAGTCGTTGGCTGGTAGTGTCTAGTGTTGAAGGTGAGGAGATAGAGGCATCCGCTCCCCAGAGCAGCCACCAAGATAGGGAGATCCCTCTCATCGGCTTGCCCACTGAACGGTTTGAGTGCGGCTGCGCTTGGATCTTCAACGACTCTTACCGAGCTCTCTAAGAGGACACGAAAGGCGGGAAGGGCCTGCGGCAGCTTAGACTGGAGATTGCGTTCGGCCTCCACCCTGACTTGTTGGGAAATGATGCATTCCACGAGGGTCAAGGCTGACAGCTGGAGAACAACGTAGCCGGCTCCGGTGGTAGAGGCTGACCCGGCGATCAGAACGTCGGTATCGAGGAAGATCTTTGGCTTAACGAGCGGGGCCGTATCTCTCTTGGTAGTAACGTCGTCTTTCTTCATGGAGGCCCTTCATCAGCTCATCGATGCTCAGACCCGCTTTCTGTCGTAGTTGTTCGATTTCACCGACCAGTTTGGGCACAACCGACACCCGGGGAACGAGAAAAAAGGCCCCATCCAGATCGAGAAGGGTCAAAGTGTCACCCACCTCCAGGTTGTACCGCTTGCGTAGTTTGGCGGGCAAGGTGACGGCCCCTCGCTGCCGAATTTGAACAGTAATAGTATTCATAAGCACCTCTAGGTAGTCAGAATTTCTGAAATTCAACTCAATTATACCAGGGATTTGGTTCAGTGTCAAGATAGCTTTCGCAAGCGTTGACCAATAGCGCACTAGTGTCTGGCCAGGGGCCCTGCGTGGTGGGGTGTAGTCTGTGTGCCCGCCAGCGACAAGAAGGTCCATTTCAACTAATCTGCCGTCCCGGAAGTTGCGAACACTTATCTCGAAGGAATCTCGACTAACTGACCGTTGGGGAGCGTAGAGTTCCTGATAAGTGAGTTGAGTCATGATCCACCTTCTGGAACTAGTCTCTAGAGAGCACTTAGGCTCTCTACCCTGCCCGTCCTGGTACGCCTTGGGACAGGCGACTTGGGCCAGGGAGGGAGATCTTGCTCACTTTGCTTCGTATGGTGAACTCGGTATGAACCACCTTAGAGCCCAAGGGCCCCTTCAAAACCCTGAAGACTTCGTCCTGAGCTCGGTCCGAAGGAAGTGGCCACGATCCTACAGGATGGTCAGATTACTACAGTATGGTGAGATCGTTGGCTCACCACGTTGGCTGACCATGTCTTGGCTCACCTACCGTTCAGGTTGCCACAGGGATAGAGGCGAGTTATGATAGGTGTGCGGGAGATGGCAGACCAGGCAGCGGGTGACTGTGAAGGGGGTAGGAGGAAGCAAAATGGGTGCAATCAAGCGAGAGTTCTATGTGATCATTGAACGAGATGAAGATGGGTATTATGTAGGGGAAGTGCCTCAATTGCGCGCTTGTTATAGCCAGGGAAGAACCCTTGATGAGCTGATGGCGAATATCAAAGAGGTTATTGAACTCTGTCTTGAAGAAGGGGGTGAGGAAGTCCCGCCAGAGTTCGTAGGCATTCAGAAGGTGGCCGTTTGACGACAAAGCTGCCCATGTTGAAAGCCGATGAACTCATACGTGCCCTGGAGAAAGCAGGGTTCCGACTCATCCGACCAGAAAGGCAGTCACGTGCGGATGAAACATCCGGATGGACGGGTGGTTACCGTGCCTGTCCATCCTGGTAGGGATATAGGGCGAGGCCTTTTCTACGCAAGGTGCTCCGTGATGCCGAATTGACCCGCGAGGAGTTTATGGCGCTGCTTGATTGAACTGGGGTTAGAGGTTCGGGGGTGATAAGTCGCGGGCTGCAGGTTCTAGATTGTGAGAGCGGAGGGTTATGAGCATGGACGGCGGTCGAAGGTACAATTCGTGTTCTGCCGCGACCGCGCCGCCCTTTTGGTGCTGAGGAGCAGCAAACGGCAAACAGTTGATGGCAGATCGGAGATGGTGCCTATGAAGGAGCTGAGGGAAAGGGAATAGCAGATGCCGACGAAAGAGGCGGGTATCAAGAGAATAACGAAGACTACTTGCGCGCTTGGCCGCAGCCAGAATATCCCGGGTACGTCACGCCCGGCGGCATAGTGGTCGGCCAGATGAGAGGGAAGCGTACGTCGGTTCTCGGTTACCAGGATGTACCGGTTTTCCTCGATCCAGATCAAGAGGTCCGGGTCGGGGATCCCTGAGGGTGGCGCGCCAGCATCGCCCACCGCAAGCACCTGGACTTGAGCATCCAGCCGGCGCAGTTGGCGTTGAATGGCACGATTGATATGCTCGTCGAGCAGAAAGCGGGGTTTCGTCACGGGGTCGACACAGGCATGGGGCGTTTGCCCTCTGCCTGCAGGGCCTGGCGTTGTTGCTCGATGCGCCTACGCAGCTCCCGCACAAACTTGGACGGCTGGCGTTGCTGCTCCAGCCAGGCGGCCTCGCCCTCCTTCCACCACCGGGCCAGGTAGGCATCTACGGTGTCCTTATGATGCAGGTAGTAGGTGATGGTGGCGTGCACTTGCTCCAGAGACAGAGTAGGATAGCGCAGGACGATCTCTTCCGGGATGGCGCCTTCTAGATAGTCTCGCAAAATGATCTCAATCCCGACCCGTGTGCCCTTGATCCGGATGTCATTTGATTCCAAGAAATCAAAGTAGTCTTCCAGTCTCACTGGTTTCTCCTTTTCTCTGCTCTCATGTTCCGCATTCACAGTCTCTCAATGGGAATTGTACCACAAGTGTTTCGTGGCAGCAATTTGACATGCGGATAGAGGCGGCGCCCCGTTTGATGATAGTCGGAGAAGGCAACCTCAGCCCGAGGCAAGGCAAAGGGCCTGTAGGCCACGTCGTAGCTGAATTCTCTACGTCGGACGGTGAACACAAGGCTGTCTTCTTCCCCTACTCGGGCGATGTAGGCATGACATCCGAGCTTTCCCACTTCGTCGGTCACGTCGAAGAGGTCGTTGCCACTGGCTACCACCTGCCCGCCATGGATGGCTACCCATTGGCCTTGGTATTCTCGCATCAACCGGTCTCGCACCTCCCAGTAATCTCTTTCGTTCTCGAGAAAGTCCTGGTGCAGATGCTTCTTGTGGGTCGAAGGTAGGTTTTGAGAATGGATTTGAGGCATAGAACGTTCCCACCCGTGCTCTTGTTTTTTCACTCATAACTATACGGTACAAGCGGATAACAAGCAAGGTAAATGGAACACCGTGAGAGCTCCGATTTTGTCGCTCATCTGCACCTCAAAAACTTATCTTACCGCACGATCGTGGAGTACGGGAAGGTGCTCAGAAGCCTCTTCGAGCACCTTGGACTGGGCGATTCGCCCCCCAGCCAAATCACGGCCGCCCAGCTCCGGGACTACGTGGCCAGCATGCAGCAGAGGGGCCTGGCTGCCAAAACGGTGAGCAATCATGTCCTGGTGATCAAGCGCTTCTTTGGCTTTCTCTTGGCCGAGGGGTACATCAAGGAGGATCCGTCGCGGCGCCTTCCCCGCCCTAAGGTGGGGAAACGATTGCCCAAGGCGCTGACCATCACTCAGGTGCAAGACCTGTTCGCTGCCTTCAAAGGAGAGACGCCCACGGAACGGCAGGACAAGATGTTCTTCCAGTTGGTCTATGCCTGCGGCCTGCGGGTGAGCGAGGCAGTCAACCTCAGATTGGAGGATATCGACTTTGCCGAGGGGACCCTCCTGGTCATCGGCAAGGGAGATAAGGAACGGCAAGTATATCTAAAGCCCAACTTGCTTCAGGGTCTGAAGGCATATGTCGCAGACAATAAACCGGGGACATATCTCTTCCCAGGCCGGGGCGGCGACAGTCCCATCACATGTCGCAATATGGGAGATCGTCTAAAGAAGTACGTCAAGGCTGCTGGCCTGCCCGACCGGGTCACTCCCCATACTTTGCGCCACTCCATAGCCGTGCATTATCTGATCAACGGGGCGCCCATCACCTTCGTTCAAAGGCTCCTGGGCCATGCGAGCTTGGCCACCACCGGCATATACACCCAACTCGCGGATGAGACGACCAAGGAGATCGCCTTGAACACCCGGACAGCTCTGGACGAGGTGCCGCCAGAGGAAGAGGCAGTTCTGAGGGAGCGAGCAGCAGTGTATGAGGCGGATATTTTGAGGAATGGGACGCGGTGATGGAGGAACTGCTGCGAGAGGCGTGAACGCCGTTCGTGTGCTGGGCTGCGCGGACCCTAATGCCCCAACAGTTGATTGGCGACGGCGATGAACCGTTCAGCACTGCTGATGACTTCACGCGCTCCTGCCTCAGAGAAATCCCCTTTGTAGTCAGCTCCTTCCCGTAAGAGCATGGCTCGATCAAAGTCCTTGACCGAGGACAGAGGTAGTTTGCCGGCGTCAACGTATAGTTCGAGGAGGGCCACGGACAGGCAATAATGGCTCTTTTCTCGATAGCCCTTAGTATACAGGAGCGCTCGGGCAGCATGGAACATGGCGTAGTAGGCTTGAATGGTAGCTCATTTGAATTCGCCGCCGTCGCAACTCTTCTTAGCCGCTTGCAAGTCGTGGTCGGCCTAGCCGAGCTCCTTGGGTACAAGGCTGGGCGCGGCGCCGAAGGGTGCGATATCCTTGCAACGCAGACAGGCCCTGAATTCAGCCCTCATCTGGGGTAGACCTCCTCCAGAGGACAATGCCTCTCATCACTTGCTCGTAGAAGACAGGATCCTGCTGTTTGGTTTCGGTGGATTCGATGGGTGTGCTAATGACGGGCCGCAGCTTCCCAGCCAGAGAGCTTCTCCAGATCACATCGTAGATGGCATCTGGGTCATCAGTTATGACATAGAGGTCAATGTCGCTCTCGGCGGTATTCGCGCCTGCAGCGCAGCTGCCGAAGAGGATGACCTCACTGGCTAACGGCTTCAGTTCGTCAAGAAGGGGGGTCAAGTCAGCGAGAGTGAGGAGGACCTTGTAGTGGCGGATGAGGGGATGGCGGGTATTGGTGGCGTAGAGGACCAACTTGCCCCGTTGCTCGCGGGTGATGAGTCCCAGGGCATGAAGGTAGGCTAGGGCCTCGCTAGCTCCCCCATAGCTGATTCCGGCCAGGCGGCTGATTTCCTTGACGAAATAGGTCTGCTCCGGGTGTTCCGCTAGGAGGCCCAATGCGCGCTGCAGATTGGTGGACACGAAGACATCTCTCATCATAGTCATATCCTTCACTAGGGTGAATACATCTTCATTATATTGAATATTCCGTATTTTTTCAAGGGCCCTTGGGTCGCCTACTGGAGAGGGTGCGTCAAACTTCGCCTTCGCCCACAGCAACGTAGTCAGCGTTCCACCTCTACTCATATGCTAATGGCGCTGTCCGTCGTCGCCATCCGCCTTGAATGGACGTAAGCGGAGTTGGGAAACAAGGCGCAGCAAAGGGGGAACCTGAACAGCACTTGCGGAACTTCTGGCAGTTACAGGAAATTTCAGTTGATGGTGCTTAAGGAGAGGGATGGCAGCGTACGAGGTAGAATATGAGGAGTGGGACGCGTTAGTGGCGGAGCTAGCGAGGCAGAGAGGTGCAGGGGGTGGGAGCCGAAGCCCAACGTTACCAGCTACTTCTTAGCGCCCTCAGAAGCTTCAGCGTCCATGTCGATGTGCCAGAATGAATCGTCCACTGCCAGCCCCTCGGCTTGGGCAGCGGTCAAGAGCGGGTCATCGCTGGTCACGTAGATGATAGTCTGTCCTGCCACCTCTTCTTGCAGCACTTCCTGCAACCGGAGGCCACTGGCCAGATGGATGGCATCAAAGCCGCGCAAGGGGTGTTTCTGGCACAGCTCGGCGCCGTGGTCCACGATGGCCCGGCTGGTAGGCAGAAGCTCATATTGCACCAGGAGGTCCCGCTTGAACTTGCCCCATAGCTCATCGCACCGCCGCTTGGAGATCCGACCGAGCCGAGCGATGACCGCCAAGGCAGCGGAGACTTCTGTGATGCTGATCTCGGCCGTAACGAGGACGTTCTCCTCGGCGTCGACCAGGGCACGGGTCCAGGCGCTGCCCGGCTCGCTCACGTAGTACTTGACCAGGGCGCTGGGCTCCAGGTAGTAGACGGCCACCTATCGGTCCTCCCGCTCACGGTTGCTCAGGATGATCTGAGAAAGGGGCGGCTCGATTTCCAGGCGGCGCCATTCAGTCAGGATCCGTTCCTGCTCCGCGGGCGGGTATTGCTTCTCAAAGGCCTGGACTTCAGCGATCTCCCGACGCGTTGGTTCGCTGAGCAAGCTAGCCGCCCGCAAGGCGGCCCGCACTCGCTCCCGTTCCGGGCCAGGCCTGGCCTTTTCCAGGGGCCAGAGCCTATGGAAATCGCTCAGGTTGATGATAGCGGCCTTGGCTTCGCCTCTGGTTTCGATGATGAACGCGGTGCCTTGGGTGGAGACCTGTCTGATGAGCCATCCGAAACGGGTTTTGGCTTTCGTAGCCGGGATGGTTTGCACTCTCACGGGTGACATCGTGGTCTCCTTTTGACCAATTAATTAATTATAATTATACCAGTCAATTGGCTGGTTGTCAAGCTTTTTGTGGGTTTAGATTTTGCCAAGGGGAGTGTGGCATAAGGGCGATTCGGCTGGCTAGGCCTTGCCAAGGTCCAGACGAGGATAGGCTCATCAAGCCGGAGGAGAGGTTGGGCATTGGCTACCTCTGGGATCTCGCTGATAGACCGTGTCATCCTGAGGTCTCTGATTTCATCGCCTATCTGCACCTTAAGAACTTGTCGCCCGTCACAATAGCGCGATATCACGACACTCTCAAAAGGCTCTTTGCACACGTCGGCCTAGGGGAATCGGCGCCCAGCGGAATCACTGCCGCACAACTTCGTGACTACGTGGCCAGCCTACAGAGGGCTGGCTGAGAGTCGTGGGAAAGGGGAGCAAAGAGCGGCGGGTGTATCTGAAGCCCTACCTGGTGGCAGGCTTAAAGGCTTATATCGAGGAGAACGGCCTGGTGGGGTATCTCTTCCCGGGCCGAGGTGGTGAGGGCCACATCACACCTCAGCAGATAGGGAGGAGGCTGAAGCGGTATGTGGAGAAAGCGAAGTCGCCGGGCCATGTGAGCCCGCACACCTTGCGCCACTCAGCAGCGGTGCACTATCTAGTAGGAGGCGCTCCCATCACCTTCGTGCAGAATCTCCTAGGGCATGAGAGCTTGGCCACCACGGGGATATACACCCAACTGGTGGACGAGATGGCTAAGGAGATCGCTCTAAACACTAAGACGGCCATCGACGAGATCGAGGCGGCGGAGCAGGGGGAGCTCTTGAAAGAGGCGAGAGAGGCGTACGAGGCGGAATTGGAGGGGTGGGATGACTTTGTGGGGCAGGTGCTGGAGTGGTTGGGAACCTAGCTTGCCGAAATTCTTGACAGGGGATCGAGATCACGAGTAAAATATTCGAGACGCCCTCCGACTGCCATCAGGGCAAGGGTCAGGACAGCCGGCAAGGCGCAGCGCTTCCATGCACCTTCGATCATGCTCAGGGCAGGCAGGACAAGGCTGGCGATCGCAGGTCGGGTTTGAGGAAGAGGAACGACAGGCGAAATGTAAGACAAAGACAGGTGATGAACATGGGTTATCGAGCGCAGAGTGATTACCGGGAGTACGTCGAGGCGTGGCGCAAGCGTCTGGCCCGACGAGAAGCCACAAAGCAAGCGCGGGCGCAGCAGTTGCGACAGATTGCCCGGGGCTGTGCCCGCCGTCTGGTTCGGGAATTCGGGGCCAAAAGGGTGTATCTGTTTGGTTCCCTTCTTGACGAGGAATTGGTTCACGATCGTTCCGACATTGATCTAGCTGTAGAGCGATTGGCAGGGAAAGTTTACTTCAAAGCCCTAGCTGGTGTGTGGGAGTTGTTGCCGGCGGGGGTAGAGCTGGACCTGGTGCTTCTGGAGCGCGCCTGGCCGGGCCTGGCCAGACGAGTGGAAAGTGAAGGGGTGCTATTGGATGCCACAGCCTAAGTTCGCCGCTTTGCGGGCCGATCTTGACCTGGAGGTAGATAATCTGAGGCGGTTGGTGGCCGAGGCGGATGAGTGGCGTCCGCGTTTATCTGATTGGCCGGATACGGTGAGGAAGCGGACGGCTGGGGGGATTGTGCATGACTTCTATTCCGGAGCTGAGCGGATATTTCGGTACATTGCCATCCGCGTGGACGAAGACCTGCCCGTTGGTGCGCACTGGCACGTGCACTGGCTGCGCCGGATGACAACGGATATCGCGACAGTGCGCCCGGCTGTGCTGCAGCGGGAGACAGCACGACGACTGGAAGAGTATCTGCGGTTTCGGCACCTTTTCCGACATGCCTATGGGTTTGACCTGGAGTGGGAGCGTTGTTAGGAATTGCTTGATGGCTTGCCGGCTGTTTTCGAAAGCCTTTTGGAAGACCTGGGGGCCTTTGACGAGTTTCTCCGAACGCTGGAAGCCGAGGTATAAGAGGGTAAGGCGGAGAGGGCAATAGTGGAATTGGTGGCGTTCGTGGTTGCAACACCGTTGCTTGCCGAGCTTGGCAAGATTCATTGAGCGGCACTTGCGGAAGTCTATCAGTCCTTAGGTCAGCACTTCGACTAGTCGGTGCTTGCGGAAGTTGTGGCTAGCTGATGGCCAATGGCTGTAGCAGATGGAGTAAGGCACGGATTTGTTGGATAAGATTGGCGATAGGACAGCTATAGTCAGCGTCATCGGCCTAGGCTACGTCGGCTTGCCCCTGGCGACGGCTTTCGCCAAGGAGAACAGATGACTTCTCTCCGGCTCCCCGGCCCCCCTGCTCCCCTGCACTTCCTCGTCACCGGCGGTGCCGGCTTCATCGGCTCCGACTGTTCGGCTGAGCTCACCTGTAGGGTTTGGTATTGATGAAGAAAGCGTTAGTATGCGGAGCAGGCGGTTTCGTCGGCGGGCACCTGGTGAAAAAGCTCAAGGGTGAGGGCTACTGGGTGCGCGGTGCGGACATCAAGGAGCACGAGTTTGCGCCCACCGCGGCCGATGAGTTCCTGCTACTGGACCTGCGCGAGCCGCAGAACTGCCAGACGGCGCTGACGCTGGACGATGGCACCTTTGACGAGGTGTACCAGTTGGCCGCGGACATGGGCGGCATGGGCTTTATCTCTGTCGCTGAATGCGACGTTATGCGCAACAATGCCTTGATAAACATCCACATGACCCACACGGCGGCCACGATGGGCATCCCGCGCTATTTCTTCTCCTCGTCGGTCTGTGTCTACCGCGATATGAAGCCCGACGAACCTGAGATGAAAGAGGCCGAGGCCATCCCCGCGAATCCAGACAACGAATATGGCTGGGAAAAGCTCTACGCCGAGCGTGTGGCGATGGCCTATGCCCGGCGCTACGGCATGAACGTGAGGATTGCCCGGTTCCAGAATTGCTACGGCCGAGAGGGTACGTGGACTGGAGGCCGGGAAAAGGCCCCGGCGGCGATCTGCCGCAAGGTGGCTGAAGCGGAAGACGGCGGCACGATTGAGGTGTGGGGCCATGGGACGGCCATTCGTTCCTATACCTACGTGAGCGATATGGTGGATGGCATCTACATGCTGATGCAGTCCGATCTTGAAGGCCCGGTTAACATTGGGTGCCCCCAGTACGCCACTGTGGACGAATTGGTGGCTACGGTGATTGAGGTGTCGGGCAAAACAATCAACGTGAAGCACATCGAGGGCCCGATAGGCGTGCAATCGCGGAACTTCAGCAATGAGCGCATTTACTCATTAGGTTGGCAGGCCAAGATCTTTCTAGGAGAGGGAATCGCGCTCACGTATCCGTGGATCGAGGCGCAGGTTAGGGCGCAGCAAGCGCGTGAGCGTGAAGAGAAGACGTGATGAGGGAAAACCGGCGAGACAACTAGGTGTTTTGGCAAGCTAGGCGGGTTGTTGTCAGCAGTGCGGCAGGCTTTCTCGGCTCGTTTGTGGTTGAGGAATTCCATTCCGGCATTGATCGGCAAGTGGATCGAGGCGAGGGAACGGGGAGATGACCAGATCGTGGCCTGGGGGGCAGGATCGCCGACGCGTGTGTTCCTGTACGTGGAAAACGTCGCCGAGGGCTTCCTGCTGGCAACGGAACGATACAACGAGAGTGATCCAGTCAATCTGGGCTCGGGGATGGAGATCAGCATCAATGACCTGAGACCTGATGAACCTGATTGCTCGGCTGACAAGGTTTGATGGGAAGATTGTTTGGGATACTAGCAAGCCGGATGGGCAGCCGCGGCGCTCTCTGGATACGAGTAAGGCGGAACGGTTGTTTGGATTCAAGGCGAAGACACCGTTTGAGGAAGGGCTATGGCGGACGATTGAGCGGTATGAGCAGGTGCAGGAAAGGGTGCTTGCATGACACTCCGCCGTAGGGAGGAGGGAGATCGAATGAAGGTTGTAATCCTTGCCGGTGGCTCTGGCACACGTCTGCAGGAGGAGACGGTAGTTACACCGAAGCCCATGGTCGAGATCGGCGGGCAGCCAATTCTGTGGCACATCATGAACATCTACGCTGCGCATGGCTACAAGGAGTTCATCGTCACTTTGGGGTATAAAGGGGATATCATCAAAAATTACTTCTTGAACTTTTACTACCTGCGCAACAGTTTCAGCATTCGCTTGGACAATGGTCAGGTGGACGTTCACGGCGGTAGCCGGGAGGATTGGACGGTTCACCTTATTGACACAGGGCTTCCTACAGAGACCGGGGGGCGCATCAAGCGGTCGGCTCCATGGATTGGAAACGAAACATTCATGATGACCTACGGTGATGGCGTGGCGAATATCAATATTCGGGAGTTGGTTGCTTTTCATCGCAAGCACGGGAAGCTAGCGACCGTTACAGCGGTTCGCCCACCGGGCCGGTTCGGTGGCCTCAGCTTCGACGGAGATCTGGTGGCCAGGTTCGCCGAAAAGCCCCAGATCGGTGAGGGCTGGATCAATGGAGGCTTCTTTGTGCTGGAGCCGGGCGTGTTGGACTACATTGAGGGCGATGATACCCTCTTTGAGCGGGAGCCACTGGAGCGACTGGCTCTAGATAGGCAGTTGGTTGCCTATCGCCATGATGATTTCTGGCAGTGCATGGACACACTGCGCGACGTGCGCCTGCTTGAGGCACTGTGGGCCGAGGGTAGGGCACTATGGAAGGTGTGGGAATGACGAACTCGTTCTGGTTGGATCGGCCAACCTTCGTTACGGGGGCAACAGGACTGTTGGGTGGCTGGTTGGTGCGTCGGTTACTGGAATTAGGCGCTGATGTGGTATGCCTGGTGCGGGATTGGGTGCCGCAATCCGAATTGGTGCGATCGCGCTTGATCGAACAAATCAAGGTGGTGCGAGGGGATGTTCGAGACCAGGCCCTGATGGAACGGGTTTTGGGTGAATATGAGATTAATACTGTGTTTCATCTGGCGGCACAGACGATTGTGGGCATTGCCAATCGTAATCCAGTCTCTACTTTCGAGACCAACATCCAAGGGACCTGGGTATTGCTGGAATCCTGCCGCCGCAGTCCAACGGTGCGCCAGATTGTCCTTGCTTCATCCGATAAGGCATATGGTGATCAAGAGCAGTTGCCATACGACGAACAGACACCGCTCCAGGGACTTCACCCTTATGATGTGAGCAAGTCCTGTGCCGACTTGATCGCTCAGGCATATGCCAAAACTCATGGCTTGCCAGTGGTTATCACCCGTTGCGGCAACTTCTATGGTGGAGGTGATATGAACTGGAACCGCATCGTTCCGGGTACCATACGCTCAGTCTTGCGCGGGCAGCGGCCCGTTATCCGTTCAGACGGGCAATACGTGCGAGACTACTTCTACGTCGAGGATGCCGTGGCCGCCTATGTACTACTGGCGGAACGGCAGGCTGAAAACCGTGACCTGCGGGGCCATGCTTTTAACTTCTCCAACGAGACACCAGTAGCGGTATTAGAACTGGTTAGACGCATCCTGGGATTGATGGGGTCCGACTTGGAGCCAGATATCCACAATGAGGCAACAAACGAAATTCGCCAACAGTACCTGAGCGCCGAGAAAGCGCGCCGACTGTTAGGTTGGCATCCCTTATTTACGCTGGATGAAGGGCTAAGGCGTACCATTGCCTGGTATCAGGAGTTCTCTGCCCATGACAGCCAAAGCTGAAGCGCTGCGAGCGCAAATCTTGGAGCTAGTTGCAGAATACTATACGATCGCCTTCCCAACCTGTGACTTTGTTCCTGGTGAGACACCGGTGCCAGTTTCTGGTAGGGTTTTTGATGCTACAGAGCTCCAGTATCTGGTAGATGCCTCGCTCGATTTCTGGTTGACCACCGGGCGCTTTGCCGATCAGTTCGAATGTGAGTTTGCCCGCTTCTTCGGTGTGCGTCACGCTATTCTGGTTAATTCTGGTTCATCGGCCAATCTACTGGCGCTGTCGTGCCTGAACTCTCCCAAGCTAGCTGAGCGACGTTTGCATCCTGACGATGAGGTCATCACGGTCGCAGCAGGTTTTCCAACGACGGTTAACCCGATCGTCCAAAATGGGCTTGTGCCGGTGTTTGTAGATGTCACAATACCTACCTACAACATAGACGTAACGCAACTTGAAGAGGCCTATTCCGAGCAGACCCGCGCTATCATACTGGCCCACACTCTAGGAAATCCATTCGACCTGGGAGCCGTGACAGCCTTTGTTCGGCGGCACGGCCTTTGGCTCATCGAGGATTGCTGTGATGCGGTGGGAGCTACGTATCACGGCCAGAAGGTGGGCACCTTTGGCGACCTGGCCACCGTGAGCTTCTATCCAGCACATCATATCACGATGGGTGAGGGCGGTTGTGTGTTGACGGGGCAGCCCCTGTTGAAGACGCTAGTGGAGTCTTTCCGCGACTGGGGACGAGATTGCTGGTGCGAGCCGGGGAAAGAAAACACCTGCGGCAAGCGGTTCGATTGGCAACTAGGGGAGTTACCATATGGGTATGACCACAAATACATCTATTCGCATGTCGGGTACAATCTCAAGCTGACCGACATGCAAGCTGCGGCGGGAGTAGCCCAATTGAGAAAGTTGCCGGCCTTTATTGAAGCACGTCGGTGTAATTTTCAAGTGTTGTATGAGGGGCTAATAGACCTGGAAGAGTTCTTCATCCTACCCCAACCAACCCCAGGGAGTGAACCCAGTTGGTTTGGTTTTCCTTTGGCCGTGCGGCCTGAGGCACCATTCACTCGGAGTGAGGTCGTACGCTACTTGGAGAAACACAAGATCGCGACCCGGCTGCTTTTCGCGGGAAACTTGGTCCGCCAGCCAGCCTACCATGAAGTTCCGCACCGGGTGGTTGGAGACTTGGACAACTCGGACTTTGTAATGAACCATGTCTTCTGGGTTGGAGTCTACCCGGGGCTTTCATCAGCCATGCTTGAATACGTGATAGAAGTCTTTCATCAAATGCCAGGGAGGTTAGCATGAAAGGGAGATGTGATGAGAGTTGCCGACTATATTGCTGAATACATATATGACCTCGGCGTTCGCCACATTTTCATGGTTGCCGGTGGCGGCATGATGTTTCTCTCTGATGGCATCGCCGCCCATCCGCACCTCGAAGCCGTTTGCACACACCATGAGCAGGCCGCGGCCATGGCTGCCGTCTCCTACGCCAAGTACAACCAGAACTTTGGGGCATGCTACGTCACGACCGGATGCGGCGGCACGAACGCGATCACCGGCCTGCTGAACGGCTGGCAGGATAACATCCCGTGCCTATTCGTCTCCGGCCAGTCCAAGCGCAAGGAAACGATCCGAAACTCCGGGTTGAAGCTCCGGCAGTTCGGGGTCCAAGAGGCGGACATCGTCACTGTTGTGCGGTCGCTGACGAAACACGCGGTCATGGTAAACAAGCCTGAACTCATCGCCTACCACTTGGACAAGGCGATATTCTTGGCGCGGCACGGCCGCCCTGGGCCTGTCTGGCTCGACGTCCCGCTCGACGTACAGGCCGCTCCGATCCATCCGGACAACCTCCTCCGTTTCTCTCCTGAGGACTATATCGCGGAGGATTACGGCGTGCCTACCGACGACGAGGTAGTAGAGTTGGCTTGCCTTATCGAACAGGCCAACCGGCCAATCTTCATCGCGGGCCAGGGCGTGCGCCTAGGTAGAGCCATCCCCGCCTTCAAGGCTTTCATTGAAAAGTTTCAAATGCCCTTCGTGGTCTCCAAGCTCGCAGTCGATCTCCTGCCGAGCGCCCACCCCCTTTTCATCGGCCGCATTGGCAACAAGGGCGACAGGCCTGGCAACATGGCCGTGCAAAACTCGGATTTGGTCATTTCCATCGGCTGCCGCTTGAGCGTGAGCACCACAGGTCACGAGTACGACAAGTTTGCCAGGAAGGCAAAAATCGTGGTTGTGGACATCGACCCCGTGGAGCACAAGAAGAACACGGTCCGTATCGACCGTTTCATTCAGGCCGACGCGAAGCTGTTTTTGGAGAAGATCGGGGCCCTTACCCCGCCGCTGCAGAAAACTGCGTGGCTTGAGAAATGCTGCCACTGGAGAGTGAAGTATCCGGTGTGCCTGCCCGAGTACGCCGACGACTCAGAGGGGATCAACCTTTACTACTTCATTAACTGTCTTTCCAAGGCGCTCCCTGACGATGCGGTCATTGTCTCCGACGCAGGCTCCGCAGGTTTCGTCACCACGCAGCAAATTCACCTCAAGGCAGAACAGCGGTCCATTGCGTCGGGCGCCCAGATGGAAATGGGGTATACCCTTCCTGCCACCATCGGCGCTTGCTACGCGAAGAACAAGGGCGAGGTGATCGGCATCACTGGCGACGGCTCGTTCCAGATGAACATCCAAGAACTGCAGACTATCATCCATAACGATCTGCCGATCAAAATCTTCGTCTGGAACAACGACGGCTACCTATCCATCCGTGCCACCCAGCGCAAGTTCTTCAAGGGCCGTTTCATCGGGACCGACAGCACTTCTGGCCTGTCTTTCCCAAGCCTGCAGAAGATTGCCGACGCCTACGGCATCAAGTATTTTAGGGTCGAACATAGCGAGAATTTGACGGAAGAGATCAGAGAGGTCCTGGACTATCCCAAGGCTGCCATCTGCGAGGTGATGTGCAACCGGAATCAGGAAATTGTACCCACGGTCTCTTCCGTACAGAAAGAGGACGGCACGATAATCTCAAAACCGCTAGAAGACATGTATCCATTCCTGGATAGGAAAGAATTCTACAAGGAGATGATAATAGAGCCCATTGAAGAAGAATAGAACTATTACTATCTCCACCCATGAAGCAAGCTAGCTGTTAAAGTGCAACCATCCAAAAGGGGGAACTGTGGTGAACGACAACACCAGAGGAAATCCTCTAGCCGCAGATTTGGAGCACATACTTGAGCATACCGCCGCCCTTTGGGAGAACATCCGGGGGGCCAGGATTTTTGTAACCGGCGGGACCGGATTTTTCGGCGCTTGGCTTCTTGAAAGTTTCGCTTGGACCAACAAAAAGCTGGGCCTTGGCGCGAGGGTTCTTGTTTTGTCGCGCGACCCTGGGAAATTCGCCAGGAAGTGCCCGCATCTGGCCAATGATCCGAGCGTGGATTTCCTCATCGGAGACGTGCGTGATTTTGAATTTCCAAGTGAGCGTTTTGATTACGTGATCCACGCTGCGACGGAGGCCAGCGCGAAATTGAACGAGGAAAATCCGCTGTTGATGGTTGAAACCATAGTGGACGGAACAAGGCGGACCTTGGGGTTTGCCCGCCGCAGCCAGGCAAGGCGTTTCCTCTATATCAGCTCCGGCGCGGTATATGGTAAGCAGCCGCCGGATCTGTCTCGCATTCCTGAGGACTACTTGAGTGCTCCCGATCCGCTGGATTCCCGATCCGCCTACGGCGAAGGCAAGCGCCTCTCCGAATTGCTGTGCTCAATTTACAAAAAGCAATTCCGCATAAAAGCGATTATCGCGCGTTGCTTTGCTTTTGTGGGGCCATACTTGAATCTAGATATTCATTACGCCGTAGGAAATTTCATCAGGGACGGCTTGTCAGGAGGTCCCATTCGGGTTTCCGGGGACGGCACCTCTTTTCGCTCCTACATGTATGCGGCCGATTTGGCGATTTGGCTTTGGACTTTGCTATTCCGGGGCGAGCCGGGCGAAGCGTATAACGTGGGTTCTGAAGACGCCGTTACCATCAAGGAATTGGCGCAGGAAGTCAGCGCCGCCTTTCTCCATTCTCCAGATGTCGTCATCGCCAAAACTCCTATACCGGGCCGACCGCAAGAGCAGTATGTGCCATCTGTCAAAAAGGGAAGGAAAGAACTTGGACTTGATGTTTGGATAAAGTTAGATGAGGCATTACGTAGAACAATTGCATTTTCGGAGCAACATGATTGTGCCGCCGATGGAGGCACGTGACATTCCTGATAAGGCAGGACACGACTGAGCCAAAGCAGTATTCAAGGCGCGGAGAAACCGAAACGAGGAGGCATTGATATGAAAGTAGCTATTCTATGTGGGGGCAGGGGAATCCGGCTGGCGGAGGATATCGAGTTCCGGCCTAAACCTATGGCGCCTATTGGTCAAATTCCTATCCTTTGCCATCTGATGAAACTGTACATTCACTACGGGTACACTGAATTCATCTTGTGTCTCGGCTCAAACGGGAATGCCTTCAAGGATTTCTTTCTGCGATTCAGGGAATACGCCTATGGCTTCACCCTTGATATGCGAAACAGTACAACCGTGTACCAGAAAAAGACGGACTGGGACGATGTGACAAACGCCAAGATCACTTTCTTGGACACCGGCACAGATGCGACAACTGGGGAGCGGATTGCCCAGGTCGAGCCGCACGTTGGGGATGATGAGCATTTCTTTTTGACATACGGCGATACGCTGTCTGATGTCCGCCTGGGCGATCTTTATGCGTTTCACTTAGCGATGGGACGAATCGTGACTGTGACCGCAGCGCATCCGACTACCCGCCTGGGCATAATCGAGTGCGCTGATGGCTTGGCGACCTCCTTTAGAGAATCAGATCCGCAACGTAGCGCGGTAAAGGGTGGATTCTATGTCTGTTCGCGCCGTGTGTTTGACTACATCCGGCAACACCAACGGTGCGTATTTGAAAGCGATGTGCTGCCCAAGCTAGTGCAAGAACATGAACTCGCAGTGTTCGAGCATCCGGGATTCTGGCATTTGCTGGAGTCATATAAAGATTTGGGAGAGCTCGAGGCCATGTGGAACAACGGAACTGCTCCCTGGTGGATAAGATGACTGCTGCATCTGATCTAGAAAAGCTGTGTGTGCAAATGGGGGAGCAAGACAACGTCCTGACAGCCTTGCAGGACATAAAACCGGGCGAATATCATCTTAATGGTCGCAGATTTGTAGTTCAGGAGCTTATCCCGATCGGGTTCAAGGTGGCCACGGAAACGATAGCTGCTGGCCGGAAAGTCATAAAATACAACAACCCGATCGGTGTGGCAGTGGCTGATATTCTGCCTGGAATGTTGGTTCACATTCACAATTTGGTGGGCACAGGCTCACAGCCCCGCTAAGAGGAGGTCCGTCACGACTGCTGAGAATACGCTGAGCGGATATCGGCGCGCTGAACATGTCTACGGTGTGCGCAATCACGTGATTATCGTTTCCACCGTGCATTGTGTTAATCCCTTCGTGCAAGAGATCGCGCGTCGAGTTCCCGGTGTCATCCCCATTTTGCACCAACACGGTTGCGATCAAATGGGGGCTGACCTCGAGCAAACGCTGCGAACTCTCGCAGGGTTGTGTAGTAATCCAAATGTCTTTAGTGCGCTGATTGTGGGGCTGGGATGTGAAAATGTGACTACCAGAGAGATCCTGGCAAGAACGAAAAGACATAACCGCGTGGTGCAAAGTATCAACGTGCAAGCTATTGGTGATGCTGAGCACATCGTGAGCACGGGAACAAGGCTTTTGGAGGGGCTCAAGGAGCAAGCCGACGAACAGAAACCGGAGACATTCGAGATTGCAGACTTGGTCGTTGGACTGGAGTGCGGTGGATCAGATGCTTTCTCTGGAATCAGCGCTAATCCAGCTGTTGGAAAAGTGAGTGATCGCTTGGTTCATCTAGGCGCAACAGTTATCTTATCCGAGATCCCCGAGATGATTGGTACAGAGGAGTTACTGGCAAAACGCGGAGCCACGAACGAGATCGGGGAGCAAATCTCATTACGAACCCAGCGGTACATCCGTGGGGCGGAAACTATGGGACGAGATCTGATTGGGACCAATCCCACGCCCGGTAATATTCGCAGTGGGCTTTCGACCATCGAGGAGAAATCCCTGGGTTGTGTAACCAAAGGCGGCTCAACTCCGATTCAGGAGGTTGTCGAGTATGCTCAGGGTCCTTCAAAAAAGGGATTGGTCATTATGGATACGCCGGGAAACGACGGAGAATCCTTGACCGGACTGACGGCTGGTGGGGCGCATATGATTCTATTCACAACGGGATTGGGTACGCCGCTAGGCCATCCGATCGTACCCGTAGTGAAAATTGCCACCAATAGTCAAACATACCGACGGATGCGCAGTTTCATCGATCTGAACGCTGGCGGGGTACTGGAAGGGAGTAGTTTGAACGAGATGGCGGATGAGATTTTCCGTTTTGTGCTGTGCGTTGGTCGCGGCAAGAAGACTTTGTCTGAGAGATTCCCCAACTCGGTTGTCTCCATCAATCGGATTGGCCCAACTTTTTGAAGGTAAGCTGTGATGGATAGGTTGTTCGCCGTAATGAAAATGGCAGCTGAGGCGGGTGCTGCCGCGATAGTGCAACAGAGACAACTGGGACTGGAAATCCAGGAGAAATCATATCGGGATTATGTTACCTCGAGTGACCTTGCTTCTGAAGCACAGATCATTCATGTGCTCAAGCGCGCATATCCGGACTCAGCGGTATACTCTGAAGAAGCGGGCTACATTGTTGGATACGATTATCTCTGGATTATTGATCCAATAGACGGCACCCATAACTTTATGTACGGGCTGCCCTACTACGGCGTGTCGATCGCGGCGGCCCAGAATGGTGAGATTGTCGCCGGGCTGATCGCTGTTCCGGAGACTCATGAGCTGTTCTATGCTTCTCGCGGTGAAGGGGCGTACTTGAATGGGAAGCGAATCGCTGTGTCGTCACGGAGTGACCTCAACCGAGCGATGGTAGCATACGATAACCAGTTTCACAAGAACTGCTTAATGCTGGGGAATTTGCCCAAGCTGGCCCAGGCGTGCTTGACGATACGAATCCTAGGAGCGGCATCGGTTGATCTGTGTAATATCGCTCAAGGCATTCTGGATGCCAGAATCTTCCATGAGAGCAAGCTGGTGGACTTCGCTGCAGGAGCGCTGATTGTTGAAGAGGCCGGTGGCATGGTAACGGACTTCGCTGGACACCCCTACACGCTGTATACTACGGATATCATCGCGTCCAACGGCCGCGTGCACATGCCATTGGTCGAAATATTGGGTAAATGAGGGGGTGAGTTGAGATGGCTTTGCCACTGGTTGCAATCACAATGGGGGACCCCGCTGGTATTGGGGCGGAGATAATAGTCAAGGCTCTTTCTCAGATGGAAATACATACGATCTCCCGTCCAGTAGTGGTGGGATCGGCAGTGGTGCTGGAAGACGCGTGCCGGATTACACATCGCTCGTTCAAAATCAATTGCATCGAACAACCTGTAGACGGCAAGTTCCAGTTCGGCACAATAGACACGATAGACCTGGCGAATGTGGATATGTCTGTCCTGCGTTATGGGCAAGTGTCCGCGATGTGTGGCAAGGCGGCTGGTGAGTATATTGACAAAGCGATACGTCTCGCGTTGGCGAAAGAAGTCGATGCGACCGTCACTGCGCCGATCCACAAGGAGTCTTTTGTGCTTGGCGGATGGGGGAAGAAGTATGCTGGTCATACGGAGATGTACGCTGATCTCACGCATACGGAAAAATACACTATGATGCTTGCTCATGGAGATTTGCGGGTTGTGCATGTCTCCACGCATCTCTCGCTTGCTGAGGCGTGCCGACTGGTCAAGAAGGATCGAGTGCTGGACGTGATCCGGATTGCTCATAACGCCTGCAAGGACCTGGGTATAGCAGAGCCCAGGGTGGGGGTTGCAGGGCTTAACCCTCATGCCAGCGATGGCGGGCTTTTTGGTCGGGAGGACCTTGACGAGATCGAACCCGCTGTGAGATCCGCACAGCAAGAGGGCATTCGTGCAGAAGGGCCGGTTCCTGCTGATACGCTATTTTCGAAAGCAAGAGGCGGTATGTATGACATTGTCATCGCAATGTACCATGATCAAGGGCATATCCCCATGAAGTTTTCGGGGTTTCAATGGGATGAAGCAAAAAAGGCCTGGAAGTCTGTGTCTGGAGTCAATGTGACCTTGGGGTTGCCCATCATTCGTGTGTCTGTTGACCACGGCACGGCATTTGGTAAGGCGGGCAAGGGGACCGCGAATCCGGACAGCATGACTGATGCGCTCCATATGGCTGTGGACTTCGCGAACGCAAGGCGCTGATGGCGCCAGGAGGCATCCTAAGGTTCTCAGCCTTTCAGATTTTTGCGCATGAGTTACCTGGTAGCCTTGTGAACGTGGGCGCGGTCAAGAAGAACATGACCGGGGTGATCGCCGGCTTGCCGCTACGCACCAAGATCGTCTTCACCTACTCGATTGCCAACTTCCCAATTATGCGTTGTCTGGAGTAGGTTTGCAATGACGTGTGTTATCACAACCTGAATGTCAAGATTGTGGCCGTAGGCGGCGGGTTAGCCTACGGGGCACAAGGTTACACACACCATGGGGTTGAGGACCTGGCAGTGATGCGCCTAATGCCTAACATGACGGTAGTCGCACCAGGAGACCCTGTAGAGACACGGCTGGCAACTAAAGCGATGGTGAACTGGCCGGGGCCGTGTTACCTACCATTAGGCAAGGCCGGTGAACCGACTGTTCATAGAGTTGAACCTGAGTTTCAAATTGGTAAAGCACTTGTTGTCCGAGAAGGCAGCGATGTAACACTTATTAGCACAGGGGGGATGTTGGTCACAGCTGTTGAAGTGAGCGATTTGCTTGCAGCGAACGGCGTACCACCACGAGTACTAAGTATGCACACTCTCAAGCCGGTTGATGTGGGTCCAGTACGGAAGGCAACGGAAACAGGACTAATCGTTACCATTGAAGAACATACAGCAATTGGCGGACTGGGTAGCGCTGTTTCTGAGGTATTGGCAACGGAAGAGATCCCCCTCTCCCTAATGACCCTGAACGCTGGAATGCAACCTGTGACGTTGGTTGGTAATCAGTCATACTTACGTGGGCTAGTAGGACTCGAAGCGCAAAGCATCGCTCATGCGGTCTTCAGCCGTCTGACATCTGCCAGGCGGGATTGTCCGGTACAAGGAAACCCTGGCCAGCCGGGTGAAGGCCGTAGCCCGTCTCGAACTGGGGGTAGAGGTGGATTTTAACCCTGCGCCGCTGGCCGTCAACGAGATAATTCACCCAACCTGAAACATACGGGGGCATTTCGTTGCCTTTTTGTTTAAGTGTTTTCTCTTGACGCCTCCCGACGAAGCCCTGCGTTTCAAGTCCGGAAGGCCTAAGGCGAATGAGTGGTATTGGCATGCTACTTGTCCAGAGAACATTATTGCCGTTCAAAAAATGTACAAGCAGTTTATTAGCCACCCCTGTTGATGAGTACCTGTGGAAAATCGTGTCCACTGTCCATGGGGTTGAGATCCACAGGCCGGAGTATCTAAAAATAGCGCAGCCCCAAGTCGTCGTGGTTCTAGCGAGGAGTTCTGCTGCGAGATCGCGTCGAAGGCACGCAGTTTCGGTTGCAGGAACGTCATCAAATTCAGTGATTTGTCCCTGGCCAAGTAACGTCCCCTTGATCTGGCTCCGCTTGTCGAGCGTACACTACTTACCTGTACATGGTGCGTACCCCTCTAAGAGTCCCACCTTGTATAAGCCAGTCCTCCCGAGTAAGATAGGCCCTTAGAGGGTCCTGGGGAGGATCGAATGACCAAGGGCAAGAAGTGGACCGCTGCGGAGAAGGCCCAGATCGTCTTGGAGGGGCTGCGAGGGGAGACCAACATAGCTGAGCTATCTCGCCGCCACGGGTTCGATCAATCACAGTTCTACCGCTGGCGGGAGGCCTTCTTAGCCGGCGGCACGGCAGCCCTGGAGACGCGTCGCAAGGATCCTACTCAAGCCAACCTCCAGAGAAAGCTCTCCGAGTATGAGCGATTGGTAGGGAAGCTAGTCTACCAATTGGACCTTTTCAAAAAGTTCTTTCCTGGCGGGAGCTGAAGCCTGAGGGCTGGAAGATGGTGATCGAAGAGATCGAGATGGGACGAGCTACTAGTAAACTGATCTGCGAGACCTTGGAAATGGACCCAAAGACCCTACGCCGAAGGCTTAGGGGAGAAGAGAGTATGAAGAGACGGCAGAGGCCTTGCCCTTCTCAGGAGCGGATTCGGGAGAGGCTCAAGGTTTTGGCTGAGACCCACCCTCATTGGGGTGTGCGCAGGTTGTGGGCTCTCCTGAGGCGAGAAGGGGTGAAAGTTAGCCGTAAGACGGTTCACGCGGCCTTGCGCAGTATGGGTTACACCCTGCCGGTGGCCCAAAAAGAAGCCAAGCGGAGAGTGGGGAGGAAGCCGGACGCTGTCACTAGCCCTAACCAAGTATGGCAGATAGACCTCACCTCAATACCTACTTTACGGGAGGGGTGGGGGTACCTCTTCACCGTTATCGACACCTTTGACCGGACGATATTGGCCTCAGATCTCTTCGGGAGATGTAGAACTGAGGAGGCACTAGCTGTCCTAAACGAGGCTTTGAATAAAGCCTTCCCCGAGGGGGGCAAGGGGAAAGGGTTGAGGCTGGTCCACGATAACGGCAGTCAGTTCACCAGCCGTCGCTTCCGTGAGTTCGCGAAGGCTCTGGAGATCGAGGATATCCGCACTGCCTACCGGCATCCCAAGTCCCTGGGTATCCTAGAAGCCTGGCACAAAACCCTTAAGATAGAGGAGGTCTATCCCAAGGAGTACGAGACCCTAGCAGAGGCCAGGGCATCCATCAGGGCCTGGGTGGAGAGGTATAACCGCGCTCATCTCCATTCGGCGTTAGCCTACACAACACCCATGGAGTATCGGCTTGAGTCATTGGGAGTACTGGCATAAAATGGGGGAAAATAGTGGGAAATTACAGGGGGACACTCCAACACCAACGCGTACATCTCGTGCCATAGCGGGCATGATCACGAGTCTCTTGCAGTATGTCCTGCTAATGGCGCTACAATTCGCATTAGCGCCGGTGGTGTTGCGTATCGCGGGACAGGAGGTGTTGGGAGCCTATTCTTTTTTGATGCAGGTGGTTGCTTGGGCAGCCCTTACGGACCTGGGGTTTGGTGTTGCAACTGGCCGTTACTTAGCACAAGCTCATGGCATTGACGATGAGCGGAAACGATTCTGTGCTATCTTTACGACGAGCAGGACCTTCTATCTGGGCAGCAACATCGCTTTTGCATTGGTGATTTTGATTGTCGGCTGGAAAGTGGGTAGCTTAATGCCCATGAGCCCTGGCGTGGAAAGCCAGGCGCGGTTGTTCCTTTACTTGTTGGCTACTTGGGTAGCTATCCGTGTCCCAGTTTCCCTCTACGGTGATGCTCTCATCGCGACACAGAATTTGGCTGCGGTCAACATGATTGTGGCACTGGGCAGCGTATTGCGACTATTGCTTTCTCTGCTCACGGTAGTGTTGGGAGCCGGTCTCATCGGGCTGATGATGGCCAATGTCGTAGCTGAGGTCGCGACATTCATCGTCGAACGTGCGTGGTATCGCAAGCTCTATCCAAGTGACAAGTTCGGCTGGGGAATATCGGACCGTGCTCTGTTCCGAGAAATGTTGGGATTTGGCTTGATCTATATGGTAATGATTGTGGCTGGCAGACTAAGCGCAAGCACGGACAGCATTATTGTAGGCTACTTACACGGTGTAGCCGCGGTCTCGATCTATTACACCAGCCAAATGCCGGGAACCATACTCTATCAATTGATCTGGAAACTTACCGACAACGCGGCCCCGGCGCTTAATGAGCTCTATGCCAGGCGTGCCATTTCTCAGTTGACTGGCGCCTATCTACGCTTGCTGCGCTATAGTTTGCTTTTGGTCATACCATTGGCAATTGGCTTACTCGGCTTCAACCGTGATGCAATCACATTATGGGTAGGACGGGCTCAGTATGCAAGTGCCCTATTGACGGTAGCGCTTGCTGTCTTTGCTATCACTCAGGTGATCAACCATCTAAATGCTATTGTGATGGTGGCCTACGGTGATGTGCGGGTGATGAGTATATGTGGCATTTGTGGGGGGATTGTCAAAGTAATCTTGGCATTTTGGCTGGGGCGAACGATCGGACTGGCAGGGGTCATGATCGCGAATGCCCTGGTAGATGTACCGGGACTCGTTTATTTTAGCTACCGCGTGTGGCGCTTACTTGGCTTGCCAGTCCGTCAGGTGTGGCGTCATGCCGTTGCGCCGACCCTGAGAGCAAGCATTCTGACACTGCTGGTGCTGATTATGGTGTTGGTACAGCCGCCCCCTGCGACGTGGCCCTGGTTCCTTCTTTGGGTTTCCATCTTTGCCCTTGCTTGGGTCGTCGGGGCAGGGGGCGCGGGGTTATTTCCCACAGAGCGTGACCAGTTGCGCCTCTATGTCAAACGTACGTTGAGCCTGGGATCTGAGAAAGCGAGCAGGTTTTGACATGCCAGTAGTAGAAAAGGATATCATGCAACGACCGTTGCTGACAATAGCAATTCCAACCTTCAACAGGGCGCCTAAACTGAAGAGGTTGCTCAACATTATTCAGGAACAAATCGCCGCCTCGAACTTACAAGCATGTGTGTGTATTCTGGTAAGCGATAACGCGTCGACCGATCAGACGCCTGCGGTCGCATCCGAGTTCACGGGAACCGGTTTCAATTTTACCTATTACCGGCAGCCTCAGAATCTTGGCCTTGATGGCAACCTTAGGTTTCTATACGCTCACGCTAAATCACGGTACGTCTGGTTTATGGCTGATGATGATTTTCCTCTCAAGGGAGCTATTGGCAAGCTTGTTAACGTTCTTGAAGCGTATGATCCGGATGTGCTCTTGTTTTCTTTCATTCAGCCGCCAGGATCAACGGTCAGGCAGTTTGACTATCCCGAGCCGGTCCGGTTAGTTTCTGACCCTGTCTCGGCAATTGAGCATATACTCTGCTACACTAAAGTGAGCATCTTTGTCATTCGCAAAGTTGCCTTTGATAGTTCTCAATGGCGAGCCCTGGATGAAAACCTTGGGAGTGGGTGGTACTACATCTCATTGGCATTTTCAGTTCTGGAGGCATCTCGAAATCTGCGACTGGCCGCCATTTCCGAACCACTGGCTACAAGTGATGAGGATTATTTTGTGATTGCATATGTGCCCGTGGCGCTCCTTAGGATGCACACAATTGTACAGCATCCGTTTGTGCTGAAACATAATCCGGGCTTGCTAAAGCAGTACCATGAGGTTGGCTATTATCAAGCAATTCAATTTGCTTTCGCAGCGAAAACCGGTGGCCTTGTGCCCGAGTCCCCTCAAGAATATGATGAGTTTATCAAGGATTTGGAGTGCAGAATCCCCACACTGTTGAGACGCCCTCGGTCTCTACTGCAGTTTGTGGCTCTAAAACTGCGTATTGCAAGTCTGTGGCCGAACATTAGACCTATTGTTAAACGGGTGAAGACACTATTTCTATCACAGAAAAGTAGATGTTGATTGTGGTGCGTACCTGGTGCGTACCCCTCTAAGAGTAGCAGGTTGGTGAGTAGGCCCCAGTTGGAGAATATCCGCAACGAGGAAGCCAAAGTTGTCCCGAAATAAGCTGCTGCTCCATCTATATTACTGGATTGCCCAGGTTTGCGATCCCTTGAGGGCTATCAGGGCAGTAAATGGGTTTGCCAGGTACTTTATGGATTGGTATGCTTATTCGCGTTTGCCAGGGGCGGAAACAATTCGTTTCATAGATACCTGGCCTCAAGTCCATGATCGAACCAGCACAACCGCGATTGACGCGCACTATTTTTACGTCAACGGTTGGACCGCGCGCCGGATCATATCAAACCGACCGGCCCGGCATGTGGATGTCGCTTCGCAGACCATCTTTGCCAATTTGTTAGGCGCTGTTGTGCCGGTGATGTTTTTAGACTATCGGCCATTGAAAGCCCATTTGAGCGGATTAGAGTGTGTTGGAGCGAGCATTCTGCAGATGCCGTTTGCCAACGGCTCTGTCGAGTCCATTTCGTGTCTGCATGTGGCTGAGCATATTGGTTTAGGCCGCTACGGTGATCCGCTGAACCCGCAGGGAACGCGACAAGCGGCGCATGAACTCTCGCGTGTGTTAGCGCCGGGAGGCAACCTGTATTTTGCCGTGCCAGTGGGAAGGCCCCGTTTATGCTTCAATGGCTGCCGTATTCATGCAGCGGACACAATTTGCCAGTACTTTGCGAATTTGGAATTGATTGAGTTTTCCGGCGTCCATGATAATGGCCGGTTTGTTGAGAGGGTTGGGTTGGCTGAGTTCAGCGATAGCGAGTATGCTTGCGGAATGTTCTGGTTAAAAAAACTAGGCCACAGTTTAAAACAGGTGTCATGATCGGGCTTGTCTGTCACGGATAACTGATTGGGTTGGCATGGAATAGCGAGAAACGGAAAGGACCAGAAACTTGTTCAGCAAACTTAAGCCATACGTCGAGCGCTATCCGGCGCTGGCCTTTGCTTATCGCACACTCCGCGATGCCTGGGCTTTTCAGCGGCAACGGCCGCAGGTCACCCCCTATAGCTTCAAGTTAATGGGCAACCGCGCGATGCAGACGGGCACTTTTGAGCCTGAAGAAGCCGCGCTGATTAAGCATCTGCTGGACAGCGCGGATGTGTTCGTGGATGTGGGGGCCAATATTGGTTTTTACACCTGTCTGGCTCGGTCATCAGGCAAATATACCGTTGCTGTTGAGCCGCTCGCGCAAAACCTGAATTATCTCTACGCCAATCTGAACGAAAACGGCTGGAGCGATGTGGAGGTGTATCCGGTTGCGTTGGGCAGTCAGCCCGGCATCGCCACTTTATACGGCGCAAGCACGGGTGCATCGCTCCTTTGCGGATGGGCTGGCGCGTCACCTTTGCTTCGGCGAACCGTCCCGGTTTCCACGCTGGATATTCTGCTGGGCGCGCGCTTTGCCGGAAAGAGATTGATCATCAAGATAGACGTGGAGGGCGCGGAATATGCTGTGCTGGAAGGCGCGGGCAATACCCTTGCCATGTCGCCCCGCTCGATGTGGCTGGTTGAGATCTGCCTTTCGGAGCATCACCCGGCGCGCCTCAACCCCAACTACGCCAGGATTTTTGAATTGTTCTGGCAGAATGGCTATGAAGCGCGAACGGCAGACCGAGAGAGCAGGGTTGTCTCACCGGCTGATGTGGAGCGGTGGGTCAGCGCGCGAACTTGCGACTTTGGCTACAACTATGTCTTTAAATCAAAACCCTGAGCGTTGCGATGCGTATTGACTTTATCCCTTGGCCGTGCCCGGTGTGCGGGGGCGCGGACAACCAGCCTGTTCTGACCGACATCAACCGTCGTCAGGGACTGCCTATCTTTGCTACATTGGTTGAATGCCAGAACAGCGGCATGCGTTATCTCAACCCGGCGCCGGATGCCGCCAGCCTGGCACAACTCTATAGTGATGGGTCAGTGGACCCGGTAACACTTGATCCTGTTACTGTTCAGCCTGTGCCCCGCACGTTGGCGCCAGTAGGCCGTCCCAGGCTGTGCTTCAACGCTCACCGGATTCACGCGGTGGAGACGATTTGTGAGATGTTGCCAGAGCTTGAACTGGTGGAGTTTTCTGGCGTAACCGACGAAGGGGAATACATGGAGGAGGCGGATTTGGCTGCATTCCGGGACAGTACATACGCCTGTGGCCTGTTCTGGTTTAGACGATCGTAAAGTTAGGATGGATGAGGCAACCGATGCCATGAAAGGAATAGGCTACGGATTGGAGGCTTTACATGTATCCCAAGCTGGATAGTGCTTTTCGAGATTTGGTGGTGTGCCCGCTTTGCAAGGCAAGTGTATCCTGGCTTGAAAGCGAATGTGTCTGTGATGCTTGTGGTCAGCGTTTTAGCTGCTCATCCAAAGGAATATGGGATTTCATACCAACCTACCCCTCATTTTTTCAACAAGAACAACTGCAAATGTGGTCGAGCGCGCAAGCAGAGTGTGAAAACTGGCGTAGAAAGGTACATCAGCAAGATGATTACGATGCTTATTTGGCTGAAATAGACTCGGTTCGGGAAATCTATACCTCTGAATTTAATCTTGACGGTGTTATTCTGGATGTGGGAGGGGGGAACGGACGACTACGGTACTTCCTTCCCTCAACAGCATCATATCTCTCTGTGGCTCCGCTAGTAACCGTGTTTGATGGGTTAGAGCAATCCAATCTTTTGCGAGCATATCCTTGCCTGAGTGAGCCGTGTAATCTTCTGCGGGCACAAGCTGAACATCTACCTTTGCAGATGGCATCCTTCGATTATGTGCGTATGCGCTCAGTCGTGGATCATTTTTGGGGTCCTTGTCTGGCTTTATACGAGGTTCGGCGTGTCTTACGTTCCGGAGGTGGTCTGATGATTGGTGTGTTTGTTGGAGGGGGCACGTCAGTCCGTTGTGAACGTTCAGTTCTATCTTCTCTGATCGCACGTTTTCGTCAGAAAGTGAGGGATGAAGGTTGGGAAGCTGCGATTAGAGTTGCTATTAAACGGCTTGCCGGACATGCAGAGCATGATCATCATATCTGGCATCCGACTTACTCAGAACTTTTAGAGCTTCTGGAGCTCATTCACTTTGAGATAGAGAAGATTCACTGGCAAAAACCCCCCTATGACCAAGTCGTTTATATTATGGCCCGCAAGCGAAAGCCTTCTAGGAGGGGAGAGCCAGAACCGGGCTATTGACAAGACCAGATACTTATTCAAGGATTGACTATGCGGATTTTTCAGGCGCTTGAGGCGACCGCTAACGCTACCGTGCCGGGGAGCCAGACGTGGTACCGCAACCTGTACGAACCGCTGGTGGAAATGGGCCACTTGAGACGTTTTCGCCTAAGGAGCCGTTCGACGTCATTCGCATAGACAATGTCATTGAGCACCTCATGGACCCTAAGCCTATACTGACCAAGCTGAGAGCGCTGTTGAAGCCAGGTGGCCGCTTGTTCATCTACGTTCCAAACGGTGGTGCGCTATCGGTACGTCTTCTGGGCAAATATTCCAACAACTTCTGGGTTCCCTTTCATCTTTCTTTATTCTTGCCAGGGTCGCTGCAGATGCTACTCGAGGATGTGAGCTTTCGAGAAGTACGCATCCGCACATTCTCGCCTGTTGGTTCAACCTTCTGGACCTTGCGCCAGTGGCTCTTGCCACCCGGCTATTGTCGCCGCGAGCCAGACTTTATCCATCGCACTCTAAAGCGTCTGAGTCTGCTTTTCTACCCGTTGGAAGTCGTCGCTCCCTGGTTTGGGATGGGCGAAGAACTGGTGGGGGAAACCAGAGCGTGAACATCGGCATCAGGTATTGGCACCATTGAACATCCGACAAGGCTTCCGCCGCAGCTCATTGTATGCTCTGTGGCGTATGTACCGAGAGCGCCAGCAATTGCAACGTTTCAACTCAGTGTTGGATACCTATTTGGCCGATTGTGAGACGGCAAAGCCTTATTCAGAGGCCCTGGTCAAGGCCAGACTGCGGGAGAAACAATCACAGCGCCGCCCTTTTTTTGGGTCAGATGGGAAACTTAGTGTAGTTGCGTTTGGGGCTCGAAACTGGGAACAATACGGCCTGTGGCCATCGTTTGAACGGATCAGCCGCTTCGCACTCTCCGAATATGGCTCGGAGTTTATCTCTGGGCCGCCGATCCGTAAACCAGGCCCAGAGATGCGCCAACAACAAGCGCAGGGATTTCTGGCTTTTGTGGACAAGGTCGAGCAAGAGCGGCAGGTTACGTACGCTTTCCTCTACGCTTCGGGTGAACACATCTCAGATGAGCTGCTGGACGAGCTGGCCCGGCGCGGCATCTGGACCGTGATCATGAGCCTGGATGATAAACAGCAGTTCTTTCGTCCAGGTGATGTCACCGGAGAACCTCATCAACTGCGGGTGGCGCGGCAATGTGACCTGTACTGGACGACGTGGAAGACAGGCACCCAGATTGTGCTGAACATTGGTGGTACGCCGTGGTATGCCCCCGAAGCCGGCGACCCGGCGTTTTACCATCCGCTGGATGAGCCCCGTGATCTGGAAATCGTATTTGTCGGTCAGTCGTATGGGCTGCGAGCTGACCTGGTCCGTTACTTGCGCCGCCGGGGTTTTCGTGTCGATGCGTTTGGCTCCGGTTGGCCGAATGGGTTCGTAAGCCTTGAGCAAACGGTGGAGCTGTACAGCCGCGCGGAGATTGTGCTGGGAGTGGGCGCGGTCGGACAGATGAGTGGCGTCAAGCACCTCAAGGCACGGGACTTTGAGGTGCCCATGTGTGGGGCGTTGTATTTGACCAGCTATAATCCCGAGTTGGCCGATCACTATCGGATCGGTGAAGAGATTATCTGCTATAGTTCGTTTGAGGAATGTGCCGATTTGGCACACTGGGTTTTGTGCCACCCGGATGAAGCACAGCACATCCGCAAGGCGGCACTGAAGCGCAGTCTCGCCGAACACACGTGGGAGCAACGTCTCCGACGCCTGTTCTCGTTGTGGACATCGGTGGAAACTTGATGGCATCAAGACCCCTTTTTACGGAGACATGAATTTCCAATGAAGATTGAACCTATTCCAAGGTTCCTCGATACACTGATCGCATTGTGGCGCGCCTATCCGTTTCCCTGGTGGCGAAAGATGCTTCTGAGTCGAGATTTTTGGGCTGGGGCCGTCTATTTCTTGCCTCTGGGCATAAGAAAAGCGGATGTGGTTGTGGATGTGGGGGCGGACATAGGGGATTGGTCTGCCATATCCCTTGCTTTTCTACGCCCCAATCGTTTGGTGGCCATTGAGCCCTTGCCATCCCTCCAGTCCGTCTTGCACTCGCGTCTGGGGGCACTTCAGACGTGATCATTATCCCTTGTGCGGTCGGAGCTGTTGAAGGCAAGGCCATCATGCACAGGTTGGCTCATGTGGGAGCTTCTTCTCTCCTGAGCATTCACCCCGATGCAGCAGGTGATTATTGGCGGGGTGTAGGTGTTGAGGTCGTCGAGGAGGTGGAAGTGGAGGTGAAGCCGCTCGACAACCTTTTCATGAACTTAGGTATTAACTCGATTGATGTTCTCAAACTCGACATCCACGGCTTTGAGTTAGAAGCGTTTCGGGGAGCACTTGGGATCCTGTCCAAGACACGCTACATCATTTGCGAAGTGTCATTCGCCCCCACTTACTTAGGCGGTCCGTTGTTTCCCGAACTTTATGACTGGCTAAAGAAACATGATTTTGTCTTGAGTGGGTTCTTCGGCTTGCCTAAACCCCTTACGGGTCGCCTGGTGTAATGTGATGCATTATTCATCAACACTCATCTAACTGAGCGCAATCGTGTGGCTCAGGGCCGGCTTTCAAGTCAATGACCCGACAACCTGTGTGGTCAATCTTCTCTCTACAGAGCGATAGACAGATATGAATTATATGATTCGCCTACGCATTTGGACCTTGTTGCTGGCACTAGCTGTCGTACTATGTCTGGGGTCAGCTCAGGGGGCGATGTTTTCCAATATCGGGTTTGTCTGTCTGATGCAAGGCTCCCAGAGAAAGCCTGAATTAGGTTGGGAACGGCTTTACTTGGAATCATCAATAGCATCAGCCGATGCGGCGGAAAAAGCAGAGCACTGGTTTGGACGTGCGCTCATTGTCGACCAGAGCTCCATTAGTGCAAATTACGGGGCCGGTTTGGCAACCTTGTCTTCCGGCAAGTATGAACAATCGGTCACTTATTGGGGTTTGGCCTTCGCCGAGCGCCCATTGATCTCCGGTCCGTGGCTGGCTGAGGCAAGCTACCGAATGGGATTGATGCAAGAAGGACCGAGGTTGTCCCGCAACTTTCCGCAGCTTGTTCCTACATTGAGGAAGCAGGCCGGTAGGTTGGTGTCGCTCAGCGAATATGTTGCTGCCGCAAAGTTCTATGACCTGGTTTCGTATTTATCGCCCGACCTGGTCAGTAACTGGCTTGACCTGATGGAAATCTACGCCAACGATTGGGATAAGGTAGAGCAAGCGTACGAACAGGCAGTGACTTACCTGCCGGATGACCCTTACATCTTGATGGCTGGAGCCAGGCTGCAATTCTATGGCAGGGGCAATCTGCCGCTGGCTCTAGATCTAGCGAATCGGGCCTGGCCAAAACTACAGGGGATGGCACTCGCCCGCGATGCCGATAGTCGTTGCCGGCTTTGCGATGTGTATATACTGATGGGCGATTTGGCTGTCCCTCAAGCTCGGGACGATTTGGCGGAGTTGTACTGGTGCAAAGTTCTGGACTTTCGGGGGGGAAAGGGGCGCGACATCATGACACGTATAGCCCATCTGTTCCAGCGACGGGGGAATAGCGTTGAAGCGCAGGCTTGGATGGATCGTGCGTTGGCAGAGACTCCAGCCTACGAAGCTCAGCCTTATATATCCCAGGGGGACCTGTTCATGGCCCAGGGAAACCTCTTAGGGGCTGTGCAGGCCTATCAGGAAGCCGTGAATCGGCAGCCCACGATTACTGTGTATCGGTTTATTTTGGCGGATGCTCTGCTCAAGGCGGGTTACAGAGACCACGCTATTGCTGAATATCAGCAGATTCTTGCCTCCGACCCTGGCAACTTTCATGCTAGAGATGCGTTGTCCAAACTCACGAATAACCGATGGAGATAGTCCGATGAGTAATTCTCTTAAGAACCGGTTATCTCATTTGGTTGATCTTCGGATATCGGGCTTCGAGAAATCCGTTCCTCCAGGCACGATTCGCCAGTTGTCTTTCAGCGCACGTCGTTCCGAAGAATGGTTCGACGAGTTCGTTGGCCGAGTATCGAGCGCAATCGGGAATCACTATCTGCCTGTGTTTCGAATGAGCGATGGCGAGTTTCGGTTTTCTGTTGGATATCGCATACCTTACCCACCTCCTGGAAAACCTGCTTTGTTACACTATGGCGAAGAGTATTTGGCAACCTATGTGCTCCGGCGACGTCAGAAGTTGTTCATGAGTGGCTCCCCGGGCTATGGCTACGAGTTATACACACAAGCAGAATGGCGTTCCCTGCTGCCACATTATATCAAATGTCTTAGACAGATTTCCGAGGAAGGTATTCTGGCTATCGTCTTTTACCTGTCTCCTGATCGGTTTGCGCAGCAGTATTATGATGCGATATTTGAGTGGCTTGATAAGCATGACATCTGTATCACACCAGAAAACTACTGCCCTTTCTACTTTGCCTATGCTCTCCTCAACGGACCAAGGCGTCGCCAAATATACGATGGAAGGCGCATATTAGTAGTCACGTCTATGGATGACACAAAGGAGCAGGCCATAGGTCGAGGACTGATGAAAGCCGGAGCAACCGATGTGCAGTCTATTCGGATCTCACGCAACAAAGCATTGCTGGACAAGATCAGTTTGAGTGGAATCAACTGCCCTGTAGATGTCGTTCTGGTGGGAGCCGGTGTCGGGGCGGCCAACATTCTCGTACAGCTAAGAGAGCTGAACACGTTGTGTATTGATGCGGGTTTCTGTATAGACCTGCTTGCAGATCCTTCATTAGCAGGCCGCCGATACTTTACTCTACCCGATAATCCGGAGACCTTGTAAGAGGAACTCTCTCGTGGAACTACTCATAATCACCGTGGGGCTGGGACTTGCCTCTATAGGATTAGCAAGGGCATTCACTAAGCTGAATTTTACTCCTTGCTTCTGGTATTGGCTGGGTTGGTCACTTGGAATTGCCGCGGCCGAATTTAGCGCTTGGGTGGGTGTGCTGCCGTCCATCACCCCGCTGGGCCACGAGTTGATCATCAGAGCTCATATTGGAGCTTTCATCGGCTTTGCGTTTGGTTCTTATGTCCCAGGAATGGCGATGAGAATAAGGAGTCGCAGCGCAGGGAAGCCCCAGAAATCACCTATTCAAGTCTCCGAAAAAGTTGTGCGGGTGGCTATCTTTGTTCAATTCATGCTCAGCGTTTTCCTGTTGATCAATCGGGCATATCAGGTTGGCGGAGTCACTGGAATTACCTTGCTTGATATACGTAGTTCCTACTTGGGTGATCTAAGGGGATTTCCGCGCCTCGCGACTCATATCGGTCTCATTTTCTATTTCTTGCCTGTCCAGTTTGGCCTGGAAGACGCCCATTCGGGTAGTATCAAGATGAGGAGACTACTGGTGCTTTGGCTCGCCGGTGTGCCGGGGGGTCTGGCCTCTGCTGGTCGCGGGTGGATTATCGGTCCGTTTTCTAGTTACGCGTTTTCATATTTACTGGCGAAGGATGGGCCTGGGTCATTTAAACAGCTTATTACCTTGACGCGCAAGTCGATTCCTTTGCTAAGTGCCATGGTGGCTCTGTTTGTGGGCATTGCAGTTATGAGATCCGCAGACTTCAGAGGGGATATCGCTCGAGAAGCAGACAGACCCTGGTATCAACGTAGTCTATCCATCATACCGGTCATTACGTATTTCGGGCTTCCCGTCAGTGCGGCGGGGCCCTATAGCGAGATCGCGAGATCGCAGCCACTCTCTTATGGTGCCTTGACGTTTCCGTGGTTATCTCAACAGCTTGAAAGGTTTAAGTTTGTTAAGATAAGCCCATACGCTCGGTTTGTGTCTGGCTCTCGACACGAAATCCTTATGAGCGTGGACTGGCGGATTGCCTCGACCCATGCGACCATCCTGCCCAACCTAGTCGGCGATTTTGGAACTGATGGGGTCCTTCTGGCAATGGTAGTGTTGATGGGGGTTTTTCAATTCTTGGCCGTACATCTGCGCAACCGTGAGCTCTTTGGCCACACCATTGCAGTCACGTGCGCTTCCAGTGGCGGGTTTTGGCTATTTCAGGACTCGATGTTTGGCGTCGGCGGAACAGTTTTAGGTTTAATATGGACCGGGATTTTCCAGTGGTGGTACTATAGACGTGCTGCATAGCATGAGAGAACACCGATAATCCAGCCTGCCCCTGATAGTTCGGCATCGTATCCCTGTAAGCCGGGGTTTGCCCCCAACAGTGGTTGCGCAAAACCCGCTAGCCGCCGTCGATCTGAAATGGCAGTTGGCCCAACACCTTACGAGCGAGGAAGATTTTTCTGTGAATTGTGACGGCCAGTGTATTGATATTGATTCTATCCGTCTTGCTTTTGTCGGGGCTGTAGTCCCCGAGTCCATCGCCAGTCAGTACCCTGCTTACAGTGCGGCGGGCAACCTCTTTCAACTTCGCTTATTAGTCGCTTTGCAGCAGAATGGATTGACTCCATCGGCAATTTACTCTGGGCGACCAGTGCCTTCATTTCCTGCAATACGACAACTGTGGTTCCCGGCGGATCAGGCTGAACTGGGGGATGGCCTATCTGTATACCTTTTACCCTTTGTAAATCTCGGTGCGCTGAAGATAATTACGCTGGGACTGGCTGCATTTTTTAGTCTGCTCCGTTGGGGATGGCGCGAACGTCACGCGCCGCATAGAGTGATTCTGACTTATAACGTCTCATATCCGCATGGGACTGTAACTCTGCTAGCTGCGCGTCTTATCTGGGCTAGAGCGTTTGCGCTTGTGGCAGACCTGCCAGTGCCTGGCGATGGTGTGGTTCGTGCTGCCCCCCTGAGACGGCTGGATTGCTTTCTGCAAACCAAAAGCCTGCCTCTGTTTGACGGCATAGTGGTTCTGACGCGAAACATGGCCAACGACTTTGCTCCACGGGTGCCGTTCATCCACATGGAGGGCGCGGTGCCCAAGGAACTCTTGCAGTCTTTGACGGATTTGTCACAGACGGACCAGAGCACTGGCCCGTACTGTACGCTAATGTATGCTGGTAAGCTAGATGAGTTGAGGGGAATCCCCTTGTTGCTTCAGGCCTTTTCTCTACTTTCTGGCGATCAGTATCGGTTGTGGATAACAGGCCAAGGCCCCCTGCGAGAGCAGGTAGAGCAAGCCGCAAAGGAGGATCCACGGATTACCTACTGGGGATTCTTGCCGTATGCAGAAATTCTGTCTCTGTATCGCAAGGCAACTATCCTGATAAACCCACGGTGCACAAAGTCACTAGCTACGCGTTACCAGTTCCCTTCAAAGGTGGTTGAGTACCTGGCTACTGGCAAGCCCGTGATCACGACATGCACTGCTGACGTTGAAGAAGAATACCGTGGCCTTGTCCTTGCGCTGCGTGACGAGACGCCAGAAGCACTCGCCCGTTTGATTGATCAGGTTGCAAGGATGGGCAGTGCAGATCGCAATGCCATAGGCGTGGCCGCAAGGCAATACATCTTGGAACGCAAAACCTGGGAACATCAGGGGAAGCGAATTGCAGAGTTTATCCGTCGGCAAGTTCAGGCTGACTGGTGATTACCCAAAACTGTGAACTTCGGGAAGTGAAGCGTTGCGAATTCTGATTTATGCCCTGGGCGCCCGTGTTGGCGGTGGTGTTACGTATGTTCAGAACATCTTGCCGGCCTTATCGCGTGTGAATCGTCAACATACATTTGCTATAGCCCTCTCCTCTCGTTACCAGCGTTCTTTGATAGACACGGTTCCCTACGACATGGAGTTGGTTGAAGTTGACTTGCCTGCGCAACCCCTTGTTCGTCGGTGGTGGTACCAGCAGACTAAACTTGTCCGTCTGCTGCAGGAAATGGAGATAGATTTACTCTTTGCGCCAGGTGAGTCATCTTATCTCCGAGTGCCCACTCGATTCGTGATGTTGGCGGGCAATTTGAGTATCTATGCTCCTCCTTGCGCCTTTGGCTCGCGGCGATGGCGTATGCTTATGTATCGCTTAACTAGACAACTGCTAGTCTTTTTCACCTTGCAAAAGGCAGATCGGGTGGTTTTTGTATCGGCTGCATTTCGCGATCGGGTTATTGACCGGATGCGTCTGAATCCAGCCAAAGCGAGGCTGGTACACCACGGAGTAAGTGCGATTTTCTTGCACAGAACATCGCGACCAAATCCATTCTTGAACGGAGCCCCTTATTTCCTGTCTGTTTCTACTATCAATCCGCACAAGAACTATGAGACATTGCTGAGGGCTTATTCAGAACTGCCAGCAGCAGCGCCGAATCTGGTCATCGCTGGCAAACCCCTCGATGAGCCAACCTACCGTCTGCTCCAGTCTATCGTTGCTCAAGAGGAACTTGGGGATCGGGTGCATCTTCTAGGGGAGGTGGCTTATGACAAATTGCCTGCTCTATACCAAGGGGCGATCGCTTTTATCTTTCCATCACGCCTGGAAAGCTTTGGTCTGCCGCTGGTAGAGGCCATGGCTTCAGGTGTCCCGGTGATCGCTTCTGACTTGCCGGTGTGTCACGAGATATGCCAAGATGCGGCTTTCTATTTTCCGCCGCAGGATGTGAGGGCATTAGCGATCATTATGCAAAGACTGCAACAAGATGCGGGCCTGAGGAATAGCCTTGCCCAACGTGGCCAGACGCGTGCTCGTGCTTTCTCTTGGGATGAATCGGCCCGCAAACTGATCGATGTCTTTGAGGAGCTTGCGTAGCGCGATGCGAATTCTCACCCTTTCGCAATGGTACGTCCCCGAACCTGATATCAAGGTTCACCTGTTAGGCAAAGACCTGGTTGTGCGAGGTCACCAAGTTACTGCCATTACTGGCTTTCCCAACTATCCACAGGGCCGGATATATCCTGGTTACCACCAGCGCCTGTGGCAATGGGAGCAGCGCGATGGCGTGCGCGTGTTGCGCCTGCCGCTCTACCCCGATCGCAGTCGCTCCGCCAGCCGGCGGTCGTTAAATTACCTCAGCTTTGCCATGTCCGCCTCGTTGTTGGGGCCAGTCCTTTGTGGCCCGGCCGACCTGATGTGGGTCTACCACCCGCCACTCACCGTTGGAATCCCGGCCTGGCTGATCGGCTTGCTGCGTTGGGTACCTTTCATCTTCGAGATCCAGGACATGTGGCCCGAAACCTTGCCTGTCTCTGGGATGGTGTCTAATGAGCGTGTCTTGAGATGCGTAGGTCGTTTGGCCGACTTCGTCTACAAGCGGGCGGCAGCGATCACCGTGATGTCACCTGGTTTCAAACGCAACCTGGTGCACAAGGGAGTGCCAGCCGATAAGATCCACGTTATCCCCAACTGGGCTGATGAAGAGATCTATCGCCCTGTCCCCCCAGATCCTCTTTTGGCCGAAGAGTATCGATGGGCTGGGCAGTTCAATATCATCTATGCCGGCAATATGGGACTGGCTCAGGCACTGGACACGGTAGTGGAAGCAGCTACCCTGCTACAGGATCTGCCGGCCGTGCAGTTCATTATGATTGGCGATGGCCTGGATCGTCTGGAACTCGAGCGACAGGTGCAGACGCGACGACTTACCAATGTCCGATTCTTACCCCGCCAGCCAGCAGAGCGTATGCCCCACTTTTATGCACTGGCGGATGCTCTCCTGGTTCATCTCAAGCGCGACCCGCTCTATGAAATCACCATCCCATCCAAAACATTGGCTTACATGGCCTGTGGGCGGCCAATTCTGTGCGCCGTGGCCGGCGACGCCGCCGATGTCGTGCGCAGTGCCGGTGCAGGAGTGACTTGCCCACCACAAGATCCTTCGGCTTTGGCCCAGGCTGTACGCGAGCTATATGGCATGTCCAAGACCGAGCGCGAAGCGCTGGGCCAGGCAGGGCGGCGTGCGTTCCTAGCTAACTATACTCGCCAGGTGCTGATGGACCGTTACGAGACGTTGCTGACCGATGTGGCAGAGCGTTGGAAAGCCATACAGGGTTCCGGTTTAGATACAAAGGACGGGTGACTTGATGAAAGCGCTTGTTACGGGCGGCGCCGGTTTCATTGGCTCCAACGTCGCAAAACTGCTAGTTGACGAAGGGCACGATGTCCTCGTGCTGGATAATCTCTCATCGGGGTATCAGTGCAACCTCAGTGCGCTTCCGAGTGTTGAGTTCGTCGAGGATGATGTGCGAGATGCGGAGGTTGTCTCAAGGGTGATGCAGGGTGTGGAGGTCGTCTTCCATCTGGCGGCGTCGGTGGGCAACATGCGCTCCATCGAGCATCCCATAGAGGACTCAGAGATCAACGTCATCGGGACGCTGCGTGTGCTCGAGGCGGCTCGCCGTGCTAGCGTGCGGAAGATCGTGTTCTCGTCCTCAGCTGGCATCTTCGGCGAACTGAAGTATCTGCCGATTCGCGAGGACCACCCGGTCGAGCCTGATTCGCCATATGGCGTCAGCAAATTGGCGGCGGAGAAGCTGTGCCTGGCCTATGCTAAGCTCTATCACCTGGAGGCCATTTGCCTGCGCTACTTCAACGTCTACGGTGTCAATCAGCGCTACGACGCTTACGGCAATGTGATCCCGATCTTCGCCCATCGCCTGTTGCATGGCATGCCCCTCATCATCTACAGCGATGGCGAGCAAACGCGTGACTTTGTCAACGTGCGCGATGTGGCCCGGGCCAATCTGATGGCCGCTGAGGCCAATGGCCTCTCCCGTGCGTTCAACATCGCCAGCGGTACGGCGATCACGATCAACCATCTGGCGAACCTGATTCGTGAGGTTAGCGGGATGGATACAGGGGCGGAGTACGCTCCGCCGCGCAAAGGAGAAGTGCGCCACAGCAAAGCAGACATTTCGGCCGCCCACCAGGCTTTTGGCTACGAGCCGTCAGTAGGTATCGTGGAAGGGCTGACGGAGTATATGGCCTGGGTCAAAAAGGAGATGGGAGGTTAAGGACTGATGCGTGTTTTGGTTTTAGGGGGCGAAGGGATGCTGGGGCACAAGGTGTTCCAGGTGTTGAGCGGGCGCTTCGAGACGCTTGCCACATTTCGGAGTTTCAATGGGTTGTGGACCCGCTATCCTATGTATGCAAAGGTAGATCCCAGTGGCACCATCGGCGGTGTGGACGCGATGGACTTTGATACGGTAGTCCGGGCCTTTGCCCAGGTGAAGCCCGATGTTGTTATCAATTGCATCGGCATCGTCAAGCAACTGAAAGAGGCCAAGGACCCGCTCATCACCATTAACCTGAACTCGCTCTTCCCGCACCGCCTGGCAGAACTTTGCGCCGCGACGGGGACGCGTATGTTGCACCTGAGCACGGACTGCGTTTTCAGCGGCCGCAAGGGGAACTATGCCGAAGATGACATCCCCGATGCTGAGGACCTGTATGGGCGCACGAAACTGCTGGGTGAGGTAAATCGCGAGGGTTGTTTGACCATCCGCACCTCAATCTTTGGGCGTGACTTTGCCAAGCAGAGCGCACTGCTGGAATGGTTCCTCAGCAATCGCGGCGGGCGGGTGCGCGGTTACGTGAACGCGATTTATACCGGCTTCCTCACGCAGGTACTGGCCCACATTATGGGTGACCTGATTGCGGATTACCCTAATCTTTCGGGCCTGTATCACATCTCCAGTGAGCCGATCAGCAAATACGACCTTTTGGCTAAGATTCGCGATGCGATGAGATTGGACATCGAGATCGAGCCTTATGAGGACTTTTACTGTGACCGCAGCCTGGATTCGTCCCGCTTCCGGGCAGAGACCGGCTATCTTATTCCCGATTGGGATGAGATGATCGCGGAACTGGCGCAGGACGATACACCCTACGACGAGTGGAGGGAAAGGTATGCAACCCCTTGAGGGCAAACGGATTCTGGTGACGGGCGGCACCGGCTCGTTAGGACAGACGCTGGTGCGCCGGCTGCTGACCGGCGAGATGGGCCAGCCAGCAAGGGTCACAGTTTTCTCGCGCGACGAGGCCAAGCAGCACGACATGCGGCTGGAATACTTGCAGCGCGGTGTTGCCACCGACGAGGTCATCTACCGCAATTCGCAGGAATTACTGGCCTTTCGCATCGGCAACGTGCGCGACTACTCTTCGGTCTTGAGAGCAGTACGTGAGGCAGACGTCGTCTTCCACGCTGCGGCGCTCAAACAGGTGCCTACCTGTGAATACTTCCCCTTCGAAGCCGTGCTGACCAACGTTGTTGGGCCCCAGAACGTCGTGCGTGCCATCCAGGAGAACGCGAATTCGGTCGAACTGGTGGTCGGTGTCTCCACGGATAAAGCATGCAAACCGGTTAACGTGATGGGTATGACCAAGGCGCTGCTGGAGCGCATCTTCGTCGAGGCCAACCGGCATTGTCGTCGCACTCGTTTCCTGTGCGTGCGCTACGGTAACGTCATCGCCTCACGTGGATCGGTCATCCCTCTCTTCCTGGACCAGATTCGCCGGGGTGGCCCGGTGACGATTACCTTCAAAGAGATGACCCGCTTCCTCCTTGGCCTTGACCGGGCGGTGGACACGATCTTTGCGGCCGTGCGCACGGGGCTGGCCGGAGAGACCTACGTGCCGCAGCTTCTATCGACGCGCGTGGTGGACATGGCCCAGGTCCTGATCGACGGGCGGGATATTCCCATCGTCTACACCGGCATCCGGCCCGGTGAAAAGGTGCACGAGATCATGATCTCCGAGGAGGAATGCCACCGCACCATCGAGCGGGATGGCTACTACGTCATCTGCCCGATTCTGCCCGAACTGCGCCAGGTGCCGATTGACCAGCCAGCCCTGACCAGCGAGTACTCCTCAGCCGACGTGACACTCGATCACGACGGGTTGCGGGCGTTCTTGGCACCCTATTTGGAGCCAGAAGTGCGAAGGATGTTACCGTGAATTTGATGACCCTGTTCGGCACCCGACCGGAGATCATCCGGCTAAGCGTGATCACCAAGCACTTGGACCGGTTTTGCGAGCAGGTACTGGTGCACACCGGTCAGAACTTCGACGAGAACCTGAGCGACGTGTTCTTTCGCGAGCTAGGTCTGCGCCAGCCTGACCTGTATCTGGGTGTGCAGGCAACCGATTTCGCTGACCAGGTGGGGCAGATTATCGTCAAGTCCGACCAGGCGATGGACCAGGTAAGACCCGACCGCCTGCTGATCCTGGGCGACACCAACAGCGGGTTGGCAGCTATCGTCGCGGCACGCCGGGGCATTCCGGTCTTTCACCTGGAAGCCGGCAACCGTTGTTACGACGACCGCGTGCCGGAGGAGATCAACCGCCGCATCATTGACCATTGCAGCACCGTGTTAATGCCCTACACCCACCGTAGCAAGGAGAACCTGCTACGCGAGGGCATCGAGCGCGAGCGCATCTTCGTCATCGGCAACCCAATCTACGAGGTGCTGAATACGTATGCCGCTCAAATTGAGGCCAGCGACATCCTGAGCCGTCTGGATGTGCAACCTGCCGAGTATTTCCTGGTCACCATGCATCGGGCTGAGAACGTGGATGATCCTGCTCGGCTGGAACGGCTGTTGCAGGGGCTGGCGCTGGTCGCCGACACATACCGGCAGCCTATGGTGGTCAGCCTGCATCCCCGCACCGCCGACAAGATGCGCAGGTTTGGCCTGGACCCCCAATCGGAGCGGGTACGGCTGCTCACGCCGCTGGGCTTTTTCGATTTCGTCAAACTGGAGCGCAATGCCCACTGCGTGCTCAGCGACAGCGGCACTGTGCAAGAGGAATGTTGCATCTTCGGCGTGCCCAACGTGACGATCCGGGACGTTACCGAGCGCGCCGAGACCATTGAGTGCGGCAGCAACATCCTCACCGGTGCAGATCCAGAGATGATTGTGCAGGCAGTGGACATCGTGCTCAACTCCTCTTGTGCCTGGACATCCCCGGCGGAATATGTAGAGGAGGACGTCTCGACCGCTGTTGCTAAGATCGTGTTGGGCCATCGCTGTCAGCTAGGCAAATAGCTAACCTAAGCCTTACTCCAACAGGTATATCGGGAGAGAAGGATGAATCGCCGAACTGCTCTGGCTCTCAAGCGCTTTTTCGATATCCTTATCTCAGCCACCACCTTGACCTTGCTTTCGCCCCTCATGGCTCTCATCGCCCTGGCCATCAAGCTCGACGACCGCCGCCCGGTATTCTATGTGCAGGATCGGGTCGGCAAGGATGGGAAGGTCTTCCGTTGCTGCAAATTCCGCACCATGGTCGTGGGCGCTGAGAACAAGGGCCTGGAGCTGGAGGTAGCTAGGGACGACGCCCGCATCACTCGGGTGGGCCGATTCTTGCGCGACTGGACCCTGGACGAGATTCCGCAACTGTTCAATGTCCTGAAGGGCGATATGAGCATCGTCGGCCCGCGGCCCACTGTGCCCAGCCAAGTGGCTCGCTATACCACCTGGCAACGGCGCCGGCTGGACGTGAAGCCCGGCATGGCTGGCTGGGCCTGGATCCACGGACGCAACAATCCGCCTTGGGCGGAGCGCATCGAACTGAACATTTGGTATGTGGACCACTGGTCTCTCTGGCTGGACTTCTATATCCTGTTCAAAGCTTTCCTGATGCTCTTCCGTCGGGAGGGATTGTACGGCGTGGACGGTGTCTCTCGTGATCTGGAATAGGTAGCCGTGAGAAGGGGAGATGGAGGGGATACAGGCTCAGAGGGGCCGGACATCCGGACGCTCATCTTGGGGGCGGGTGGCCACGCCCAGGTGGTGGCCGATATCTTGATGCGAGCCCATGAAGCGGGCTCAAACTGCAAGCCCATCGGCTTCTTGGACGACAATCCGTCCCTCACAGGAACGGTCGTGTTGGGCTTGCCTGTGCTTGGGGCCGTCGCCCAACTGGACGAATCTGACCACGACGCCATCATCGTGGCCATCGGCGATAACCGTACCCGTGCCCGAATCTTCGATGCTGCCCAGACTCAGGAGGAGAAGATCGTGAATGCTATTCATCCAGCTGCCGTGCTCGCTCCCAACGTGCGCCTGGGGGAAGGGGTGATGATCTGCGCTGGCGTGGTAGTCAACACGGGCACCATCATCGGTGACAACGTCATCCTCAACAGCGGCTGCACGGTGGATCACCACAACCACATCGGCCCCCACGCCCACGTGGCCCCGGGTGCCCATCTGGGCGGCAATGTCCACATCGAGGAGGGGGTATTAATCGGCATCGGTGCGATCGTTATCCCAGGCCGCTCGATAGCCAATTGGTCCGTCGTCGGCGCTGGCGCGGTGGTCACTAAAGATGTCTCACCTCATGCCATCGCTGCTGGAGCCCCCGCACGGGTGATTAAGAGAGATGAGCCCGAAAGGTAAGCACATGGACAGACAAGTTCCCATGTCCTCACCCGACCTCACCGCTGCCGAGATCGAGGCGGTGAACCAGGTGCTGCAGACCCCCTACCTCAGCATCGGCCCCCGCATCGCCGAATTCGAGGAGCAGTTCGCTGCCTTAATTGGAACCCGCTATGCCATCGGTGTGTCTAGCGGCACGACCGGGCTACACCTGTGCGTCATCGCCGCCGCGGTAGGCGACGGGGACTTGGTCATTACCACTCCCTTCTCCTTCGTTGCCTCAGCCAACGTCATCCTTTACGAGCGAGCCATCCCGGTCTTTGTGGACATTGATCCACATACACTGAACATAGACCCAACTCTCGTTGGCGAAGTCGTCTATGACTTAGCTCGAGGTAGCATTGCCGGCAAGCGGTGGCTGCCCCCTTCGGTACAAGAAGCGCTACCCCGTCACGGCTGTCGGCCAAAGGCTATTCTTCCCGTCCACGCCTTCGGCCAACCCGTCGACATGGACCCCATCCTGGAAGTGGCCCACAAATACGACCTGGCCGTTGTCGAAGACTCTTGCGAGGCAGTTGGCGCTGAGTACAAGGGACGCAAAGCGGGCACTCTAGGGGACGTTGCTGTCTTTGCCTTCTATCCCAACAAGCAGATGACCACCGGCGAGGGGGGCATGATTGTCACTGACCGGGATGACTGGGACGCTCTCTTCCGCTCCCTGCGCAACCAGGGACGGGATATCTTTGAGGCTTGGCTCAATCATAGCCGCCTGGGCTACAATTATCGTCTCGATGAAATGAGCGCTGCGCTCGGCCAGGCCCAATTGGGCCGCATCGAAGAACTGCTGGCGAAGCGCGAGCAGGTAGCTACCTGGTACAACGAGCGTCTGGAGGACGTAGAAGGCGTGCAAATTCCCTACATTGCTTCCACGACTTCGTGCATGTCATGGTTCGTTTACGTGGTGCGCCTGGCTCCGGAGATTGACCGCAACGCCGTCATGGCTGCCCTGGGAAAGCAAGGCATTCCCTCGCGCCCCTATTTTACTCCGATTCACCTGCAGCCCTTTTATATGCAGAGATTTGGCTACCGGCGAGGGGATTTCCCTGTCACCGAAGCTGTGGGCGACACCTGCTTGGCGCTGCCCTTCTCGAGTGTCATGACCGAAGAGCAGGTGGATTACGTATGTGAACATCTTGTTGCCGTGCTGCAACAGGAAGCGGCACACTTTTGATGGCATGACCGGGTAATAACCCTTCTGATACCAGCCGCTATCCCCTTTTTTCGTCACGACGAACTCCCACGAGGTACTGCTTGATGATCACCACCTTGATGCACCTTGTGCGCAAATACATTCTCTGGGTCCCCATTGATGCTCTGATTGTCGCTACCAGCCTGATCCTGGCCTGGACGACGCGATCCATCACCGCTGACCTTGACATCCGCCCTGCACTCTTCTTTGGCTTGGCTGCTATCGGCGTCTGCTGCGCTGTCAACTACCTCTTCCGCATCTACCACCGCATCTGGCGTTACGCCTCGGCCGGGGAGATCGTCGTCATCGCCGCCGCCGTCGCCACGAGTACGACCGTCCTGTCCGTGGTTGACTTGCTCTGGCCTCAACGGCGCGCCGTCCCCCTCAGCGTCGTGCTGATGACGGGGTTCTTCGCTTTCGTGGGCTTCGTCAGTGTGCGCTACCGTCGGCGGGTGTGGACCGGTTTCCAATGGCGCTGGCGGGCAATGCGGGGACGGTTCCCCCGGCACCGTACCCTAATCGTTGGCGCCGGGGAGGCCGGGCAACTCATGGCCTGGCGCTTCCAGAATCAGAAGGAGGGCGAGGACTACGAGCCGATTGGCTTTGTAGACGACGACCCAGGCAAGCAGGGAATGCGGCTGCATGGCATCAAGGTATTAGGCGACCGTTACGCCATTCCCGATCTAGTGGCCCGCCGTCGGGCGGATCTCATTGTCGTTGCTATCTACAACATCTCCGGCCAGGACTTTCGGGACATTCTGGCGATCTGCGAGGAGACATCGGCCCAAATCAAGGTTCTCCCCAACATCTTCGACTTCATCGGGAACACTAAGAAGGTGCTTCCGATCCAAAATGTTACTGCGGAAGACTTGCTGGGCCGGAAACCGGTGGAGATTGACCGGGAGGCCTGTCGCACCCTGCTGACTGGCAAGGTAGTGCTAGTCACGGGGGCTGCCGGCTCCATCGGCTCCGAGCTCTCCCGCCAGATCCTCGCCTACGCCCCTCGCCATCTCCTCATGCTCGACAACAACGAAACAGGATTGCACGATCTTGTAGCGACGGACCTCTACAGATCTCCAGAGATTGGAAACCAAGAAGAAATCCGGGCTGATCCACGCCAATGCGCGGTTCCGATCATCGGCGACGTAACTAATAGGAACAAAGTAGAGACCATTTTCGAGGTGCACCGTCCCGAGATTGTGTTCCACGCCGCCGCTTACAAGCACGTTCCTCTCATGGAAGAACATCCCGACGAGGCCGTGCGCGTGAACATCTTGGGCATGAAGATTGTAGCTGAACTGGCCACTCACCACGGCGCTGAGCGCTTCGTGTTCGTCTCCACGGACAAGGCGGTGGACCCTTGCTCCATCATGGGTGCCACCAAGCGGTTGGGAGAGTTTCTGATAGCAAATTGCAGGTCGCACATAGCAGGCAACGAATGTCTAGGGTCCGAGAAGCGGCCACAAACGTTATTCACCGCTGTGCGCTTTGGTAACGTCCTTGGCAGCCGTGGCAGTGTGGTCCCTGCGTTTGAGCGACAGATCGAGATGGGTGGCCCGGTCACCGTCACACATGCCGAGATGACCCGCTACTTCATGAGCGTCAAGGAAGCGGCGAGCCTGATCATTCAGGCAGCCGCCCTCACGCGAGGAGGCGATCTCTTCATGCTTGACATGGGTCAGCGCATAAGGATTGATGATCTAGCCCGCCGTCTCATCCGGTTGCGTGGTCTGCGGCCGGAGGTGGATATTCCTATCATCTACACCGGAGTACGGCCGGGAGAGAAGCTTCACGAGGAGTTATTCGGCAGGGACGAAAAACGCTACCCGACTATGCATCCGAAAATCCTCCGCATTGAAAATAATCTCGCCATCGACGAGGGCTTGCTCTTTCGCGAGATCGAGGAATTGATTGCGCTTGCAGAGGATTGCGAGAATAGCATACTCAGAGAGAAGCTGTGGCAAGTAGTCGGGATGCTATCTGGTAAGGAGGTTGAGGCTTGAGTTGGTAAGCCTTCACAAGACCATTGTCGACACTGTGACGTTGAGAGGAAGATAACGAATAAGAGAGGCCGAAGGGATTCGGAGAGCAGAAGAGGATGAAGGATCTAACCAACTACTGGCTGCCGGTCATGATATGGATGGGCGGAATCTACTGGGGTTCCTCACAATCAGTCCTCCCTGGGCTTCTTTCATCCCCTTCATGGGAAGGCCTACTCCTTCGCAAGACTGTGCATCTTGTAGAGTATGCCGTGCTCGCCACCCTGCTATGGCGTGCCCTCCTCAATACTCCTCTGGGTCAGACAAGGGCACAACACGGTGAGAGCAACGATCCACCGCCAGCCACTCTATCGTCGAGACGTTGGACTTTTCCACTGGCTTTCGTGATCGCGCTAGTCTATGCCATCTTTGACGAGTGGCACCAGAGCTTTGTCCCTAACCGAGAGGCTCGGCTCTTGGATGTGGGCATTGATATGGTGGGAATGGTAACGGCCTTAGGACTCATGTGGTGGCGTTCTGCTTCGAAATGAAGGGCCTATACCCTGGACTTCCGCAAGGTACTCCTTGTGGCAGACGAGCACCTGCTTGACAACCTCGCCTTGATGGGCTATATTGAGCATCAAAAGTGGTCAATCGAACAACAAAAGTGTCCAAAAGGAGGCCATGGCGATGCTCGATAGGCTCTTCACTTCCAGAGTTCGGGTGAGGCTCCTCACCTTGTTCGTCACCCGTCCTACGGAGGCGTTCTACATCCGTCAAATCACTCGCCTCACAGGTGAGACGTATAACAATGTACGTCAGGAACTGCAAAACTTGGCCGAACTTGGGTTGATTCTCGGTGAGCGCCGGGCCAATGCCATCTACTACCGAGCCAATCCGGAGCATTTTCTGTTCCCAGAGCTTAAGAGCATAATCCTCAAGACCGAGGCCATAGGTGATGTGCTGCGGGAGAAGCTGGCGACGCTAGGCAATGTCCGGCTCGCCTTCGTCTACGGCTCAACGGCCAAGGGAACCGAGTTAGCCTCCAGTGACATTGATCTGATGCTCATTGGTGAAGTGGACCTGGACGAACTGGACCGGATCGTCGATCAGGTCGAAGAGGAGCTGGGACGAACGGTGAACTACACGGTATTCGATGAAAGGGAATGGCGAGATCGGGTGGCCGGGGCGCATTCTTTTGCCATGGACATCCTGACCCACGAGAAAGTCTTCCTGATCGGAGAAGAAGATGACCTTTCGGCCATTGGAGCGGGCGGGGCTGATTGAGCCCTACCGGGTTCCCTTGACAGAGATCGAGGATCTGCTGGAAGTTGCCCGCCGGGATGTGAAGACTGCCAGGGAGCTCGTAGACATTGACTTAGACTGGGCTCTGATCGTTGCCTACAATGCCGCCCTGCAGGCGGGGTTGGCCCTGATGTACGCCAAGGGGTATCGGCCCAAGGGACCTGACAAGCATAAGACGGTGATCCGCTTTCTGCGGGCCATTCTGGATCCGGCCTTTGGGCCAAAGATCAATCGCCTTGACCGGATTCGCAAGAAGCGCCACCGGGCTGTCTACCACCTGGCCGGGGCCGTCTCCGAGCGCGAGGCTAAAGGGATCATCGAGTTCGCGGAGGAGTTCGTGACGGAGTTTGCCAGCCTGATAGAGAAGGAGGTAAGGTGAGAAAGGAACAGAGCGAGATCGTTCGCGTCTTCTGTTCACCTTACCTTCGTTAAAGCGGGAAAAGCATTGAGGCAGCGAGGGACAAGGCAAGAAAGCGGTTTGGTAGATTTCGGCAGGCATTAGGTAGAAGACCAGATCGCGGAAAGGGGGATTTAAGGCTCACGGCTTCCGTCAGCTACAATACGACCATCGGTCGTTACTTTCAAACCATAGCGCTCTATCAGGCGCTCCACCCGGCTCTCTTCAATGTCTTGTTCAATCTCTGCCTAGTGGTCATGGTAGTAACTGAGGGCTTCATAGACCTGGGCGGGAGTTAAGTGGGGCAGGCCTTCGAGAATTTCTTCCACGCTGAGCCCCATTTTATGGTAGCCTACAATCGCCTTGACCGGCGTCTGGGTGCCTTTGATAATCGGTCAGCCACCGCATACCCCAGGCATGCGGGTGATATAGCGATACCCTGTGCTCACTGGAACACTCATCAAAACTCTCCTCCTACCCTGTCTCAAACCGAAGAACACGCAGCTGCTCAGGGGTCACCCACGTGCCGAGGTTAAGAATCTCAATCCCGACCACGTTGCCTTGGGCATTAAAGTCCAGAATGACCCCAGGCTGCACCTCCTCCGACTCCACAATAGCCGATTCATCGAGCCGAAAATACAGAGCATCACTTTCCCTATCCACTTTGAGTCTCATGATTGCCCCCTTAAACGGCGGTCAAAGAAAACGGTGACGACACGTTTTGGAGTCACGTGCGGATTCACGACCACACGCAAGAAACGTCTTCCTGAATCCACACCACGCCTAAAGGCGGGGGGTTCTGGTGCCGACCCGACCAGCTCTCCCGGACTCTCGGACATTATCCGACATCCTCGTGTGGAATTGGAGCATTCATGCCACACGACAACTTGTAGTTATCTTGCAAATCATTAATACAACATCTCGTGGTACAAGTCCTATTTGAGAAGTGCGGAATACGAGAAGAAGGAAAAGAGGAAAGGGAGAAGAGGAGGAGAGTTACTCCTGAAGGTAGGCTCTCACGACAGCAATGACGGTGTCAATTTCGCGCTCGATATCGCCCCGCATGGGAGAAGCCTCGAAGATCCAACTTCCGTCTTCCGCCCGTCTCTGGAAATGATGGGGATAGCTCTCCAATTGCTGGATTTCAACCACCCCCTCGTGAGGATAATCGTCCCAGCCGGACAGTCGCTTATCGCCCGGGTAGGCGAGCCCAAGATCAATCAGCGCACACGAGTAGCTCCGGGTCGTGGGATCGAAATGAATGCCCAGGAAGCGGGTTTCGTCAAAGGAAGCCCGAACTTTGGGTCCCAGAGGGCTGACTTCGCTGAAAAGACCGCTGGCTCGCAGCTTCTCGATGATCCCCTTATACCACACCATCATAGGGCTTGAAGGATGTCCAGAAGCTCGGCCAGCTCGTGATCGATTGCTCGCCACTCTACCAGATCGGTGTAGAGGGTGTGATCATCCGGCGAGACACCTTCGGTCTGAATCCTACGCTCTATTTCTTCCAGAGAGCCATATTTTTCCTGCAGCCGCGCCCTCGCCTTTTTGAGGGCCATAATGCGCTCTGACACTCCGGCCGCGATCCCCTTATAGATGAGATCCTCATCGCTGACGGGCAGGACGGCTGTGACTCTTTCCAACAGTTGGTGAGCATGGGATGGTGTGGCCATATCTTAGCCTCTCCTTTCCACTCTTGCATTTTTTGCCTTCTGGCATGTCATTATATCACCGTTGTGGCCTATGAGCAACGTGAAGGGGTGCTGTGACTATCTCCCACTACGTAGGCTGAGAGTGGGTGGCGAGCTACTTAGGGGTCGGTCACACACTGAGCCAACGATCTCAGTGTCCTGTAGGAACGACCCAACTACGACCGCAACTTCCCTGGCCTATAGATGCGTAATACAAAGGCTATTTTGCTTTCGTTGGTTGTAGAGGGCAATGACGACGGCTACCTGGCCCGCTGCCCCGGCATCCAGGGGGCTTTTGCTGAAGGGGATACGATCGAGGAAGCCATCTTCAACTGCGTGGATGTGATTAGGATAATCGCCGCCTACCCGGCCGAGCGGGGCGAAAACGTGGGCTTTCATGTGGAACTCATCCCCGAGACATCGCATACTTGCGGAATTTGTGCGAGTATAGTGTAGCCCGCCATGGACTTTCCCAAGGGCATGCTCCATCCTTGCCGAATCTAGAAAGATGAGGAACCTTGAGTGACCAGCCAGCCCGATTTAGGGCTTGAGCATCGAGGAAGAGGGTGATGTGAGTCGCGTTCTTGTTACCGGAGGAGCCGGCTTCATAGGCTCTCATGTTGTCGATTCCCTGATTGAAGCAGGACACGAAGTGGTCGTAGTCGATGACCTGTCCAGAGGTCGAAGACGCAATGTTAACCCCAAGGCCAGGTTCTACCAGATCGACATTCGAAGCCAAGAGTTGGGCTCGATGTTTGAGGATGTGCGACCCGAATATGTGAGCCATCATGCGGCCCATGTCGATCTTCGCCGCTCCCTCGAGGATCCCCTCCACGACGCCAGCGTCAACATCCTGGGATCTATCAACCTGCTGGAGTGTTGCAGGAAGTATGAGGTGAGCAAGATCATCTATGCCTCTTCAGTTGCCATATACGGAGAGCCAGAGCACTTGCCCTGTAATGAGGACCATCCTGTCCGGCCCTCCTCGCCCTACGGAGCCAGCAAATATGCGGTGGAACTCTACCTGGGCCTCTACCGGGAAAACTACGGACTCGATTACACGATCCTTCGTTATCCCAACGTCTACGGTCCACGGCAGGACCCCCTGGGAGAGGCGGGTGTGGTAGCTATATTCAGTCTTCAGATGCTTATGGGGGAGGAAGTCACGATCAATGGAAGCGGCGATCAGGAGAGGGACTTTGTGTACGTGGAGGATTGTGCGAAGGCGAACCTCCTCGCTATGGAGAAGGGAAGCGGCCAAGTCTACAACCTCGGGACCGGGAAAGGAACCTCCATCAATCACCTCTTCGAGGAGATGAAGCAGCTCACCGCCTATCCCCTCGACCCGGTGCATGGCCCTCCAAAACCCGGCGAGGTTTTTCGTATCTGTCTCGACGCCAACAGGGCCAAGAAGGAATTGGAATGGAGCCCAACAGTTGGGCTTCAGGAAGGCCTGGAGAGAACCCTCGCCTATTTCAAGGAGCAGCTGGCCACCACAGAGAAGCCCGGACAGACGAAGTCAAACTAAAGGAGCCAGGTAGATGTCAACGCAACGGGTCCTCAAGAAAGTCTCAACCCCATTTCAGCAACTAGAGCCCACGGCGGCGATTCTGGTCGTCAATTCCGTCGACCCGCAAACCAACACCATGAAGGTCTTTCTGGAAGCCATCAACGATGGGCAATTTCGATACCTGGTCATAGCAAATAAGGTTGACCTGGTTGATAGCGATAGGGTTGCCCAAATCAGAGAGGCGCTGGGGATTGACTTGCTACCCACCTCAATGGTGACTGGGGAGGGGTTGGATAAACTGAAGGCCCAAATCGCAAAGGCTCTTGTTCCTGGAGATCGCATCGCTGTATTAGGAGTCTTCAACAGCGGCAAGACCAGCATGATCAGCAGGCTGACCGGTTTGAACCTAGAGATCGGCGACCTACCAGGGACCACTCTAGAGTTTACGGAACATCGCTACGATAGCTATGTGCTCATCGACACGGTGGGCCAGGTCATAGACATAAACAAGCCCCTCATGGTCAGTGTCGACTTCTCCGATTGTGCAACTCTTGAGGAGAAGATCGCCAGGGTGCTGCGACAGGATGCTGAGGGCATACTGGCTACCCTGGAGATCGCTGTGCCACGGATCGCTGCCGTCGTGGAGGTGCTCAAAAAGCAGATCGCTTCCGGGCACAAGATAGTGGTGACTGGAGCTGGAGCCAGCGCTCTCGTGGCTATGGAGATGGGAGGCCAGGGGGTAGAAACAGGTGTCCCCATCATGGTCTTCACTAACAACTTCGGAGATGCTCAACCCATAAGCTTCTCCAAGGGCACGGGGGAGGAGGAGATGGCCTTGGCCAGGTATATGACTCTGGCCCTCAACGAGGGTGATGTGATGATCGGCATATCCGCGAGTGGAGGAACCGGCTTCGTCTACGACGCTCTCCGGCGGGCTCGAGCGAAGGGAGCCATAACCGTGGCCATCACGGAGAACCTCGATACTCCCTTGGGCAAGGCAGCCGACTACGTGATAAAGAGTAACGCTAAGCCAGAGGGACCTTCTTCCAGCAAGATACAGGCAGCTCATCTGGCTATAGGGCATGCCTTGCTCCTCAGCCTGGCCGACGAACGGGGTATCACCGCCGACCAATCGATAGGCTTCATGTTGCCGGAGGTAGTCCCCACCAAGAAGATGGGAATCAAGTAGGAGTCTGGAGGGATAGATGAATTGTCCAGATAACAAGTTGCCCACCCCTATCAAATTTGGCACCGACGGCTGGAGGGGCGTCATCAGCGATGATTTCACCTTTGCCAACCTTCGGCTAGTCGCCCAAGCGGTAGGCGATCACCTCACCGAGCAAGGGCAAGCCGAGAGGGGATTGGTCGTAGGATTCGATACTCGCTTCCTCTCCGATCGCTATGCTATCGAGGTCAGCCGCGTGTTGGCGGCCAACGGCATCCAGGTCTACCTGACCAAGTCGGATTGCCCAACCCCGGCGTTGTCTTATGCCATCACCAACCTGGGCGCTGCTGGCGGCATCATGATCACGGCCAGCCACAACCCCCCTCGCTACAACGGCCTGAAGCTCAAAGCCTCCTTTGGCGGCTCCATGATGCCCGAGGAGACACAGCGAATCCAAGAGCGACTAGACATCCTGGTCAGGCAAGAGGGACAGCAGCCCAGTCTCATGGACTACGAGGCCGCCCTGGCAGGCAAATTAGTAGGCCGTATCGATCCCTTGCCAGCATATCTCGACCACATCCAGTCCCTGGTGAACCTTGAACTCATCGGCCGATCTGGATTGCGAGTGGCCGTCGACCCCATGTACGGCGCGGGACGAGGTTATGTCAAGGCCTTTCTACAAGAGGCGGGCTGTTATGCCAGAGAGATCCACGGGGAGATGAATCCTGGTTTCGGAGGGTTACACCCGGAGCCCATCGGCCGCAATCTAGAAGCGTTGATGGACCTAGTGGCGGCAGGACCCTGCGATGTGGGCCTTGCCACTGACGGCGATGGCGATCGCATCGGAGCGGTGGACGCTACTGGCCGCTTCGTCGATCCTCAGACCATATTCTGTCTCGTGCTACGTCACTTGGTCGAGGGGCGCGAGCTCTCTGGAGCGGTGGTGAAAACCGTCTCCACGACCCAGGCCGCCAACGTCATGGCCGAAAGGTATGGGCTACCCCTCTTCGAGACACCTGTGGGCTTCAATCACATCTGCGATCTGATTCTCAAGAACGATGTTCTCATCGGAGGGGAAGAAAGCGGCAGCATTACCATCAAGGGGCATATACCGGACGCCGATGGCATCCTCATGGCCTTGCTGCTGGTGGAGATAATGGCCACCCATGAGGAGCCTTTGCATCTCATAATCGAGGAGATGATGCAGGAGATAGGTCCTTTCTGCTATGCGAGGGAAGATGTTTCTGTTGGCTCTTTCTCGGGGGAGGAGCTCTTAGATCGGCTGGTTGAAGACGCCCCGGCCAAGATTTGGGGAGTGAGAGTAGCCGGAGTGGGCAACACCGATGGCGTCAAGTACCATCTGCAAGATGACAGCTGGCTTCTCATCCGGCCCTCAGGGACTGAGCCACTGTTGAGGATCTATGCCGAGGGAAGATGTTGGGAGCAAGTAAGGACGCTTCTCGCTGAAGGGAGGTTGTTAGCGGGCGTGTAGATAGGCATCGGCTCGACGGTATGTGAGACGCCGGAGCGGGTAATGAAGGCCCAGGGAACTATCAGGAGGGCCAAGAGGGGCAGATAAATAAAAGGAGCCGGAGGACACCCGACATCGGACTGTGGACGCTCGACTTCCGCAAGGTCACGTGTCAGGAAGGGACGCCGGCGCAGACCCAGAGACTCGGGGAGAAGGTGAGCTCGAGACACAAGGGGATGGGGAGAGGCAGATCGGGCATTAGTCAGCTACAGCAGCGATCTCCAGGAGGTTGATGCCATCCCGGTGGATGTTCTGGTAAAGCAGGGTCTGAAGTTCTTCTACCTCCTGGTGGTGGGAAACACTCCAGACACGGGGTGACAGATTCAAGCCGTACTTCAGGCAGGTATCGGCAGCTAGATAGCGGATCTGCTTGTGCAGCCGCCAGTCGTCACTCTCCACCACCACCAGCACATCAAGGTCCGAATCCAGGGTGTTCTCGCCCCGGGCCTTAGAGCCGAAAAGCAAGGTAATCCTCGCCCCCCTCGCCAGTTGCACGATCTGCTAGCATATGATATAATATAAATTGATGGCATATTTGCTATAATAACGGAAGGAAAATAGCCAATGACTCCTGATAGCTCGCGGAGGGTACGGACGACGGTAGATCTTCCCGCCAAGCTTCGCCAGCGCATGAGGCAAGCTCTGGACGAGGGTGTTGCGGCGAGCCAGAATGCCCTCATAGTGCATGCCCTAGAACACTATCTCCAGCGCCTAACAGAGGCTCGCATCGACGCGGAATTCGCCCAGATGATGGACGACGAGCAGTACCAGGTCCTTCACCTGCAGATCGCCAGCGAATTCGCGGGCGCCGATTGGGAAGCCTTCCAGCTGCAAGAGGATTCGAATGAGGCGGGGTGACGTCTATTGGGTCCTTCTCGATCCCACAAGAGGTTCCGAACAGGCCGGTACTCGGCCAGCTGCTGTTGTTTCCCGGGACGCCATTAACCGCGCGAGCCCAGTAGTTGTGATCTGTCCCTTGACGAGTGCTGCCAATATAGCAAAACTCTACCCCAGCGATGTGTGCGTCAAGCCACCGGAGGGTGGTCTCAAAGTAGACTCAGTCGTGCTCACGCTCCAGGTGCGGGCCATCGCGAAGTCCAGATTGTCTGGCCGGCTTGGCCATTTCTCCTCGGACACGATGGATAAGATCGACGAGGCCTTGAGAATTACCCTGGACCTTTGATCGCGCTGCGCTGGGACCGCCATCTGGCCCACAACAAGCAACGTTCTACCCTCGCAGCGCGATACTGTGTATATCCCGGTCGTGGCCAGACTTAGGTGTCCCAGCAAACGCTGAACGAAGGTGAAAGCAGGTACCTAGCTCTCTTCACTGTCCAGAACGCCTAGTGATTCAGGACGGTGGTCCCAAGACCGGCGAAGCTCAGCTAGCCAAGCATCTATCTCTTCATCGGTCATCAGTTCAGGGTGATCCTCATCTTTCCAGCACCCGGCTGATTCCTCAATGGCGTCCAATTGATCTTCCAAGGCTAGCCTTTCCTCCACCGCTTCGGCGATGAAAGAACTCCGTTGGCCAGGGGGGACACGCTCTTTCAATCGCTCCAAGAGGGATCTGGGGAGGGAGACGGTCACCTTTTGGATTTCGGAAGAAGCCCTGCTAGCCATCTGTACCATACCTCCAATTCTCGCAGATTACCCATCTACCTTAGGCGGCTATCAAGGAAGTAGTGCAGGCCGGCCAACGCTGAGTGGTCATCCCGATTGATTTCGATGGCCATGGACAAGGGGGAATCAGCACGAGACAAACGGACGGCCCATCGCTGATCGAGCGTGCTTGCATGCTAAGGTTGAGATGATGGGGTGACTCGATCTAGATAGGCTATTATGTGACCCACGAAGGTGTCAAAATCGGCGAGTTCCCCGCCGATGGCGTCATGCAGCATCCTGTCATCCACATCCCAGTACAGGTGCACCAGCAAGTTGTGCAAGCCAGCCAGGGCTTGCATGGTGGGAACGAAGTCATCAGGGAGGATGCCCGCCTCGTTCAGGACCTTGAACGAATCCTTGTAGTCTTTGGGAGCCCGTAGCCCTTGGGTAGCGATGATATGATTGGCGAGGTCAAGGCAGGCCTCGATGGATACCAGGAGGTAGTAACGGGCACCGCCAACGGCCATCGGGTCTTCCAGGAAAGATTCCAGATCAAGCTGGGCAATTCCCTACAGATAGCCGGTATACTCGCGCAGACGACGAATCAGGCCCTCAACCTTGTCCCGGTCAACCATGGAGCCCTCGTTTCCGCACATCGGCAAAGAAGGCTTCTTGTAGCCGGCGGTGCACCGGCAGATAGTCGAAATACTCGTCCCGGGTAGTCGTTTCGAATTCGATCCGCGTCGCCTCGTCGCAGGCGTAAAGGAGGATGCCGTCGCATACCACCCGGCCTCGAAAGATTAAGGGGGCATCGTTGATCACCCGGACATCGGCGTTGCGGATGTCCCAATGTTCGGCCAGGTCTAGTTCGACCGCCGATATCAAGTGGAGGCGCTCGAGTGGCGTCACCGCTTGGTCGGTGACTAGGGCGATGTCCATATCGCTGAAGGAGGTAGCGAATCCGGTTGCCACCGAGCCGTACAAGTAGGCCAATTTGACGGGGCGATCCTTGAGGATAGCGGAGAGAGCCTGACGCAGTCTGCGCACAAGTTCATCCCGATCCAAGCCGTGGTTCTTGGTTTTCGGTGCCCTGGCAGGAGTGAAGCCTGTGGGCAATTCGTTAGGCGCCGAGGTCCTTCGCGTTAACCCGGTGCCTTTTACCTCGTTCATCTTCTCCAGTATCCACATCCGGGCCAGGGTGGTGGGGCCGATGCCTTTCTCGCTGGTGCATCTCCGCAATCGTGCGATGCAGTTTCTCATTCATCATGCGGGAGTCACACGTGGTACGTGCGCCAGGCGTTTTGCGACCCTCAGTCACGGCACTCCACTGGCAGGCTGGATGCGCACGCCACCTTCTGTCGCTACGATGAAGTGACCAGCCAATTGATCGGCATGTTGCTCCAAGACAGCCTTCACGACGCGCACACGATTGGCCGGGCTTTCGTCGTGAAGGCGAAGCAGCACCACACCGTGATGCGCCTGGCCGCTGCGAAAAACGAGTCCACCGAAATCCTTGTCGTTAGTCACGAGGATTCGTCCTTCGCTCACAGCCCGGCCCAAGATATCCGGATCGTCCGCCTGAGGCATTGCCTCAGCAACGAAAAGCACGTCGTGACCGACGCTGCGCAGGTATTCAACAACCGCTGTACCGGTGGACTCATCCACGATGAAATCCATGCTGGCTGCCACCTATGCAGGAACGGCGGGGGGGAAGACATCTTCGTGGGCGAGCACCTGGGCTGCGTAGGCCAGCGCCGCGCGGATGTCATCGGGCTGCAAACGAGGGTATTCCCGCAGGATGTCACACTCTGGGATGCCCTGAGCCAGCATTCGCACGATGAGTTCGACGGGGATGCGAGTTCCCCGTATGACCGGCTTACCAACCATCACCTGGGGGTCTATGCTGATGCGTTGCAAGAGCTGCTTGTCCATTGGCTTCTCCTTAGCTTCCAGGGATAAGAGGGTAAAGGTACGCCAGCTGAACCATATGTGATGACTGGACGATTGTCAAGCAGGCACATGCGGGATGGTCTCCCTGGGGAGCGTTGGCGGTAGCGTTCCCGGTCCAAGTATGTGGAGGTCAACTGAACCTTAACGAAGTTGAACCTTGCCTTAGGTTCAGTTGTGCGCACTCAGGCCTCACATTCCTCGAAGGGCAGCGTGCCCTTCTTGCAGACGGCAGTCCGCGCGAACCTATAAGCAGTCGCGACAGGATGTCAGAAGAGCAGGTGAAAGGCTGTTCGGGTGCGTATATGGTATAATCGGCGGTGCCATTTCGACTGGTGATAACATATTTTGGTCTAGATTTGGTCTATTTTCGGTCTAACTTCCCCGGTTGGTAGCCAAATCTCCAATCCGGGCTTCCTACGTTTGGCTTAGGCTTCCGCAAGGCATACCTTGTCGAAGAAGAACATTCGGCCCAGGACACTTGATACCCAGTTTTGTTACGGAAGTGCGATGAAATCTCTAATCACGGTTTTGGAACCTCTTTCTTTGTGGGTGCTGTTTTCCTTGCTCGCTGTCGCCTTCGTGGGAACCAGGCCCTATGTCGGCCTGGCTATCGCCATCCTGGGTGGCGTGCTAATGGGATTGAGTAGTGTGGTGAGCTACGACTCACAATGTCGAGAGGTTACCAATCAGGGCAAGGAGAAAAGCCAAGACGGCAGGAGTAACCCTTAGGAATAGAGAGTACGGCAAGGGACAGACGAGGCTGTGGAAGTCAATGAGCCTCAGCATGAGTATATGATGCAACTCTAGACTTGTGTTTCTTAACTTCGAATTTCCTTTGGCGCACAAACATGGTAAGCTAGTTTGCAACGGCCTCCGTCACAGCCCGCATTGGGAGAGATGGTTCCCAGCTGTGACCACAGGGAAAACTGCTAGCCCTTGTTTGTAGGTTGTGAGGGTGCAAGGTTCCAATGAGTAAAAACAACGTTGTCATCGTCGGTGCTTCGACCGCAGGCTTGTTTGCAGCCTATCTTCTGGCCAAAGAGCGCATCCCCGTTCAACTATATGACGAGCGCGAAGGTCTGGGGCAGCCTCCTAGGACACTTATCGTCACCAGCAAGTTGAGTGAAGTTCTAGGCTTCGTCCCGCATGAGGCTATCTTAAACAAGGTTAACAGAATGGAGTTGATTTCCGCCCACCGACACTCCTGGGTGGCACTACAAGAGCCCGATCTCGTAATTGAGAGGCAGGGACTCATCGAGTTGCTGGCTAGGAAAGCCACCGAGGAAGGCGCGAAGATATACCCAGGCTTCCGTTTCTTGGGTTTTGAGGATGAAGGGAACAAGTTACTGCTTTCCTTGGAAAATGTTGCCCAGGGCAGACAGCACACCATCACCACCAACCTCCTCATGGGGGCTGACGGCGTCCTTGGCAATGTGGCCAGGGCTGCCTCAAGGGATTCGAGGGAGACGGTAACCATCGTTCAAGCGAAGGTGGTATTGCCCAACCAAGCCTCAGCGGATTCGGTGAAGATATGGTTTGACAGAGAGCGAACCGAGTTCTTCTACTGGCTCATTCCGGAATCAGAGGCTAGCGCAGTGATTGGCCTGATCTCCAGGAACGGTAAAGGGGCTAGGGAGAACCTGGAGGGCTTTCTATCTTCACAAGGGTGTGAAACCCTCGAGTTTCAGGCCGCCCGGGTCCCCCTGCATCATCCTCTACTGAAACCATCACGCGCCATCTCGAATTCCAGGATCCTTCTCATCGGAGACGCTGGAGGACAAGTCAAGGCCACGACGGTGGGAGGAGTTGTTGCTGGCTTAAGGGGCGCCAGGGCAGCGGTCAGGGCTGCGGCGGGGCAAGCACCCTACCGAAAGACAGTTCGAGGACTGAAGGCGGAACTCGATCTCCACTCCCTGATGCGGGCCGTCTTGAATAGGTTCGGTGACCGTGATTACGACCGATTGTTGGAGTTGCTGAACACGAGAACTAGGGATCTCCTGGCCACCCACAATAGAGACCAGTTCAAGAGCGCCTTCTTTAGACTCGTTCTCATCCAACCGCGGCTTCTGCTCCTCGTCGCCAAGTCCTTGCTCAGTATGAGGGCATCAAGATGAGACAGCCCTGTAGCACGGCGTTATGTCTTGATCTTCAGGAAAGGTGGTAGTTGCAGTGAAGCAACAGGACTCGCTGCACGAAGAGGAGTTCCGCAGCGAGAACCCTGACACTGAGGACCACTCGCTCAAGGAGCCCTCTTGCGGATGCAGCCCGGGGACGGGCCCGCTCCAGATGGCACCTAACCATCGGTGGTATTCCCATATCGGTCATCGTAGAAGGCATCGCGTATTGCGGCTCCTGACCAGAAAGAGCATCCGTTGAACATGACGAAGACGGGAGCACGAAAGGAGGTAGTCAAGGTGCAAATGACGAGTTCTGGCTTAGCCAACGCTGACCTGGAACTCGTGAGGAGGATTCGGAGGATCGCTGAGGTGCTGGCAGAGCTTACCCGCGAATACGAGGCCATACCGAACCCACAAACCCTGGAATCGATCATGCAATGGGCAGTCGAGTCGGCAGACCTGTCAGTGAGACTAAGAACCATATCGCATGAAGAAAGATCGGCCATTAGCCAAGGAGAAGAAAATGGAATATGAAGGTATAGAACTAAGACAGTATTTGGCCGTAATCCGCAGGTGGCTATGGTTGATCGTGCTGGGCACCTTTCTGGCTGGCGCAACAGCCTTTGTCCTCAGCTTCCGGACGCCCGCCATATACCAGGCTGAGGCGGGGGTGCTGATCGTCAGGTCAGGATCGGAGATCGTCCTTGAGCCCCGGTACAGGACCTTGACTGAAGAAGATCTAGCACTAGACATGGGGCAACGGCGGAAGGCCCTCACCGCCCTAGTTACTAATAGCACCATAGCTTCGCAAGTGATCGAGGAGCTCGGCTCCATCTTAGAGCCCAACGAGCGTGAAGCAGGGATACTTCTCGGGATGGTAAAGGCAGAACTGGACGGGGACCTAATCAGGATCCTAGTCGAAGCGGACTCCCCAGAGAAGGCCACGACTATTGCCAATGCCTGGGCGCATGCCTATGAAGGCTATATCAACAGCCTCTATACTGGAACTTCCCAGTCACCCGCTGGCCTTCAGATTCAGGCAGACGAGGCACTAGGCGACTACGAAGAGGCAGAGGTGGCCCTGACCGAGTTCCTGGGGAACAACCAGATCGCCACTCTGACCGATGAGATAGGTGCCGAGGAGGCTACCCTCGAGGACTACTACGCGGCTCGGCGGAGTTTGGACCGCCTGCTCGCTGACGCCAACGCCCTCCGAGAGGGCTTGGGGGAGGGTGTCCCCTCTTTCACCACGGGGAGGAATAGTCTAGCACTCCTGCTCTTAAGAGCAAGGGCCTCGACGCTGTCCTCTAGTTTACCCGTTGAGCTTCAGGTTTTGCCCGGTCTACCCGTTGAGCTTCGAGTTTTGCTGGATCAGCAGATCGAGATCGCAGAGGACCCGGCCCAGCAGCTTTCCGAACTCGATACGCTCATCGCGACTCTGGAGACTAGGCAGGAACAAGTCCAAGCACTCATCAATGAGGGCTCTCTCCAGCAGGAGATCCTTCAGTTGCAGGAGCAACTAGAGCGCGAGCGGGCTACAGAACGTGAGCTCACCAGCGCTAGGGATCTGGCCTGGGAGACTTACCAGATGCTAGTACTGAAGGTGACCGAGGTACAAATAGCCGGCCAAGCAGAGGGGACTCTGGTTCGCTTCGCGGTACCTGCTACGGAGCCCAAAAGCCCCATCCGGCCTCGCACGAAGCTCAACACCGTCCTGGGCTCGGTTGTGGGTGCCATGTTGGCTATAGGTGTGGTCTTCACCATCGAGTACCTAGACGACTCAATCACCACCCCAAAGGATGTAGCCCGCGCGGTTGGACTGCCGACACTGGGTTCCATTGTGGCCTTCGAAGCAAAGGGCGAAACTCAACCCGTGACTCTCAGGGATCCCCTTTCCCCTGCTGCCGAGAGCTTCCGCGTGTTGCGCACCCGACTCGAAGCCGCCATTGAGGAAACGCCGAGCACCTTTCTCATAGCAAGTTCCACGGCCAGGGAAGGGAAAAGCACCATCGCGGCTAACCTTGGCGTGGTTTTGGCGCAAGCAAGTAGGTCAGTCATTCTCGTGGATTCCGACCTCAGACGTCCCGTCCTGCACACCCTATTTGGCCTACCCAATGATAAGGGGCTGAGCGACACCTTGCTCGAAGATCGCCTGGATCTAGACGAGTATCTCCGAGAGACAGGAGTCGAGAACCTTCGGCTGCTCACCAGCGGGCATCTGCCTCCCAACCCATCGGAGTTGCTGGAATCGGCTCGTATTGAAGCCTTGGTCGAAGAAGTCAGAAGTAAGGCAGACGTTGTCCTTTTCGACAGCCCTGCGATCCTGGCTGTGACTGATGCGGACGTGTTGGGCAAGCACGTGGATGGAGTCTTGCTGGTAGTTGAAGCGGGCAGAACTCAACGAGAAACCACAGACATTGCCAGTGAGAGGTTGGCTACAGTTGGCAGCAAGATCCTAGGTGTCGTTCTCAACAAAGTGAGGCCCAGCAAAGTCTCGTTTTACTACTACAGAGGGGAGTCTGGTCACCGAGGAAGGAAGACAATTCTCCGTAGATAGCGTTGTCCCGTGTACCAATGACATTTCTCAACCGGGAGAACTATGAGGTCTGCCACAGATAGGAGCAAGGGGAGGACAGATGTGGTCAGTTCCGTCCTGGATGGGGGATCTCACGAGCCACGGTCAGGGCCAGAGATGCTGACTGCTCAGCGAAGGCCCAAGGGAGCGATCGGGCGAGCCCTGGGCTTTCTCGCAGTCACGCTCACACAACATGAACTGCCCATCACTATCTTTCTCATCTTTCTGCTCCTTTTTCCCAACCCTGGCAGCTGGCTTGCTCTTGCGGCCATACCTTTCCTTTGGGCGTTGCGGTGGACTCAGCATCGGCGTTTGACGGTTCGGACGCCCGTGGATATACCTCTATTGGTAATCCTGATCATGCTGCTGGTCACTTTCTACGCTACAGCGGTTTTCTCTCTCACCTGGGTCGCCCTCTGCCAGCTTCTTGCCGGCATCGCCCTCTTCTACGCCCTGGTGAACCGCCTGCAATCAGGAGAGGACCTGCTCATCTCTGAAAAAGGGGTGGTGCTTGTCGGTGCAGGGTTAGCGATCCTCGCTCCTTTGAGCACCGACTGGGTGACGGACAAGGTCTTCTCACTCCCCCAGGTCTATGGGTATCTCCTTATGCTGTTACCTGAGACGATGCACCCCAATGTCCTGGCTGGAGCATTGGTTATGGTAATCCCCATCTCCGTGGCGTTGCTCCTCTACACCCCCTCGCCTGAGCGAGCTTGGATTGTGTGGCTTCGTCACAAGGGATGGATCGCCCTTGCCCTAGGGGGGATGGTTGTCACCCTCATTCTCACCCAATCGCGCGGAGCGTACCTGGCCCTCCTCGTTGCCCTGTTCGTAGTTTGCCTCCCTAGGCAACGCTGGCTATTGGCCCTAGTCCCTCTCGCGATCATCGCCTTCTTTCTCACCCTATACAGTCGTGGTTCAGGCCCAATTATGGACCTGATTTTGACCACTGGAGCGGTGGGGGGTTGGGAAGGGCGGCGAGAGGTTTGGTCTCGGGCTATCTATATGATCCAAGATTTTCCTTACACCGGAATCGGCCTAGGCACTTTCAGCCGTGTGGCGCCTGTGATGTACCCCTATTTCCTCCTCGGTCCTGACGCCGATATACCCCACGCCCATAACCTCTTTCTACAAGTGGCTGTGGATCTGGGAATACCTGGACTCTTGGCTTTCCTCGCCCTTTTCTTCGGCAGCATCGTTATGGCCTGGCAAGGATATAGGAAGTTCCGCGTCACCGACGAGCGAGCCCTCGCTGGCATGGCCCTAGGGCTCCTGGGTAGTTTGACGGCCATCTCCGTCCACGGGATGCTCGATTCCGTCTCCTGGGGGGCCAAGCCGGCCGTAATCTTTTGGGTGGTCATGGCCCTTTGCGTGGTGGTTCACCGATTGGCCTTAGAGAGGGAAGCAGAAGGTAGTCCATGGGTGGAGGCTAAGGCAACGAAACCAGGACAAGATATTAACAGCCCCTTAGAGAGAAGCGTAAAACATCATTTTGGGCACTCTGTCGGTTGAACGCTAGGTCTGCAAGAATGGCAAGCGAAAAAGGAAGAGAGGACATGGATAGCCTACCCACTCCAAGAGAAGCATCCAGGTCTGCCTCCAAATCCGAGGCCGATCTATCAAGCAGTATATCTGCCGACGTGGAAGCAGGGGTCCGTCAAGATGGGCTTCCTCTATCCGCTACCAAAGCGAGGATAGCGCCCCCTACCCTTAGGGCCTTCCCAAAGATGCGCTTGTGGCTAGGGGTCTTGGTGGGGGCTCTTTTCCTTTTCTTGGCTCTACGTAACATCCGATTCGCCGACCTGTTAGGAGTGCTCACCCAGGCCAACGCTCTATTTCTCATCGCTGCTTTGGGGAGTGTACTAGCCACCAGCCTAGCCAAGACCATAAGGTGGAAACTCCTCTTCTTTCCACGGCATCGGGGGCTTCATCTAGACAGACTCTTCTCCGTTCTCCTCATCGGGCAAACCGTTAACTCGGTGTTGCCGGCGAGGCTAGGCGAGATCGCCCGCGCCTATCTCGTGGGAGAACTCAACAAGGTGAGCAAGTCATGGACGTTGGGCACCATCATCGTGGAAAAGGCCCTAGACAGTATGATGCTCCTTCTTGTGATGGCTGCCTTGGTTCCTTTTGTCTCCCTGCCCGTCTGGCTGCGCTCTTCCGCGCTCATATTGGCCGCGGCATTGGCCTTTCTCTTCCTACTTCTGATTTTCCTGGCCCCCAAGAGAGATCAACTAAACAGTCTGATAGAACGAACTGGGCGCTACATCCCTCTCTCGAAACGGTTAGGACTCTCAGAGAAGATCACCCTAGCCCTCCAGAGCCTGGAACCCCTCAAAGATTGGAGGGCGATGGCAGGGCTACTACTGCTCTCCCTCATCGTCTGGGCTCTTGCTCTTTCCACCAACGCCCTCACTTTCGCAGCCATGAATATGAACCTCCCTCTTTGGGTCTCAGCCTTGCTTTTGGTTGTATTGCAAGTTGGTAGTTCGATCCCCACCTCCCCCGGGCGGATCGGCGTGTTCCACTATCTCTGTATCTTGACCCTTTCGCTCGTAGCCGTGGATAGGAGTAGGGCCTTGGGCTTCGCCCTAGTGTTACATCTCATCGTCTACGCTCCTATGATCATCCTGGGAACCTTATTCATGTGGAAGGAGAGCCTTAGTCTGCAAAGGTTGGCTAGCCTGCGTGCTAGCGTGGTTGCGGAGTCAAAGTGAGAATTCCAAGGGAATAGGATGAGGGTCTCGGTAGTTGTGCCCGCCCATAACGCGGCAGTGACAATCGGGGAATGTCTCGAAGCGCTCCATCGCCAGGCCTTGCCTGGTGCTGACTACGAGGTCATCGTCGTAGATGATGGCTCCTCAGACTCGACAAGGGAGAAAGTGGCTGAATATGGGGCGAAACTGTTGACGCAGGATCATCAGGGGCCGGCGGTAGCCCGCAACCTGGGCGCCGCCCAGGCACGAGGAGAGATCGTTCTTTTTACGGACGCCGATTGTGTGCCCGCCAGCGACTGGATAGAGACCATGCTGACCCCCTTTAGCGATGACCAGATCGTGGGCGCAAAAGGCGTCTATCGCACCCATCAGAAGGAACTGGTGGCCCGTTTCGTCCAGTTAGAATACGAAGATAAGTATGACCTGATGAGAAGAGAGAGGTACATCGACTTCATCGACACCTACTCTGCGGCTTACCGGAAGGAGGTTTTCAACCACAATGAGGGGTTCGATAGCGCCTTCCCGCGGGCCTCCGGGGAGGATGTCGAATTCTCCTACCGGCTGGCGGAGAGGGGTCATAAGATGGTCTTCGTCCCCCAGGCGATCGTATATCACCGTCATGCCCACTCCATCTGGGAGTACCTCAAGCGAAAGTTCTACGTAGGCTATTGGCGCGTCTTGATGTATCGGAAGCACCCGGGCAAGATCTGGAAAGATTCGCATACGCCTCAGATACTTAAGTTACAGGTTGGCCTTTCCCTCCTAAGTACAGGCTTTGCTCTCCTAACCCCTTTGAGCAAGGGCTTCCGAATCTCGGCTTTTGGCTTAGCAATTCTTTTCCTAGCCACGACTCTACCTTTCTCCCTTAAGGCCCGGACAAGGGATGGGGCCGTTGCCCTGCTCTCTCCACCGCTTCTCTTCCTGAGAGCGGTTGCGCTAGGAACGGGCTTCATGATGGGGCTCCTGGCTTATACTCTGAGCAAGGAAGGCGGGGCGTGAATTCCTCCAGCAAAGCCAACATCCTTGTTCCGCTGGTACTGATGTGGCTGGCCATCTTAAGAGGACTGCTTTACGCTGCTGCAGTTCCTCCCTGGCAGGCCCCCGACGAGTTTAGGCATTTCGAATACGTCAGGCTGATTGTGGACAAAGGGCGACTGGTGGACTATGGTGATCTATCTCAACCATTGCAGGAAGAGATCATTGCCTCTATGGTTGACCATCAGTATTGGCGATTCGGATACGCCCCCCGGCCCTATGATCAGGCTAACCCTCCGCACACCTTTGAGGAGGTCGTTGCCCCAGTCATCGCTCACTCTCTCTACCAGCCTCCCCTCTACTATGCACTCGCCGCCCTTTGGCTCTTCCCCTTCTCCCAGGTGGACGCAACCACTCAGTTGCTTATCGTCCGCTCTTTTTCAGTCCTCCTGGGAGCGTTTACGGTCCTTGTGGCTTTTCTGACGACTCGCGAGGTATTCCCTGACGACCCTTTCATGACCATCGGAGTGCCCATGATGGTGGCTCTTCTTCCCATGCATACCTCCATCAACAGTTCAGTCAATAGCGACAACCTGGCGGAACTTCTGGTATCCTTGGTGATCTTGGTAGTCATCAGGAGCCTACGCCGGGGGTTCCTGTTGCATGCTCTTTTGCTCCTCCCGCTTCTGCTATTGGCTTGGTTCACCAAGCGAACCGCCCTCATCGGAGTGCCTATAGCCCTAGGCGCCATTCCCTTCTGCCTTTGGACGAGGCGCGTCCACATCCCCCTCAAGCGGTTTCTCGTTTCCATCGGCCTCTTCGCTGCCCTAGGGAGCTTGGCCCTACTCTTTTGGAGCAGCCTCCAGGGGTGGTTGCTCGGCCCCTTGCGAAAGGCAGCCGGATACCTGATCCTCTCCGAGAACCTAGGGCAGCTCGCACAAGCCTTCTCCCCCCAAACCTTCCCCCTCTATCTCCATTTCCTTCGCACCCTGTTCGAGAGCTTCTGGGGACGCTTCGGTTGGATGAGCATCCCTTTGCCTCCCTTCTGGTACCGTATCATCGCCCTCATTACACTGATAGCCCTGGGAGGGTTGATCGCTTTCTGGGTCAAGGTGGCCAAGAAGCCGTGGCTCTCCTCCCGCCAGGAGAGAAGCGCTACCGTTCTATTGATATTGGCCGCGGTAAGCGCGCTTCTGTTGGTGATGGTGGGCATGATTCGCGTTCGGACTATAGTGCCCGAGGCGTTGCCCCAGGGGCGTTACCTCTTTCCGGTCATCATCCCCCTGACCTTCCTCTTCATGCTGGGATTACGGGAGGCGGTGCCTCAGCGACTTCGATCCGCCTTTCTCCTGGTCACTATGAACGCTTTTTTCTTCTTCGATCTGGTTTGCTTATTCTACTACCTTGTCCCATACTACTATGGCTGACCTCTAATAGTAGGAGTAGAGGAATGAGATCCAATCTCTTGTCAAACGGAAGGTGGGCAATTACTGTAGCCGCGCTCTCTCTAGGCGTGGTTGCCCTCCTTTTTGTCAAAGGGCTAGGAGGGGCTGGCATTGCGACTCCCCAGAGCCCTTCGCCAGAGGCCACCGTAGACCCCCAGGTCTATGCGCCCTTGGTAATGAAAGAACATTCAGTAAGCCCTCAACTCCTTCCCTTTTCCCTTACCGGGATACAGATCTCCTGGGTGGAAGATCGTGACGGGGATCAGGACGAGGCCTGGCGCGCGCGCGAGGCTGGGGCCCGCTGGCTACGTAGCTATATTTGCTGGAGCGGGATCGAACCCGTCAAGACTTCCTCCCGTACCTACAACTGGACCCCCTACGATACGAAATTCAATAACATGGCTGAGGATAGTACTAATGTGATCGCCATATTGGGATGCAATCCTTCGTGGGCAGCTCAATACCCTGGGGGACCGGTAACGGATACCGTGGATCTCACGGACTTTCTCTCTGCGGCCGTAGAGCGATACGACGGAGATGGTGTCGATGATGCGCCAGGTCATCCCCGGGTGGGGTATTGGGAACTCTACAACGAACCAGACCTAGAGGACGAGAGCCGTGCGGGAAGTGGAGGCATCGGGTTCTGGGGGAAAGACGGTGCGGGGTATGCCCAGATGTTACACGCGGTCTATCCGGCCATCAAGGGGGCTGACCCCACCGCCCAGGTGGTCTTTGGCGGGGTAGCCTATGAGGATGTGGGTTACTTCAATCTCGATTTCGTTGATGACGTGATGACCTACATCGAGTACAACCCCGACGACTACTTCGATATCATGAACTTCCACTACTTTCCCAATTTCGCCATTAGGTGGAAATCCTGGGGGATAGACATCGTCGGGAAAGCGACCCGCTTGCGAGAGATAATGGCCAACCATGGAATCAGCAAGCCTATGATCTGCACCGAGGCCGGGGATTGGAGTTGGCCTCCCTGGGACTGGAGGACCGCATCCCACGAAACCCAGAGTCGCTATGTGGTGCAACTCTATGTTCGCAGCATGGCCACCCATCTAGATACCGCCATCTGGTACCAACTGATCGATTGCCGCGATGACTGCCCTGGGGAGGAGAAGCGAGGCCTCTTCGATCCTGACCGCAACCGCAAGCCCTCTTACAACGCCTATCGCACTCTGGCCACCCGACTGGCGGGAGCCAGTTATGAGCGCACCTTGACGGCTGGGGAACTTGATTCCGACAAAGCGGAAGGTTACGTGCTGGTGGTGCCTAGGGCGTCAAAAAGGATATACGTGGTGTGGACCACCCAAGAGGATGCAACGGCCACCTTGCGCATCCCCGCCTCCGAGGCTGTAGTCTACGATAAGTATGACCCCTCCATCCTCACCGTGCCTCCAGTCACACCCTTCGACCCTTACACTGTCCGGGACGGCGACGACGGGGCAGCCGATGGGCATGTCTCCATATCATATGGCCCCAGTCCCGTCCATGTGGAGGTGAGTCTGTGACTTCCGGCACACAAGGCCGCCAAGACGACCCCGGGCGGAAACTCTCTTGGGGGCCGTCCGCCCTGTTTTTGATCCTCTTTCTGCTCTCCCTGATGACCCTAGGGATCGGGCTTGGGCTGAAGGTTTCAGACTTTCCAGTGCGCCAACTGAAGGGGGATAGCCCCGCCGGCGAGATCTGGGGCCCCAGAGAGGTAGGACAGAGTTTCCTAGGCCGATACCCAGGCTTGCATCGCATCGACGTCCTTGTGGCCACTTATGCGCGCCAGAACTCTCACGATCTCTATTTTCGCCTGGCGAGAGGGCCCGAGCCGGGCATCGAACTCTTCCAGAGCTCCTTCAACGCTGGGGAGGTGCAAGACAACGCTTATCGCTCCTTCGACTTCCCTCCCCTCCAGGGGTCAAAAGGCGAGAGGTTCTTCTTCTCCTTCCACTCACCCGATTCATCTCCCGGTGACGCCATCACCGCTTGGTCCACCGCCACCGACTCCTACCCCCAAGGCTCTCTATACATCGGCGGCACACCAGCCGAGGGCGACCTTACCTTCGCCGCTTTCTACGAAGGCCATCCCTGGGAGGTCTTAACTTCCCTCTACCGAGGCCCGGGGAAGAACAAGCCAGCCCTTTGGAGCAGTGGAACCGTTCCCCTTCTCACCCTTGCCTACTTGGCATCCTTCTGCCTCTTTGGTTCATGGCTAAGCCGAGCCATGATAGGTGGGAAGAGAGCAGATAGAAGCATCTCAGATCAACGAAACGTGAGACCGGCTACACCCCAGTGAAGCACTTGATGGGCTGCCCTCTCAGCCCATCCTTCGGGACTAGAGCCCAGATCTTGCGGTGACCGTGCTGGATATTCCTCTGCCAACTCCCTCGCTCGCTCATGATATCCCCTCGCCCCGGTCTTCTCCGCCTACACCTCTTATCTCCTTTCTTCTTGCTCGGGTAGTGGGTTGCTCGGCTGAGCCCAATTACCTCACACCGGCGACTGACCGAGAACCTTTCCTGCTGCCTGATCGCCTCTAGCTTCTCGTGGCTTGTCCTTAGTAGGGACCGTAGTCCCTTTCTTGGAACTCGCCGCTCAAGAGTGCCTCTCCCAGAGCCTGGTTTAGCTCCTCATCCTTCCTCCCAATACGGGGCCCTACTCGGTCTCCAGTTACCTCCTTCTAAGGCTGGCTGGTGCCCTTGCCCAGTTTCTCTCGCCCTCTTTCGCTCCTTCGACCGTGAGCTCAGGACAAACCGCGAAGAGCCTGCGGCACTTGTCAAAGGCACTGTGGCTGATCCCGTACCGCCGGCACAGCTCCGATGTAGTCCCCTCATTTCTCAGCCCCGCTGATATCACCTCCTTCTGGTTCGTCGTGCATTTATCCCCTGTCATGGGCAGGATCTCATTCCCTCATTATCCCAGGAAACCCTATCCCTCCCCATACGGGGACCTGTTCGGTGATCACTGTCCCGGGGTAAGTAGAGCGGGGGAGTTTCTCAACGGCTCAGTCTCGAGGACTTGCCTAATAGGTCAAATTTTGCTATGTTATGGACATCTGCCCGCAAGGGGAGCCACCTTCTCAAACGAGGAGTGTCTTCAATTCAACTTAGTTGGGCTGAGAGGCCAGAGTGTTTGCTAAGATCAGGGAGCTAATAGAATATCGAGATTTAGTTAGAAATCTGGTTGGCCGGGATCTCAAGGTGCGATATAAGAATTCCTTCTTGGGCTTTTTTTGGTCTCTGTTGAACCCTCTGGCTATGATGGTGGTCTTTACAGTCGTCTTCACCATCATGCTACCGAACAGTGCCCTAGAGCGATTCCCGGTCTTTGTTTTGTGCGCTCTTCTCCCTTGGAACTTCTTCTCCAGCAGTGTGATGACCTCCATCCACAGTATCGTAGGCAATGCGCATTTGATTAAGAAGGTGTACTTCCCCCGCGAGGTACTCCCTCTCTCCACAGTGCTCGCTAACTTGGTGAATTTCTTGTTGGCCCTGATCGTCCTTTTCGCCATGATGTTCGCCTTGCGAACCCCCTTGACCCGGTGGGCTTTACTACTGCCGGTGATAATCTTCATCCAGCTGATCTTCACCCTGGGCTTGGCCTTCTTCCTCTCCACGGTCAACGTTTTCTATCGGGATACTGCCATGATCATGGATGTGGCTATGTTGGCTTGGTTCTTCCTAACCCCGGTCTTCTACCCTATCACCATATTGCCCCAATATTATCCCACTCTCTTCGGGTTCTCTCTGGACGTTCAGCGCTTGGCCTATATCCTTAACCCCATGGCCTCCCTCATCGCCTCCTACAGAGTTATCCTCTATCACGGGGTCCCTCCAGCCCTGGACTTCCTATTTCGGACCCTGGTGACAGCGCTTGCCTTCCTAGTTGGTGGGTATTTGGTTTTCCTTCGTTATAGTAGGGTCTTCGCCGAGGAACTGTGATGGGTATAGCGCTCAAGTTCGAGAATGTCTCCAAGCGGTTCATTCTTCACCCTCAACAGCCCCGCTCCCTTCAAGAGATGGTGATCCAAACTCTCAAGGGCAACAGAAGTTCGAAGCAGGAGTTGTGGGCCCTGAAAGATCTCACCCTGGAGGTGCAAGAGGGAGAGACCTTGGGGATCGTGGGGCCCAATGGCGCGGGGAAGAGCACACTCCTCAAGTTGATAGCACGCATTCTCGATGTAACCTCGGGGCGCATAATCGTCAACGGAAAAGTCTCCGCTCTTCTGGAGTTGGGCACCGGGTTCCACCCGGACCTCACAGGTCGGGAGAACATATTCCTCAACGGCTCTCTTCTAGGGTTGAGCCGAAGGGATATGCTCAACAAGTTCGATGAAATTGTCGAATTTGCCGAGTTGGAGCAGTTCATAGATGTCCCGGTCAAACACTATTCCTCCGGCATGTTGATACGATTGGGTTTCTCTATCGCCACCAATGTAGAGCCCGATATTTTGCTGATAGACGAGGTATTGGCCGTAGGGGATCAACATTTTCAAGCCAAGTGTTTGGCCAGAATGGAGGAGATCAAAGAGAGGGAGACGACGATCATCTTCGTCTCCCATAGTTTGGAGATGGTACGAGGGCTATGTAACAAGGCGATCTGGCTAGACGGAGGGGTCTTGAGGGCGACAGGGGAGCCAGAGAGAGTGGCCGATCTCTACCTGCAAGGTGTCGCAGGGGATGAACGTCCGCTTGAAGAGAAAAGGCGGTGGGGTACGCGCGAAGTGGAGATAGTCAATGTTCGTTTCCTGAACAGCAAGGGAGATAAACTCTCGGTCTTCGAGACGGGCGAGAGGATGATAGCCAGAATAGAATACGAGGCTCATACGAAGGTTGAGAGGCCGGTCTTTGGCGTAGCCATCTATCGGAACGACGGGCTTCAGGTCAACGGTCCTAACACCAAGGCTTCCGATTTCCCGATTCCCTGGGTTGAGGGGAAAGGCCAGGTGGACTATGTGATAGACAGCCTACCCCTCCTAGTGGGGACATACAGATTCTCCGCTTCAGTCTATGATCACCATCTGTTCCACGCCTATGATCATCACCATCTATTGTATTCTTTTGTGGTAAAGCGAGGAGAGGCAGCGGAAACCCACGAGCTTTTCTACATCCCAAGCCGTTGGGAGCATCGCCAAGCATGAAGATCCTGATCACTAATCAGCATTTGGTCCACTACGCGGGGACAGAACTGTACGTTTATACACTAGCCGGCGAGCTGCAGAAGCAGGGACATGAAGTGGTCGTTTTCAGCCCTCTGCTCGGCGAAGCGGCGGCTAGAATTCGGGAAGCGGGAATCAGGGTGGTGGATGATCTACAGGAGATCTCTTCGGAGAGATTCGATGTCATTCATGGACACCACCGGAGACCCACACTCCTGGCTTTCTCCTTTTTCCCTTTCACCCCGCTGGTCTACGTGACTCATGGATTTCTGCCCCGCGTCCTCCCCTTTGAAGGGCCACCTGAGCCGCCGGTGGTGGTAGAGAAATTCGTTGCCGTGAGCGACGTGGTGAAGGCGAACCTGGCACAGAATTTCGGCATACTGGAAGGAGATATCCAGGTAGTGGTAAACTCCGTTGATGTGGAGAGGTTCAAGCCTCAAGGGGAAATCGGCCAGAAAGTGAGAAGAGTCCTGTTGATCAGCAGCAACAAAAACAAAGCGCAAAAAGAGCTGGTGGAACAGGCCTGTTCTCGATTGAGGTTGAACCTGGAGATCATAGGGTGGGGAAAAAGGGTGTGGAACGTGGAGGACTATATCAACGAAGCCGACTCGGTGGTCTCTCTCGGAAGGGGAGCCATCGAGGGTTTGGCCTGTGGGAGAGCGGTGGTGGTATGCGGTGGTAAGGGTTGTGATGGCATGATCACCGAGGAGAACATCGACGATCTCTGGAAGACGAACTTCATAGGGAGAAGGTATGGCAGGCGAGCCACCGTTGAAACTCTAATAGATGAATTCCAAAAGTACGACCCAGGAATGCAGAGGGTAAACAGACGACTCGCTCTGGAGAGGTTCGACGCCCAGAGACAGGCCCACAAACTCGTAGAGATCTACCAGAAAGCCATCGAAAACTCTTCTCGAAAGGACGCCGACCTAACCCCGAGCGAGAAGATGGGCTTATATCAGTCCTATCTGATCGACCTGGCGAAACAATCGAAGGAAACGGAGGTAGGGGTTTTGAGGGAAGAGTTCGCAAGACTACAAGAAGAGGTAGTTGCCTTGCGGGACTTGGTTAAGCGCTATGAGCAGGGACGGTTCATCAGGACCATGGCCGCGCTGCACCGTTTGGCACATGGCTTTGAGAAACTGGTTAGAGCCAGGAGGATCTAAAGGAGCCCCATTGAAAAGCATCGCTCAGGGAAACGATAAGGCTGCTGGAGTACCACCAGCCACGGTCATCGTCCTTAACCATAATGGGGTTAGATATCTGGAGGAGTGTTTCCGTTCCCTGGAGGCCCTCAACTATCCTGACGACAAACTGGAACTGATGCTGGTGGACAACGCCTCCACCGATGGCTCTGTGGAGTATGTGAAGAGAAACTTTCCCCAGGTGAGGATCATTCGGAACCCTCAAAACCTGGGATTTGCCAAGGCCAATAACGTAGGTGCGGAGAAGGCTGAGGGGAAATATGTCGCCTTTATCAATAACGATGCGCGCGCGCATCCCGATTGGCTGATAGAGCTGGTCAAGTCCGTTTCCAAGGAAGAAGATGTTGTCTGTGTTGGGGGCAAGATACTCAGTTGGGACGGTCGCAAGATAGATTTCACCGGAGCGGCCCTCAATTTCTATGGCATGGGGTTTCAGCCCAGCCATGGCCGGCCCAATGGCCCTGAGTATTCTGCGAGCAAGGAGATACTATTCGCCTGCGGCGGCTCCATGTTGATTGAGCGTGACCTTTTCTTAGATTGTGGAGGATTCGACGAGGATTATTTCGCCTATTTCGAGGATATCGATCTCGGCTGGCGCTTGTGGGTGCTGGGCTATCGAGTGCTCTTCGTGCCTACGGCCACTAGTTATCATAAGGGGTTGGGAACCTCACGTTATTTCGCCACCGAAAAAAGAAGCGTGCTCTACGAACGAAACGCCCTCTATTCCGCAATCAAGAACTACGAAGAAGAGAATTTGCTTCGGATCCTGCCCGCAGCACTGTTGTTGACCGTGAGGAGAGCGGTGATCTTCTCTGGAATAGACAAGAGATCCTACCGGATGGATATGATGGAAGACCCTAGCCTGATTTGGCCGGCCTCCCCCGAGCCGCGTGGTTTGGCCAGGACGAGGTTGCTGGGCACTCAACTGAGTGAGGCGTTGAGAGAGTATGGCCTTTGGGTTGTGGCCAAGGAAGCCGTTCGCCGAGTGCTGCGCTGGTTCTATGTCAGATCGGTGCTGCGGATCAAACGCGATTTGGACGTTATACCTAGAGTGGGAGTGAGTCACCTGGTGGCTATGGACGATGTGGTAGAAAACCTTCCTAGCCTGATGGAGAAGAGAGGATGGATACAGGCCAGGCGAAAGAGGTCTGATTCTGAGATCCTGCACCTATTTGGTACGCCTTTCCACCCCCACCCTCCCTTCCCCAAGTACGAAGAGGTGCAGAATAGCCTGGCAAAATATCTGGGCATCTACGAGATTTTTGAGAAGAGCGGATATGAAAATCCTCATCGTTAGCCACGACCCCATCGGCGAGCGCATGGCTGGCCCAGCCATCCGTTATTGGGAGTTGGCTGGCGCTCTCAGCAAGGAATTTGAGGTTCTTCTAGCGGCACCAGGGCAACCAACCTTAAGGAGCGCGGATTTTCGCCTGGAGGGTTACGAACCCGATGGCCAGGCTCTTGCCCGTCTTGCCAAACAAGCGGACGTCATCCTCGTGTCCGGTTATCTTCTACACAAGTTTCCCCTTCTCAAGACCGCTGGCAAACCCTTGGTGGTAGATATCTACGATCCCTTCATCCTGGAGAACCTGGAGATACACTCAGTTAGGCCCCTTTCGGAGCAAGCAAGGATTCACACTGCCAACCTAAGAGTCCTGAACGAACTTCTCCAGATAGGCGATTTCTTTGTCTGCGCCAGTGAGAAGCAGAGGGACTACTGGCTCGGCATGCTCGCTGCGGTAGGCAGGATAAACCCCCACACCTACAATGATGACCGAACTCTAAGACGCCTAGTCGATGTGGTTTCCTTCGGCTTGCCAACCCAGCCGCCTGGGCATGACAAACAGGTCCTAAAGGGGGTATGGGAGGGAATAGATCGAGATGACAAGGTAATCCTTTGGGGGGGCGGGATCTGGGAGTGGTTCGACCCTTTAACTCTCATCAAGGCTGTGGCCCGGATGGTCGAGAAACGGGATGACGTGAAGCTCTTCTTCATGGGGATGCGCCACCCCAATGTGGAAGATGTGCCAGAGATGAGGATGTGCGCAAGGGCCGTCCAATTGAGCAAGGACCTAGGTCTATTTGGAAAGCACGTCTTCTTCAATGACTGGGTACCATACCAGGAGAGAGAGAACTACCTTCTGGAAGCCGATATCGGAGTTAGCCTTCACTTCGATCATATTGAGACTCGTTTCTCCTTCCGCACCCGCCTCCTCGACTACATCTGGGCTGGCCTGCCCATGGTTGTCACTAGGGGAGATGCCATGAGCGACTTAGTGGAACGGCACGGGCTGGGTCGTACCGTGGATTATCAAGACATACAACAGGTCGAAGAATCCCTCTCAGCCCTTCTGAATGAGCCCCATCTTCGCGCCGGGCGGCGCGGAGAGTTCGAGAAGGTTGCTGCCCAGCTCACCTGGGCGGAAGTAGTAGAACCCCTGGCCCAGTTCTGCCGCCAGCCCAGGAGGGCGCCAGACGCGTCATTCCGAGGGAGTCATAAGGCCTCTTTACTGGCCCTCGCCTGGCGTGCCTGGCGAGAGGAGGGGATAGGAGGGCTTTGGGCCAGAGGGCGTACTTACCTAGGGCGAAGATGCCTCCGTGATTAGGGGTTTCGATAGAGAGCCGAAGGCAAGCTAGGATCCCTGTAAGTCACCTCTATATTCCTGAGGGTACGGACATGACAGGCAATTATCCTCTCCGCCAGGTAGGGCTAAGGAGAGGTCAAACCATCCTGTGGCTTTTGATCTCCCTCGGCACAGGTTTTCTCCTCACCAAGACCACTACCGTCCAGCCCGAGCAGGCGGTGTTCTCAGGACCGGTCTTGAGTCAAGAGATAACGAGCGTGCCGGCAGGCGAGATATACAGCTCCATTAGGATCGGGCAGAGTTTCATCTCACCCGCAAACGCCCTATGTCGTATTGACATACTGCTAGCCACCTACCTCCGCGAGAACGACCGGGATGTGATTTTCCACCTAAGACACGCTCCTGAAGGGGAAGACCTGGCAACCATCAGATTTAACGCCTCGCAGGTCGAAGACAATACTTTCCATCGCTTTGATTTCCGCCCCATCCCTCATTCTGCAGACCAGTCCTTCTATTTCTTTCTCGAATCCCCCGATTCGGAGCCTGGTAACGCTATCACTGTCTGGGGTGTCACGCAGAACGTCTACGAGGAGGGGAGGGCTTATCGCAATCACCGCCCCAGAGGGGGGGAATTGGCTTTTCGGGTCTACGCCAGAGAAGAATCCCGGTGGGAGAGGACCATTGAGTATCTCACCAAGAACGCCTTCCAAACAATCATCTTTCTTCTCTACTCGGCCCTGACTTTCTGTCTCGTAGGGTTATTGCGCCATCAAGGGTCAATGCGAAGCGCAACTCAACCTGCCCTTGAGGTCCCTGAAGACGTGAGAACCATCAACACAAGCCTCAAGTTCCCCAAAGCTAGTCTTGCGCAGAGCGCGAAGTGGTTGCTCATTGGCGTAACTCTATTGGCAATATCGCTCAGGATTTGGGGCATCAATTTTGGTTTACCGTATCTCTATCACCCTGATGAACCTGTGGGGGTGAGAATTGCACAGAGGATGTTCAAGACTGGCGATCTCAACCCGCAGTTTTACCACTGGCCATCACTAACCTTCTACATCAATGCGCTTGCGTATATACCCTACTACCTTGTGGGTAAGTCGATGGGCGTTTTTCACAGTCCTGCTGACATCCCGAGCCCGATAATGCTCGCGATGGGAGTTGGACAGACCCCTATGCCCACGACGTGGTTGCTCGGACGTTTTCTCACAGTGACTTTTGGCTCTGCTGCTGTGGTATTGGCGTTTCTGATCGGACGAAAATTGACCAATAACACTGCGGTGGGATTGCTGGCTGGCATAATGATGGCCATATCACCGACCAATGTGGCACACAGTCGCTTGATCACGCCAGATACTTTCACCGTCTTCTTTGTGCTACTGTCGTTCTGGGGGTCGGTTCAGGTACTTCAGCAAGGCAAGCCCTGGCACTACATCATAGCAGGCATTGGAAGTGGGCTCGCGGCATCAACCAAATATACTGGCGCGCTAATCGTGCTTCCCTTAATCCTAGCACATCTTCTTCGGCATGGATTGAAAGGCATGAGGGAACGCAACCTGTATTCCGGACTCGTATTCAGCGTTGTTGCATTTCTAGCAACTACGCCTTTTGCACTACTGGACTACCAGAAGTTCCTTACCGATTTGCAGTTCGATGCTCAACATTATTCAACCGGTCATGCAGGTATGGAAGGCAACACGTTGAATTGGTATCTGGCATACTTGTGGCGAGTTGAAGGCCCTGTAGCCCTACTAGCGGTTTTGGAGATCCTACGCGGCATCTATGCACGTTCAAAACGGAGCATCCTTCTCTCCGTCTTCCCATTGGTCTACTTCGCGTTCATCAGCAGTCTTGTGGTGAGGAATGATCGAACGTTGTTGCCGTTGACCCCGTTTCTGTTCCTACTGGCGTCATCTCTTGTGGTGAATCTGTTCAGGCAGACGAACACTCGGCGGCTAAACACACGGAAGGCGCTGACCCTTGCAGCGGTGGTCTTGGTTATAGTGTCTCTAACGGTGCCGTTTCTGCGAACCGTAAAAAATAACTTTCAATTGACCACTGTGGATAGCCGTGAGACCGCAAGGATATGGATCGCTCATAATCTGCCAAGTGGTGCACGGATTGCCATTGAGTCATACGCCCCATACGTGGACCCACAACGCTTCTCGGTGCAGGGATTTGGCAGAATGATCGATCAGACACCGGAGTGGTACATTGCTAACGGTTTCCAGTACCTGATTTTCAGTCAAGGTATGTTTGGGCGTTTTTACCGAGAACCGGATAGATACTCCAACGACGTTTCTCAATACGAAAAGCTGTTTCGTGCCTTCGATATGGTCAAGACGCTCACAGATGGCGGATATGAGGTTCGGATCTACCACGTTACTGAACGATGACCACAACGGAGGACGGCGGGGTTGCATCCTCAAAGTGGTGGAAAAAGCAGATCGGTGTATCCTGCTAGGGAACACGAGATTAGGTTCCTTTTCGACTCCCTGTCCTTCAAAATAGGGCTGTATCTCACCTTGTTACTGGTAGGGGGATTCTTCGTTTTCCTCCTCTGGTCTTCTAGGCGAGTAAAGCCCTGACTTCGGCCGCAGGGAATAGTACCTTTTCCCCATTGACCTTTTATCGACCTGTTGATAATCTAGTTAGAGGTCTCCGAATATGAGAGCGGGGACGATGTGGGAGAAAGGTGTCTATGATCCTCCAAAGGCATCATCAGGCGGCTAAGATTGGTCTAGTTCTGATTATATCCGGCCTACTGTTGCTTGATAGGAGGCCCATCTCTTTTGCCACGCCCTCGGCCGCGCCTGCCATCACCATCACTCAGCCAGACGGCATCGACGATGTGGTGGGAGAAGGGGAGGATTTCGCCGCCACCGTCTTGGGCGCTCCCTGGGACATGAACTCAAACCCCTACCCCGATTTCCAGGCCGTCATGCGCTACTTCGATAGGGGCTCCTTCTCCGTCTCTGGGGGCATTTGGGACGCCTATACTTTGAACAGCGACCCGGGAGTGACGATTCACCCCACCGGCTTGGCCCAGCCGGTGATGAAGGATGGCTCCCGGTTCCCCATCGAGGCCTCAGAATATCGTCTTCTATCCTTTCGCATGTATTCAAGCCAGCCAGATGTGGCCTATATCTATTGGTTCTATGATTCGACCTTCTCTCAATTTGCCTGGTCGGGCCTAATCCCCATCTCCTCGGGCTGGAAGACCTACGTTATCGATCTGGCTACCTATGGCGTTGGAGGGTCGGTGGGCGGCGCTACTGGCTGGAATGGATGGGTGAGAGGGCTCAGGATAGACCCGGTAGCCAGCGGAAGCGGCGTGAATATCAAGTTCGATTGGATTAGGCTTACCACCACCGATACCTCGCAATCGATCCCCATCAGTTGGGCCGACCTCAGCCCTGCGGATGCAACCCTGGAGTTATTCATCGACTTGGACAATAGTGGCTACGATGGCACCAAAATCGGCCACATCCCTAACGCGGGGGCCTCTGGTACCTTCAACTGGGGCACCTCTCTGGCCTATTATGGTACCGGTTTGCCCTATCCCCTGCCCTCGGCCTTTGAGCCTGGCGACTACTACGTCTATGCAGTGGTGAACGGCTCACCCGAGGGCTACAGTAGCGGACCCTTGACCACAAACCAAGCACCCATGGTGGTGATCGCTCGGCCTAGCCGCACCAGTGGAGAGGATTATGCCACGGCGGTGGTAGGTAACCCTTGGGATATGAACGGGAGTCCAGATATCGCCTCCACGAGGCATATCGCCTGGAGCCAGTATTCGGGTGGCGTCTATGATGCGGCATCGGACTCCAGCGGCGACCCAGGCCTCACCCTCAACGTGAGCAGCGCCATCGACAGCAATAAATACCGGTATCTCACCTTCAAAATGTCGCGCAATGGTACCCACGATTGGGGGGAAGGCTGGGTGGCGCGTGCCTACTGGTGGGGAGCAGGGGGACCGGGCAACCACGGGGTGATAGACGATATCATCGTCCGCGAGGGGTGGCAGACCTATACCCTGGACCTGGCCCAAGCCATCTTGGAATACGGCCCGGCCTGGACGAGCGATAGTTGGACCACTCTTAGGCTCGATCCCCATGAGGTGGCCGCTTCACGGACCTTTCATCTGGACTACATACTCTTGACGGCCAATGACCAGGCTGACGCTTACTTCAGCATCGCTTGGAGCGTCAGTGACAGAGATATCGATGATAGTTTCACCACTAATCTCTATTATGATTCCGACTCCAACTGGGACAACGGGAAGACCTTCATCGCCCAACTCCCGCCGAGCCCCCCGCCCCCTGCGGGCCCTCACTTGGTATATCTCCCCTTGGCCTTCAAGAACTACGGGGCGTCCACCTGCAACTACGTCTACTCTTGGGACACCAGTGCGGTCTCCGCCGGTACATACTACGTCTGGGTCGAGATCACCGATGGCTACAACACCACTCGCTGGATCAGCGAGAGCCCGGTGGTGATATCGCACTAGGGATCAAAGGCGCTAGGCGCCGGAAAGAGTTTGATGGCATGGTGCCCCAGAGACAGAGGCTTCCCTTCCTCTCGGCGGAGGGACGACTCTGTTTTTTTAGTTCTGCCTACGCTTGGTGCCTTCGAGGGTTTTACACTCCCCGATGAGTATGGTAGAATCTGATACGATATGGCTGGCATGGTCTCACTCATCATTGTCAATTGGAACGGCAAGCACAACTTGCAGGGATGCTTGCCCACCGTGCTGGCGCAGACTTACTCTAACTTCGAAGTCATACTGGTCGATAACGGGTCCACCGACGGCTCCGTGGAGTTCGTCTCCCAAAAGTTTCCCCAGGTCAGGCTCATCAGGAACGCAGAGAATCTAGGCTTCGCCAAGGGCAACAACATAGCCATCGAAGTCGCCCAGGGTGATTACATCGCTACTCTGAACAACGATACGCAGGCCGATCCCCATTGGCTCCGGGAGTTAATGGGGAGCATGGAGGCCCATGCGAGGGTAGGTATGTGTGCCTCCAAGATGCTTTTCTACCATCAACCCCATATGATCAACTCCACCGGTATCAATTTGGACCGGGCGGGGATCGCTTGGGATCGACGGGGTGGGGAGGAGGACCAGGAGGGCCAAGAGGGAATGGGGGAGGTATTTGGCCCCTGTGCCGGGGCGGCCCTCTACAAGCGGCAGATGCTGGAAGAGATCGGCTTCTTCGATGAGGATTTCTTCGCCTATCTAGAGGATGTAGATCTTGCTTGGCGGGCGCGGTTGATGGGTTGGCGATCTCTCTATGTCCCCACGGCTAGGGTCTATCATCTCCACTCAGCCACGGGGAAAGAGGGATCCCCCTACAAGAACTACCTTTTGGGGCGGAACAAGATCTGGACCATTCTTAAGAACTACCCTGCTCCCGAGATCTTCGTCTTTTTGCCAGTGATCCTCTTCTACGACTTGGCTTCTGTACTCTACGCCCTACTGGCTCGGAGGGATATCAGCGCACTTAGGGGCAGGATCGCAGGGTGGCGAGACCTGCCCAGGGTTCTTGCCAAGAGGAAGGAGGTGCAAGGGAAGAGATCCGTCTCCTTTTCCACCTTGACGGGCGCTATGAGCCCCCTGGAGAACCCCTTCAAAGTCCCGAGACGGTACCGCCATCTACGAGAACTGGGCTGAGGAGGGAAGCCAGGGAGTTGCGATAGTTGATCTCCCTTGGAAATGGAGGCGGAGGCAGTAAGATCACGCCAAAGAAAGCGAGATAAAAGCCACCCTGCTGACTGACACGGTGGCTTTCAAGAACCTCTAACCAAATTCCTACAGGCTACCAGAGTCCTCCATAAGTCGTTGAGACGTCACCGGTCCGACCCAACGCTGACTCGTTACCGATGGCTATCAACGGCTCCCCATTGTTGGAGATTATCTTGACCGAACCAATGAACCCGACTCCTAGCTCGGGGTCCACCCCTGGCTGATACCGATTGATCACATTCATGGGCGCGATAAGAGGGTTCGCACTACCATCGTAGTTAACCGCCTTGGTAGGAGTGCTCGCCCCCTCAGCATAGTACTCAATGGTTACATTAGCGTCAGCCGAACCAACGTTCATCACTTGAAAACTGGTCACCCAGTTGCTGCCGCCGAAGTTCAGCATGATCAGAGGTAGGCTCACCTGGGTCGAGCCGCCACCAAAGCCGTTATAACTCGTTGATGAACTCATGCCCACGCGCAAGGTAGACTCGTTACCGATGGCTACCAACGGCTGGGAATTGTTAGAGACCACCTTGACGGAGCCAATGAAACCAGCACCCAAATCAGCATCAACCCCGGGCTGGTAGCGGTTGATAGCGGCGATCGGAGGGATGAGAGGGTTGTCTGTGCCATTGTAGTTAACCGTCTTCGTCGGGGTAGTGGCACCCTGAGCGTAATACTCAATGGTGACATTAGCATCAGATGAACCCAGATTCATCACCTGGAAACTAGTCACCCAGTCGCTGCCACCATAATGCAGCATGACTAGCGGCAAGTAAACCTCCATAGAGCCCTCATAGAAGCCGTTGTAGGTTACAAGCCGAGTGCCCGCAAGCTCATTCACCACCACAGCGATGGTATCAGAAGCACTTGCGGCGGAAATCTTGGCCGAACCTATGAAACCATCCGAAAGCCCGGCGTTGTCCAATTGGTCAAAGACTGCTGAACCGTATCCCGCAAGGGGCTGGCTTTCGGTAGCCCCGGACACTACGCTACCCGTGGAATCGTAATACTCAATAGTGACCGTTGTGCTGGCCGCTCCCGTATTCTGAACGGCGAGTTGCGTACTCCACTGCGATCCTCCGTAGTTCTTCATAACCAGAGGAGCGTACACGACGTCGCCGGTCTCCGACTCCGACACCGAGGAATAACTGGAGTTGCCGATGGTGCTCCCATATACCACTGTCTCATTGCCAATGGCTGCAATGGGCTGGTTAGAACTGACGACGGCAGAGCCTATGAACCCATCCGGAAGCGACGACAATGCGGCGAAATAGACATTTATGTTCGCCCCGGGAGCAACATCCAGGAAGATCTGAGAAGTGATGAAAACACCATCCTGGTCGTAGTAGTCAATCTGGATTCTAGCGTTCTCGGTCCCCAAGTTCTGGGCCTGCAGACTTCCGCCCCACGTTCCTCCGTCGGCATAGACCACAGCTGTGGCCAAAGCCAATACGGTCACCAAGGCCATGATCCGTACCCATTTCCGGCAGTGCCCCATTTTGAGACTCCTTCCACCGTCTCGACAAACGAAAAGGATGCCAAGCCGAAAATAATATAACACAGAAATAACAACCTGTCAATAGTCCAATAGTCAGGGCACAAATCTAGGTATTGCTACGCGGAGTGACTTTCTCAATGCGAGCATAGATATGCCCCGATGTGCCATCAGTCCATAGAGCATCTAGGGCAACTATGCACCGCAACAACCACTTCACGACCCCAGGAAAGAGAACCCACAGGAGCCGAAGCGGCAAGTAAGCCAGGCGAAAGACCGGTTCGTTCCAATATCTTATCGTAACCGTTCCCTGCCCACCAACAAGTTCAAAGAGCTGCTGCCCGGTATAGCCGGGTCGCACATGTCCCCACCGTCTATGCAACCAATTCGTCAGCCAAGCAGGAAATACCTTGAATCCAGCGCACGGCACAGAAAGCCAAAGCAGCCCATTTGGAGACAATATATCCAACAAGGCCGCGACAGCGCCTCGATCATCCAGCAGATGCTCCAAAACGTCAAGGGCAAGGATGGTTTCGAAAGAGTCCTCTCGAAAGGGAAGGTGATACACATCCGCAGGCAAGAGGGGGTGAAACTGTTGCTTGGCAGGATGAAGATCAACTGCTACCCTTGAGAGTGCCCGCATCTGTGACAGGAAGAAACCATCGTATGACCCTACATCCAGAATCGACTGCCCTTTGCTATGGACACCAATGTATCGATTGGCAAGCGAACGGTAATAGCTACCCAATCGCATGATTATTTTCCCGAGCTTGGCTTCCGTGCACGCACACATGTCCTCCGACGAAAGAGGATGCCAATAAAGGGTGCGTACATCGTCTGTAAGAACCATCCGTCGTGCGAACCAACGTCTAGAACCCTATCCCCCTCCGCCCGAACACCTAAGCTGATACTAACGAAATTGCGATAGTGGCCACCTACTCGCTCCTTTCGGACCATTCTTGCCACGTTTGCCGCAGATCAACTCGCTTCAAGGAGCCAACCCGACACTACCGGCTCAAAACACCTGACATACGAGGGGTTTCGTAGACAGTCCTCTAGATAGCCTTGGAAGAAGCAATCTATCCAGGTGGTACAAGCCAGCACCTAGCACATCTCCGATCGGCTCTATCACCGTAGCACAAGTCATTGCCGACCAAAGCCCTGTAAAGAGAAGGCGTAGCCATGTACGCGGTACGTCAAGTGGAAGGTTAAGAAAGATAAACTGGGGATACAGCCCGCGAATGGCTATGCCGAGGTCCTGCAGTGATTTGGCATACATGGAATACGACCTAAACATGCAATGCGGAAAGGAACGGATTTCGTCTGCTCCAAAGACATCCGATATTATGATGTAGCCATCGTCACATACGGAAGCGCGCAGATTCGTAAGAGCAACATCAAAGCCGCGCGGCTCTACTATGTGATATAGCACGTCAAATGCCGTCACGATATCGAACGGTTTCCCTGGCCGGCTCACCGATCGTGAGATATCCATTCTTTCAAAAGAATACTGGGGGAACCTCTTTCGTAACACTCGGATACTGTTCGCGGCAATGTCGACTCCTTTGATGTGTTTCAGACCCATGGACGCCCAAAACGCAATATAGAAACCCGTACCGCAACCCACGTCCAGAACACTCTTAGCCTTTACTTCTATTCGATGACGCGCTAGCGCTAGACGCAACGTATCCACACGTGCTCTGTAAATCCACCAGTTGAATCTATTCCCACGCTTTCGGAGACCGGTGCCCCGGAGGTCAAAGTGCCGGCTCAGCCTTACTTCCCAAAACGCTCTAGCATCATAGTCGCTCACCGGACTGCGTCCTCCGCTATGTCAAAACTCGGTGCAGGCCTCGTGCAGGAGCTCCCTAAAAACGGATATATAAGCGCGTGCAATTCGCGCCCAATCAAACCGTTGCCGCACGTACGTCCTTGCCTCTTGACCCAAATGGTTCTTCGCTTGGCGACTAACTTCTCGCGCCAGCTGCTCATCATCCAAAAGCCGGCAAATCGTATCTGCAAAGCCCTGGCTATCCCACGCTCTTATCAGGTTTCCGGTGACCCCCTCGCATACCGCTTCAGGTATGCCATCCACCTCTGTAGCCACAGTCCAGGTCCCACTTGCCGCGGCCTCTAAGGCCACGATGCCGAACCCCTCCATATCACCCTCCACAGGAATGTTAGGCATAATGAAGAGATCCGCCAGATGATAAAGAGTACGTAGCAAGTCGTCCTCCATAGGAATCTCCCCCAAGAGAGTCACGTGACGGGTCAGTCTGTGTTCTCGACATAGGTGCTCTATGCGACTTCGTACGGGTCCTTCACCTACTACGGCGTAATGAATATCCTCTCTCCTACTCAATACCTTGGGCAATATCTCGGCAATGAAGTAATGGATACCTTTCTTGGCTACCAACCTCCCCACTGTCAGAAGGACCTTCGTTTCGTCCAACGTCCTTCCTAATCTCTTCATCGCCCTTTCGGCTTCCTCTCGACCGGGTGCTGCCTCGAAATCTTGAACATCCACGCCGTCGGGTATCACTACGCATCGCTCAGGAGGCACCCCCCTGCGCACGCACTCTTTTCGCAAAGCAGAGCTAACGCATACAATTCGGTCAAGCCGAGCCAGGATTCTAGGGAGTACCGCCTGATAAACACGATTTCCAAAAACAATATCCCGACCATGGACCGTTACCACCACCGGGATACCGAATAGGGCCCTCAATACAAGACCAAGGGGGGACAGCACGGGATCGCCAAGATAGACAACTGCTACCCCTCCTCTGATAAGAATGGACATCGATCGCACTAGGAACCAGAACATTATGAACGGCAACAAGATTTGCGAACCGCCCCAGGCTACAAGAGAGACAGGTGCCATTTTTTGGAGATGCCAAGCCAACTTATGGCTGGCTCTTTGCATCCCCCCGATGGATGGTGGAAATTTTCTGGTAATGAAAAGGATCATGGTCTCCTTCCAGACCCCACCTCTTCCCCTAGGATCTCGCATCTCTAATGAGACTAACCGGGGTACTCTCGAATCATTCGAAACAGGCAAATAAAAACGTACCACAATAGGAAGATAGATAAGGAGGTAAAAACAAAATAAACAAGAACATAAGCATCAACACTAAACCAGCCTGGCTTGAACAAAGAAATTCCTCTTAGAATAGTGTTTGGATGGTTCCAGTCAGATAAGATATTGTTGGTCAAGTAGTATCGCGGCAGATAATAAGCAAGAAAACTCTGAAAATAGAAACATGTATATCCAATCAAAAGCGGCAGTGTGACTAGAAACCTAATTAGTCTTGATCTTAAGAAGGTAATGGATTCAATTACTATCAAACTCAATCCCAGAATAGCAGGGAAATAATATCTTCCCTGGCTTGGGAAATCGGGTCTCCCTGTGGTGTAACGAACATAAAGAAACCAGAAGACATTAAAAAGATCGAACACGACTAAGTAAATAATTAATAACCCCTGTCTTCTCCCTTCAATCAAAAGTGAAGAACCAAACCCTTTTAGTCCAATCTTGCTCTTTAGGGCCAAGGAGTAAAAGACTTTCAGGCCCCACAAGATAATTCCAAGCTTTAAGGATTCATTCGCCAATCTTATGGTTTTCAAATTCCCTGGTGTGTCCAACCATCCAAATCTGGCCCAAAATGAGACTCTAACCACCCGATATCTATAACTAAAGGCCTCCTTTAGGTTCCCCAAAATGCCCTTTCTCTTGATAATTTCCTTGTCGTATTCAGGAGCTACGGGAATCAATGATTTGGTAGAAGTCAAGCTCCCTCTGACTGGCTCGCCAAAGTGATAAATATTCAACCCGTACCACCACCCAGCCAAAAGTGAAACTAAAATCCCTACAAACAGCAGTTCCAAGAACACCCGCTTCGCAATTCTTAGTTTGTCCGTCGAAAGAAATATCGTATATATCTTGACCGCCACAAATATTAAGATTGCCGAGACGAAGTTGAACTTGGTTAGCATGCCACCACCTAAAACTAATCCCCACAGAATGTTATGTTTATTAATAACCCCCCTGCCTTTTCTGCTTTTTGTCCTATCTATCTCTTCTAATCCAAGCAAAAAAACCAAGGCAAACATTAACACCAAAAGATTATCATTATTGAGAGATGCTGAAATAAAACTAAACATTGGATGAAAGATCAGTAAAAAGACACAAGCCACAGCCAACCATTCGTGTCTCAACAATTTTCTGGCCATGCCAAAACATATCACGATTGTTAAGATAGAAAAGAGGGAAGAAAAAAGGCGCAAGATATAGAATCTTGTAAAGAAGTCGGCGTTCATCAGGAACGAATAAGGGATTGCTAATGTTCCGTAATACAAAGGAGGGTGTGAATAGATATTTAAGAATAGTGACCATGCCCCCTCTCGCGGGGCATAATCAAACTCAAGGATTTCTTCAGTAAATTGCTGACCATCTTCAAAATCTATCTTTTCTTCAGGATGAAAAGCTATCCGCGAAAGACCAACTTTAGAAGAAACGAATGCTGTCTCTTTTGACTGCCAACCCATACTCTCAAAAAAGGGTAGCGTCCTAAATTCTGCCAAGAATCTTACATATTCGAAGTGACTATTCTCATCGGGGGCTTGGAAAATAGGAATACTATAAATCCATGTCAGATTTCTCACCAACACCAGGAAAAACAACAATACATAGATCCAATTCTTCTTTAAGAATACCCATCTGTTCATGGATCTATCGTATAAATTGCCCGCCATCAGGCCCTGCCGATCGCTCATCGTCCTTCTCTTCCCACTGCTCGACTTCTCTCTCGTCGAGGCCCAGATACCTATACCGGTGCTCCTTAACGATCAGATCGGCAAGGAGCCCCACTACACTCACGATCACCCCCGTGAGGACAAGCATGATATCTGACTCTCTGACATCCGACAGAAAGATGAGATCATACAACAACTTTACAGAGCCCAAGAGAAAGATGGAGGCTGCCAAGGGAAGGAAGAACTTTAAGGGGTTGAACTGCATGATGGTGAGAATCACCAAAGAGATGTAGTTGTAGGTATCCTTAAGGGGATGGAAAGTGGATTCTCCCTTACGTTCATAGTAATCGATGGGGATGAAAGCCACCTCGTAATCGTTGCCGAGGAAAGCGATGGTGATAGTGCCCACCCAGGAATGACTGTTAGGGAGGATATTGAAGAACTTGAGGGCGATGTTCTTCTTGAACGCTCTAAACCCCGAGTTGAGATCGGGGATCTTGGTAGCGGTGATGAAACTGGCCAGCTGTCGAATCAGCCACTTGGTGGGCACACGGAGCAGGCGCATGCCACCTTTCTCCACCGTTCTGGTCCCGATCACCATATCGTACTCTGGCAAGAGTTCCAAAAGTCTGGGTATATCCTGGTTGGGATAGCTGCCGTCCCCATCAGTCATGACCACTAGATCCCCTTTGGCCTGCAGGATGCCTGTCTTCCTGGCTGCTCCGGTTCCCTTGTTGCGGGGGTGTCGAATCAATCTTACCCCCTCTCTTTCCCTCACGATCTGGGCCGTGCGGTCGGTGGAGCCGTCGTCAACGACGATCACCTCATACTCATAGCTGCTGGCCTCCATGGTCTCCAGGATCGTATCTAGGTCGTGGCCGATCGCCTCCTCTTCGTTGTAGGCGGGAATCACGATGCTGACCAGACTCATCTAGTACCTCCACTCAGGCGCCAATCGCCCCTCCTGGGCCCGCTCGATGGTTTTGGGAACCGATCACAGGCCACCTAGTTCTCCCTCACGTTCTCGCATCTCTGATCTAACAGCATCAGTTCCAGTCCGTTGTCAGGCTAGTTGAGGGCCTCGAAGGAACGGAAAGGCACTCCCAGATATCTAAACCCTATCATGATTAAGGATGATGACCGTGGCTCGAGGTAGTCCAGCGGCCTCATCGTTTCCCAGAATACTGCCTTTCAATGGGGCTCCTTTAGACCCTCTTGACTCTAGCCAGATTCCCAAGAGTATGTGCCAAGATCTTCTCTCCGGTAATCATGCCCTCGTAACCCTTGACGCCGCATACCACCAACGTTCTCCCCCACGCCAAGCCATCGATGGCTCCGTTAGAGGAGATCAACACTCTCCCGGATCACTCACCTGCTATCCGTCAGGATCAAAGATCCGCCTGTGAGGAACGAGGCCTTGACCTAGATTATCTCAAGTTGCTTGGTGCGATCGAAGGCGCTAGAAAGGACCCCGCCTCCGTCCCACGACCGAGGTCAGATAACTAGGTCCGCACGCTGTTCTCGTAGATTCTAACGATCTCTTTTCCCACCCCCTCCCAGTGGTAATGCTGAATGGCCCGTTCGCGCAGCCTGCGGCCCAGTTCCTTGGCGCGCTCCTCGTTGTCTAAGAGCGAAAGGATAGCCTCTGCCAAGGCGACTGCATCTCCCTTGGGGGCGTATACGCCCCATTCCCCCAGATACTCCTGGCTAACCGGGGTGTCGAAGGCCACCGCAGGGAGGGCCATGGCCATATAATTAAGCAGTTTGCCTGAGCCCTCGGTGGCCGAAATCTTAGGAGCCACCGCCACATCGCCTAAGGTCAGGTATCGTGGAGCCTCCCAATAGGGGATCTTCCCGGTGAAGGTGACGCGATCCTCGATGCCCAGTTGCTGGGCCCGCATTCGATAGTACTCCACGCCTGGAAAGCCCATGATAAGGAAATGAGCATTCAGCAACCTATGGCCAAGAGCAGCTATCCCCTCCAGGAGCAACCCTATCCCTTGGTATTCGGCCAAAAGCCCCAAATAGACAACGATCTTGCGGTCAGGAGGGATGCCCAAATGGGACTTTAGGAGGGCTCGAGCCTCCTGGTCATCGTTTGGTCGGAACAACTCAGGGTTCACGCAGTCAGGAACGACATGAATGCGCTCTTCATGGCAGCCAAACTCGCCGCAGAGGAGGTTCTTTGCGTGTTGGGAACTGGTGATGATCGCTCCCGGCAGGCGATTGATGATCTCCTCCCAGCGCCGCATAAGGCCATAGAAGGGACCATCCGGCTTTAGGAAATGATGGTCGATCATCTCGCTGGTCAGGCTGCCCTGAAAGTCGAAGACCAAGGGGATGCGCAAGAGAAGGCTGATAGGATAGCCGAGCAAAGCACCTTCATGGAGATGGGCGTGTATGATTTCTGGCTTTTTCCGCAGGGCCACAGGTAGCGACTTCAAGAAAAGGAGCAGATCGAAAGCGACCTTGTGGCGAGAGGAACCCACCTCATATTCCCGCCGCCAAGGGAGGCTCAATGCGCGCTCGATATCCAACCCCTTCACATCCCTACCGGTAGGGTAGGTGCAGATGGTGATCTCATGTCCCATTTTCTGGAGGATCAAAGCCTCCTCCAAGATGCGAACATGGCATCCATAGTCGGCGAAAAAGGAGGTGGGGGCGATCTTCAATACCTTGAACTTTTTCATCTCAGATGACGTCTTTCAGACTGCAAGCATTGGACCACGCTAGGATTCGCTATGGTCATCGGCATGTAGAACTGAAGCCTATGATACCAAACCACCTTCTACAGGTCAAGAGAACGAGGGCAATTCCTTCCTCGAGATCTTGCCTAATGATGAGCTACACGGTACCGATCTCACTCGGCAGAGGAAAGAATGAGAAGGCAGAGCTGAGTTCAAAGACCCTCTGCCCGAGCACAAGGTCCTCGGCTCCAGGAGAATCGAGTTGCCCCGTCGGGTTCGAATCTTCTAGCGCGGGTTGACAAATTCGCCGCCGTGGATATTATCTCATTTATATGGTGTGAGAGATTCTGAGGTTACGATCAGTTTCATCGTTGACCAGCGGCAAAATCTGGAGGGCGAGATCAGCATCATCTCCATGGTCAAACGCCTACGCTTGATAGAGATGGCGTACTTTCACCGCCATCACCGGCTTCTCGCAGGTCTAGATTGGATAGCGTACGAGTTTGGCCCCTTTGCATTTGGCATCCCACTGGTGCTTAAAGAGCCCTGCTTGCCCAGGGCTCTCAACCCCTGGAGGGGATACCTCATCTAGAGTGAAGCCCGTGGCGATCCCTCCAGGGAGGGAACTAGCGATGGTCGAAGCCATCCTCTGCAGCCTCGATATGGAGTCCACCGAGCCCAACTACTTGGTGTTCGCCAAACCGGAGGCTGTTCGACGGGGATCTTGTATGAAGAGAGGGTGCGTCTCTTCGCCTTCGAAGCACAAGCCGAATCCCTTGACGATATTACATAAGGAACCGAAAATGGAGGTGACCTCTTGAGAATAGCCATGACCGGTCCCTTCGGCCTGGGGCCCAAGGGAACCATGAGGATGCGGGCCTTGCCCCTGGCCCAGGCGCTTGTGGCTCGAGGCCATGAGGTGGAGATGTTCCTAGCCCCCTGGAGCAACCCTGAGGATTCAGGGAGCGAGGAGGAAAGGGGAGGGGTTAAGATCCACAACATCACCTTGCCGCCCTCTATCCCCCTCCTGGGCCATCTAATCATCACTTGGCGACTCCTCTCGCACGCCCTGAGAAGCAACCCCCATATCGTCCATTGTTTCAAGCCTAAGGCCTATTCTGGCTTGGTGGCTATGGCTATCTGGTTTATGCGCAAGGTAGGCCTGGCTAGTGTGGGACTGGTGATGGATAGCGACGACTGGGAAGGTACAGGAGGGTGGAACGAGATCGAAAACTACACCTGGTTGCAGAAACGGTTCTTCGCCTTCCAGGAAAGGTGGGGGCTCCTCCATTGTGACGCGCTGACCGTAGCCAGCCGTGCCCTGCAGACTTTGGCCTGGTCCCTGGGGGTGAAGCCCGGAAACGTCTTCTACGTGCCCAACGGGACGCCTCTAGAAAGCCTCGAATTGGAGATCTCTCCTGAGCCATCAACCTCTAAGGGGAGACCAACGGCGCTCTTATATACTCGTTTCTTCGAGTTCAGCCTGGAACGAGTTGTAGAGATCTGGAAAGGCGTGGTCGAAGCCATCCCTGAGGCCCGACTCTTAGTAGTGGGGAAAGGGTTGTTCGGCGAGGAAGAGAGGTTGCGCCAACTGATGGCCGAGAGGGAGATAGAGGGGGTAGAATACGCCGGCTGGGTAGAGGAGCACGAGATTCAAAAATGGTTGGCCAGCGCAGATCTGGCCATCTACCCCTACGACGACACCCTTATCAATCGCACCAAATGCTCCATCAAACTCATCGAACTCATGGCCTCACAGTTGCCCATCGTAGCCAGTGACGTGGGGGAGAATCGCCAGTATATCGAACATCTGGTCTCTGGTTATCTGATCGAACCGGGCGACGATGAGTCGTTCTGCCAGGCGATCATCCACATTCTCCGGGATGAGAAGTTACAACGCGCCCTGGGACGGGAAGCCAGGCGGAGAGTGAGGGAGAAGTTCAACTGGGCGACTCTAGTCCAGACCGTTGAGGAAGCGTACAGCATCGTCCTTGAGAAGAGCGGCTAACGCCGCCCAATGAGGAGCACCACTCGAGGTTCTCGAAAGGATCGGAGGCCTCAAATTGATGCTAACGCTTCACCAGATGCCCAATCGGCATATGTAAACAAGTCCAAAGAACACCTGATCTCGCCGTTCACCCACTACTCCAGAAGAGCGTCAAAGGATCCGACCCTTCGAATATATCGAGAAAAACCGTCACCAGGTACTCATCAGCCTCCCACCCTTCGCCATCACCGGATACCTGCATCTGGCGAAGCAGGCGGATATCCGGACCGCCCTCCGACACCTTACCAAAACCTGTATCCCCATCTCGGAAGCCCGCGCAGCCTATATCCCCAACCCAGGCATAAAGTGGGCCAATGAGGTGATCATCGTCAACCGCAAGCGAGCCCAGATCTTCTGGCCTCCCAAGAACCCCTAGGCATGGAGTTTCTTCCTAAAGCGATAGTGGACACCAACAGGTGTCCACGCCTCCCTACCACAAGAGGCTTCTAAGAGCATCGGACGAGAATGCTGGCAGGGTAAGAGAGAGGCTAGAAAGGCAACGCACAACTCCGAAGAATAGACCGCGCCATCCGAAGGCGGCTAGAAGGGCTTCTTGTATCGATAGACGATCCTTCCCCGCGTCAGGTCGTAGGGCGAGAGTTGAACCAAAACCTTATCTCCCAGCAGAGTGCGGATATAATACCTGCGCATCTTGCCAGAGAGGTAGGCCAACACCTTGTGGCCGTTCTCCAACTCCACCCCGAACATGGTATTGGGGAAAGCCTCAACCACCGTGCCCACAAACTCGATCTTCTCCTTCTTGTTCGATCTCTTCTCAGACATCTATCTTATCACCCCCAACATTGGACCGGCTTAACCCCTCTCCGCTCAATCTTGCCATCGTGAAACCCTTCGTTCCAAGGCCGACTCCACCCGTGAGAGGGCCTCATCGATCTCCATCCCCTCGGCTGCTGCTAACTCTTCCGCCAAAACCGCCTTGGCTCGCCCAAGAAGCCGCCGATCGCTCATGTTCAGCCCGCCTTGACTCTTCAGCCATGCCAAATCCCGAATCACTCGGCCCACCTCGGTAAAACTCCCTCTTCGAAGCCTTTTGGCGATCTCCGCCTGCCTCTTCCGATAATCTGGGGGTAACTTTCTGGGACGCCCGGCGAATACTTTCCACAGAGGGGGGCGATCTCCCTTCTCCACCACCTTGCGCAACCCCAATTGATCCGCTTGCTCCACCGGCGTCAGCAATCGGCCGCTCGGTGTGTCTAGTTCGATCACATAGTACTCTTTTGTATCCCCTTCCTCTTCCAGTTTCTCGCGGGCCATAACCGTTCCAGCCCCGTGAACGGGGTGGATAAGCCTATCTCCAACCCTGAACCCAGCCATCCTTTCACCTGCCTTTCATCACCTGCGTACGTAAAGTATCCCTGGGGGAAAGGAGAATCATCTTTGAGGGCTCTTTTTAGATTCAGTATCCTTCTTACACGCTTCCTGTCGGCTTCACTGACCGATAGGTCACGCTCTAATTCTCGCTTCGCTCGCCTGCTTTTCTTGCGACGGAGGTGACTGGCGTGCCCCTTCCGTCGCCTCAGTTTGCCGCTACCTGTAACCTTGAACCTCTTAGCCGTAGCCTTATGGGTCTTGATCTTGGGCATACCCCTACTCCCTTCAGGGGAAGAGCCTTCTGAGGAAGAACGGTTCCACAGCCAGTTTACCGCTTCTTTGCTCTCCGGCGCCTGCTATCGCCTTGGGATCGTTTGCGAGCCTCTCGGCGTCTGGCCCTTCTGATGGCTTTGTCTTTCGCTTGCCGACGCTTCTCACCCTTAGAGACGAACCATCTCTTCTTACGCCGGGTGCTCAAAATACCGCTTTCCGTCACCCTCTTGCGGAAACGTTTCAGTAACTCCTCGTGTGACTCGCCTGGTCTCCGTTCTACAGCAGCCATTTTCTGAAGGTGTAAATAACCAAAAAACTCGGCCCCCTCTCATCGCAACTCACCGAGAAGGGTAACCGAGTTATTCAAACCGTGATCCCCAACCCTCTGGGACTCTGTTTGATCGATCTTGGAGAGCCCGAACTGCCTAAAAGCAACTGTTCGGCGAACTCTTCTTCACTACCTCCGTCGACCCTTCTTGGCGAGATCTGTTCCCTAGCCTTTGACGGCTACTTGGTTGCCCCGTCTATCCTCCCCTCGACTAAGGGGCCATATTTATCCATTATAGTCTTGGCTCCCCAAACAAGTCAATAGCTAGAACCTTTAGCGCGGTCTTTGAGTTTCCAAGCCTCAACAAGAAGTATAACACACTCGACCCCAAACCGTCAAGGCTCTATCGCAACCCCGTTGCTGTGGCCCAGGAGTGGCAGAGAGCCTTGGCAAAGGGCGAATGCTGCTCTCGAGCTGACCTGGCCTGCAAGCTGGGTATCTCCCGTGCCCGTGTCACCCAAATGCTGCGTCTTCTGAGGCTGGCGCCTGAGGTGCTGGAGACCATTGCCGGCCTCGGCGATCCTTTGCCCTCTCCCATCATAACTGAAAGAAGGCTCCGACCAGTCGTCAGTCTGCCTCCGGAAGCGCAGAAATGCTGGATTGACGACATGTTGGAAGAGAAAAGCCCACCCTCAGTCGAGCCGTGCCCAAGCCACGTTGAAAGCACAGCATCAGCCGATCCACCTACTACGAGTGACGAGTCCGCTCTGGAGGGAGAGGCTCCGGGGGGGCAAGGAGTATCAGGCCGTTTGGCTGAACCGTAGACAAGACTCAGCCCACGATCCCGCCGTTTAACAGCCGTCTTAAGCGCCCATTTCTCACGTGCCTATACAAGATAGGGGCAGGGTCATTTTAGGGCCTTAAAACCGCTGGTGTACATAATCTGATATTCAAAAATGGGCCAAAATCGGGGTCTCGACGGGGTTAGGGGGAATGATGGTGGGCAAAACCATTAGGAAAGCGATGAAAACGGGGTTTTGTGGACAAAGTGGGGTGGGGAGGCGACAAGAGTGGTGCAAGGAGGACAACACCTACCTGTTTGAAGGTGGGGGAGGCAAACGTGACTGTCGCTGTCACCGCCCCTCATCGAGGGAAAGCATTCGAGGCGGCAGGATACGCCATCGATAGGCTCAAGGAGATAGTCCCCATCTGGAAGAAGGAGGTCTGGGAGGGGGGAGAGGAGTGGATAGCGGAGTAGGGCGGGTTGCGAAACCTGCCCTACGATTTATGGCCCCCAGGAGGGCCACGCGTCCTCGGCAGAGTCATTGGTGAGGTTGGTGACCTGGCTGCCGTCGACCCTCATCCTGTATATCTCCCAGTTCCCATCGCGCCGGGAGGCAAAGGCCATCCACTGGCCGCTAGCCAAAGGAGTGGGTTCAATAGTAGGAGCAGCACATGCAGAACCCAGCAGCAACACGGTAGGTATTAGAAATGCAACGGATCTTCTCATCTCACCCTCCTTTCAGGCTCACCAAGCCACTCACCAAGACAAACACAATTAGACACCGCTCGATAGACAACCACCATTGACTATCTAGGTGCCTCATGATGCTCCTCTCCTGCGCTCCTACGGCGTGATCTGATAACTAGCGATGTACTCGATGTGCTTGGTGTGTCCTCCGTGTAGTTCGGTGTCGGTAGCGTAAGTGTAGAACTATTCTACCATGTAGAAAGGGGGCGGTCAATGGTGCGCAGCCGTCTTCACCGCTCCAAACCGTCTTCCATCCTCCCTCGAACGCCCAACAACCAAACTGGCCACACCATTCCACCGTTTTGAACCCGTTTCAAGCGTTGATTTTCTCGGTCGCTATACAAGATAAGGGTACGGTGATTTAAGGCCCTTAAAACCGCTGGTCAACATAATCTGATATTGAGAAATGAGCCAAAATCGGGGTCTGGGTGGGGTTTGGGGGAATGGTGATGGGAAAAATGGGTAGGAAAGCCATCGAAATGGGGTTTTAGCGTCCATATCAGAGCGTGGTGTCAGTGCTCACCAGAAAGGGGCTGTTCTTACGGGGATGGGCTCGTAGGGGGCAAGTCATCGGCCAGAGTCGGCAGACCTTCACATTCATTCTCACTCTCCGCCAGTTCCATACCGGCATAGCGGAGTAGGGTCAGATCTAGGCTGCTGAGGGCTCATGAACACACACTCGGTCTTTGCCTTCCCGCTTGGCTTGCAATAGAGCATTGTCGGCGGAGTCGACCAAGGCTTTGGCGCTATCGGCGTGATGGGGGTAGGTGGCTACCCCCAGGCTGATGGTTATCCGAGCCACGGTCTGGCCATCTTGCATTGAGAAGCGATGTTCCCTCACCTCCTCTAGCAGCCTCTCGGCGACGAACCTGGCTCCCTCTGTCTCGGTTTCCGGCAGGATGATGGCGAACTCCTCCCCGCCGTAACGAGCCAGGGTGTCGGTCCGCCTAGTCACCTTGGACATCTGTTGGGCCAACTCTTTTAAGAGATCGTCCCCTGCAAGATGGCCATAGGTATCGTTGTACCGTTTGAAATCGTCGATATCGAGGATAATGAGGGAGACCGAGCGATCGTACCGTTTGCTCCGCTGGATCTCCTTCTCTAGTGTCTCATAGAAGTAGCGGAGGTTGTAAAGGCCGGTGAGGCCATCGGTGG
>Ga0209979_1000168_pt1 | contig 106455 bp, 109 predicted proteins | sample AnhtaG_FD_183114 | JGI IMG/M metagenome (GOLD analysis project Ga0209979, IMG submission 183114) | Deep subsurface microbial communities from Anholt, Denmark to uncover new lineages of life (NeLLi) - Anholt_01485 metaG (SPAdes) (version 2) | ecosystem: Environmental > Aquatic > Marine >... | reverse complement strand
CACTGGCACCGGTCGTTGCTTTACAGGCAAGGATTACATCAGCACCCAGTTTACGAGCGCGAATAGCTGCTACACAACCTGCAACCCCCCCCCCGATGACCAAGATATCACAGCTTTTAACCACTGTTTTATTATTCATATTTGCCTCCAGTTTTACACACAATTAGTTACCTATCTGCCTAAGTTATGCCTATAGTCCGCTAATTATCGGTTCTTCTGACTTGCCTTTTCCCCTTTAGTGTTATAGTTACAAGTATAACAACCGCAGCCAGCGCAGCTCCAATGACGGTTGTGGTCCAGTTTGGGAAAGCAATTAGAAATCCACCTAGACCGAGGAGCGGACGCGCCCACAACTCTAACTCCCCGACCTTCAGGAGATAACCCTCCAGCGCTGCCGCTATAAACAATATGCCGAGCAAGCAAAGGATAAAAAGATAGAGTGTCTCTAAAATCGGGCCTTCGAGAATTAAGGCAGGGTTGAATACAAAGAAGAAGGGGATAAAGTATATCACTATCCCAAGCCGCATAGACGTCAAGGCTGTCTTCATACCATCAGCTCCGGCTAGAGAGGCAGCAAGGAAGGCAGCACCAGCCACAGGAGGGGTTATAGCCGACGTGTTAGCAACATACAAGATAAACAGATGAACCGCCAACGTGTTTAGCCCACCCATTAGTATAATAGCCGGTGCCAGGGTTACAGCCAAGAATATGTAGGCGAGAACTCCCATGCCCGCCATTCCCATTAGATAGCAAGCTATCACCCCCAGCGCCATTACCAGTAACATACTTCCTCCACCAAGACCCACAGCCCCCGATGTGAATGCGGAGCCGACGCCAGTCATAGTGGTGGCGGCCATCATAATGCCTACGGGCAAGAAGATACCCGCCACCATAGACACCACCTTTCCTATTGTGACGAGAGTGTTGACTAACCTCTTGGGAGTCATCATAGTCTCTCGGCTAAAGAAGGAAAGGAGAAGCAAGAGCACTGAAGCATAGAACGGTGTCAGGAATTCCCATCTCATATAGACAAGCCCCCATATAAGGAAAACGAAAACAATCACAAATGGCCAACCCTTCTTCATTGCTCCCCAGAGGGATGGGAGCTCTTCCTCGGGAAGCCCCTTAAGGCCAACCCTCGCTGCATAGGCATCAACCTGGGCCAACAATCCAAAATAGTAAAGGATAGCTGGTACAGCCGCGGCCGCAATAATGAAATGGTACGGCATATCTAGAATCACACACATAATAAAAGCCACCGCCCCCATCACCGGCGGCATGATCGGTCCACCAGTTGATGCACAGGCTTCTATTGCCCCGGCGTAGTGGGGAGGATACCCCATCCGCTTCATAGCTGGGATGGTAACTGAGCCAGTAGCAACGACATTTGCAAAAATACTCCCGCTCAGGCTGCCAAAAAATCCGCTGGCTACTACCGCCACCTTAGCTGGTCCCCCCCTATACTTGCCGAAAAGAGCAACAGCTACATTGAGAAAAAACTCTCCTGCCCCTGCAGCTAGCAGAACCCCAACGAGAACGAGGAAACCTATAAGGATTCCCCCCATTACTGATCCCGGTATCCCAATCAGCCCTTCACCGCCAAAGACGTAGGCAGATACAGTCTTGCCAAAAGAATAACTTATCCCCTCAAATACGCCAGGCATGTGGCTAGCAACTAGAGGGTAAAGCCCTATTATTGCCACTACAGCAGGGAAGGCAGGGCCGACTACCCTTCTGGCTGCTTCCAAAGAAATGAGGAGGAAAATACATGCTAACGCAAGATTGAAGGTAGATGCCGGAATCCAACCTACCAGCATCATTTCCCGGGCATGTAAGAAGAAGTGAATACACATTCCAAGCATCAAACCCGACAGCACGAGGTCATACCACTGAAGTTTCCTATTTTCTGGCCGGATGAGGAAGACACACGAGCCAAAGATCCCGAAGAGGAGGTAGTAATATTCAGCATCATAATAGAAAATTAACCCTCCAATGGAAAGACCAAATATATAATACACAGCAAGCCCTACTCCAAAAGCGGTGGCGACCAGGAAAAAAATCTTTACTGGCTTGGGTAGGACGTCATACCTGCTAGTTTCCTCTTTACCCATTTGTTATGTTATTCTTTCCCACATATTGCCCCGGCGTAGTGGGGAGGATACCCTATCCGCTTCATAGCTGGGATGGTAACAACACAGTCCCGAACCTTTACTTTAATTTCGCTAGCCCAGCCGCTATCTCTTCATCACTCATTACACTGAGGCGCGGGATACCGATTTCCTTCTTGTAATTCTCCCATAGCTCTACCCATTCCTCGTTTACTGGGTCTACCTTTATCCCCTTTTCATCCGCCATGGCAAGAGCATCCTCATAAGCCTCAATATACCAGTTCTGTAACCTCACATTATACTCCTGCCGGGCATCGTCAGCCGAAGTCCACTGACCTATTTCCTTGAGATACCTTATAGTTCCCTCGTGAACCGGAGCGTAAGTTTGGTCTAGAGTTTTCCTGAAATACTCCAAGCTCATACGTGGGGCCTCTTTGTATAGGTCCTTATAAGCATCAAAGTTTTCATACAGCCATTTAGCCAGTTGGTATGCCGTCTCCTCATCAATAACATCGGCTGAAGTAAAATAACCTCTAGGTACAATTTGCCCACGAACGCCGTAGAACTCCTCCACCCCGAAGTCTACCATGCCAAACATTGCCTGAGGTGCGACTTCGTGATATCTGGCCTCCGCCTCCGGATCCTCTGGAAGCGCCAAATAGCGTAGGCCATGTGCGCTTGACGCTATTTCATAAGCTGTCGTGCCGGTGGAGCTCAGGTAAGTAATATCGGCCTTCCCCTCTAATATGGCTCTTTCCGCGGCAGTGTTGGTAGCACAGGGGACCATTATTAACTCGTCTTCTGTCATCTGTAGCCAGGCACAGAAGGCCTGATACAGTTGCATGAGTGTGTGTGCGCCGATCCAAATGCTTATCTTAGTGCCAGGTTTTATGTCGGCAAATGTTTTTATGCGAGAATCCCCCCTAACTGCAATGCCTCCACATCCAACATCGCCTTGCCAAACCATTCTGATTGGGAATGGTCCGCCGTCTCTTGTTGCGTATCCGAACGTCGCCTCTGTAGGACCAATAACTACTGTGGTGCCCGTGGCCCAAAAGTCCATCTCACCTATCTTTAGCCATCTGGCACCTAGAGGTGAAGAACTTTCAGGCACTATTCTCCACTTCGTTCCGGTATCTCTTTCGTGTAATGGCGTCCAAGCAACTGTAAGCAGATAGGTCGAGTAGGTTACGCTAGGTCCGAACACTTTAAAGAAACCTGGCCACTTATAAACTTCTTCTTCTGGCACTGGTGGCACCTCCTCTTCTTCCGCTGGTGGCGCCTCTTCCTCTTCTGCTGGTGGTGCTGGACAGGCCGCCATAAAGGGCAGTGCTGCCAATACCAAGATTAGACAGATGCTACCAAGTAGTGTTATTAATCTTTTGTTTCTCATTGGATAAAAACTCCTTTTATTAGATTTTGGCCTGCTAGGATTACTCTACTACCTCATTTATCACCCCCTCTTTCTCTCCACAATCCCCGGGCCTTCTTAAGCCACTCCTAGTCAAAGTAGCGCCATTGCTGCCGATACCTTGCTAGCTGCTTTCGCCCGGCTTCTTTTCAGGAGTCTCGGACGCCTTTGCCTCAGCAGGCTCAACCGCCTTTTTCTCAGGGGCTTTGACTTCCGGCTTTGGCCGTTTGAAGAAAGCCTTAATCTTGTCTAGCACTGTCATCGTTGACCTCCCATATTCCTGCCAGCCCCGCTATTGCTAAGGGAGTCCTTTGAGTGGCGCCTGCCATACTCTCTCTTTATTTCTTGCCAGCGTGTTCACCTGCTTTTGAGTCGGGATTGAAGGGCTTCTGAAGACCGGGAGCCTTATCAAGACCTTTGCCTGGGACACCACTGTCTTTTAGAATGTCAGCTTTAGTGGCAGGGGCAGGCTCAAGGTCGTACATGACCTCGTTTACCGTGATGTCGTCAACGTAGACGTCACCGTCTGGGTTACCTCCTGCTATGGCGACCAGCATAACATTGTCAGTGGGGTCTATGGGGCAAGGGTATCCCGTGTCGCTTGTGCCGAAACCAGTGAACACTTGTAGAGATGGGCAGGTCACCCACCCAGACCAGCCGGTTTTATCAAACCACCACGCTCCTCCCCACAGCCACGATTTAGCGAGGACATCCACTTTGATCCAGCCAATGTCGGTTTCTACCCAGTCGCCCTCAATTCCTAAGATTGCATCATCGCCTAGTAAACTAGATTTTTCCCATGCAAACATGACTTCTAGGGCTTCTTGTGTACCGAAATCGAGCTTTCCATCATTATTGGCATCTATGCAGAGAAGCACTGCGGGAGGGGCATAATCCCATCCTGCCGGGAAAGATACTCCGTTTCTCCAGTAGGATAGCTCAGCGATTTCGTTCAACGGTATATCAACTGGTATGCCCACCGCAAACCCATCCTCCCCCCAATTCTCTGCATGAAACTTAACCGAGTAGCTTCCGCTGTGCGCCTGTTCGGTCGCCCACTCCGCTGTGCCATCGCATACAGTGCTAAGCTCTACGTCACCAGGGTCTACTGCCGCCGCTGGCACTGCCGTGACCAGACTCATACTAACCACCAGCACCAGGGCAAACAGGATACTAAAGATTTTCTTTTTCATAATTCTCCTTTCAGATTTTTATTCCTCCTCCACTAGCCTGATAGCTCATTAGCTTTTACCAATCCTAAACATTTTCGTACCACACACCGGGCACACGCCCTGGGTCGCCGGTTTACCATTCTTCATGGTTATGGCTTTAGCATCCTTCATTTCCCTCTTGGTTCGGCATTTCATACAGTATGCTTGCACTTTTATTTACCCCCTTTATCTATTAGCCTTCCCCCTCGCCCCAATAAAGCAAAAGGGCTCCAAAACACCTATCCAGTGTCCCTGAGCCCTCTTGCTTGACTTAATCCTGAAAATGCTTTAGAATACCAATAGCTATACAGCATTACCGCCTATTTTCACTCTCCGAGAAAGACCTGCTCCCACAGGTCTTTTTTCTATTTAACCTTCTCTTGTTCTCTCTCAATCTTCTCGTCTATTGCCTCCTCAAGCCACTCCCCCACTGTCTTTTTTGAACGGGGGACTCCCCGCTAATCTTCACGCTTCTCAAATTTAATGCCCTCACTCCATTGTTTGATAAGCAATCGAATAAAGGCGGATACTGATATGTTCAGCTTCTTAGCTTCCTCCTCCAGTTTCTTCGCATCTTCAACTGGAAGCAGAAACCTTATCATCTTCATCTGTTTTTCGTCTACCATCACCTAGCCCTGTTGTAGCTAGAAGATAGCACAAAATATTATTTTTGTCAAGGGGTGTTCAGCTATGTTTATTAAAGACTTTTTTCATTTATCGGCGTTCAGCTTTGCCTTTTCCCCTTTGCTGTGGTATCAAATGTGACAACTTTGTAACTTTTTCTCCTTTGATTTTATGACTCCGTTATTGTTAATTCGCTATTATGATTCAAAAGGAGGCGTCCAATTCGACAGGAGCCAAAGAAAATTGAGCGGATATTCTACACCTTCCAGGAGGCCCAGGAGTTTCTTAACGTTAGTCATGCGACGCTATACGAGCTTATGAAGCAGGGGCTTCCCTCTCACAAGATTGGTAGAAAACGGGTCTTCTTAATAGAAGATCTTGTCCGATGGATAAAGGAGCACTGACCAACGCCTGCTGCTTTCAGAGGAAAGGGGACTCCGGTGGTGAGGTTGATAAACGATCTTCCCCTTATCAAGGGGAAGGTAGCAAACTATTCAAAAGCCCGGGAAGGGGGCTAAAAATTGATTCTAGGGCTTGCCAAGCCTGCTCTGAGGCAGCCACTATGCTCTGTGAAGTCGTCAGCCTTTCGCCACCATGGTGACATCAGAGGAGGAATAGTTGATAAGGTGCTGACACCAGGGTGAGGAATAGTTGAAAAAGTGGTAAAATAACTGAGGAAACAGGGTGACGAAAAGGGTGCAAGACGTTAGAATACAGTAGTATTTCATGTCTCAATTGCTAAGAGTTGGTTAAGGTTTATGCAGGCTAACGCCTTTACTATAAGGCTTCATTGAGCCACCCAGAGCCACCCCTTTAAGTCCCTTGATTACCTGGGGTTGGCCTAATATTCAAGATGTCTTGTCTGGCTGGGGATGAGGATAATTGCCCCCATAGACCTAAAGGACACGGCTGGTGATTGGGATGCCGAAGGTAATGAACAAAGACATCATTGACAGGATAGCCCAGTACGCTGCAAAGGGGTACTCCAAGGCGGGAACAGCCAGGGAGCTTGGCCTTGACCGGACGACGGTGAGGAAATACTGGCCGAGGGAACAAACGCCTAAAGAGGAAAAGGCGAAGCAGCCCACACCCCAGCTGTCCCTTGAGGAGGACTTTGACCTGCGAACTAAGAGGAAGGAAACGGAACTCAAATTAGAGAGCCTGCGGATTAAGCTAGAGGACACAGACGGGGAAACCCAAGACCTTGATGCAAGACGCGAGGTTGCTCTTGAGCGAATTAAGGTCCTGGGAGAGAAGCTAGACGAGACCGAATCAGTTACGGACGTCGACAAGGTGCAGGAGCTAGCAGCCAAGGTTAAAGCTGAGGTGACAACACTCCTGGAACAGATTCAGCCCTTACGCAAGCAGCGCGAGAAGCAGCAAGAAAAAGAGCGCCAGGAGCGTGAGGAAAAAGAGAGGGAAAAGCGCCAGGAGGATATAGCTAGAAGGAATATGATTGAGCGGAATCTTAGGGCACTCAGTCTTGGCAGTTTTGCCTGGATGTTCCCCTGTTCAGGAGAGCAGGCGGGGAAGATTGTTAACAAGTTCCTACTCAAGGTGGGTGGTGATGTCGATGATCCCCTCATTAACTCCCTGCGCATGGTTAATAAACAGCTAGCTATCGCTGAGGAGCTCAAGTGGGAGGATAGTACCAGTGAGCTTAAACCCCTCATTAGCGAGTGCGTCAACCTACTCGACGGAAATAGTGAGGAAAAACAGAGAATTGTAAACATAATGCACGCCAGGAAGGAGCGGATTTTAATCCCCAGTGACGAGGATATGAGGAAAAAATTCATCAACTTGCTAAGTGCGAAGACGAATGAGGAATTTGTGAAAATGGCCTTAAAGTTTAACGCCGCCCTCGGCCACCTTGCCGATGAGCGGTTTGTAGATAAGGAGGAGCTCCTCAGTAAAGAAACCACTGCCGGAATGGTTGTCGGTTAGCCGGTGTCAACCACGGACTCCCCCCAAGAGGTAAAAGCGCTTCCTAAAAGCCCTCCACTTTGACCCTCGGAGCCCCCTTTAGAAGGTCGTTGTTTTGCCGACATTTTGCCGACAAACTGTTTAGCACCCCCCAGCACAGGGTAGCACAGCCAGATACAAAGTCTGGCTTGACGCCTGACCAGATAAGGCGTTATGCTATCTGGTGACACTAAGTGGTACATCAAGCTTGCAATTCGTAAACCGCCGGTCGTCAGTTCGAATCTGACCGCTGGCTATATTTGAGTCAGGGCTGGTTGTAACCCTCTATCCAGCCTATCCACACATAGCTCTTCCAGCTAAATACGAGTTGCTTAAAGGCCAGACCCTTACTGCACATGGCACAGGCCCAATCAGGCTTTTTGGGGTAAATTAAGGGGTTCCCAGGAAAATCGAAGATTTTCCTGGGTGCTTTAAGGGGATGAAGTTGATAAACTACTTAAACAATAGTAGAATATATCTATAAAAAGTCACGAGTTTTGCCGTGGGGTAAGGAGAAGGATATGGAAACCGGCACATGGGAGGTTAAAACTGGGCTAGCTCAAAGGCTAAAGGGCAGGGTGATTATGGATGTGGTCAACGCCGAGCAAGCCAAGATTGCCCAGGAGGCAGGCGCCTGCGCCGTGATGGCACTGGAGAGAGTGCCAGCCGATATTAGAGCTGCTGGCGGGGTAGCCCGTATGGCTGACCCAACCATTATTGAAGCCATTATGGAAGCGGTCTCTATCCCGGTAATGGCTAAGTGCCGCATAGGTCACTTCGTGGAGGCTCAAGCCCTTGAGGCCCTTGGTGTAGATTTCATAGATGAGTCTGAAGTGCTTACCCCGGCTGATGAAGCACACCATATCTGGAAGCGTGACTTTAAGGTTCCCTTCGTTTGTGGCTGCCGAGATTTGGGTGAGGCATTGCGGCGTATTGGGGAGGGGGCGGCTATGATTAGAACTAAAGGCGAAGCCGGCACCGGCAATATTGTAGAGGCGGTCAGACATATGCGGGCAGTAATGGATGGCATCCGCAAACTGGCAGACACGCCTCAGGAGGAGCTGATGGCACAGGCTAAGGAAATGGGAGCCCCCTTTGAATTAGTCGCTGAGATACATAAAACAGGGAGGCTACCTGTGGTCAACTTTGCCGCTGGCGGGGTGGCTACCCCGGCTGACGCCGCCCTGATGATGCAGCTAGGCGCTGATGGCGTCTTCGTTGGCTCAGGTATATTCAAATCTTCAAACCCAGCGGTTAGAGCCAAGGCTATAGTTGAGGCTACTACCCACTTTCAAGACCCCAAAATCATTGCCGAGGTCTCCAAGAACCTGGGAGAGGCCATGCCCGGATTGGATATAAAGCAAATCCCTGTTGAGGAACTGCTGGCATCTAGGGGATTGTAGTATGAGCACAGGTGCTATTGGAGGGAATTTTTGCAAAAGGTAATCACCGATGACCTAGATGCTCTGACTGACATTTTGCCACCACACATTCGCCAGCCGCTATGCCAACAAAAAGATATCAGCGAACTGTTAGAAGTAGTCCTTGACCTGGGTCGCTCCCCAGAAGCCCGCTTCCCCCAGCGGGAAGTGGTTCTCAACCCCAAGGAAGTTAATGAACAGGACATTGATTACGTAGCTTCTCGGGTCAGCAGCTTTGGGGATGACAACCGTGCCGGAATTGAGCGCACCCTGCACCGTATCTCAGCCATTCGCAACCGCAAGGGGCGCATTATTGGGCTGACCTGCCGTGTGGGTAGAGCCGTCTTCGGCACGATAAAGGTTATTGAAGACCTTATCCAATCAGGCAAAAGTGTCCTGCTTTTAGGTCGCCCCGGGGTGGGCAAAACAACCATGCTTCGCGAGGTAGCTCGAGTGCTAGCCGACGACCTCGATAAGCGGGTCATTATCGTAGACACCTCAAATGAGATTGCCGGCGATGGTGATATTTCTCACCCAGCCATTGGGCACGCCCGGCGGATGCAGGTAACCACTCCCACCATGCAACATGCGGTAATGATTGAAGCGGTGGAAAATCATATGCCTGAGGTAATCGTCATTGATGAAATTGGCACTGAGCTTGAAGCTCAGGCAGCACGAACTATTGCCGAGCGTGGGGTTCAACTTGTCGGCACCGCCCACGGTAACACCCTGGAAAATCTGATGATGAACCCTACCTTGTCCGACCTCATTGGGGGTATCCAGACGGTAACCCTGGGCGATGAAGAGGCAAAGCGAAGGGGCACTCAGAAGTCCATACTGGAGCGGATGTCCCCGCCCACCTTTGATATTGTGGTCGAAATCCAGGACTGGGACAAGGTAGCCATTCATCCTGATGTCGGCGAAGCGGTTGATGCTGTCCTGCGTGGTCAACCCGCAGCCACCGAGGTTCGCTGGCTAAACGAGACAGGGGAGGTCAGAATAGAGAAGCAAGCGCCAGTCACCGCCCCGAAGAAAACTACCAGGGTCAAGCAGCAGGTCAGGGGAAACAATCTACCTAAGCTTTACCTCTTCGGCGTAAATCGAGGGCGGATGGAGCAGATGGCAAAAGAGATGCGATTGAGCCCGGATATAGTCAATAGCTTAAATGATGCCAACCTGTTTATAACCTCTAAAAGTTACTATCGGCGGAAGCCGCAGAAGGTCAGGGATGCCGAAACAGCCGACCTACCCATCTATGTCCTCAAGAGCAACACACCGGCTCAAATCAGGCAGCTATTAGATGCTATCTACCTCAGAGCTGGCGCAGAAAAGGCAGACCTGCTTAAACTTGCCCTCGGTGAGGCAGAAGAGGCAGTTACCGAGGTAAAGAGGGGGCAGGGAGCGGTGGAACTCAGCCCGCAGAGCGCCTATATTCGGCGGCTACAGCACCTGATAGCCGAGAGAAACAGCCTGTCTTCACAAAGCACGGGCAAAGACCCCCATAGAAGGGTGAGGATTTATAAGCAAGAGACAAAGGTATAAATTATGGCTCTATTCATCACCTTTGAGGGAGGGGAGGGGAGTGGTAAAAGTTTCCAGGCCAAAGAGCTATACCGAAGACTATCGCAGTTAGCTATTCCTGTCCTCCTGACCCATGAGCCCGGTGGTACCCCTTTTGGTAAGAAGCTCGGTCGCTGGATAAAGTGGGCGCAAGGAACAGATATATCACCATTGGCTGAACTGATGCTGTTTAATGCCTCTCGCGCCCAATTAGTAACCAAGGTAATCCAACCCAGTCTAGAAAGCGGGAAGGTGGTCATCAGTGACCGCTATGCCGACTCCACCACTGCCTATCAAAGCTACGGACGGGGACTGGATTTAGCAATGGTCAAGGCTACTAATAATGCTGCCACCCAGGGATTGAAGCCTGACCTGACCATTCTGCTGGATATATCGGCAGAGAAGGGGCTTGCCCGCAAGAGGGCGAAAAGGCAAGACCGCTTTGAGCAAGAGGAACTAGCCTTTCATCAGAGGGTGAGGGAGGGCTATCTCAAAATGGTTGCCGATGACCCACAGCGATGGCTGGTGGTAGATGCCAGCCAATCTAAAAGGAAAATAGCGGACATTATCTGGCAAAGGGTGAGCCAGCTGCTTTCAAGAGGCTGAAGGGAAGCCAAAATACTATTAAAAATTCGGGAAACAATTCGTATCTGGTTAGCTTTGAGAATTGTTTTTCATGTTATGTCAATAGGAGAGTTAAAAATATGTTTCATAAGCGAGTCGCTGTAGCTATGAGTGGTGGGGTGGACTCATCACTGGCGGCTGCCCTGTTGAAACAGGCTGGCTGTGAGGTCAGCGGCATTTATATGCAGCTATGGTCAGACCCTAACCTAGCGCGCACCACATCAGATTTGGAGCATACCTGCCGAGTCCTGGATATACCCCTCTACAAGCTCGACTTTGAGAGAGAATTTCACCGCCTGGTCATTGACTACTTCTGCCGGGAGTATAGCCTGGGACGGACGCCAAACCCGTGTATTGCCTGCAACCAGCATATCAAATTTGGTCTTCTCTTGGAAAAGGCACTGGAGATGGGGGCAGAATACCTGGCTACCGGTCATTATGCCAGAATAGAACACTCGCCGAATGGCTACCGCCTGCTGAAAGCAGTTGACATAACTAAAGACCAGTCCTATTTCCTTTATACTCTGGGGCAAAGGCAGCTTCAACACCTGCTATTGCCTTTGGACGAGCTGAGCAAGGAGAAGGTCAGGGAATTAGCTGCTGAGCTAGGCTTGCCGGCCAGTAGCAGGCATGACAGCCAGGATGTTTGCTTTATCCCCGATAATGACTATCGGTCATTTATAGCCCAGCATGTCTCTCTCCAATCAGGGGAGATTGTTGACATAACGGGCAAGGTCTTGGGGAAACATGGCGGTTTGGCTCGATACACTGTGGGACAAAAGCAAGGGCAAGGGCTTGCCTCAGATGAGCAGCTATATGTGCTAAAACTGGATGCTGCCAATAACAGATTGGTGGTGGGCACCAAAGACTATCTTTTACATAATGTACTCATTGCCAGTAAGCTAAGTTGGGTATCAGGAAAAGCCCCGAGGGAACCTATAAATATAACGGCTAAGGTTCGCTATAAAGCACCCGAAGTAGCTGCTGAACTTCGTCCCAATGATAGTATGGCTGAGGTTCGTTTTGTTGAGCCTCAGCGGGCGATTGCCCCCGGGCAATCAGTAGTATTCTACCAGAACGATGTTGTCTTGGGTGGGGGGATAATAGATGCCGTCTTTTGCTGAAGAAGAACTGCTTGGGGCGCAGGGTTACCAGCGCATTGCTGGCATTGATGAGGCTGGTCGTGGTGCCCTGGCTGGTCCGGTGGTAGCCGCAGCCGTCATTTTGCCCCATCATATAGATGCCCCCTGGCTAGACCAGGTGAAAGATAGTAAGCAATTGAGTCCAGCCAGACGAGAGCTTTTGTTTCACCGTATCCATGAGATAGCCATTTCTATAGGCGTTGGCTTGGCTCCCCATTACCTGATAGATGCCCAGGGTATAATCAAAGCAACACGCCTGGCGATGAAGCTAGCAATAGACCAGCTTTCACCACCGCCACAATCCCTGCTCATAGACTATATGTGCCTTCCCGAGGTCAAACTACCACAAAAGGGTATAACCGATGGTGATAGTTTATGCTTCTCTATAGCCTGCGCCTCTATCATTGCCAAAGTAGCCCGGGACCAGCTAATGGTAGCCTTTGATAGATTCTATCCCGGCTATGGCTTGGCTCATCACAAGGGCTATGGGACCAGGGAGCACCTCGCCTGCTTATCTAGGCTTGGTCCATGCCCCATCCATCGCCAGTCATTTAAACCAGTTAGGGAGATAATGGAGGGATTTTTTAGGAACCTATCCCCCTGACCCCCTTTCCTTCGTAATCTGTTAAGGGAAGGGGGAGTATAGAAGAGAGGGGGCGAAGCCCCCTCTCATAAATCTCTTTTCCCTCTCCTTTTAAGGAGAGGGGGATACAGGTCGAAGACTCTTCGAGGGGTGAGGTTCCCAATAAGAGACAAGTGAAGCGCAGAGAAACCGGTATTCTGGGTGAAAAACTGGCCAAGGATTTCCTCAGGAAACGGGGTTACCGTATCTGGGAAGCTAACTACCGCTGCCCTGAGGGTGAGATTGACCTCATAGCTCAGCATAAAGATTACCTGGTCTTTGTTGAGGTAAGGACTAAAAGGAGCCTGGAGTTCGGCAGCCCGGAAGAGTCAATTACACCAGCTAAAAGAGAAAGATTAAGGGCTGTTGCCTCCCACTATCAGCAAACCCACGATAACTTGCCCCCGTTATGGCGCATTGATGTTGTAGCTGTGGAGCTAGACCAAAAAGGGAAGCCGTCACGAATTGAACTGACTGAAAATGCGGTAGGTGAAGCCTGAGGGTGTCAACTTCAGGCTGTGGCTTTAGCTTTCCCTGACACACCGAGGAATTGTATTTGGTAGGCACTCAAGTCAGAGGTGTAAAGCTAGTATTGTAGAATCAAGGATGGTGTCCAACGTACTCAATATAGACTATGCGACGTTTTCGGTCAACTCTGTACCACACACGTGCTTCCTCAGTGATATCGTACTGTAGAATCCCCTTGAATCTTCTTCCCTTTAACTTCTTGAGTTTGCCGCGGGATCTCAACCTGTTTGCTGGTGATTCCTTAAGAAAGTTTTTGCATCTTTCAATTGCAGCTGGAACTTCCCTCTCTAGTGCTTCCCACTTTTCTTGTAATCGTTCATTGAGTTCTATTCGGTATTGCTCATTTGAGGGTGACATACTCTTCGGGAGTTCCCCTATGTTGCAGCTGCTCGGCTATTTCGGAATTCTGTGCAGTTTCGGCTGTAGCTTTCCAGTCTTCTATTAGATGCTCTAATTGAGTCCAGTTGTCAGTAATGACGGACTTCATAATGCTAGTCAAGAGTTCGCTGTGAAATTCCATTTTTTCATCATCGGAAAGATACTCCAGCCAAGGAAAAGTATCGCTTTTAAGCCCTTTCACAAACTCTTGGCAAGCTTTAAGCACTAATTCGGCGTAATACTTTTGAGTATACAATTTACTAACTTGGTCGCGGTTCATAATTGCAAGTTGTTTTCTACCATAATTAATGGTAATTGGATTATCATACGCCTTTATAAGCCAATACCTTTGGTTTTTTCTGAGGTCTGTGGCATTTACGATGAAATCAGAAAATACAGTGCTAACCATTATTTCACCACCAATAATACATAATTATGTAACAATAATTGTAACATTTTTATTACATCATACTATAACACATTTGTCAATACCCTTGGTTTAGTATTTTTCATTTTAGTTCAAAAGATTTCATTTTTCAGAGAAGTAAAAAGCATTTCGCAACAAGCTAAGCTTTACTCCCTTAATCTGGCTGTGCTAGAATTAGCTGCCTGGGAGCTATGGATATGGCTTTACCGGAAGCAATAGCAAGACAAAGGCTGCGCATTATTGATGCCAATCTAAACCGCGCTGGCGAGGGGCTTCACCTTCTGGAAGACCTAGCCCGGCTGATACTCGATGATGTCGGTCTAACCCAGCAGCTAAAAACTATACGCCATGAGATATTAAGGGGTGACTGGTCATTTAACCAGCAGCTCCTTCAGTCCCGAGATTCGGAAGGCGATGTGGGAATTGATATTGAAGCCCCTGGAGAGGAGAAACAGAGGGAGCTGCCCATAATGGTAGTGGCTAATGCCAGAAGGGTTCAGGAATCGTTGAGAATCCTGGAGGAGCTGTCCAAGATTCCAGGCACAACTCCCAAATTAGACCCGGAGAAGTTCAAACAAGCCCGGTTTGCCCTCTACACCATAGAGCAAAAACTGCTATCCAAATTATGGCGCCGGGATAAAACAAAGCATTTAACCGGGCTCTATGCTATCATAGATAGCCAAGCCCTGAGCGGGCGCAGCCACATTGAGGTAGCCAGCCAGCTAATCCGGGGAGGGGCTAAGACTATTCAATTGCGCGATAAGCTCCGAAGTAAAGGGGAGCTAATGCCAATAGCTCAGCAGCTAAAGAATCTATGCTCCCAGCAGGCTGTGCTTTTCATAATGAATGACTATCTTGATTTAGCCCTGGCTGCTGGTGCTGAGGGGTTGCACCTGGGTCAGAAAGACTTGCCCATTAAAGTAGCCCGCAAACTGCTACCTATTGATAAAATCCTGGGCTGCTCGGTAACTACTATAGACCAGGCTACCGCCGCTGAATCTGATGGGGCTGATTACATTGCCGTTGGCTCAATCTACTCAACATCATCCAAGGAAACGGCGAAGGTGGTTGGTCTAGAGGGGCTACGCCAAGTCAGGCAGGCGGTAAGCTTACCCCTGGTTGCTATCGGAGGCATCAATGAGGATAATGTGGCTGAGGTTTCGGCCGCCGGCGCTGACGCGGTAGCAGTGATTGGTGCTATACTGGGGGCTGAGAATATAGAAGAAGCCGCCCGACAGATAGTAGCTAGATTTGAGGCAGGCAAATGAGTGGATTGACCGATAATTTGGAATCAATTGCCGACCAGATTCGTGAAAGCTTCTCAACTAAAGATGCAGCTAGAGAGAGGGTGCTGCCCCTATGTCGTGAGGCGATTCGTCACTGTGGAAAAGCTATCCGTGCTGTCCATCGCCAGGAGTTTGACCAAGCTACAAAATTGCTCCAATCAGCCCGTAACTTGTTAAACGAAGCTGAGCAGGGCATCTCTGCCTATGGCGAGCTCGGCTATGCCGGCTTTGTCAGAGATGCGCGAAAGGAATTTGCTGAAGGCAGTATTACCCTTGCCCTGGTAACAGGGAACCGTCTCCCTGACCTTGATGAACTGGGTATTGATGCCGTCGCCTACTTGAACGGACTAGGTGAAGCTGTAGGTGAGCTTCGGCGCTACCTATTGGATAGGATGAGGAGGGGTAACCTGTCTCAAGGGGAGGAACTATTATCAGCCATGGATGACATCTACAATACTCTGGTTACCATGGACTTCCCCGATGCGATAACTGGTGGTCTGCGCCATACTACTGACATGGTTCGTGGGGTGCTGGAAAGGACACGGAGCGACCTGACCCTAGCTATAGGGCAAAAGGGTTTGGTGGATAAGCTGGCAGATTTCTCAACAGAGAAATAAGTGACAAATCCCGCCCATCTCAGAACTAAGGTTATACCTTCATTATTTGACCAAACTCAGGCTCTTGACCACGGTATCTTCATATGTTAATATAACTCGGTTTAACGAATTAGGCCTTTTGATATAATCCGCACTAAACCCCCGGGAAGACAAAGGAGGGCAAAGTGGAGCGTAGAATCGGTGTTTATATCTGTCATTGTGGGACCAACATCTCGCCAACGGTCGATGTGGAGGCAGTTACCGAGTTTGCTCAGGAACTGCCTTTTGTAGTAATTGCCCGCAACTATAAGTATATGTGCTCTGACCCGGGGCAGGACCTTATTAGACAGGATATTAGGGAGCTGGGACTTAATCGGGTGGTGGTGGCTTCCTGCTCCCCACTGATGCATGAGCGAACCTTCCGCAGGGTTTGTGAAAGCGCTGGTCTGAACCGCTATCTCTATGAGCACGCCAATATTAGGGAGCATTGCTCCTGGGTAACTGAAGACCGCGGGGCAGCCACTGAGAAGGCCAAGGCTCTGGTAAGCGCAGCAGTGAGGCGCATCTATTATCATGAGCCCTTGGAGACCAAGAGAGTCCCGGTCAACCCCAATACCTTAGTGGTGGGAGGGGGCATCGCCGGCATTCAAGCGGCTCTGGAGATTGCTGCCTCTGGACACAAGGTCTATCTGGTGGAAAGGGAGCCCAGCATTGGTGGACACATGGCGCAGCTAGATAAGACCTTCCCTACTCTGGATTGCTCAGCTTGTATTCTTACCCCCAAGATGAGTGATGCGGGTTCTCACCCCAATATTGAGCTAATGACCTATAGTGAGGTAGTAGAGGTTTCAGGGTATGTGGGCAACTTCAAGGTCGAGATAAAGAAGAAGGCTAGATATGTGGATGTTGACAAGTGTACCGGTTGTGCCGAGTGTGCTAATGTGTGCCCCGTTGAGGTACCTAATGAGTTTGACCTCGGATTAGGTCAGAGAAAGGCGATATATCGGCCTTTTCCTCAGGCTGTACCTAATGTGTTTACAATAGAGCAAGCTGGAATTTCGCCTTGCAGGAAAGGCTGCCCGGCGGGCGTAAGAGTTCAGGGATATGTCGCCTTAACCTCCCAAGGAAGGTTTAAAGAGGCTTTGGGTGTGATTAGGGACACCCTTCCCTTCCCATCAATATGCGGCAGGGTATGCCACCATCCTTGTGAGAACGAATGTAACAGAAAAGATGTAGATGAGCCTGTCGCAACTCGACTCTTGCATAAGTTCATTGCAGATTGGGCGAGAGGAAATGGTGAAGAGCCTCCGGAAGCTATAAAGCCTATCCGGAAAGAGAAGGTTGCAATTATTGGGGCAGGACCTTCGGGACTGACCTGTGCCCTGAGACTACTAGAAAAGGGTTATCCTGTCACCATCTTTGAGGCATCTGATAAAGCTGGCGGTATGATTGCAAGCTGTATCCCTGACTATCGAAGCCCGAAGCACATAGCCAATTATGAAGTAGACCGCATACTTGCCCACGGGATGGAACTGAGGACAAATGTTAAGATTGGAAGGGATATTACACTTAAGCAACTTAGGAAAGAATATAAAGCAGTCTACATAGCTATAGGTGTCCAAAATCCAACAATGCTCCCAATAAAAGGGGCAGAAGCCAAGGGCGTACTTTATGGTTTGCCCTTCCTCAGAGACGTGAAGTCAGGGAGGAAGGTTGAAGACCTGGGGCAGAGGGTGATAGTCATTGGCGGCGGGAATGTAGCCATAGACTGTGCTAAGTCTGCCCTGAGGGTAGGGGCAAAAGAAGTTCAGCTTGTCTGCCTCGAGACAAGGGACCTGACTTCTAAAGATAGGATGCCTGCCCATGAGTGGGAGATAGAGGAGGCAGAGGAGGAGGGAGTAGTCATCCATGGCTCATTGGGACCGAGGAAAATATTGAGCCAGGATGGGAGGATTACCGGTTTAGAGACTCAGGTCTGCACCTCTGTCTATGAAGATGATGGCAGGTTTGCGCCAAGGGTCTTGGACGAACTAGGGCCCACGATAGAAGGGGATACGGTGATAATCGCTATTGGTCAAAGAGCTGACCTTACAGGCTTTGAGGACGTGGAGCAAACCCCCCGAAGAACCTTCAGGGCGGATGAGATTACACTGGAGACAAACCTTCCAGGTGTTTTCTCTGGGGGTGATATTGTTAAGGGTCCAGCATCTATTATTGAGGCTGTGGCACATGGGAACGAGGCAGCCGAATCCATAGATAGATTCTTAAACGGGGCAGACCTTAAAGAGGGGAGGGCAAAGGAGGTTCAGGTTGCACCTCTTCCCGAGAGAAAGATAGAGACCAAAGAAAGAGCCAAGATACCAAAAAGAGCTCCCCAAGAGCGTGTGAAAGGCTTCAATGAAATAGAACTTGGTCTCAGTGAGGAGGCTGCCATAGAGGAGGCAAATAGGTGTCTAAACTGCGCTGTTTGCTCAGAGTGCTTGGAGTGCGTTAAGGCCTGCGAGCGAGAGGCAATTAATCGTGAGATGGAAGACGAATATGAAGAGATTGAAGTCGGTAATATACTCGTAGCTACTGGCTATGATGCCTTTGACCCATCTCCGCTCCACCATTATGGCTATGGGCGCCTTGATAATGTAATTACTGGTCTTGAGTTTGAGAGGATGATTAATGCCGCAGGACCAACCGGTGGGGAGGTTCTATTGAAGGATGGCTCCAAGCCAAAGACAGTGGGCATTATCCACTGCGTGGGCAGCCGGGATAAGAAGTATCACGAGTATTGCTCACAGGTGTGCTGTATGTACTCCATGAAGTTTGGTCACCTGATTAGGGAGCATGTCCCTGGAGCTCAGGTCTATGAATTCTATATTGACCTCAGGTGCGTGGGTAAAGCATTTGAAGAGTTCTACAACCGCGTCCTGGATGAAGGCACAACATTTATCCGCGGTCGCCCTGCCGAGGTAACCGATGTAGCTGAGAGCCTTGAGGAGCAGGGCAAGCTTATTATAGTTGGCGAGGATACCCTTATCGGTCGCCAGCGCCGTGTCCTTGTTGATATGGTGATGCTGAGCACGGCTCTTCAACCCAGGGCAGATGCCGAAGAGGTTGCCCGGCTGTTTTCACTTGGCCGGAGCGCCGATGGCTTCTTCCTGGAGAAGCATCCCAAGCTTGACCCGGTAGCTACAATGAGCGATGGCATCTTTGTAGTGGGCTGCTGCCAGTCGCCTAAGGATATTCCCTACAGCGTGGTTCAGGCTTCAGCGGCTGCTGCCCGGGCTCTAGCTATGATTAGTGCCGGCTCAATAGAGATTGAGGCTGCCACCGCTGTCATCGATGAAGAGCTATGCAGCGGGTGCAAGATATGCTCTGACCTCTGTCCCTTCCACGCCATTTCCTTGGATGAGGAAAAGAAGGTCTGCCAGGTCAATGAAACGCTGTGTAAGGGCTGTGGCGTGTGCGTGGCAGCCTGCCCCAGCGGTGCTATTGTTGGCAGGCACTTCACTACCGAACAGATTATGGCTGAGATAGAAGGGGCGTTGGTATGAACAAGACTGGGGACTTAGAGATAAGGAGGAATGTAAATGGCTGACACAACGGTCGAAGCTCCAGCTGCCGAGGTGAGCTTTATAGATGAGGTTTGTTCCATCCCTGGTGGCGAGGCTATCCGCTCCTGTATTCAGTGCGGTATGTGCACCGGCTCCTGTCCTACCGCCAGCAAATGGGATTACCCACCGCGGCAGGCTATCGCCATGGTGGGGGCTGGGCTAAGGGATGAGCTATTATCCAGCAATTCAATGTGGTTCTGTGCCTCTTGCTATACCTGCACGGTGCGTTGCCCCAGGGACATTAAACCCACTGATATTATGCATGCCCTGGAGGTTATAGCCATCCGGGATGGTTTAAGCACCAAGCGGAGTCGGACGCCGATGATGTATAAATGCTTTGTTGATTCTGCCAAGGGCAATGGTCGGGTGTATGAGCTTGGCATGATGCTCAAGTTCTTCCTGCGGACAAACCCCTTTGCCGCCCTTAAGATGGCACCTGTTGGGCTGGGTTTGCTTTTGCATAGGCGCCTGCCGCTCAGGCCGAGCAGAATAAAGGGAAGGGGAGAACTTAAAGCTATCCTTGATAAAGCCAGGGCTCTGGGAGGTGCTCAATGAAATATTATTCCTACTTCCCTGGTTGCGCAGTGGAAGCCACTGCTTCAGCACTAGGTCTTTCTGTTCCCCACGTTGCCAAGGAACTGGATATGGACTTGATTGAGCTTGATGATTGGAATTGCTGTGGGTCTAGCCCCTATGGCTCAGTGGATAAACTGGAGGCCGCTTGTATGGCAGCCAGAAACTTGGCATTAGCCGAAAAGAGGGGGTTTGACCTGGTGACCCCCTGCTCTTCTTGCTATATCACTTTAAATAGAGCCAATGCCCATCTCAAAGAATACCCTGCCCTCAGAGACCAGGTTGACCAAGCCCTAGCTGCCGGCAATTTGGACTACCACGGCGGGGTTCGGGTTCGGCATATAGCTGAGGTCTTATATAACGATATTACACCGGAGGTCATCGGGGCTAAGGTAACTAAGAGCCTTAACGGGCTCAAAGTAGCGCCCTATTATGGCTGCCAGTTGGTTCGCCCTGGCTTCGGCTTTGATGACCCGGAATCTCCTCACTCACTGGACGAGCTGGTAGCAAGCCTGGGGGCTGATGCCGTCTCCTGGCCGCTGAAGACTCGCTGCTGCGGTGGTTCCTTGATTATGTCCGAGGAGGATTTAGCCTTAGAACTGAGCAATAAACTACTGCATAACGTCCAAGAAAATGGGGCGCAGTGCATCGTTACCGATTGTCCCTTGTGTCAGATTAACCTTGATGCCTATCAGAGCCGGGTCAACAGCAAGTTCAAGACCAAGTACCATCTTCCCGTTTTGTTCCTTAGTCAATTGATAGGTGTTGCCTTAGGTATCAAGCCTGACGCCTTAGGTTTGCAGAGAAACATCGTATCACCAATGAGGGTATTAGCACCCTATCTTTAGCCCATTTCGGTGTTCCAATATTGAAAATTGATAATAGCCATCCTTGCTTTAGCCATAATTATTATTGCCGTGGGTCTTGCCGCCGCCATTTGGTTTGTCTCTTATAGGCGGCGGTTAACTCAGGGTAAAAAAACAGCCACCGTAAGGGAGAAGGCAGAAGGATTGCCCTTCCGCTGTAGCTATATCATAGCGCCGCTAGCCATTCTTCTCCTGTCTGTAATCCTGTCAGCCTACTTTTATCACCTGCTTCCCACCGAAGTAGCCGTCCATTTCAAGCTTGATGGCACACCTGATAGGTGGCTCAGTCGCGAGATGACTATGGTCTGGGTGCTCGTGCCGCAACTGCTCTTCGTCCTTTTGGCAGGAGCCATTGCCTGGGGAACAACCAAGCTTGGCATCCTATTCGGGCAAACAGGGAGCACCAGGGTAAGACCGGAAAGAATAGTATCATTTATGGGCAATCTGGTTGCTCTGCCACAGCTTATAGTCTGCTTTGCAATGCTTGATATTTTCAGCTACAATTCATACCAAACACACATTATGCCTATGTGGGTATTCCTGTTAGCTATCCTGGGGCTAGCTACCATTGCCATAGGGATATTTCTGGTGTTTATTTTCTCAAAGGCAAGGCGACCAATGTCTCAGCCAAGGGAGTAAGGAGGGCAGTGTGGCTGAACCAGCACCAAGAAAGGTTGATATGGAAAAGATTGTCTCTCTCTGCCGGCGGCGGGGTTTTATTTTCCCCAGCAGTGAAATCTATGGGGGGCTGTCCAGTTGCTGGGATTATGGTCCTCTAGGTGTGGAGCTGAAGCGGAACATAAAACAAGCCTGGTGGCGAGCTGTGGTTCAGGAGCGCGATGACATGGTAGGTCTGGATGCCAGCATCCTGATGCATCCCCAGACGTGGGAAGCCAGTGGACACCTTAAGGGGTTTGCTGACCCCCTGGTAGAGTGTAAGAGCTGCCACCTGAGGTGGCGCAGCGAGGACTTACAGGGCGATAGCTGTCCTTCTTGTGGTGGAGAACTGACTGAGCCTCACCTGTTTAACTTAATGTTTAAGACCTTTATCGGTCCTATTGAAGAACAAGCTAGCGTGGTTTATTTGCGCCCTGAGACTGCCCAGGGGATGTTTGTCAACTTTGAAAATGTGGTTAATACCACCAGAAAGAGGCTGCCCTTCGGCATTGCTCAGATAGGCAAAGCCTTCCGCAACGAGGTTACCACCGGCAACTTCATCTTCCGATGTCGGGAATTCGAGCAAATGGAAATCGAGTTCTTCGTTAGACCGGAGACTGATAAGCAGTGGTTTGACTACTGGATTGAGGAGCGCATCAACTGGTATGTGAAACTGGGCATCAAAAGAGAGAACCTAAGGCTGCGCCAGCACACCGAGGAGGAACTGGCACACTACGCCCGAGAGTGCTATGACATTGATTATCTATATCCTATGGGCTGGGCTGAGCTAGAGGGTATTGCCAATCGCGGTGACTTTGACCTGGTTCAACATGCCAGTTCTAGTGGCAAGAGCCTGACCTATCACGATGAAGAGACCAAACAGCATATCATCCCTTATATCATTGAGCCATCGGCTGGTGTAGACCGCACTGCCCTGGCTCTCCTCTGCGATGCCTATGGCGAGGAACAGGTTGAAGGCGAAACCCGGGTGCTGCTCCACTTCCACCCCGACCTGGCTCCCATCAAGGTAGCTGTATTGCCCTTGAGTAGGCGGGAGAGTCTGGTTTCTTTGACTAAACAGATATATGCCGACCTGCGCCAGCACTGGATGGTAAACTATGACGATGCCCAGAGCATAGGTCGTCGTTACCGGCGTCAGGATGAGATTGGCACTCCTTTCTGTGTTACCGTTGACTTCCAATCTCTTGAAGATAATCAAGCCACTATCCGGGAACGCGACAGCATGAATCAGATACGAGTCCCCATCGCTGAACTTAGGCGGACATTAGAAGCCAAGCTCGGTGGCGAAGATTTATTCGTCCTGCCTCCGGGCGGCCAGATATGGAAGGAATAGGGAGTTTAAGGGGGGCGAAGCCCCTCTTTTTAATATCAATCCCCCTTCCCCTTATTAGAGGCTGTTTAGTTGTCATTATTAGAGGCTGTTTAGTTGTCATTGCGAGGCACGAGGTGCCGAAGCAATCTTTGAAAGTAATAGTGAGATTGCTTCGCGGAGCCTGTCCTGAGCGACATGAGATTCTTCGCTACGCTCAGAATGACACGAAGCGAAGGGCTCGCAATGGCAGTTTGAGCTGGTAAACGGTCTCTATTAAGGAAGGGGGATAAAGGTCGAAGACTCTTCGAGGGGATAGGGTTACCTGATGAAAATCCTCCACTTTGCTGACCTTCACCTTGGTGTTGAAAGCTACGGGCGCCTTGACCCGGCTACCGGCTTGTCCTCACGCCTCCTCGATTTTCTAAAAGCCCTTGACCAGGTGGTAGATTATGCCCTGGAGAACAGGGTGGACCTCGTCCTCTTCTGCGGTGATGCCTATAAGAGTCGTGAGCCAAGCCAGACTCAACAGCGGGAATTTGCCAGAAGGATTAATCGTCTGTCCACCAGTGGCATCCCTATCTTCCTCCTAATTGGCAACCATGACCTTCCTAATGCTATCGGTAGGGCTACCACCACCGAAATCTTTGATACCCTGGCGGTCAAAAATGTTTATGTCTCCAACCGCCCCCAAATTTACTACATCCCGACAAATAACGGAACTATTCAAATAGTCTCTTTGCCTTGGCTGAGGCGCAGTGCCTTATTAACCAGAGAAGAGACTAAAAACCTTACCTTCGACCAGATAAATCAGAGATTGCAGCAGGCATTAACCAATATCATCGCTTCCAGCGTCTCAAAACTCGACCCCGGACTGCCTGCCATACTGGCTGCCCATGTCTGGGTCTCCGGCGCCCAGGTAGGCTCAGAGAGGTCAATGACCATAGGGCAGGAGCATGCATTGCTGCTAAGCAATGTTGCCCATCCCGCCTTTGATTATATTGCCTTAGGTCATATTCATAAGCACCAGGTTTTGAGCAATAATCCCCCTGTTGTTTACCCCGGTAGTCTGGAGCGGCTGGATTTCAGCGAGGAGGAAGATGACAAGGGTTTTTATCTGGTAGAAATTGAGCCGGATAAGGAAACAGGCAAAAGGCTGGTCTCCTTTGACTTCCACCAGGTAACCGGGCGCCGCTTTCTCACTGTTAATATCGATATCGAGCCACGGGGTGATGAACCAACATCGGCGGTGCTCAGGGCTATTGCTGAACAGGAAGACAAAGTAAAGGATGCCATAGTGCGACTAAACATTAGCCTGCCAGCGGAGATTGAAGGTCAGCTCAGAGATAATGACATCAGGAATGCCATGAAAGAGGCTCATTACTTCGCTATCGCCAAGGATATAAAGCGAGAGGCACGCCTCAGGCTGGGGCAATGGACCGCTGAAGAAATAAGCCCCCTTGACGCCTTAAAAACCTACTTGGAATCAAAGAAGGTATCTCCAGAGCGAGCCAAAATTCTGCTTGAGTATGGGGAGAAGCTTATACAGGAGCAGAAGGCTGGACAGGGATAAAAAGTATGAAAGGAGGCAGCAATGGTAAGAATTGTAATCGAGCGTCACCTAAAGAAAGGTATGAGGGGAAACCTCATGCCGCTGCTCAGGGAACTCAGGGCTGCGGCTATGCACCAGCCGGGCTATGTAACCGGCGAGACTCTGGCGAGCACTGAAGACCCGTCTATTATCTCGGTGCTAAGCACATGGCGAGGCCTTGGGGACTGGAAGGCGTGGGAAAAATCGGAGCAGCGAATTAAGCTATATGCAAACATTGAGCCACTTTTGGTGGAGAAGCCCAAAGTCAGCATCTACCAGGTAATGGCTACAGAAGAGAAGTAACCTAGAGCAACATCTAGCAACTAACTTTAGACTCTAAAAACTTGCCCCAGAGCAGAGGAGGTATTATGGCGCAAAGAAAATCATCTGCTAAACAGCCTCAAATCCTGGAAATGCCGTTACAAAAGATGGCAGTGGTCTACGGCAAGGGCACCCCGGATAAGGTCTTCCTTGAATTCCTGCCTGCGCTCTACGGTTCAGTTTACACCCTAAAGTTTGACCTCAAGAAGAAGGGGCTGCCTACCTTCAAGGTTAGTGGACTCTGCGCTCGCTATCCCGATGCCCACCTTGTCCCTATGGAGGAATGGACTCACATTATCGGTTTGCCTATTCCTGAGGATACGACCTCACTACCGCAGAAAGTCCCAGGGATAGAGGTCAAGATTGAGACCTGGGAATATGGCACCGTAGCCCAGATTCTCCACCTCGGAGGTTATGACCAGGAGGAACCCACTGTTGAGCGCCTGCATAAGTTCATTGAAGACAGCGGCTACCAGATAGCTGGCGTCCACGAGGAGGAATACCTGACCAAACCTGATGCCAAGGTCCTCAAGACCATCATCAGGTACCCGGTGAGGAAGAAGTAGGCAACTGACTGATGTCAGACCAGCCCCAGGCAGGCTTGCCTGGGTTGAGCAAAATTATATACTGGCAGTCACAATCTCTTGACTTCTCATCCACCATGAGATAAACTATGCGTTGGGTGTTATCAGATAATAAGACTGGTTGAAGCTGAGAACTTTCCCCCCAAAGTCTCAGCTTTATTGTGGTAAGAACAAGATTCCGATGAAGATTGCTATTAGCGGTAAAGGCGGAGTAGGGAAAACCATATTAGCCTCTCTCCTTTGCAAGACATTCGCTGAGGCTGGCTACTCTGTTTTAGCCATAGATGCTGACCCCGATTCTAATCTGGCTGCCACCCTTGGCTTCCCCCATGCTGACGAGATAACCCCCATATCTGAGATGAGCGCTCTTATTGAGGAACGGACAGGGGCATCACCCGGTCAGGTTGGGAGCTTTTTTAAGCTAAATCCTAAGGTCGATGATTTGCCAGAAAAGTATTCCCCAAAATATAATGGAATCAAATTAATGGTAATGGGGCGAATTAAGAGGGGCGGCACTGGTTGCTATTGTCCGGAAAACGCCTTGTTACGAGCCCTAATCGCCCATCTACTCCTGGGAAGGGATGAAGTAGTTATTTTGGATATGGAGGCTGGGATAGAGCATCTGGGACGAGCCACAGCCAGGGCAGTAGATAAATTGATTGTAGTAGTGGAACCGGGCAGACGAAGTGTTGAAACGGTCTATAGAATTGATAAACTGGCACAAGAGATTGGTTTACATAATATCGCAATAGTAGCAAACAAAGTTCGGAGCCAATCTGAGAGGGAATTTCTAACTTCCAGCCTGCCAGGTTTTGAATTCCTCGGTTTTATCCCCTATGACCAGGCACTAGTTGAAGCTGACCTCGCCAATCTTTCCCTCCTCGACTCTAGCCCGCAGATTGTTAATGAAGTTAGAAGTATCTATCAGGCTCTATTACCCACCGTTCAAGCACCAACTACAACAAACTAGAAGGAGGTTTAAGACTAATGCCGGTAAAGATAAGATGGCCGGTTCCCTCGGATCTCGATATTGCACAGGAGGCTGAGCTAAGGCCAATCACTGAGGTGGCAAAGGATGCTGGGATTTTGGACGAGGAACTCGAGCCCTATGGAAAGTATATGGCCAAGATAGACTATGTCAAGGTTTTGGAGAGGCTAAAGGACAGACCTAATGGCAAGATGATCTGTGTAACTGCAATCACCCCCACCCCCCTGGGAGAAGGGAAGACGGTAACCGCTTTTGGCTTGGGTCAGGCGCTAAATCGCCAGGGTAGGAAGGTTATAAATACCTTCCGTGAGCCCTCTAAAGGACCTACCTTTGGCATCAAGGGAGGAGCCACCGGCGGCGGTTATTCCCAAGCCCTTCCCATGGAGCAGATTAACCTACACTTCACCGGTGATATACACGCTGTAGATACCGCTCAAAATCTTTGTGCCGCAGCTATAGATGCTAGCATCTTACATGGCAATAAGCTTAATATTGACTCCCTGAATATTACCTGGCGCTATTGCGTTGATGTAAATGCCCGCTCGTTAAGGACTATCATTGTTGGGGTAGGAGGAAGGGCTGATGGCTATCCCAGAGTGACAGGCTATGATATCACTGTAGCCACTGAAACCGCAGCTATCCATGCCCTGACCACCGGTCTCCGGGATTTGAGGGAGAGATTTGGGCGGACAGTCATTGGCTATACCTATGACAGCAAGCCGGTAACCTGTGAGGACCTCAAGGTTGCTGGAGCAATGACAGTGCTGCTTAAAGATGCCATAAAGCCTAACCTGGTCCAATCTACAGAGGGACATCCCATGATGTGTCACGGCTTCCCCTTTGCCAATGTGGCTCATGGCAATAACTCGGTAATAGAGGACATGATTGCCCTGAAGCTGGCTGATTATGTGGTCACTGAGAATGGATTTGGTGTAGATTGTGGCTTCTCCAAGATGATTGATGTCAAATGCCGCCAGAGCGGACTAAAGGTTGACTGTGCTGTCATTGTTGCCACGGTCAGGGCACTTAAGCAACATGGCGGTGCCTTCCATCTCCGCCCGGGGATGCCGTATTCCAGGGTTAAGGAGGCAGCCGAAACTGAGAACCTTCCAGCAATAGAGAAGGGTTGTGAGAATCTAGCCCGTAATATTGAGATTGTTAAGATGTATGGTGTGCCTGTGGTAGTAGCGGTTAATAAATTCACCTCCGACACCGATAAGGAGCTAGAACTAGTGCGGAGGAAAGCCCTGGAAGCCGGCGCCGATGGGGCTGCCATTTGTGAAAACTGGGCTAAAGGAGGAGAAGGTGCTCTGGAGCTAGCCAGTGAGGTGGTTAAGGCTGTAGAAAAACCCCATGAGATGAAGTTCCTCTTCCCCGACGATGTCTCCATTAAGGAGAAGATCGAAGCTATAGCCACCAAGGTCTTTGGTGCTGACGGGGTGGATTATTCGGCTGAGGCTGAGCGAAGGGTAAAGCTTTATACTGACCTGGGCTTCGGTTGGATGACAGTCAACATGGCGAAGACACACCTTTCCCTTTCCCATGACCCCAATTGGGTGGGTGTGCCCAAGAACTATAAACTTCCCGTCCGTGATATTCGTGCCTCGGTAGGGGCTGGTTTCTTTTATCCCCTCTGCGGCACTTTCCCCACCATGCCTGGTCTTCCCACGAGACCAGCCTTTGTCGATGTTGATGTTGACCTAGAGACGGGATTGACCAGAGGGCTGTTCTAAAAGTTGTCAACAAGCAAAACAAAGCGGAGGATAACCGTTTGAGCTTCAATATTGCTGTAGCCGGAAAGGGCGGTAGCGGGAAGACGTCTGTAGCAAGTCTCGTCATTCGTTACCTAATGAAGAACGGAGCGGGACCAATTCTGGCTATTGATGCTGACCCCAACGCCAATCTGGGGGAGAGTTTAGGACTTGACATAAAACAAACAGTTGGCCTGATACTTTACGATTTTCAGAAGGATAAAATAAAAATTCCTCCCGGGATGACCAAGGAGGCTTATCTAGAGTATAAATTAAACGAAGTCATAGTTGAAAGTAAGGGGCTTGACCTAGTGACCATGGGTAGGGGTGAGGGTCCAGAGTGCTACTGCTATCCCAATCTTATCCTGAAAAAATTTGCTGATACCCTGGCTGAAAACTACGCCTATATGGTTATGGATAACGAGGCGGGGATGGAGCATCTGTCACGGAGAACCACGCAGGATGTTGACCAGCTACTTATAACCTCTGACCATTCGGTGAAGGGGGTTAGAACTGTGGCACGGATAAGGGACCTGGTCTCTGAACTCAAACTGTCAGTGAAGAGGCAATCGGTGATAATCAATTTTGTCCCTGCCAGGCTGGACCCTCTGGTTGTTGAGGAACTGAACCGATTGGGAATCAAGCCCATAGCCACCATTCCCTTAGATGAGGAAGTATATCAGTATGACCTCAAGCTAAAGCCACTTCTTGACCTGCCTGATAGTTCCAAGGCAGTGAGGGCGGTTAACGATTTGATGGCTAAGCTTCTTAGTGAAAAATCGGAAAGTTTAACTCGTTAAAAGGGGGGTGAAAAATGCCGGCACAGATTATTAGTGGCACTGAGATTGCCAAGCAGATTCGGGAGGAGCTGAAACAGGAAATCGCTGAGCTCAAGGAGAAGCATAATCTTATACCGGGGTTAGCCACTGTCTTGGTAGGTGAAGACCCGGCATCCCAGGTTTATGTCGGGGCGAAAGAGAGGACATCTATTGCCCTGGGCGTCTATTCGGAAAGGCACGACCTGCCGGCTGATACCAGTGAAGAAGAATTACTCAAGCTCATTGACCGGCTAAACAAAGACCCCAAGATTCACGGGATTTTAGTCCAACTACCCCTGCCCAAGCATATCAATGAGACCAGAGTTCTTTATGCCATTGACCCTAAAAAGGATGTCGATGGCTTTCACCCGGTGAATGTGGGCAAACTGATGATTGGCGAGCCAGATTATTTGCCCTGCACCCCCCACGGAATTCAGCAGCTTCTAATCAGGTCGGGGGTTAAGATTGAGGGGGCGGAGGTGGTAGTTGTGGGTAGAAGCAACATTGTAGGTAAACCTATAGCCAACATCCTTCTCCAGAAGAAGGAAGGGGCTAATGCTACCGTAACTGTGTGCCATACCAGAACCAAGGATATGGCTTTTCATACCAGGAGAGCCGACATACTGATTGTAGCTGCAGGCAAACCCAAGGCTATCACCGCTGATATGGTTAAAGAAGGGGCAGTGGTGATTGATGTCGGCGTTAACCGAATAGGAAAAACCCCAGAGGGTAAGGCTATCCTCTGCGGAGACGTTGATTTTGAGGCGGTTAAGGAGAAGGCTAAAGCCATTAGCCCGGTTCCTGGCGGGGTGGGACCTATGACCATAACCATGCTTATGTTAAATACAGTAAGGGCAGCAAAACTAGCCGCCGGCATAGCCTAGGAGGTAGTAAAGGGATGGAATATAAGATTGAGAAAAAGAAGGCACCGGGCAGGGGGCAGGTTGAGGTGTTGGGAGCAACCTTTGAGGAGGGTAAACCCGAGGGTGAGGAGCTGGGGAAGTGGAGACAGAAACTAGAGAGCAGAGAGGAGAAGCTCAAATATCTGCAAAGTGGTGAGCGATATTGGTATGGCAAAGACTGGTATGGCAGTGAGAAGAGGAAGAATCCGGCTTGAGTAGGGGGAGATAAGAATGGTGTTTGAAATCCCTAAGACAGCGTATAGCGGTAAGATTAGAGAGGTAAAGCTGGGCAGCGGTGAGAAAGCGGTAACGGTTGGTGGGGAGACATGCTACCCGCTTTATCTCTTTGAAGGGGAGATGCCCCACCTGCCTAAAATAGCCATGGAGGTCTGGGACATGCCACCCCAGGAGTGGGCTGAGGCTGCCCTGGAGCCGTTTCAAGGGGTAACCGATGACCCTGTTGCCTGGGCAAAGAAATGCGTTGACCATTATGGGGCTGAGATGATTTGCCTGCAACTAGTGAGCACTGACCCCAACGGGCTTGACCGGGGGGCGGATGAAGCCGCCGAGGTGGTCAAGAAGGTAGCTGATGCTATTGATGTTCCCTTAATCGTCTGGGGAACGGCTAATCATGAGAAAGATACCGAGGTTCTAAGGAAGGTATGTGAGGTTTGCCAGGGTAAAAATCTGATTATCGGACCGGTTGAGGAGGGAGACCATAAAAGAATTGGCGCCGCCGCTATTGGTTACCACCACACAGTGATTTCGTCAACGCCTATAGACATAAACCTGGCTAAGCAGCTTAATATTCTGCTGGGCAATCTCGGTGTCCCTGACGAGCTGATTGTAACGGACCCTACTACCAGTTGCATAGGCTATGGTATTGAGTATTGCTACTCGGTAATGGAGAGGATGAGAATGGCAGGACTAACCCAACAGGATGAAAAGCTGCAGTTCCCCCTCATTTGCAATATATCTAAAGAGGCGTGGAAGACCAAGGAAGTACATATTCCAACGGGGGAAGACCCCAAGCTCGGCGATGCCAAGAAGCGGGGAATCTTGCTGGAGGCAATGTCAGCCATGGTTCTGATTCTGGCTGGGGGGGATGTGATAATTATGAGGCACCCGGAGGCAATAAAGTTGGTTCGAGAGATGATAGCTGAATTGACAGCTTCCTAAAATAATCAAAGATGAGGGTGTTTAGCAACTCAAACTGTCATTGCGAGCCCTTCGCTTCGTGTCATTCTGAGCGTAGCGAAGAATCTCATGGCGCTCAGGACAGGCTCCGCGAAGCAATCTCACTATTGCTTTCAGAGATTGCTTCGGCACGTCGTACCTCGCAATGACAACTAAACAGTCTCAAGATGGGAAGGGGTGATAGCATGATGGCAGAAGCAGAGACCAAGAGCATTGATAGCGCCAGTGTTAAGATGATTAAGAAAGCAGCCAGCGATGGGGTGAATACCGCCTTTGATAGAGCTGAAAAGATGAAGCCCTGTCCCATAGGCTCGGTGGGCAGTTGTTGCAGCAATTGTGGTATGGGACCCTGCCGGGTACCCCTACCCAAAGGGAAAGAGGAAACACCAGAGGAGAAAAAGAAGAGAAGGGGCATCTGCGGGGCTACCGCTGAGACCATTGCGGCTCGTAATTTTATCCGGATGATAGCCGGTGGGGCAGCTGCCCACTCCGACCATGGTCGGGGGGTGGCTGAGCTCTTCCTGGCGGTAGCCAAGGGAGAGGCTCCAGACTACCAGATAAAGGATGAGCAGAAGCTGCTGCAGGTAGCTCTGGACTGGGGCGTTGAAATCGGCGACCGTAGCAATACCGAAATAGCCATTGATATCGGTGAGATAGCTCTGAGCGAGTTTGGCAAACAGGAGGGCGAACTCCTGTTCCTGAGAAGGGCACCACTAAAGCGTCAGGAGTTGTGGCGGCGGGAGGGGGTTGCCCCCAGAGGCATAGATAGAGAAATTGTGGAGATAATGCACCGAACCCATATGGGGGTTGACCAGGACTACAAGAACCTGCTTCGACAAGGGGTCAGAGCGTCTCTAGCTGATGGCTGGGGCGGCAGCATGATTGCCACTGAACTTCAGGATATACTCTTCGGTACCCCAGCACCTGTTCTCGGTAAGATAAATTTAGGGGTGCTTAAACGAGACGAGGTGAACCTTATCATTCACGGTCACGACCCCTTGCTTTCGGAGATGATTGTAGCTGTGGCTCAAGAGCCACAGATGATAGAGCTGGCTAAATCCAAGGGGGCTAACGGGATAAACCTGGCTGGTATGTGTTGCACTGCCAATGAGATATTGATGCGCCACGGGGTACCACTAGCTGGGAATTTCCTGCAGCAGGAACTGGCTCTGGTCACCGGGGCGGTGGACGCCATGGTAGTAGATATCCAATGCATTATGCAGTCTCTACCTGATATAGCCCAGTGCTACCACACCAAGATTATCACCACCTCGCCCAAGGCTAAAATTTCTGGTGCTATGCATATTGAATTTGATGAGCACAATGCTATGGAGTCAGCTAGGGCTATAGTCAAGACTGCCATTGATAACTTCCCCAAACGTGGGAGCAATATTGATATCCCTGATGAGCAACAGGACCTGGTAGCTGGATTCAGCCACGAAACCATCAACTACCTGCTGGGTGGTCTTTTCCGTGCTTCCTACCGACCATTAAATGATAATATCATCAATGGCAGGATAAGGGGGGTGGCTGGTGTTGTCGGCTGCAATAATCCCCGGGTCAAGCACGATGACATTCACACCACAATGATTAAAGAACTGATAAAGAACGATGTCCTGGTAATTCAGACCGGCTGTAGTGCTATGGCTGCTGCCAAGGCGGGACTGATGACCCCTGAAGCAGCAGCAAAATATGCTGGCGATGGACTGGCTTCAGTATGCGAAACAGTAGGTATTCCCCCGGTGCTGCACATCGGTTCCTGCGTCGATAACAGTCGAATCCTGATGGCGGCTACCGCCATGGTGAAAGACGGTGGCTTAGGCGATGATATCAGCGACCTGCCTGCAGCTGGGGCTGCCCCCGAGTGGATGAGTGAGAAGGCAATCTCCATTGGTCAATACTTTGTTGGCTCTGGGGTGTTTACCGTATTTGGCGTTACCTGGCCTACCCTGGGCAGTAAAGAGGTGACTGACTTCTTGTTCAAGGACTTTGAAGACATGTATGGTGGAATGTGGGCTTTTGAGCCAGACCCGGTTAAGGCAGCCCAGCTGATGATTTCGCACATCGATAAGAAACGCAAAGCCTTAGGCATTGATAAGGCTAGAGAGCGAGTACTCTATGATATGGCGATGAGAAGGGAGCTGGAGGCAGTTTAAACGCCATAGTTATTAAGAAGATAATGGAGGGCTTGAGACGTGTCTAAGATTATTGCCTCAGCAGCTATTAGAGGGGCTTACAAGATTGTAGACCAGGCTGAGAAGAAGTGGCAGGAGGCGATGGACAGGTGGGGAGCAAATGAACCAGTGGGCTTCCCTAATACAGCCTATTACCTACCAGTAATCTATGGGATTTTGGGAATCAAGGTGGAAAAGCTGGGCGACATGGAGCAAATATTAGACAGGTGTAAATCTCTACTCCCACCCCCGGTGAGGGAGAATTGTCCTTTGCCTTACCTGGCTCCAGCCCTTGATGCCGGGATGGCAACCTTCTTCGCTGAGGAGTTACTAGAAGCCATAAGGTATCTTGAGCAGCCTGACTTTTATACTAAACAGGAAGACCCTACCGACACTAATATCTGGTTAGGCGCCGCCGATGATGTCATCCTTAGAAAGAGGGGGATTGAGTTTGTTGATGGCACTGCCCCCGGCTTTGCTGCCATTGTTGGTGCTGCTCCTACCAATGAGATAGCAGTGAATATCGCCCGTGAACTTCAGAAAGTCAACCAGTATATCTTTATGTGTGCTGGGTATAATGGAAAAACGTTTTCTGAGCAGCTGGTGGAGGCAGGGGTGCAGATTGGCTGGCCAACCCGTCTGGTCTCCTTTGGTCCTGATATTACCGCTGCTGTCTTCGCTATGGGCTTTGCCACTAGAGCGGCTATGTCCTTCGGTGGCATTGAGCCTGGCGATTACCGAAGAATCCTTATCTATAACAAAGACCGCATTTTTGCTTTCGTTTTGCCCCTAGGCTATGTTACCGATGAGTGGTATGCTAATGCGGCTGGGGCAGTCAATTGGGGGTTCCCCACCATTGCTGATACCCCGATACCCGAGGTTTTACCTACTGGCATCTGCACCTATGAGCATGTTGTCTCCAATGTTCCCCACGACAAAATAGTGGCCAAAGCGATAGAGGTAAGGGGGCTGAAGGTTACCGTGGCTGAGGTGCCGGTTCCAGTAGCCTACGGTCCCGCCTTTGAGGGCGAGCGGGTTCGGGGGGAGGATATCTACCTGGAGTGTGGCGGTGGCAGAACGCCCATGGTGGAATGGGTTACCACCAGGCGAATGGAGGAGGTTGAGGATGGGAAGGTTGAGGTGATTGGTCCTGAGATGACCGACGTCCCCGCTGGTTCCAGGTTACCATTAGCTATAGCCGTTGAGGTGGCGGGGAGAGAGATGCAGGAGGACTTTGAACCTATCCTGGAGCGCCAGATTCACCACCTGGTAAACTACGCTCAAGGCTTAATGCACATAGGGCAGAGGGATATTGCCTGGCTACGAATCGCTAAATCAGCTGTGGAGAAAGGCTTCAGGCTACATCATATTGGTGCTCTCCTCCATGCCAAGCTACATCAGGATTTTGGTCGGATATTTGATAAGATACAGGTAAGACTCTATACCGAGGAGGATAAAGTAAGGGAGATTGTAGAAAAGGCGAGAGCAGTATATGGGACTCGGGATGCCCGAATTGAAGGCATGACCGATGAAGGTATTGATATATACTACTCATGCACCCTGTGCCAGTCCTTTGCCCCTGGCCATGTTTGTTGCATTAGCCCGGAGAGAACTGGCCTTTGTGGTTCCTATAACTGGATGGACTGCAAAGCTTCTTACGAGATTAACCCCACCGGACCTAATCAACCGGTGGAAAAGGGAGAGTGCCTCGATACCAAGCTGGGGCAGTGGAAAGGGGTAAACGAGTTTATCTATAAAGCCTCCCGCCAGAAGATAGACCATTATAACTTCTACAGCATAGTCTATGACCCCATGACTACCTGCGGCTGTTGTGAATGCATTGCTGCTGTCCTTCCCATGTGCAACGGGGTAATGACGGTAAATCGGGAATATACTGGAGAGACCCCTTGCGGGATGAAGTTCACTACCCTGGCTGGGACTATTGGCGGTGGCTTAAGCACCCCTGGCTTTGTTGGGCATAGCAAGTACAATATCTGCCAGAGAAAATTCATTATCGGTGATGGGGGTATAAAAAGGATAGTCTGGATGCCCAAGATGCTGAAGGAGGAAATTGCCGAACGGCTTAAGGCTAGAGCTGAGGAGGTCGGCGTTCCCGACCTGCCTGATATGATCGCCGATGAGACAGTAGGCACCACCGAAGAGGAGATTCTTCCCTTCCTGCAAGAGAAGGGGCACCCGGCCCTTGCTCTGGAGCCAATACTGGGCTAGGGTTGACCTCACCCCCTTTATCCCCCTCTCCTTAAGAAGGAGAGGGGGAGGAAAGTAAGAAGAGGGGCTGACGCCCCTCTTAGACGCCCTGAAAAGGGTGTTTGGTGAGGAGAAACGTGCCTTGACATAACAGAAACTTAGGAAGGAGGTAAACAATAGAGCCTTGGCCGCAGCACTGTCTAATTTGTGGTTCCGAAATAACTTCGGGCATAGACGCACATATCAGGTATACTCACAAGATGGAGTACGAAGAATACTGCAAATACTTTCGTGATGCAGTAGGTAGTTACGGCGTTTTTGTAGACGAGAGTGGCAAGAAAGTTATGACGATTACCAGGATTCTCAAGCCAACATAGGGCAAAAACGGGGGATGGGTTGGAGTGACATAAGATAGCTAAGCAGGAAGAGTAGCTACACGAAGTCCGCCTCGTTCTACTCTTTGGATAAGCGGGTGAAAGGAGTAATTAGAAATGCCACTTACTGGGATAGAGATATTTAAGTTGCTCCCCAAGACTAACTGTAAGGAATGTGGAGAGCCCACTTGTCTCGCCTTTGCCATGAAATTAGCTGCCGGTAAGGCGGAGCTTTCTGCCTGCCCCTACGTCTCCGAAGAGACGAAAGCCAAACTGACAGAGGCGGCAGCACCCCCCATTTTGCCGGTTACTATTGGCGTCGGCGATAGGGCATTGAAGGTTGGCGGCGAGACAGTTATGTTTCGCCATGAAAAAAGGTTTGAGAACCCCCCCGGTTTTGCCCTCCTCATCAGCGATACTATGGAGGATTCTGAGATTGAGAGTAGGCTGGAGAAGTTCAACAATCTTCAATATGAGAGGATAGGTCTTATCCTTCGTCCCGATTTGGTAGCGGTAAGGGACGACTCAGGCGATGCCGCCAGATTTGAGGCTGTAGTCAGTAAAGTAAAGCAGAATAGCGATGGCGGCATTATCTTAATGAGCAGCAACCCTGATACCCTGGCTGCTGGCTTGAAGGTCTGCGCTGACCGGAAACCACTGCTCTATGCCGCTACTGAGGAGAACCTGGACCGCATGGCGGATTTGGCTAAGGAAAATTCCTGCCCCCTGGCGGTAAAAGCCTCCAGTCTGGAGGGGCTTGCTCAATTAACCGCTAAACTGACCGACGCCGGGGTTAAGGATATGGTTATTGATTCCGGCTCCAGAACCCTACGCCGGGCATTTGAGGACCAGATAATCATCAGGAGCGCCGCCTTAGCCAAGAAGTTCCGCCCCCTGGGCTTCCCCACCATCGTTTTCCCCGGTGAAATGACCGATAACCCGATGAAGGAGGCAATAATTGCCTCTATCTTTGTGGCTAAATATGGCAGTATTATCGTTCTCTCCGATTTTCAGGGAGAAAGCCTCTTCCCCTTGCTGGTGGAAAGGCTGAATATCTATACTGACCCCCAGCGACCACTGGCAACCACAGAGGGGATCTACGAGATTGGCGAGCCTGATGAAAATTCCCCGGTGCTTATCACCTCCAACTTTTCCCTCACCTATTTCATTGTCTCCGGTGAAATAGAAACCAGCAGGGTGCCCAGCTACCTTCTAGTCAAGGATACCGAGGGGCTTTCGGTCATGACTGCCTGGGCAGCAGGGAAATTCGTTGCTGATGCCATTGCCCCCTTTGTTAAGAAGTGCGGCATTGCCGATATGGTTAAACATCACAAGTTAGTAATCCCAGGTTATGCTGCCGCCGAAAGTGGCGGCTTAGAAGAGGAGTTACCCGGCTGGGAGATTTTGGTTGGTCCCAGGGAGGGGGCTCACATCCCGCCTTATCTTAGGGCATGGAAACCATAGGAGGGAGAAGGATGATCCTCATTGGCGAAAATCTAAACATAATGTCCCAAACCATCGGTCCAGCACTGAAGGAGAGGAACCCCAAGCCTATTCAGGAACTGGCTAAGGCTGAGGCTGGCGTTGATTATATTGACCTTAACATTGGTCCCGCCCGGAGAGCAGGGGATGAATTGATGCAATGGGTGGTGAAGACAGTGCAGGAGGTTACCGATAAGCCGTTATCTCTGGATACCACCAATCCGGTGGCTATGGAGGCAGGGCTCAAGGTGTGCAGGAGCAAGGCGCTGATTAATTCTATCTCCCTGCAACCGGACCGGCTGGAGCAGGAATTGCCCTTGGTTAAGAAATATAATGCCGCCATGATTGGACTTTTGTGGGGGGTGGAAGGGATGCCTCGCGATGCCGCAGAAAGGGGTATCCTTGTCGCTGAGCTCATGTATAAAGCCGGTGAGGCAGGTATCGCCAATGAGGATATCTGGATAGACCCCATCCTTACCCCGGTGTCTGTAGAGATAAACCAGGTGAAAGCCTGTTTTGAGTTTATGAGTATGCTGAACGATATTGCCCCCGAATGTAAATCTACCATCGGGCTATCCAATATCTCCAACGGCACCCCGCACCACCTCAGACCTTATCTTAACCGGACTTGTATGATAATGCTTATGAAGTACGGGCTGTATTCGGCAATAGTTGACGCCTTTGATTCAGAGTTGATTCGAATAGCCAGAGGCGAGAAGCCAGAGATTATTGACCTGGTACATCGGGTGATGGATGGCGAGAAACCCGACCCCTCCTCTTTGACTAGGGAAGAGGTGGAGTATGTGAAAACGGTCAGGGTTATTACTGGTGAGATTCTCTATTCTCATTCCTGGCTCGAGATATAGTTCTGGGAAAACATGCAAATCTTGGGTTTCATAGGGCTAGAAGGGGAAACATAGATGAGCTTGCAACCACTCTTTGAGGCAGGGAAGTTTGTCGTCACCGCAGAGGTTGGTCCACTGAAAGGAACCGATGTCAGTGAGATAGAGGAGGTGGCTGAACTTCTGCGGGGGAGAGTGGATGCCACCAATGTTACCGACCAACAAAGCTCGGTGATGAGATTGGGTTCACTGGCAGTCTGCCATTTGCTGAAAGAGAAGGGGCTTGACCCCGTATTCCAGATAACCTGCCGGGATAGGAACCGATTGGCGCTGCAATCAGACCTGCTGAGTGCCTATGTCCTGGGGATTGAAAATGTCCTGGCTATCACCGGCGATTTACCTGTGCTCGGTGACCACCCTCAAGCCAAGCCGGTTTATGACCTGGACTCGGTGCAGCTCCTGTGGGTGATAAACAGATTGAATGAGGGTTATGATATGGCTGGCAATGAGCTTAAGGGGAAGCCGAATTTCTTCCCCGGGGCAGTGGTCAACCCAGGGGCAAATACTGAGGCTGCCTTCGAATTGCAGCTTATAAAGATGGAGAAAAAGATTAAGGCTGGAGCCAGGTTCTTTCAAACCCAGGCTATCTACGACCCTGATGCCTTCGCCAAATTTATGAGAAGGGCAGAGGGATTCAACGTTCCCATCTTGGCGGGGATAATACCGTTGAAATCCGCTGGTATGGCTCGGTTTATGAATAAGAATGTGGCTGGAGTTTTTGTCCCTGAAGAACTGATTGAAAAAATGGCTGCCGCTGGGGACAAAGCCAAGACGGGGGTAGAAATTGCCGCTAATATAATCAAGGAGCTGAAGGGCATGTGCCAAGGGGTGCATATTATGGCTATCGGCTGGGAGAAAAAGGTGCCCGCAGTGTTAGATGCTGCCGGACTTTAACTGCCATCGGCCAAAAGGCGATGGTTAAGCTGGTTGCGGGATGAAAAATAGTCCATTGCCATTGCCCAAGCAAAAGAATTACGAATATGGCTATGAGCTTGCCTATAAGCTTGCCTGTGAGCAGCTGGCTAAGGTTGATGTAGAGAAACAATGCCTCAAAAGCGGTGCCAGACACCTGGTAATAGATTCCCAGCAAGTAATCATCGTTGAATATTTAAATCGGCCGTATCAAATCACCCTCCCCGATATTGAGATTTCGCTGGTGGATGGTGGGGAGGAGGTCGCAACAAAGGATAAGATTCTCATTCTTCACTATTTAACCCTGGCAAAGGGTGTGCCTATTGCTAATAAATTAATCGCTTTCAAGGAACTTCCAGAAGGGGCTAACTATTTCCCGACATTTTCCAAGCGGGCGATAAAGCCGCTGATAGACCATTTTGGCAAACAGCCTAATTTGCTAATAGAGGCTGCCGGAAAATTGGGCGCTCATAAAGTTGATTATGGTGATGTAGCGGTAACTATTAGCGCCTTCAGCCGGGTACCCATAACTCTGGTCCTGTGGCAGGGTGATGAGGAGTTTCCCCCCGGAGGCAATATACTATTTGATGCCACCATCTCTGATTACCTGTCTACCTATGATATCACTGTGGTTTGTGAAACCATCGCCTGGAAGCTAGTCAAATTGTTGAGGGAAGGAAGTGGTCATTCCGGTGGAAGCTAATATCGCTGAACAATTAGATGAAATCCTATCACGATATAGCGGAGAGAGGGGTGACCTTATCCCTATACTCCAGGAAGCCCAGGAGAGGTTTGGCTACTTGTCCCAAGAGGCAATGCAGAGGATTGCCAAGTTTCTGCGGTTGCCAGAGAGCACTGTTTATGCAGTAGCAACCTTCTATCCCCAGTTTAAGCTTACTCCCACCGGTAAGAAGGTAATCAAGGTGTGTCAGGGTCCTGTCTGTCACGTGCAGGGAGGAGCGTGCATCCTCCGAGAGCTGAAGAAGCAACTAGGTATTAAGCCAGGAGAGACCACTGACGATTCTGAGTATACCCTAGAAACAACCGATTGCTTTGGCTTGGTTGCCTTAGCCCCGGTCATGGTGATTGATAAGAAAGTCTACGGGCGAATGACAACCACCAAGGTAAGACAAATTTTGGCTGAGACTAAATAGCGGTTATGATGAGGTGTGATAGTGACCTTTGATGAGATAAAAGCTCAGGCAATATCAGAGTGGGAAGCGTTAGAGCATAGCGATAAACCTCGCATCCTCATTGGGACGGCAACCTGCGGTCGAGCGGCAGGTGCTATAGCTGTGCTTGAGGCTATAAATTCTGAATTAGCACGGCATAATATCAAGGCTATTGTCACCCCAGTTGGCTGCATTGGGCTTTGCTACGCTGAGCCTCTGGTCAATATTGTGAAGCCGGGTCGTCCCCATATCTATTATGGAAATATCACGCCTGAGCTTGCCGCTCAACTTATAGAGGACTATCTTATCAAGGATAACCCTCGACCTGACCTAGCTTTGGGCACCGTGGGTGATATCAGCGTGGAGGATATCCCTAAGCTTTTCGAGCTACCGATGCTTAAACCCCAGGTACGCATAGTTCTGCGCAACTGCGGGATTATCGACCCTGAGAACATTAATCACTATATTGCTAGGGATGGCTATAGTGGTCTGGTTAGGGCGTTAGGAATGACACCAGAAGAGGTGATTGAAGAGATAAAGAAGTCGGGCTTGCGCGGTCGTGGTGGTGCCGCCTTTCCTACAGGTTTGAAGTGGGAATTCTGCCATAATGCCCCAGGCACAGTAAAGTACTTAATCTGCAATGCTGCCGAGGGTGACCCTGGCATCTTTAAGGATAGGTCTCTTCTGGAGGGTGACCCCCACGCTATTCTGGAGGGGATACTCATCGGTGCTTATGCTATGGGGGCAACAGAGGGCTATATCTTTGTCCGAGGTGAGTATGAGCTTGCCATTGAACGTCTAAAGCTTGCCCTTCGCCAGATGGCAGATTATGGACTGGTGGGCGACAACATTCTAGGTTCCGATTTTAGCTTTCATCTAAAGATTAAACAAGGGGCAGGGGCTTTCGTCTGTGGCGAGGAGACAGCACTGATGGAGTTTATTGAGGGCAAGCGAAGTATACCTCGCTTCCGCCCCCCATTCCCGGCTCAAGCTGGGCTATGGGGCAAACCAACTAATATCAATAATGTCGAGACCTTAGCTAATGTGTCAGCAATCTTACAAGGTGGCGCTGAGTGGTATGCTGGCTATGGTTCGGAGAGAAGTAAAGGAACCAAGACCTTTGCCTTATCTGGCAAGATAGAGCGCACCGGGCTCATTGAGGTGCCAATGGGTATCCCGCTCCAAGAAATTATCTATAGTATTGGCGGAGGAATCCCCGATGGAAAACGCTTTAAGGCAGTTCAGCTCGGTGGTCCTGCCGGTGGCTGCCTTCCAGCAAGCTTGCTAAACCTACCTGTCGACTATGAAGCGCTAACTCAGGCCAGTTCCAGTGTGGGCTCCGGTGGCATAGTGGTAATGGATGAGGATACCTGTATAGTTGATGTCGCCCGTTACTTCTTTTCCTTTACCCAGGAGGAGTCGTGTGGTAAGTGCATTCCATGCCGTCTGGGAACAAAGCAAATGCTGAATATCCTTGAGGATATCACCAGTGGTAAAGGCAAGCTAGAGGATATTGACCTGCTTCTAAATCTGGGCGAGCAGGTTAAAGCAGGCTCGCTTTGTGGTTTAGGGCAGACAGCGCCTAACCCAGTCCTTACTACCATTCGCTACTTTCGCCACGAATACGAGGAACACATCAAGAGGAACCACTGTCAGGCGGCAGTGTGCCCGGGGTTAGTCAGGGCACCATGCAGCCATACCTGTCCGGCTGGTGTTGATGCACCTCGCTATATTCGCTTTATTGCTGAGGGTAAGTTTGCTGAGGCAGTAGCTGTAATCCGAGAGAAAATTCCCTTCCCCTCGGTCTGCGGTTATGTTTGCGTTCATCCCTGCGAGGCTAAGTGCCGGCGGGCTCTGCTTGATGAGGCTATAGGCATCCGGGTGCTCAAGCGGTTTGCCACCGAGCATGATACCGGACTATGGAAGCTGAATTCCAAGGTTGCCCCTGCCACCGGTAAGCGGGTTGCCATTATTGGCTCTGGACCGACGGGGCTTACCGCAGCCTATTACCTAGCCAAGCTTGGTCACCCGGTTACTGTCTTTGAAGCCTTACCCCAGCCAGGTGGCATGATGCGAGTTGGCATTCCTGACTATCGGCTACCAAAGGATATACTTAGGGCTGAAATTGAGGAGATAGAAAGCATTGGCGTTGAGATAAGGACAAATACACGGGTGGATTCGCTAGATGGACTGTTCAAACAGGGTTATAATGCCATCTTCCTGGCTATCGGAGCACACCAGGGCATCAAGGTAGGGGTTGAGGGAGAAGACAGCCCCAGAGTGTGGGAGTGTGTATCCTTTTTAAGGGATGTGAATTTGGGCAAGGAGGTAAAACTAGGAGATAGGGTGGCTGTTATTGGTGGTAGTAATGCAGCTATAGGTTCGGCACGAACTGCACTTCGCCTTGGTGCTAAGGAGGTGGCCATCGTCTACCGCCGGACTCGAACCGAGATGCCAGCCAGCGCTGAGGAGATTGATGAGGCTATCGCCGAGGGAGTGAAGGTTCGCTTTCTGGCAGCGCCATCAAGAATAATCAGCCGAAATGGGGAGCTGGAGTTAGAGTGTGTTGGCATGAGGTTGGGCGCGGTAGATACTAGTGGAAGACGCCGACCTGAGCCAATCGAAGGCAGCGAGTTCGTCATGAGCTTTGACACTATTATAGCCGCTATCGGTCAGCGTCCAGAGATTCCCGGTCGGTTCAATCTACCCATCGGTCGGGGGAATACCATTCAGGTTGACCCTGATACCCTTGCTACCAGCAGAGAGGGTGTTTTTGCCGGTGGCGATGCCATAAGCGGACCGGCTTCGGTGATTGAGGCCATTGCCGACGGAAGACAAGCGGCAATCTCCATAGATAAATACCTGGGTGGCAGTGGTGAAATTGATGAGACGCTGGCACCACCTGAAGAGGAAGTGGCTCCGCAGGAGGAAACTGTGGAGGGGCAACGAACCGAAGTGCCTACCATCCCGGTTGCTGAGCGACTTAAGGGCTTTAGCCAGGTAGAGCTTGGGCTGAGTGAAGAGATGGCGATTAGAGAGGCAGAGCGGTGCCTAAGGTGCGACCTTGAGGAGCGAGAGTAATATAAGGAGGTCACCTTGGATGCAATCAGGCTAACCATCGATGGTCAAGAGGTTGAGGCGAGGGAGGGGATAACCGTGCTCGAGGCAGCCCAGTCGGCTGGCATCTATATCCCCACCCTCTGCTCTGACCCCGACCTGGAGCCATATGGGGCTTGCCGCCTCTGTGTTGTGGAAATCGAGAAGATACGCGGTTTACCCACAGCCTGTACTACCCCTGCCACCGATGGGATGGTAGTGCACACCAATACGCCAGCAGTAAACGAGGTGCGCTGTACCACCGTCCAGTTACTGCTGGCTGACCACCCCAGCGAATGCCTGGTGTGCGATAGAAAAGAGCGCTGCCAACCTTTTGACATCTGTTTGCGCAATGTGGCGGTAACCGAGCGCTGTGTAACCTGCCCTAAGAATGGGCAATGCGACTTGCAGGAAATCGTTGACTACTTAGGCATTACTGAGCTGCCTTTCCGTAGAACAACCAAGTCAATCCCCATTGATACCAGTAATCCTTTCTTTGACCGTGACCTAAACAAGTGCATCCTTTGCGGGAAGTGCGTGCGTGTATGTGATGAGCTCCTCGGGGTAGGGGCTATCGCCTTAACCTACCGCGGCTACGCAAGCCAGGTCACCACCTTTGGCGATAAGCCGATAATAGATTCAAATTGCGTGTCCTGTGGGGAGTGCGTTGCTCACTGCCCGGTTGCTGCTCTTGTGCCTAAAAAAGCCGAGCGGCCGACGGAGGAGGTAGAAACCACCTGTCCCTATTGTGGTGTTGGCTGCGGGATTTATTTGGGCATTCGCAATGGGCAGGTAGTGAGTGTTCGTGGCAGTAGAGATGGCACTGTCAATAACGGCAGCCTGTGTGTTAAAGGTAGGTATGGTTTGGAATTTATTCACCACCAGGATAGGTTAAAGACGCCTCTTATCAAGAAGGATGGAGATTTTATTGAGGCGACCTGGGATGAGGCGCTAGACCTGGTTGCCAAAAGGCTTGGCAGTTATAAAGCAGACGAGCTAGCGGTAATCTCCTCTGCCAAGTGCACCAATGAGGACAATTATGTCGCCCAGAAGTTTGCCCGGGCAGTATTGAAAACCAACAATGTTGACCACTGCGCCCGGCTGTGTCATGCCCCCACAGTAGCTGGTCTGGTGCAGAGTTTTGGCAGTGGGGCGATGACCAACTCCATCAATGAGATTGGGGATGCCAGATGCATCCTTGCCATTGGCACCAACACTACTGAAGCCCACCCCATAATCGGGCTGGAGGTGAAGAGGGCGGTAGGTAAAGGGGCAAAGCTCATTGTGGCCAACCCCCGTGAGATTGACCTGGTTCGCTTTAGCCACCTCTGGCTTCAACATAAACCGGGAAGCGATGTCGCCCTGCTTATGGGGATGATGAGGGTCATCGTGGAGGAGGAGCTACTTGACCGAGTCTTTATCCAGGAGCGCTGTGAGAACTTTGATGCCTTCAGGGAATCGCTCGAGGGCTTTGACCTTGATTTCGTGGAGCGGACTACCGGGGTGCCTAAGGATAAGATAGCCCAGGCGGCCAGAATATATGCCAGCGATAAACCATCCACCATCCTCTATGCCATGGGTATCACCCAGCACTCGCATGGCACCGATAATGTAATAGCCACCGCCAACCTGGCCATGCTCACCGGGAATGTAGGCAAGCCATCGACGGGGGTAAATCCGTTGAGGGGTCACAATAATGTGCAGGGTGCCTGTGACCTTGGTGCCCTGCCCAATGTCTATCCTGGCTACCAGGCGGTCGGCGACCCTAATATCAGGGAAAATTTTGAAGCTGCCTGGCAATGTAGCCTAAACCCATCGCCTGGGCTGACCCTCACCGAGATGATTGAGGCTGCCTACCGCAAGGAGATAAAGGCTGTCTACCTTATTGGGGAGAACCCGGCGCTAAGTGAGCCAGATATCGCTCATGCCAGGGAAGCACTAGCCAGACTTGATTTCTTGGTGGTTCAGGATATCTTCCTCTCTGAGACCGCCCGGCTGGCTGACGTTGTTCTGCCTGCGGCCAGCTTTGCCGAGAAGGATGGCACCTTCACCAATACCGAGAGGAGGGTGCAGAGGTTGAGGAAGGCGCTCGAGCCGGTAGGCGATTCCAGAGCTGATTGGTGGATTACCTGCCAGCTTGGAAACAGGATGGGGGGCAAAGGTTTTAATTTTGCCCACCCCTCTCAGATTATGGAAGAGATTGCCAGCCTTACCCCCAGCTATGGGGGCATCTCCTATGAGCGTCTGGATGATGGTGGCTTGCAGTGGCCCTGCCCCACCAAGGACCACCCCGGGACACCCATCCTTCACAGCGAGCGGTTTGCCAGGAGCAATGGCAAGGGCAGGTTTATCCCCCTGGAGTATAAGCCACCTATGGAGCTTCCCGATGCTGAATATCCCCTGGTTCTGACCACCGGGCGCAGCCTGTATCACTTTCACACTGGCACCCTGACCAGGAGGGTGAACGGGCTCAACATATTGAGGGGCGAAGGATTGGTGGAGATAAACCCCCAGGATGCCTCCTCTCTGGGCATTGCTGATGGTGAGATGGTAAAGGTCATCTCTCGGCGTGGGGAGGTAGTAGCCAGGGCAAAGGTGACCGAGGTTTCACCGGTGGGGGTAGTGTTTATGACCTTCCACTTTGCTGAAAGCCCGGCTAATCTGCTGACCAACCCGGCTCTTGACCCGGTGGCTAAAATACCCGAATATAAGGTCTGTGCGGTAAGGATTGAGAGGATGTAGCTGATGGAGAGCATAGACCCGGGCAAACTGAATGCGATTTTAGAAGGCAAGTAATTGGTTTCCCTGCTAACTTGTTAAGCGAGACCAGAAGTAGTATAATCTATCCTCAGAGGGGAAGCAGGCATCTGCTGGGCTGTGGCCAGGCGACTCTCAAAAGCTGATTATAGCGACTTGGCCTCCTCCTTCAGGGGCTCGTAGCTCAGCGGCAGAGCGGTCGGCTCATAACCGATTGGTCGCAGGTTCGAATCCTGCCGAGCCCACTTACTTTGTGAGCATAAAGGTGAAAGGCTTAGACTGAAAGTAGACAAATATAATTTGACTGTATGGGGGCTGGTCTAAAGACCAGCCCCCTTTTATAGTAGGGGAGTTGACATAAAACAAAAGTTCAACTTATGTGATTGATTATGGTTAAGTTAGTTTTTATTGCGAGGCTCAGCAACTCTCATAATCAGGAATCAGGATGATGCTGATATAAGGCGATTTTTAGAGAACCAAAATAAACTCAACAATCAATAAAAGGACAGGGCTCTTGTAGCAGAGCAGAAACAGATATAAAAAGCCTACTTAGCTTACATAATAGCTATAGTGCGTCCCAAAGCATGCAGATAGGAGTGGTCAACATAATAAAATAAAGGGGGCCGGGGAAGTGGTTTAACCTATATCTCTGGTCTTGATTTTCGTGGCTTCTTTCACGGTCTTTCTGTTCCACGTAGAGCATTTAAAATTCTGTTTCTATAAACCTTTGAACGGTCATGCCCCTCAGCCTCAAATCGAATACTAGCGTTTTCAAATGTCGAATTCCAAGAGTTACCTTTTGGTCTTTTTCTTTTCGACAATCGACGATATAACCATTAGCCAAATAAAGTAGTAGGAATACCACCAAGCCAAGCGAGGAATTCTGGAAGCCAATCCATGCTCATTCTAATACTGCTCACAACAGGTTAAGTTGTGCGAAAACCTATTTTACCTTTGCCTTCAGTTGGCTCTGGTGCTTCTACAATCTTACTAATATTTGTTTCATATTTCTTTAAGTTTTCTTGGAGAGCAGCTAAAGTTCTTTTCATATGCCCCGGGCTCATTATTACCCTTGATACTACAGCTCCTTTAGGTGGTGAAACCATTATAAAATCGAGTATGAATTCTTCCTTCGTATGTGTAACATACAATAAATTACAATAGACACCGCCTATGAGACCCTCAGGGAATTTGATTCTTATCTCCCTTTCAGGCGTTGCCTTCTCGTTCATTACCGCACCTCCTATTTGTAGTAAGGCTATTATAGTTCTATATCCCTCAATGTCAAGCCAGAGACTTTATGTAAACTTATTACCTGCCATGTCAACCGGGGTGTTTAAGAGGGGCTTCGCCCCTCTTCTTTAATATCCTCCCCCTCCCTTACTAAGGGAGGGGGATAAAGGGGGTGGGTTCCCTAATAATAAAAAGTTAAAAGGTGAGAAAAAATTGGGGGCCTAATTATCCTATGCTATTTCACAGGTATAAAACCATTCGGAAGAATTTTTATGCCCCTAGATTTTGATTTCAGAGCGTCATTTTGAAAGGCTTAAACCGGGGAGGCAGTTTGGCTCAGGGTGTGGTTTATTAGCTCCAGGAGTTTGGTTAGTCCCCACCTCTTGGTGGCTGAAATTAGTACAGTATTCTTTTCCACTGCTTCACTCTGGTCAGAAACATAATTTAGGGCTGTCTCCTCATCCCAAGTTTTGTTATTATCAAGTAACAGATCAATCTTATTTAGCGCCGTAATCCGAGGCTTATGCCCAAGGTTAAGGTCAGCAAGAATATCCTCTACTATCTGGCACTGCTCTGGAGCGTTATGACAAGTTAAATCCACCACATGGAGGAGCATACTGGCTTCTGCTAACTCCTCAAGGGTTGCCTTAAATGCAGTTACAATAGTGAGCGGCAATTTCCTGATAAAGCCAACGGTATCGGTTAATAAGACCGCACTTCTATCAGGGAGGGTTAGCCGTCTGGTGGTTGGGTCTAAAGTGGCAAACAGCTTGTCCTCGACAAAGACATTGGCATGACTGAGAGCATTCAGTAAGGTGCTTTTGCCGGCGTTAGTATAACCCACTATGGCAACTATAGGGATACCGGTTTTCCTGCGCTGCTGACGATATAGCTGGCGATGCTTTCTTATGTCATCAATCTGTGCCTTCAGACGATGTATCCTGCGGCGAATAAGGCGCTTATCAGTCTCAAGCTGGGTTTCACCGGGACCTCTGGTGCCAATGCCACCACCAAGCCTTTCCAAATGACTCCACTGCCCGGCAAGACGAGGGAAAAGGTATTGATGCTGAGCCAGCTCTACCTGCAGTTGACCCTCATGGGTTCTAGCCCGTTTGGCAAATATATCTAAAATCAGGGCTGCCCGGTCAATCACCTTTACCCGAAGGGCTTCCTCCAGATTTCGCTGCTGAAGTGGCGAAAGCTCATCGTCAAAAATCGCTACATTATACTTGGTGCTATCCTTTAGCAATAGTAGTTCTGTCAGTTTGCCTCTGCCCAAATAGTGTGTTCTTGATGCTCTGGGTAATCGCTGTATGAGTTTCCCAACCACCTCTGCCCCAGCCGTGCCCGCTAACTGAGCCAGCTCGTCTATAGAATCCTCTACTGGCCAGCTATCAGTACCTCCTTTGGTGGCTACAGTTACTAAGAATGCCCGTTCTGGTGACGCCTGGGTAACGATTGTTCCTCTAGTAATAATATCCCCCTAAAACATTATGTAAAGTCAATTCCCGGCTTTAGTCTTCTTCTAGTATCACGCCAGGCTGACAATCGCGACAAACCTTTCACCACCCCTGCATCCGGGATAGTTAACGACAGCCGTACATAACCCTCGCCATACTTGCCATAGCCTACCCCCGGAGTAACCACTACCCCGACTCTTTCCAATAAATCAGTGGCAAAGTCCACAGAGGTATAGCCTTCAGGAACCTTAGCCCATATATATAGACCTGCCTTGGGAGGCTGGGCTTTAAGACCGATATTATTTAGCACATCAACAACCAAATCACGGCGTCTTTGATAAATGGCGTTGTGCTCCTGGATGCAATCCTGGGAACCAGTCAAAGCCTCAATGGCAGCATATTGAATAGCCTGCGGAATTCCTGAATCCAAGTTTGATTTAACCCTCTTTAGAGCATCTATCATAGCAGCATTACCCACCACCATTCCTATTCGCCACCCGGTCATATTATAGGTTTTAGACAGGGAGTGAAACTCCACCCCCACCTCTTTAGCCCCATCTGCCTGCATGAAGCTGACTGGCTGATAGCCATCAAAGGCGACCTCGGAATACGGTCCATCATGACAGACAGCTAGGTCATGATGCCCAGCGAATTCCACTACCCTGTTGAAAAAATCGAGGTCAGCCACTGCGCCGGTAGGGTTATTAGGATAGCTTATCCACAATAACTTGGCCCCTTTTAGGACATAAGCAGGTATGGCATCTAAATCAGGCAGAAAATCGTTTTCTTCAATAAGTGGCAGATAGTAAGGGTTACCACCGGCTAACATGGTGCTTACTGAATAAACGGGATATGCCGGGTCAGGTACCAGGGCAACATCCCGGTAGTCAATAAAGCACAAGGCAATATGGGCAATGCCTTCCTTTGAGCCAATGAGGGGTAACACCTCTTTGTCAGCGTCAAGGGAAACACCAAAGCGCCTTTCATACCACCCAGCTATAGCCCGGCGCAATTCAGGCAGACCCTCAGTCTCAGGATAGCGGTGATTAGCCGGGTCTTGTGCTGCCTGACATAGCCTATCAATTATGTGAGGTGGTGTGGGAATATCAGGGTCGCCTATACCAAAGCTAACTACATCCTCACCCTTAGCCCTTTTCTCAGCAATCTTCTTATTGATTTCCACGAAAAGATAAGGGGGCAAATGCTCAACCCGTCTTGACATTTTCATCTCAGCTACTCCAATTTTTTATCCTATACACAGATGAAAGAGATATAAAAAGGTTAGGATTGCTAGTACACTGGTAAGGGCAATTCTTTATCAACCTCACCCCCTTTGTCCCCCTCTCCTTCAAAGGAGAGGGGGAAGTAGAGGTTTTTGAAGGGGCTTTGCCCCTTCAATCTACCCTTATAAACGACCTTCGTCTCTCCATTCTCCACTAAATACTATTTCAGCTGGACCGCTGAGGAATACTTCCCCTACCCCGTTCCACTCCACACCCAGTATTCCCCCTTGTAATTTTATGTCAACTTTGCTATCGATATAATCATGTAGCCGGGCTAAAACAGCTATGGCGCAGGCACCACTGCCGCAAGCTAATGTCTCCCCCACCCCCTTCTCCCACACCCGCGCCTCTATTTGCTTTCTGCTCACCACCCTGGCTACCTCAAAATTTACCCTATTGGGAAATATCTTATGCTGTTCCACTTTTGGTCCCAATTGGGACAATGGGAAATCAGCTACTGGATGCTGCCAGAAATAAACTGCGTGTGGGTTTCCCATAGAGACAAAGCTCAAGGGTAGCTCCTTGCCGTCTATAATAACTGGATAGTTCATTATTGGCTTTATGTCAACTATACTTCCGCCCTGCTCTATCGCTACCGGAATATCCTCAGCCCCAAATTTTGGTTCTCCCATACCGACCTGAATGGTAGCTACCTTGCCTCCGACTGTATGAAGCCTGGCTTTTCTTACCCCCGATATCGTTTCAACTGATATTTGATGAGCCTTACTATCAGCCAATCCCTTATGTAAAGCATATCTAGCCAGGCACCTCAGGCCATTGCCACAAGCCTCAGCCTCGGAGCCATCAGAGTTGAACACCCGCATCTGGAAGTCAGCATTATTTGAGGGCAGCACCAGTAGCAAACCGTCAGCGCCAACACCGAAGTGGCGGTCGCATATAGCTATTGCCACCTGTGACCAATCACGCTGGGCTTCACCGCCCTCTACCAGTATAAAATCGTTTCCTGCACCCTGCACTTTGGTGAAATTCATATTGAACCCTATCCCTCGAAGAGTCTTTGACCTTTATGCACCCTGAAAAATCTTTGATTTTCCTGGGAACCTGCTTTATCCCCTTCCCCTTGTTAAGAGGAGGATAATTTCTTTAGCGGGACTATGCCCCTCTAAAACTCCCTTAATTACAATTACTACCCCTTATAAATCTAGCCACTGGTGCTATGATTTGTGAATCCACCTTGCTCTGTATATCAAACCACTTTATTCTATCATCTTTCAACCTAAACCAGGTATATTGATGCCTGACAAATTGGTGGGTTTCAAACTTGATTTGCTGTATAGCAGCAGCCAGGGTTAGCTCACCTCCAAGAAACATGCCAATTTGCTTGTAGCCTATGCCGGATATAGCTGGCAGATTGAAATCATAGCCCCTATTCACCAGCTTCTTAACTTCGTCAACTAAACCCCGCTTTATCATCTCATCAACCCTCAAGTCAATCCTACGATATAGTTCTGCCCTATCTGCGGTTAAACCTATTATGATGGTGTTAAACAGTGGTGCCTCTTTACGCTGAAGCTGGGAAAAGGGAATCTCTGCACCTTTATACACCTCAAGAGCCCTTATGGTGCGGCGCACATTGCGAGGGTCAATCCTCCGCGCTGCCACCGGGTCAACCCTAACGAGCTCCTGATAAAGCTCACCCTTTCCCACCCTGGCTGCCTTCTCCTCCAGATTATACCTGAATTCCGTATCAGGTGCCACCTGCGGTATCCCCCAGCCCTCCAATACCGACCATACATACAGTCCACTGCCACCCACCAATAAGGCTAGCTTATGGCGCTGTTGAATGTCCTCAATAGCCCTGTAGGCTAGCCGTTGATATTGAGCCAGGCTAAAATCTTCATCAGGACTAACTATATCAATCAGGTGATAAGGGACAAGGGCTCGCTCCTCCTGGCTGGGTTTAGCGGTGCCAATATCCATATAACGGTAGACCTGTCGGCTGTCAGCGCTCACTATCTCCCCATCAAAAGCCTGAGCCAGGCGAAGAGCCAGCCTGCTCTTACCTACACCAGTAGGACCTACTATAGCCAGTAGACGGTTCATAAGATTGTTTATCTACCTCTCACCCCTGCCCCTCTCTCCTTCAAAGGAGAGAGGGGAATTAGTTATATAAGAGAGGCTTCGCCTCTCTTTGACTTTCCTCCAGCATTTAATCCTTATAAAGGCAAAGCTCATTCAACCTTCTTCTGATAAAAGACCTTTGATTTCTGAGGTTTGCCTCACTATGCTCAAAAACTCGCTCGCCTTTAGGCTTGCTCCCCCGACAAGGGCACCATCTATCTCAGGTTGGTTTATAAACTCGGCAATATTATCAGCGGTTACACTGCCACCATAGAGAATGCGCACGTCCTGGGCAACCCTCTTGCCGTATTGCTTGGAAATATGCTGGCGGATAAAACCGATGGTCTCATTTGCCTGCTCGCCGGTAGCTGCCCTGCCAGTGCCAATAGCCCAAATCGGCTCATAGGCCAAAATCAAGCCACTGAAATAGTATATTCGAGCTGAAGATGAGCTTAGCTGCTCGGTTAATACCTCTTCCGTCCTTCCTGCCTCATTTTCCGCCAAACTCTCTCCAATACATAAAATGGGCTTCAGACCAACCTTCAGCGCCGCTTTGACCTTTTTATCTACCATCTCTCCTATCTCATTGAAATACTGCCTGCGCTCAGAGTGTCCAATAATAACAAATTCACAGAGGTCAGCCAGCATTAGAGGCGAAATCTCCCCGGTATATGCCCCCTTTTCCTCAAAGTATATATTTTGTGCCCCCAGTTTTATTGAGCTTCCCTTAATTAGCTCCTTTATCGCGGCCAAAGAAATAAACGGGGGACAAAGCACTTTCTCAACATTGTCTATCTGGTCAAGCCCCTGGCGCATTTCGTTGACCAGTTCTATAGCTTCGCCTACTGTGGTATTCATCTTCCAGTTACCAGCAATCATAGGAACGCGCATTATAACCCCCTAATTTCTTTTGAACCCTATCCCCTTTATGCACCCTGAAAAATCCTTAGTTTTGGTTAACCTCACCCCCTTAGTCCCCCTCTCCTTGTCAAGGAGAGGGGGAAGAGGTTTTAGAGAGGGGGCAAAGCCCCCTCTCTTGCTTTCACTCCCCCTTCCCTTACTAAGGGAAGGGGGTCAGGGGGATAGGTTATATAAGAGAGGCTTCGCCTCTCTTTAACTTTCCTAGGCACCGAATTTGCTTAACTTTAGAGCGTTAGCCATTGCCAAAGGCATAATCTGTGTGGCGGGAAACCTTCCCAGTCCGCCAAAAATGCAGGCTGACTCAGAAAATTCCCCTACCCTATCAGGACGGCACCACTTGGAATACAGAAGGATGGGCACCGGGTGCCAGCTATGTCCTTTGAGCAAGGCTGGTGTGGAATGGTCACCGGTAACCACAATGACATCGGGTTCAAGGCCGGTCAGGCCGGGTAGAGCATTATCAACCTCTTCTATAATCCTGACCTTCCGGTCAAAGTCACCATCCTCACCAGCGGAATCAGTCCCCTTTATATGTAAGAAGAAGAAGTCATAATCGGCATAGTTTTGCTTTAAAGTTTTAAACTCCTCCTCGATGCTGGCGCCGGTTTCCAGAATCTGCATACCAACCAACTTGGCTAATCCCCGATACATAGGATAGCTGGCAATGACTGCTGGCTTTAATTTATAGACTTCACCCATAGTGGGAAGGTGAGGTCGCTGGGAGAAGCCACGCAGCAGCACCATATTGGCTGGATAATGCTCAGCTAAGAGTGTCTTGGCTTGAGCTATGAATTGGGTAGCAACAGCAGCCATTGTATCAGCTTGTGGATTTAGGGCAGTAATAGCCCTTGGTGCCACCCCTACCTGCTGGGGGTCAGAATCGCTGACTTCAGGAGAGAGTCCCTCTCTACGAAACACTATTATAAAGCGATGCTCCCTAACAGGGCAAACAAAAAGCTTAACCCCCTCTATCACCAATCCGTCTAGCAATTGGCATAGCTCGGTGCACTTCTCAGTAGAGATACGCCCTGCCCGGCGGTCAATGACCCGTCCGGCTTCATCCACAGTGCAGAAGTTGCCCCGAGCTGCTATATCTCTTGCCTCCAGGTCAAAATCAATCCCCATTGCCTCCAGTACCCCCCGACCAATGTTGAAGCTAAAAGGGTCATAGCCAAACAGAGCCAGGTGAGCTGGGGCACTACCTGGGGTTATTCCTGGGCTCACCGGGTCAATAAGACCGCATATACCTTTGGTTGCCAGCTGGTCGAGGTTCGGTGTATTGGCTGTCTCTAGCTCTGTCTTGCCAGTTTTTGGACTGGGCAATCCGCCTAAGCCATCAATAACCAGTAACACAATCTTGGTAGGGGAAGGCCTGGAGATTTCCTTTATTAAATCTAAATTAATTATAATCAACCTCACCCCCTTTAGGTTTTTATTAGGTAACCCTATCCCCTTTATCCCCTTCCCCTTATCAAGGGGAAGGGGAATGGTTATATAAGAGAGGCTTCGCCTCTCTTTGACTTTTCTTTTTTATCTCTCTCTTTCAAAGGAGAGGGGGAATAGGTTATGTAAGAGAGGCTTTGACTCTCTTTATGCCTCCTTATCGAGCAATGCCTCCACACCGGGCAATGTTTCGCCACCCAAGAATCTGAGTGAGGCACCACCCCCGGTAGAGACAAAAGTCATCTTGTCAGCTAGTTTCATTTCAGTTACTACCTCAGCAGTAGAGCCTCCACCAATAATAGTAGTAGCCTCAAGTCCAGCTAGGAGTCTGGCCATGGCTTTCGTCCCCTGAGCAAATTGAGGTATCTCGTATACGCCCATAGGTCCGTTCCAGAAGATTGTTTTGCACCGCCGTAATTCTTCGGAGAAATTGCTGATAGTCTGGGGACCTATATCTACAATTCTCCAATCTGGCGCTATATCCTCTACTGATACTGCCTTGACTTTGGATTCGGCACTCACTTCAGCGGCAACAACTACATCAACCGGAAGCATCAAGCGCACCCCTCGCTGAGCTGCATCCCTCATCAGCTTAGCAGCAAGACCTAGTTTATCCTTCTCCACCAAGGATATGCCCACCTCATAAGATTTAGCCTTTAGGAAAGTGGCTGCCATACCGCCACCAATTAGAAGACAATCTACTTTATCCATGGTATTTTCCAATACGCCGATCTTGTCACTCACCTTAGCGCCACCAGCAAGCTCGGCGAAGGGGTGACCTGGATTGGCTAAAATACCCTCTAGGACCTTGATTTCCCTCTCAACTAGCAAGCCAGCCACTGCGGGCAGATAATTGGCAACGCCTACTATTGAAGCATGAGACCGGTGACTGGCACCGAAGGCATCGTTTACATATATATCAGCTAACCGGGCTAAGGCTCGAGCAAAAGAGGCATCGTTTTCTTCCTCCTCAGGGTGAAACCGGATATTCTCCAGGAGCAAAACATCGCCCTCGCCCAATTTTTCTATCGCCTTCTCTACCTCGGAGCCAATACAGTCGGTAGCAACTTCCACTGGCTGCCCTAGGAGCTGCCACAGGCGCTGGGCGACAACGGCTAAGCGCAATTTCTCAACCACCTTTCCCCTGGGTCGACCCAGATGAGAGCACAGGATAACCCTAGCCCCTCGGTCAATAAGATATTTGATAGTAGGCAGCGTGGCTCGGATACGGCTATCATCAGTAATAACCCCTGTCGCTTCATCTAGAGGAACATTGAAGTCGACCCTCACCAAGACCCTTTTGCCGTCAACACCTATATCTCTGATTGTCAGCTTATTCATTTATTTATCAACCTCACCCCCTTAATCCCCCTCTCCTTGATATGGATATGTATTCCTTGCATGGAAGCCCCTTCAATCTTCCTTTGATAAACGGCCTCGTATTTATAAGCTTAAATACAAAAATATCAGGTGTCTGAGCTTGCACCTGATATTTTAGCTTGGCTTTCATTTATATGCAAAGCTACACATCCCCTGCCAATGAATAAAGAATTGAAATTAGAGGCTGGGAAATAACTCCAAGACCTGTTTAGTTATCCCTTTAGCATCAAGACCATACTTAGAACGGAGGACGGCTTGAGCGCCCTGCTCCACAAACTCATCAGGGATACCAATGCTTTTTACCCGGATATCACTAACGCCTGATTTCTGAAGGAGGTCAACTATACTATTGCCAAAGCCACCGCTGAGAGCATTCTCCTCAACTGTAACCAGGCGCTTAATACCACTGGCCAAATCTATTATAAGCTCAGAGTCCAGCGGCTTGGCAAAGCGGGCGTTGACTACTGTAGCCTCAATCCCATTTGCAGCTAGCTCCTGGGCAGCCTCAAGAGCAGGAGCCACAGTAGTTCCTATGGCTAATATGGCTGCATCTTTGCCATACCTTACTATTTCCCCCTTACCTATGGGAATCTCATGCAGCTCCGGGTCTAATTCTACCCCCAAACCAGAGCCTCGGGGATATCGTATAGCCATAGGATGCTTTGACTTCACTGCTGTGTAGAGTAGGTGCTGAAGCTCATTCTCATCCTTGGGTGCAGAGACAATCAGATTAGGAATTAATATTAGATAAGAGATATCAAAAGCTCCCTGATGCGTCTTGCCATCCTCGCCAACAATGCCACTGCGGTCGATAGCAAAGATAACGGGCAAATCCTGAAGGCAAACATCGTGTATGAGCTGGTCAAAAGCGCGCTGCAGGAAGGTAGAATATATAGCCACAATAGGTATGAAACCCTGTGTGGCCAGCCCAGCGGCAAAGGTAACAGCGTGCTGCTCACAGATTCCCACATCAAACACTCGCTGCGGGAACTCAGCCTCAACTATACTGAGACAATTTCCTTCAGGCATAGCCGGGGTAATTGCCACCAGCCTGGGATTTTCCCGAGCTAGGCGAAGCACAGTCTGAGCAAACACCTCACTATAACTTGGTATCGTCTCAGTGCCTACGCTTTTAGCTGGCACACCATGAAAGTAAACAGCATCACCCTCGGCTGGAAGATAGCCTTTACCCTTGGTGGTAATAACATGAACAAAGGTTGGCTTCAAGCGGTAATCCCGTGCCTGGGTAAGAGCTATTTCCAGTTCACCAATGTTGTGCCCGTCGATAGGTCCCATATAGGTGAAGCCGAGCTCCTCCCAGAGCACTGTGGGCATAATTAAGCCCTTGAATCCACTCCTAACCCGCTGGCTCGCTTGCCACAGCCGGTTGCCCCCCGGGAGAGCAGCGATTACCCGCTTGCTCCCCTCCTCTGCCCAACGGTAGCGGTAGTCAAACCGCACCTTACTCAATAGTTTAGCTAAGGCTCCAACAGTAGGAGAAATTGACATCCCATTATCATTTAGAACCACGCAAATCCTAGAGCCCAAATGCCCCACCTGGTTTATTGCCTCAAGGGCCATCCCTCCAGTTATAGCCCCATCACCGATAACAGCAATCACATGGTAGTCATCGCCTGAAAGGTCACGAGCGATAGCCATACCAAGGGCAGCGGAAACAGAGGTGCTGGCATGACCAGCACCAAATGGGTCATGCTCGCTCTCACTACGGCTGGTAAAACCAGATAGCCCTCCATACTGGCGAATAGAGGCAAAGCGTTGTCTCCTGCCAGTGAGCAGTTTATGAACATAGCTTTGATGTCCCACATCCCAGATAATCTTATCCCGCGGGCTATCAAATACCCGATGTAAAGCTATGGTAAGCTCAACCACACCCAGATTAGAAGCCAGGTGACCTCCGTTAGCAGTTACTGTAGTCACCAGCTCACGCCTAATCTCGGCAGCCAATTGCTCGAGCTCCTGTTTTGTCAGTCCTTTCAAATCTACGGGATTATCTACTCTATCTAATAATCTCGGCATTACTATCCTGCTCACCAACCAAATGGGAAAGTCGACCTCATACTAGCAATGTGGCTGAATGATTGTCAAGCTAACGCTCCATAGGTAATCTACAACTTGACGCTATAGTGTCCATTTGCTACATTACCTAAATAGGGTCTTTACTAGGCGATGACGGTGAAGGAAAAGTGTGTCCCCTGAAGAGCTTCTCAGCTTAGGTTTTTCTAAAGAATTAGTAGTGCTTATTATCTCCGCTCTACCTATTTTCGAGCTGCGAGGAGCACTACCGGTAGCTATAAACCTGTTTCATTTCCCCTGGTATTATGCTCTCCCGTTAGCTATCATTGGCAATCTGCTACCGGTGCCTGTTATTCTATTGTTCCTTGATGCCATTTCCAGATGTCTAAGTAAGGTGGGTTTCTTTAACCGATTTTTGCATTGGCTCTTTGAACATACCAGGAAGCGGGGAAGAATTATTGAGAGGTATGAACGAATTGGTTTGGCGTTATTTGTTGCCATCCCTCTCCCTGTCACTGGTGCCTGGACAGGTTCACTAGCGGCCGTCCTTTTTGGTTTAAAATTCAAGCATGCTATTTTATCTATCTTTATTGGAGTATTCATTGCCGGCATAATTGTGACCTGCCTCTCTTTACTCGGCTGGGCCGGGGCCGTAATTGCTGGTGTTGCGCTTTGCGCTTTGGCTATCTCTGGCCTCTGGAAGGCATCAAGATAAAAAACCCACCCACAGTTTGGCAAAAAACTATCTTGACCTTTCCCCATGCCCGTGCTACATTTGAGTAATAGATAGCTTGTCCCTGTAGCTCAGTTGGACAGAGCGGCTGCCTTCTAAGCAGCGGGTCGTGGGTTCGAATCCCTCCAGGGACGCCACTAAAAGGTAGAGGATCTTTATGCCAATTCGATATACGACAAACTCGACCTCACAGACGAACATACTTGCTGCGCATCCACAAATCCGCTTAACAATACTCAACCAGGGGGACAGCCAGACCGAGAGCGTGAGGACAGGTAATTACCATCACCGTGACCATTCGCTCCAGTGAGAAGGTGAAATCCTGATTCAATACCGTCAGCCACAGGATTATTGTTATTGTGCCAGCACTGATAGCGATAAGGGTAAGCCAGAGAGCAGCCCGGTCTGCCAAGTTCTGGCTCCTAGACTTGCTTTCCTGTGCTTCCCGCACCAAGTTGGTCATTTGGGAGAGATAGGATTCCTCACCTGTTTTCTGAACCTCCATAGTAATCGAGCCTTCCCCGTTCACGGACCCTCCGATAACTCTTGATTCTGCTTGTTTGGGGACAGGCTTTGATTCTCCAGTAAGCATGGCCTCATTTACCGAAGACTCACCTTCAACCACCTTTCCGTCAGCTGGTATCTTTTCCCCTGGTTTCACCACTATCCGGTCGCCTACTGCCAGCTCTTCTATGGGTACATCCTTAAGGCGGCCATCCGCCATAAGCTTGTGCGCCTCAGATGGCATAAGCTTGGCCAGTTCTTCAAGCGCTGACGAGGCGCCCACTATGGATTTCATTTCCAGCCAGTGCCCCAACAGCATCACGTCAATCAAAGTGGCAAGCTCCCAGAAGAACGCCTTTCCGGTGAGTCCGAAGACCACAGCGCTACTGTAGGCGTAAGCAACAGTAATTGCCAGGGCAATGAGGGTCATCATGCCCGGGCTTTTTGACTTCAACTCGCTGAAGATTCCCTTAAGAAAAGGAAGACCGCCGTAAAAGAATACGGCTGAAGAGAGGCTCCATAGGACGTAAGATTCACCGGGAAAGGCGATTACGTCTTTGATACCGAGAAGTTCCTGGATCAACGGAGAAAGTATGAGAATGGGTACGGTTAGGACTACCGATACCCAGAAACGCCTTCTGAAGTCGGCTACCATATGGGCATGATGGTCATACCCTGCTTTCCTGTGCCCAGCGTGCATATCGTGTTTCATAGGCTGATGTTCTTTGCCCATTTGCTGTTTGCCATGCATGCTCTGTTTATGATTACTCATTTTCCTCCTTCGCCGATAATAGTTTCATCAAAGTCGTGGTTCTTCATCTACAGACTTAGCCCTGAATTCGCTCTGATTCGACAACTTTGCCTACTATCGGGAACTTCTCCAGCATATCAGCACCGTGCGGGGCTTGTTTTAAGGCATGGGTCAAATCACACCCAGCGCAATGCCTAACCTGGTGAACGCCTTTATTCCAATGAAAGCTATGTGAAACGTCATATACCTTGCCCGCGCAGGCGACGTAGGCAATGCCGTTGCTTCCGTCATACTTCTTTAGTTCTTCCTTAGTAAATACTCTTATTGAAGGTACCCGGTTTATACTCAACCGAAGGCGACGTCAAGTAACATCATTACCGCAAAGCCAACCATCCCCCCCGTGGTGGCTAGATCGGTATTGCCGCCACGCTGCGCTTCCGGGACTACCTCCTCGATGACGACAAATATCATAGCCCCGGCGGCAAAAGCCAAAGCGTACGGTAGGATAGGCTGGGCGATAATAACGGCAGCAGCTCCAATAACACCAGCGACGGGTTCAACCACTGCCGATAGTTGTCCATACCAGAAACTTTTCCGACGAGACATACCTTCACGACGGAGAGGTATGGAAACTGCCAGCCCCTCGGGAAAGTTTTGAATACCGATACCGATGGCTAAAGCAATAGCGGCTCCCAAAGTAGCCGAAGGTAAACCGGCGGCAAGAGCCCCGAAGGCCACCCCCACGGCAAGACCCTCTGGGATGTTGTGCAGTGTTATGGCCAGAATGAGCAAGGTGCTCCGTTGCCAGCTTGTCTTGACCCCCTCAGCTTCCGCAGTGAGAAAGCCAAGATGTAGATGAGGTAGTACCTTATCAATACCCCGCAGGAAGATACCGCCCAACAAGAAGCCCACCACCGCCGGAACCCATGCCGGGATATCCTTGCCTTCTGACATGGCAATAGCTGGGGCCAGCAGGGACCAGTAGCTGGCAGCGATCATAACTCCGCCAGTAAAACCAAGCATTGTGTCCAGGAGCCGCCGGCTTATGTCCTTGGCGGTAAATACGGCGGCTGCCCCCAAAGCCGTCATCGCCCAGGTAAAGCATGTTGCCAGAAGCGCCTGTATGACCGGATGAAGGTTTTGAAAGAAGTTAATTTCCATTCCTGGCCAAGCTACCCAGAATTTTGGGGAGGTCCGTATTAGCGTTGGGCCTCCCCAGTATGATGCATCATCGCCGTATTATTTCAGAAACTTGGACACAAAGGGAGAAGTATCACCGCGACGCAGGAAGTGACCGGAGGGACCCTCGCCCAGGAATTCTGAGAACCACGATTCATGCTCTACTTCCTCGTTGAGAATAGCCTGGGATAAATCGTAGGTACGATGGTCCTTGCCCGCAGTCAGATTACAGATGTGGGTATATCCCCTAACCGCGCATCTCTCCGCTTCTACCAGTACCGTCAACATTGCCTTGATATCTGTCGGGTTCTTAGGCAGGCTGGCCGGTGGACAGGCTGAGGAGTTGTGAAAATCCACCATGCTCTCCGGTAATTTGCCACCCAGCTCGTAGATGCGGGGGACAATAGCCTCAAAGTGATTTCGGTCTTCAATGCGGGCTGTCTCGGCAATCTCCTTTATGGTCTCGCCATCGAGTCCGATAAGGTTCACTCGCAGAATCGTGTAATAGTAGTAGGTGGTGAGTTCGGCAGCCGCATTGTTAACCAGTAACTCCAGCAGTTCGTCAACGTTTACTCCTGCCCTCTCAACCATTTCTCGTGCTACCTTAGCCATAGTGTTCCCCCTTTACTTATTGCTTTCTTATCTTCGAGTCAGCATATTTTATATTTTTCACTGTCACAAGGGCATCACCTCCTTTGCTTTCCTCAAAGTCTTACCGGTTTAAACCAGAGGGACCGGGCAGGTTTCACCTGTGCAGTCCACCCTTATCTCAGCCACTCCTAATCACCTCCGTCACCTGCCTGCGGCTTTCTTTGCTAGACTTCGGGGATATTCATTCTCTGGCCATCCTCCATAGCGCGTATCCGGTGGCGCCAAGGGCAAGGCCCATCACTATCATGAAAGCACCTGTGGCCTTGACCACAGTGAAAACGCCGAAGGCAGTAACCGCTAGATACAGATAGTTCTCAATATTTAGGGCCTGCACGTAGGTCAATTGTTTGGGATCAGTGGGATTAAAATGCTCTCCTCCCAGTAGGTCCCCGTAAGTTGGTGCCATGCCCCGGCGATGTTCTCGGACCAGGTCACCGGCAGCTCGGGCTAGCACGGCGTTATCGACGATAGCGCCCGATTCGTCAGGCATCTCTATCTGTTCCTGCCTCATCGCTTGCACCAGCCAGGCCTCCCTATCAAAACCCTGCTGGACAAAAACTATGCCCATAGCTAAAGCTACAACCCCAAGGAGGATTACGACTAGACCCAGGTTACGTACCTTGGTATTCATTATGCCTCCTTCCCTCTGACAAGAATTAACTTGCGTTAGTCTCGCAGAGCTTCGATTATTGCTTTATTGAATCTCGGCAGGTCGGCTGGCTTGCGCGATGTGATGATATTCCCATCTTGAACTACAGGTGCGTCAACCCAGTCCGCACCGGCGTTCCTGAGGTCTACGGCTATTGAAGGCCAGGAGGTAACTCGGCGTCCCCTGACTATGTCGGCAGAGATGAGCAGTTGTGGTCCGTGGCAAATAGCCGCTACTACCTTACCTAAGTCATGTGCCTTCCTCACCAGATCGACCATGGATTGGTGCAGACGCATCTTGTCGGGAGCATAGCCACCGGGCACGATGACGGCGTCAAAATCCTCGGTCTTGACCTTATCAGCAGTAGTATCGACTCTTACGGCAAAGCTCCCCCTTTTACCCTTGTAGCTTTCCTGAGAGCCACTGCCCACAATCAACACTTTGGCACCGGCATTTTTCATTCCCCACATTGGTATGATAAGTTCGGAGTCCTCGAAGTCCTCTTCAGCCAAGATGGCAATCGTCTTTCCGTCAAGCATACCCTTACCCTCCTTTGTTAATCTGACAACCTCTTTTACGGCTGTTTCTATTCTTGCCTTTACTCCGTGAAGAAAGCTTTGGAGAAGCACCGGTATCCAATCTATCCCTGGCCGGTAGCAAGCAGACGTCTTCAATCGCGGTTTCCACTGAGGCAAGAGCCTGAACGGTTAGTTTCACTAACTGCTCTTGTTCAGCCGCCTCCACGACCACGATTACCTCAGGAAGTCCCTCCACTGCGTCCGCCATAACTACACCGGGACTTCTCTGCAGAACTTGGGCTACCTGCTCAGCCTTCCCGTACGCGATGTCTAACAGTATATAGACCCTATCACCCATCGCTGGCTACTTCCCTTTACTTAAAGTCTTAACTGTTCTCTGCCTCTTCTTGCCACAGCAAGCCTGCTGCCTTAGCTCAACCATGCCTATTAAGTCACGCAGATAGCCACACTGGATGCAGTACTCATACCAGCCATACTGGTCTCTATCAACCCAGACATCACCCTTTTTGCACCTAGGACAGCTCTTCAGCTTTAGCACTTCGGTACCACCTCCTCTGCCAACTGTTATTGCCAAGGGAGCTTCCTTGAAAAGGTGTTCACCAACAATAATAGCAAGCTAGCAATAACGAAGTCATAAAATGAGGGGAGAAAAAGTTACAGAATTATGACATTAGAGGTGGAAACTCTCGAAGCTGTTCAGCCCAAGGGCTGGTCTATGATGTAGCCTGTCTTTGGTATAGTGCGAATCAGCTTGGGACTGTTAGGGTCGCTTTCCAGCTTGTGTCTAAGCCGACTGATCCATGTCCTGAGGATTTGAACATCATTGCGGTATTCGGGCCCCCACACCCGGGTGAGTAGCTCGTCGTATAGCATGAGACGGCCAGCATTGTTGATAAGCTGGCTGAGCAGAAGCCACTCGACTCGGGTCAAGTATTTCTCTTCACCCCTGACACGGACACCATGCCTCTTGAAATCGATGGTTACATGCCCCAAATTGAAAACTTCTGGGATTTTACGTCTTTCGCCAAGACCAAGCCGGCGTCTAACTGCCTCAATTCTGGCGACCAGTTCATCAGGGTTGAAGGGCTTAGGGAGGTAGTCATCGGCTCCTAGTTGAAGCCCTTTAATTCTGTCAGCGTCAGCACCTTTGGCAGTAAGAATAATAACCGGCACCGCCGAAAAGCTACGTAACTCCTTGAGCATCTCCAAGCCGTCCATTTTGGGCATGAGGAGGTCAAGCACAATCAGGTGGGGCTCTTGAGCCTGAGCCTGCTCCAGGCCCTCAAGGCCATTGCTAGCAGTCAATACCTCATACCCTGAAGCTTTCAGCTTGGAGCTGAGGAAGTTTAAGATCCGTTGCTCGTCCTCAACTACTAGTATTCGGAAGCGTTTCACAGGGTGTCTCCGATTCAGCCGTTCTCAATTGCAATAGTAATCCAGCGCTCGGTGAATGTCAAAGTCTCTTCACAGTGGGAGGGATAAAGCCATAATTCAGCTAACCACAGTTTTTACTCGTTTCAGGATAAGCAAGCAACTAGGTTGCCAGTTGAGACGCAGGACTTTTACCTTCTACAGATCCTATCTAGATTGGATATGTGTCTGCGGTTCACAATAGACTTGACACATGCTAATATTAGGTGGCAGATGTTTAGTGAGCATGAAAGGGGATCATAAGGCGCCGTAACAATCCTGGACTCGGGAGGCGGGAGATGGGGGATATTGGGAAAATAAATGATAAGCGCGTAAAGGAAGTTGAAACATCGCAGACCCAGCGCAAGCGAAGTGAGGAGGCACTGACAGGGTCTGAGAATAGACTAAGCACTCTTATGAAGAGGATAATCGACTCGGACTACGACTCTATAGAGGAGCTGGTTGCGGGTTCCGAAAGCTACTCAATTGGCGAGATTCACGCCTTTCTTAATCACATCATGGTAGCATGGAGGGCAAACGAACTCACCCCTGCAGCAATGTACGCACTATTGAAGTTCGTATACATATACTTGAATCAGCCTGGAATCCAGTTCAGCTTCAAGAATCGGACCCCCGTTCCGATTTGCTACTTCTCTTCGTACTTGCCTGCGAGCGCCTCCCTTCTTCACTCGTATCTGAAAACTTCGTCCTTCGCCGTTGGGCTTTTTTCACTGGGCGAGACAGAGCGCCATCTCAGGGAGTTTATCGAAAAGAAGAGACCGCCGGTGGTCATCTTTACTATCTCGCAGTTCTTACACGTACATCCTTTGACGAAGCTGGTTCCATATTTGCACGATAGGAATCTGCTGGTCATTATTGGCGGTATCCCGTTTGTGTATGATGAGAGTTTGAAACTGGCATTTCCAGGCTGTATCTTTCCACGTGATCTGAACGAACTCGCTCTACTACTGGAGAAGATACTAAAGGAGGACCGAGATGAAGAAATTGACTGTAGGCATAGTGACTTGTGCATCTATGCGAGAACAAATTGAGGAATGCCTAGCATCGCTGGAGAGTTCTTTCCGTATCTACCCGATAGCCCCCGCCTGCACGTTTTCCATGAAGATAGAGCTGTTCAGGCATTACCTTGACAAGGCCACGACCGAGAATGATGTAACCCTCTTATCCTACGGGATATGTCACCCGCAGCTTTTGCCACTGCTTGCAAAGTATCGTAACCGTGTGGTCAAGCTTGAAGGAAACAATTGCTATGAAATGTTCCTGGGCAGTGAGAAATACGCGGAGTACCATAGAAAGTGCTACTGGATGCTCAACAAAGCGTTCTTGACCACGTGGAAGAATGAGCTTCTTACCGGATTCGGGGCAGGCACTAGTAAGGCCGGAACGTTGATCGGCGACGCATTCAAGAAACTTGTATACGTGAGGTTTGACAAGGATGAGCTTAGTGTGGACCTCGTTGAAGATTTTGCCAGAACTGTGGGCTTGGAATATGAGATATGCTCAGTGGACACAGCAAACCTCAACCGACTGCTTGAGGAGGCACTTGCTTCGGCATATTCCACGGTAAAGGTGAAGACGCCGAAGTCTTTGGTGAGCTATCCGCAAGAGTCTGAGATGCGAACTATGCTTGAAAGCATCAGCGAAGTCATCTACAAGGTAGACATACATACGAAACAGTTTACCTTCGTGAGTCCGCAAGTGAAGAGGATTCTTGGCTATACCCCATCGGAGTTCCTGGATATTATGAACGACTATCTTCGGACGTCTTTCTATCACCAAGACGATAGGCACCGGGTTGTTGCTGGAAGATACAACTTTCTTGTCAGGTGCTTAAATGAGGGTATGCAAGAGCCCTATGATGCAGAATACCGTGCTAAACATGGGAATGGCGATGAACTCTGGGTGAAGGAAAGTGTCTATCCCAGCTACAGTTCAGACGGTATCATTGAGTCCTTTGTAGGAAAGATTACTGACATCACCGAGCGCAAAAAGCTGGACCAGCTAAAAGACGATTTCATTGGTCTCGTCTCACACGAGCTCCGCAGTCCCCTGACTGTAATCACAGGAGCTGTCAATACAGCTCTGACCGAAGGAGCACGTTTATCTCCTGGAGAAACACGCCAACTACTCAAGGATGCAGCTTTGGAGGCAGAGTTGCTGTCCAACTTACTGGGAAATCTCCTGGAGCTATCCAGAGTTCAGGCTAATCGCTTGGTCCTTTATGCTGAAGCAATCAGCGTCAAAAAAGTGATTCAAGACACCGTCGAGGAAATGAAACGCCTGTCTTCGGCACATCAATTTATTGTGAACATCCCGAGGAAACTTCCTCCGGTTTATGCTGACCAATTGAGACTGGAGCGCATCCTTCACAATCTCCTTGAAAACGCAGTTAAATACTCACCGCAGGGAGGGCAAGTACAAGTCTCTGTCAAGCCAGAGGAGGAGCACCTGGTTATCGGCATCAGCGACCAGGGCGTTGGCATATCTCTCTCTGATCAGGCTAAGCTATTTGAGCCCTTCCAGCGTCTCGGACAATCCAGACTTGAGGGGGTTAGAGGGCTGGGGCTGGGGCTTTTAGTGTGTCGCAGATTGGTGGAAGCACATGGTGGCCGCATCTGGCTTAAGTCGGAACCCGGCCGGGGTTCCACCTTCTTCATTACTATGCCCTTGAGCCATAGTTGACCTGGCGAGAAACATCCGGAAACTCAAGCAGAGTCCACGTCATAGACTAGGCCTTGGCCTGAACCGCCTCCAAAATTCTACCGATATTGTAAGTCTTTCCACAGAGATTTGACCCGCGATGTCATAATTTTGTAACTTTTTCCCCCCTCATTTTATGACTTCGTTATTGCTAGCTTGCTACAATACTTGGTGAAGGCGTTGATCTGGAAAGCTCCCCTCAATAATGCTAGCCGCTTGGCCTTCAAATGGAAGTGGTTGCCTATGATTGTACGTCGATTGATAAGGTAGGAGGGGGTAGTAACAGGCGATTCCCTTCCCACACCTACGTCCCGAAAGTAGAGGGTACTTGTTTGCTATCTTAAGAAAAAGTGGCGCGGAACTGAGGAGGTAAATATGTCAAAACACATTTTCAAAGTTCTGGCTGCTCTGGTAGCGGTAATGTTAGTAACGGTGTTTGCTGCCGTGCCGGTTCTGGCGGCTGACCTTCGTAGCGGAGACACGGTTACTATCGCCAGCGGCGAGGTAATCGATGACGACCTTTATATAGCCGCAACCAATACTATCATTGATGGCACCGTAAATGGTGATATCTTTGGTGTTGGTACGACAATCACCATCAATGGCATCGTTAATGGTGGCGTTTCAATTGCTGGGCAGACGCTTACCGTGAACGGTAGAATTACCCATGGCGCACGGCTGGCAGGAACGAATATCAATGTTAATGGCAATATTGACGGCGATTTATTGGCAGCGGGAACCACTGTTAATGTCGCCAGCACGGCTAGAATTGGCGGTGACTTCCTTTTTGGTGCGTCTACAGTCCGCATTGACGGCCCTGTTGAGGGCTACATCAAGGGCGCTGCCGGCGAAGTCACGCTCACCAATGGAGTGGGCGGAGATATTGAACTTAAAGTTGACAACCTGACTGTAGCTTCTACGGCAAATATTCAGGGTAACCTGACCTACACCAGTGACAATGAAGCTAACATTCAGTCCGGTGCTCAAATCGCAGGCACGACCACACGCAAGATACCCGAAGCGAGGATTCCAGCTGAGGCCGCTCCGTTCTTTGGGATAGGCGGTAAGGTGGTAGCTTCCTTGATGACGCTGCTAGCCGGTATCGTGGTTGTCCTTGTTGCTCCGAGAAGAGCAGCAGCAGTAGCTGCTTCTGTACGACATAAACCGTGGCTGAGCCTGGGCTGGGGGGCTATCATCTTGTTTGCCACCCCGATTGCCGCCATAATAACGTTCATCACGGTTGTCGGTGTGCCCGTGGGGTTGATTGGCCTAACCCTCTACGGGATAGGGATTTATCTCAGTCAGATAGCCGTTGGTTTGTTTATCGGATATTGGATAATCGGCTACTTCAGAAAAGTGGAGACAAGAGGTATTCTAGTGGGAGCCTTGGCTCTGGGTTTCACTATTCTCACGCTTCTGAAGCTCATCCCCTATGCTGGCTTTCCCCTGTGGTTGGTTACAGTCCTGTTCGGTCTGGGGGCAATGGCACTATCCGAGAAAACGCTACGAGCTGAGGTTCGACAGGCGGCGCCAGCCTCATTCTAGCTACGAATACTGCAAAAGACGGGGGTTATTCATGTTGAATAGCGGCTATAGGGGTTGTGGCTGGGCGTTAGCAAGAATGGATATGCCTATGTCAGAGATAAGGTGACGACCCTGAAGGCAAAAGGAGGATAACAATGAAAAGGATGATAATTCCTTGCGTATTAGTTCTGGCTTTGATGGCAAGCGTTCTGGCTGCTTGCGGTAAAGCTGAGGAACCGACGCCAACACCTGAACTCATCTCACGCGAAGTCCTGTTCGGCAATCCCGACAAATCCTCAGTCCAACTCAGCCCTGATGGGACCAAGATCAGCTACCGGGCGCCGGTAAACGGTGTTATGAACGTCTGGGTGGGGCCCGCCGACGACCCGGTGGTTGCTAAGCCGGTCACATACGATACCTTCCGCGGCATCCCCGCCTATGGCTGGACCTACACCAACGAACACATCCTGTACATTCAGGACAAGGAAGGTGATGAGAACTGGCGGGCCTACAGCGTGAACCTGAACACCGGTGAGACCATTGACCTCACCCCGCTGGAGGGGGTACAGGCTCGAATTCAGCAGTTCAGCCCGAAGTTCCCCAATGAGTTCCTCGTCGCGCTCAACGACCGTGTCCCTCAACTTCACGACCTCTACCGTGTCAACATAGACACTGGTGAGAGGACTCTCGTCCTGGAAAATGAGGGATTTTTAGGATTTGTAACCGACGACGACTTTAATGTCCGCTTTGCCATGAGACTCACGCCAGACGGCGGCAACCAGATACTCAAGGCGACTGAAGAAGGAGGCTGGGAACCGTTCATGGAGATCCCGATGGAGGACATACTCACCACCTCCCCCGTTTGGTTCGACAAGACGGGTAAGATTCTCTATATGATCGATAGCCGCGGCCGAGACACTTCAGCTTTGTTCGCACTGGACCTAGAAACCGGAGAGCAGACCTTGATTGCGGAGGATCCGGAGGCGGACCTTAGCGACGTCATGATTCATCCGACGGAGAAGAATGTCCAAGCCGTTGCTTTCACCTACGAGCGCAAGCACTGGCAGATCCTGGACGAGTCCATTGCGGCAGACCTTGCTTACCTGAGCACGGTCGCCGACGGCGATGTCGAAGTTACGAGTCGGACACTCGATGATAGATACTGGATGGTCGTCTACCTCATGGACAATGGCCCGGTGCGCTACTATCGCTACGACCGTAAGACGCAGGAAGCAGAGTTCCTGTTCACACATCGAGGGGAGCTGGAGGGTTTACCGCTGGTAAAGATGCATCCCGTGGTCATTGAATCGCGTGATGGGCTGGACCTGGTAAGCTACTACACGCTGCCGCTAGAGAGTGACAGCGATGGCGATGGCTATCCCGCTGAGCCCCTGCCAATGGTGCTGTATGTCCACGGCGGTCCGTGGTTTCGCGACAACTGGGGCTACAATCCCATACATCAGTGGTTGGCCAACCGTGGTTACGCCGTGCTGAGCGTCAACTTCCGTGGTTCCACCGGATTCGGCAAGGCGTTTATCAATGCTGGCAATCTGGAGTGGGGTGGAAAGATGCACGACGATCTCCTCGATGCCGTCGATTGGGCCATCCGGGAAGGGATCGCTGACCCGGAGCAGGTGGCCATCATGGGCGGTAGCTACGGCGGATACGCCACACTGGTGGGCCTGACGTTCACCCCGGAGACGTTTGCCTGCGGCGTAGACATCGTGGGGATATCAAACTTGGTGACATGGATGGAGACAATCCCACCGTACTGGGCGCCGCAAATCGAGCTGTTTGCAACGCGCATTGGCGACCACAGAACGGAAGAGGGCCGAGCATTGCTGACAGAGCGCTCCCCGCTGACCTATGTGGATCAAATTCAGCAGCCGCTGCTGATCGGTCAGGGCGCCAATGACCCGCGTGTCCCACAGGCCGAGGCTGACCAGATTGTCCAGGCGATGCAGGAGAGGGGCATACCTATTACCTATATACTGTACCCGGACGAGGGACACGGCTTCGCCAGGCCGGAGAATAACCTGTCGTTCTTCGCCGTAGCTGAAGCGTTTCTCGCCGAGTGTCTAGGCGGGCGGTATGAGCCTATCGGTGATGATTTCGAAGGTTCAAGTATCACCGTTCCCGTCGGCGCAGAGGAGGTACCTGGCTTGACGGAGGCTCTCTCCGAGTAGCCACCAACCGAGAATTTGCGATGTTAGAAAGCAATTTCAGTTCGGTCTCCGCCTAACAAGTTGCTGGAGCTGACCGAGCTCCACGCGCTGAGCCTGCAAAAGTTGGGCCCAGGTAATAACTCACACCTCAACAAAAGCCCGGATTTTCCCCTCGTTTAATTTGCCTTCGCCAAATCTGAGCTGCCATGTATGTCCAACAATTGGGCGAAATGTGTAATAATAGCCATCTGTTGGATGAGGGCGAGGACATCTTATGGGAATCACTTGCCTTGGTTTATGAACCCATACTTACTAAGGTTTAAATTAACGACGGTAATTGGGAACTATGGAAAGGGTGGTTTCTGGTCCATTCCAAGCCCTTTGAGCGCTTTATCTCGCAACGTTTGCAAGCATGAGTTCAGTTGCTGGCGTTCCTCTTCAGATAGGGAAGACATAATCTCGCGGATGGACTCTATTCTGATTGACTGGTAATAGGCTTGCTGTCCCTTCTCGGTTAAGCTAACTCTTACCAGGTTCTTTCTCACCGAGTCCTTCATCTTCCTTATCAGTCCCGCCTTTTCCATCCTGCCCAGGATACCTAAAACTGTGTGATGCTTTCGCAGCAGCCACCGCGATATCTCGGCAGGCGTTGCCGTGTTGCCAATAGTGTGGAGAATGAACAAAACCCCGGCCTGCTCAGGTGAAATACCGTATCGCCTCAGTTCTTTCTGCCGGAGTTTGAGTGCTACGTCCCTAGCCTGGAATAACAATACCCACAGCGTATAATCTTTGTCCACAGATAGAGAATTGCTCATAGCTTTGCTCAAACATAGATTGAATAGGCAACACCGAGAGGGCCATCCTACTCAAAGATTCGGCCCCAATTAGCCACAGTGTAATTGGGATATTCTATCACAGGGTTTTACCAAAAGTCCAAGCCATGTGGATAAACCTCGCCTGACTCCCCCAAAATCTTCATCAAACCGTCTCTGGTGAGTTGACATTGCGTGATAATATCGCATACGATAGCTTTTGACAGCGCCTACCGGGATAGCTTCTATTCCACCTCCCCCGGCGGGAGACCGAGAAAGAGGTGAATGATGAAGTTAGCTATTGCCCAGATGGTCTTTGGGGTGTTTATCGTGGGTAGCTGTGTTTGGACGTGTTTCCAGACTACTTCGTGGCTTCTCCTTTTTATCTTCCCTTCGTTTAGCATCCCCTTTGTGATGGGTTGGGCAGTGATTGGGTGCGGCGTAGCTCAATACTTAAGGGCAGAGGGGAATCAGCAGCCATGAAGAAAATACCTTTGACGATAGCAAGCACTATCCTGGCGGGCGCAATGATATTTGCTTCTGCTTGCACGGTAGGGGAGCCTGAGAAAGAGGAGCCTGAGCCTTATGAATACACTCACACCACCGAACTGAGACAGTTTGAACTTTATGAATATAGCCACATCAAGGACATAGATAGGACAGTAGTTGTAACCCTAGGCGAGTTGGGTTATTCGGACCTGACTCTTACCGGCGGGGAAGAAGCTGATGCTCCTTCGGTGGAGTATATGCTGCCCGAAGATGCCACTCAGGGTCCGGACACCTGGTACATCATTCATCTGCATTTTCTTATTGAATTCGACGAGGCAACCGGGGGCGGCTTCTGCTCGGTGTCGGCAGATGTAAACGATAGGGCTGGCGCCTCGGTTCAGTTCGAGACTCTGACTGTAAACGATTCACCATTCATTCGCATTAGCGGCGAGTCTGCCACCTCGACAAGTACCAGAATGGAAGTCCGCTATTACAATTATATTTCGTCAATGGGTGTCAAGCCGGGGAAAAACGTGCTGACCTTCTCGTATAAACAGTACCAGGGAACGAAAATAAAGAGCGTGACAATCTTTAATGATACGGGCATAGAATCTACCACCGTGCCTCCTTCAGACTACGATGAAGAAAGGAAGCTGACTCAAGAGGAGCAGGAAAAGGCGAAAGAAATAGCCTTCAGCGACCCAAGGGTGCAGGCAATAGCTGAAGGCAAAGAATATGCGATTAGAATCACTAAAGCCGATGGAATTCCTCGACCTGCTGACGAGCCGCCTGATGACGATATAGAGGTGAGACTGGTCTTTGCAAAAACCTACATGATTGAAGACGTTGGGGCAGGCGCACTGGATATATTCGTTGACCTCGATGAGGGAAAGGTAACGTATCTCTTCCCACTCTCGCCCTCAGGAATGCCGGAATTGACAGAGAGTGTAAGAGAAAAGGCGGTAGACATAGCCTTGAGCGACGCCGACGTGCAGAATCTGCTGGAAGAAAAGGATTATACTATTACTAGAATAGGGCACTGCCAGGGAGGGCCTGTCGGCAGGCTCGGTGCCAACATGGACATCACCTTTGATAAAGCCTATCCGTTCCAGGGTATTTTCCCTTATTTCCCGGAAGAGAGGAATTACTTGGATCAGCCGATAGAGGGCATCGAGGTATTCGTGAACCTCAAAGAGGAGAGGGTTGTCCAGATATGGCCTGATATACCCCCTCCGGCTCCGAATGGAGGTTAGAAATGAGACTGCATCGTAGCATAACAATAGTCATGGCAGCAATGCTCACGGCTTTGCTTGCCCTCGGCGGGTGCAGCACTAAACCCGCGGCAGAAGAGACAACGGCGGAGAGAGCCTGTATAGAGCTGATGCAAAAAGTGCCCGTATACTACGAGGACTTTGAGTTCTGGGATGCCAGCACACTGCAAAGCGACGCCGACCTGACCGAATTCTATCAAGTGTGGCATGGGCGAAGGGGAGAGTGGCTTGAGAATTTTGGGATTAGCAGCGCCGATGTAGACTATGTGGCCGAGGCGGGAGTGCTCACCCTGGCCAGAGGTGACTTCAGTCTTCAGGATGTGAGAGATGGCTTAAGCTTATTTGAAGACGATTATTATCTTGATACAAGCTACACGGATATGGAGGTGTGGGTATGCAAGCCATCGGAGCATAAGCCGGGCGAGATACCACCACCACCCAGAATAGGGGGAGCGGTTGCCCTGACGGAAGGCCTCTTTGTATGGGGTAACAAATTCAATGTAGATGATTATCTCCGTGTCGTTAGAGGTGAAGAGCTCTCAATGTATGATAAGAATGCTGCCGAAGTGCTGGAGAGGCTGCCGGAAGGGATAATGACAAGGATTAGTCGTTCCCCTTATCCTGAAGGCGTCATCATTTCCGGGAGTAGCATTAAGAAGGAGGAAAAGGGCACTTACAGTTGGGTCAACGTATATAAGTTCGAGAGCCCCGAGGCTGTGGAGAGTGCCGACGCCGACGAGTATTTCAAGGGGATTGAAGATGATTTTAAGGAGGCAGAAAGCGTATTTGCCGAACGCGGCGAACCTTGCCCATTTCGCTCTTTCACCCTTGAGCAGCAGAGGGAATTCGTCGAATGGAGTGTGCTGATAGAAGAAAAATACATGATAGCTCTCCTTTTCTACGGTTAATCCGGCAGAGGAGTTATGATATCGATAGGTACACCCTGAGCGGGAGGTGAAAAATGAAAGAGCTAGTCAGTCTTTGCACAACAGCTCTGGTTGCTGCCCTGCTGACGGGCACCATGCTATTTAGCAGTGGCTGCACCTGCCTGTTCCATTCTGACCAGCCGTACGGCCCCAAAGTAACCGGTGATGGCACTGGTGGTGCTATAGCTGTTTATGAGGACATCAAGGGCAGCAACCAGCATGATTTCTATGTTCAGAAAATAAGCCCTGAGGGGGATATCCTCTGGGGTGATAAAGGCGTGCTCATCGGCGGCGGCTACAAAGAATTTGACAGCTTTCATGAGCTTCACATTGTCAGTGACGGCTACGGGGGTGCTCTCGTCTCTTGGTTGGCAAGTGTCTCCAGTGAGCAACGGACATACGCAACATACGTCGTCCGGGTTGATGCAGAAGGTGACATCCTCTGGAAAAAGGAGGTCAGAGCGGTTGACCAAATGATATGCGATGGGTCAGGTGGAGCTTTCATTGGGTACCTTGTAGAAGGTACAGCTATGATTTTAAGGATAGATGCCGAAGGTGATTTTCCTTGGGGCGAGGAAGGAATATCACTAGGCTTAAAATCTGCTTCCTGGGGATGGCAGATGGTCAGTGATGAAGTCGGGGGTATACTGGCTGTTCAGCAAAATGAGAATGGGCAGATACTCGTTCAAAGGATAGATTCTGATGGCAATATCTTGTGGGGCGAACATGGGATACTCCTGTACAGCCCGCTAGAAGGGATTAGCGCTGAACAAGCTCAACTGATAAATGATGGCTCGGGAGGAGCCATCGCCGTCTGGCAACAATGGCCCAAGGGGAGAATAGAAAGCGGCATGCCAGAAGCACTGCTCAACGACATCTGTGCCCAGAGGGTGGATGCCAAGGGCAAGGTTCTGTGGGTAGAGGGTGGTGTTCCGCTGGGGATAACCAAGGGAGGAGGAGAGTGCCCCACCAATCCCCTCACAGTAAGCGATAGCTCAGGCGGAGCCATCATCATCTGGGAAGACCTGCGGAAGGGACTGATGAGCATGTACGCCCAGAAGATAGATGCCGATGGCAACATCAAGTGGCAGCCAGGGGGAGAGGAGGTCTGCTATATCGAAACCCATTCGAGCTTCTGGCCACGCACGGCAGTAAGCGATGGCTCGGGAGGGGCAATTGTTACCTTCGGGATTCGGGCCCAGAAAATAGATGCTGACGGCAGAACCATGTGGCCTGACGACGGAATATTGTTCACAGAACGTGGTACTCATGCCATGGCATATGACGGGTATGGCGGTGCTGTTATTGCCTGGGGCAGTGGAAAATCCATGTTCAAGTCAGAAAGGTCATACGTCCAGAGAATAGATTCTGGAGGCAAACTGCTTTGGGGAGAAGAAGGAATCAGGCTGAATCCCTGAGAATAGAGGACACGTAGAAAGATGGAAACTACTGAAGTGAACGTAGTAACCGGAGCTTTCAGCTACACCGGTAAATACATAGCGCAGCGACTGCTCTCTATGGGGAAGAAAGTCATAACCCTTACCAGTCGGGTTGGCCATGAAAACGCGTTTGGCCACCAAGTAAAGGCCTTCCCGTTCAACTTCGACAAACCCGGAGAGCTAACCGATAGTCTCCGAGGGGCAAAGACTCTGTACAACACCTACTGGGTTCGATTCTGCCGCGGGCCGGTTACGTTTAATAAGGCGGTCGAGAATACCATAACTCTCTTCAGAGCCGCTGAAGAAGCTGGCGTGCGCAGGATTGTCCACATCAGCATCACAAACCGGTCTGAAGACTCGCCATTTCCTTATTTCAGGGGGAAAGCGCTCGTGGAGAAGGCAATCACCCAATCAAAGCTGTCCTACGCAATAATCCGACCGACAGTAATCTTTGGGCCAGAGAGTATTCTTATTAACAACATCGCTTGGCTTCTAAGAAGGTTTCCGATATTTGTCATCCCTGGCTCAGGTGATTACCAAATTCAGCCTGTCTTTGTGGAGGATGTGGCAGAGATAGCCGTTAGCGCCGGTCATAAAGATGGCAATATAGTTATTGACGCCGTCGGGCCAGAAGTTTTATCGTTTGATGAGCTTATTAAGCTGATTGCCAGCCAGATAAATAGCCGGGCAAGGATAGTTCATGTCAGACCCAGGTTGGCACTCTTCCTTGCCGGATTGATTGGCTACGTGGTCGGAGACGTGGTAATAACCAGAGACGAAATCGATGGCTTGATGTCCAACCTCCTTGTTTCTGAAGGCGAGGCGACAGCACCAACTCTTTTTAGTAAGTGGTTGGGCCAGAATGCTGACAAGATTGGAATAAGATATATCTCCGGGCTAGAGCGACGCTACCGTGATTAGGCTGATTTCAATAATCCTGTCCGGTTTTGGTGTCCTCATGCATTATGTTAAGTAGAGGGATGAAAGGAGAACTGGTTGCGGGACGAAGCTCGGGTGATAAGTATGGTTCGGGCTGGCAGTACCGATGCCTTCACCGAGATTGTCGAACGCTACCAGGAACCCATCATCCGCTATTTACTCCGGTTGGCGGGGGAACACGAGGTGGCCCTAGATTTAGCACAGGATACGTTTGTACTGGCATACGAGGGGATATTGAAGACTAACGCCGAACTCTCCTTAAAGCCGTGGTCTACAAGATTGCGACCAACCTTGCCCGGTAGCACCATCGCCGTAAGCGAGTACTCTGCTTCGTTCCCTTTACCCATGTAAAGGAATCGAAAGCGTCTTCCGTTGCTGATAAGGCCGAGGAAAGGATAGCCATCGGGGAAGCCCTGCAAAAAGTTCCCGCAGAGCAGCGGAGCTGCCTGGTGCTCCATTTTATAAATGGGCTTAAATACCGGGAAATTGCCGAGACTCTCGGAATCTCAGAAGATGCCGTGCGCAAGCGGGTGGTGCGCGACTGCGAGAAGTTCCGGCAGGCATATTGCCAGCAGGAGGTGAGATAGGATGAAGTGTGAGGAAGTAGAGAAGTTACTCCCGGATTACCTCAGCGGGGATATTTCCGCTTCTCAAAGACAACTCGTTGAAGAGCACCTATCACACTGTGCTCGCTGCCGGGACGCTCTTGCCGCCTGCAACGAAGCCAGGCAGCACTTGGCCTCCCTCAAAGACACTCCCGTACCGCCGGACTTTACGGAGGCAACCATGACGAAGATCAAAGCATTAGACACCACAAAGAGTGTTTTTCAGAAATGGCTGCGCCCGGCTCTGGCGGCCGGCGCTGCGGTGATTGTCCTTGCCATTTTACTGGTAACACAGCCCTGGGGCCTCAGCCCGCAGAGCGTCATGGCCAAAGCGTATGCAGCGACAATAGAACTACAGTCATACCGCATGCTCGGCTCGTTCTTCAGTACAATCGAAGGGAAGACTGTCGAGCAATTCTGTGCATTGAGGGCGTAGATTGCATCCACTATTGGGGGATGGTTGATGTAGACCGAATGATAGAAGAGCAGAAAGCCAAACTGGACCCGAGGCAGCCCCATTATCGGGAAATGCTGAAGGGACTAGAGGACATGCGCGGCATGAAAGTTCAGGTTGAGCTATGGATAGGAAAGGAGGACTACCTCATTCGGCAATTGAGGCAGGATATGGAAGTTCCGCTGGAAGGCACCTTAAGAGTAACGGTGAAGTACTACGACTTCAACGAGCCAATTACGATTGAGCCGCCGACGACAGCATCTGGAGAGTTGCTGCCGGGGTGGTGCCTGGTGGACAGTTCCTCGAAAGAACAGGTCTTCAGTCGCAATGTCACCTTCACCATTGGCGGCGAGGACCCGGCGCACCAGCAGATAAGCTTTCGCATCACTATTACCAATATTGGGACGGAGGTAGCAAGCAATGTGCGTGTGACGCTTTCCACCATGGCAACTAATGAGGAGAGCGAGTCGGTGTCGGTCTCAGCAGGTGGATGTAATGAAAGCCCAGAATGTGTAGCCGTCAATAAAAGGGCTGGGTATCTATGCACAGACACTCAGCCCACCGAATCCTGTTTCCCAGAATATCAGCGTTAAGCCTTCCCTATCCTGAACATCTTCGTCCCACATATCGGGCATACACCCTGAGTTGCTGGCTTACCATTCTTCATAGTTATGCTCTTAGCATCCTTCATTTCCCTCTTGGCCCGGCATTTCATACAGTATGCTTGCATTAGACTACCTCCCTTTTGGTATGAACGATAAACTATTCTCTTCGTTAATGTCAATAGCGAAATCATCACACGCAAACTGTATCACTCGGCATACAAGGTAGCAAAAGCTTGCTTTGTGCAGCCACAGAGGTTAAAAAAAGAGGGTCGAGACTTCATCTCGGCCCTCTTATACTAGTTAACCACTAGAAATGGAATAATGCGGGTTGCTCTACTTTCCTCCTAGCCGCCTCTTCCTCTTTCTTTTGCCGTCTCTCCGCTCGCTCCCTCTCCAGCCTAGCCTGGGTTCTCTTGCGATAGAGCCACTCCTTGAGCCGATTGAGGTCGCTCATCTGGTCATCTCTGAGCGACTCTACCCGAATATCGTCTGGCATCTCATTCTTTTTCCATCTCGGCGCAGAACTCCGATGACTCCGTAAATCGGACTTCCACCTTCTCACCTCCTTCCTGTCAGATTTTGGATGTAGTTACCCTTTCCCTTCCCCTTATTAAGGGGAAGGGCTATTGAAGGGGCTTCGCCCCTTCATTCCCGACAGTTTCTAGATTAGTGATTGCTGGCTGTCATACTCCAAAGCCTTGCGCTCCTCCCCCAGGGCGTCCTGGGGTATGTGCTCACGGATGCGCTGGGAAAAGCCCTTCATATAGTCGTTGAAGTTAGCCACCTTCCAAAACATGGTGTTGGTGGGCTGGTCAATATACCCCGGTAGGTTGGGTATCTGTTTCAGCTCTTCCGCCTTCTCGCTAACCTTGACGGCACTCCACCTGATAGGCACAGTTTCACCTCCTTTCTGGGTATAGTTACCCGTTCGGTTCTCAACAAAGAGGCTATCTCCCCTATTTCTTAACTTTGGCTATAGAGAGGTAATCGGGGCACTTTGGAGAGCACCGGTGGGTGTGCCCCTTGAGGCACTCTCTACAACGCCAATAACACTGCCTTGTGTTTTTACAGGGGTAAACGATGTTCATATCTCTCCTTTCTACCCCCTTTTGGCAAAAAGAGGGGGTCGGTTCTCTAGGGATTCCCGACCCCTTACCCACTTGCCCTGTGGTAAGGAAGGGCAGTAAAAACTATGAAATCATCCGCAATCTACTTAACAGAGGTGCCGAGATAGTATCTACAGAGGACATGGCACTGCTTCAGGAGGAATATGGACTCATTAGCCGGATTATAAAGGCTGAAACACCCTCTCAGAGGAGGCTTGCCTATAAAGAATATGAATCTCGGAAGAGCCAGTTGACTATGGAAAGAGACACTTTCATAGCTAGAACCATAAACGAGACACTAAAGGGCGGGCAGGTGGGACTCCTATTCATGGGGGCCTACCATGATGTCATCCCTCATCTTACCAAGGACATCGTGGTGGAGCAGCTCAAAGAGCGGGAAAGGGTAAAGTCCTACTTTGATGAGTTGATGTATGGGAGCGATGAGAGGAACTTTGAACGGTTGACAAGCTACATTAGCTCAGCGGTGGGCGCTGGCGTATTATAAGTGAGCCCAAAATTTTAATGACATGTAAATACTGGAGGAGTTAGAATAAATTAGCTCACCAAGCCAAGTATTGGCTGCACCTTCCTGAACTCGAGGGTAAGCATATCTCGGCAAGTAAGGGCTTCTTTGAAAGGAGCCCTTACTTGTATTTATTTACCACATAGCGTATCACCCTTAGATATCAAAGATGCAGAAGGGTCTCCTATGCGGCAGTCTATTGACATTCGCCATTTGGCAAACTATTATATTTATTACATGATTAGGAGCATACCACCAAGAATAAAGCCAAGTAGCCGCCCTTATAGAATAAATGTCTATGGGGTAAAGAAGCAGGTGCCTCACTATACTGGTATGCGCACCAGCACGCTGGAAGCCTTGCTTGCTGAGGCAGAGAGGCTAGAATCAGAGCAAGTTGAAGTGGTAAAGCTCCTACCCTATGACGAGGAATTAGAAAGATTAGACAAATTGCAGTATGTGATTACCCAACTCAAGACACAGATAGCACTCAGGAAAAAGAAGTTAATGCCTCAAGTGATTAACACATAATAAGCCATTAGAATATTTAACTGATGGTTCTTGTATCTCATTTTTTACTTACGTACAGCAGGCTTACCTGCTTTGTTGTCTTAGGAACGGCAGTAAGTCACCGAGCACAAGTGCCACAATCTACTGCCGAAGACCAACTACTCCAGAATATGAACGAACCTCTATACACTTTCTTGGAGGCTGCGAACAGCCTGTCGCAGGACATATTTCATCGATTTGTTCAGCGGGTGCTTGGATGCTTTGTTACTTGAGTAAGAAGACTATCACTTACGGCAGTCAGTTGAAGTAGTGCGGCCAGCTCAACCGGTGAAACGAGACATTTCAACAGATAAGACCCTTCATTTCGTTTCACGATTTCAGCGACCGAGTAAGAAGTGAGACAACGCCAAGACAATGTCCTAGATGCCAGATATGAATTCCTCATAGATGATGGCTTGAAGTCTAGACAAAATTCCGGACAAGACTTCTAACATTTTTGTCTTGTCTTAATATCAGCTAGGGTGAATTAAGACCAGACTTGTTTTTTGTCTTGGTTGCGCTTTGCTTAGACAAACATGGGGTGGCCACTATTTCGTCACTAACAGGAATAACCTATTGCTGGTATTGTAAGGGGAGAATTCACGTCGGAACCAGCCATAACGGAAAGCGGCGCATGCTGTGCTATAACCGAAGCAAGGGATGGGACTGTCCACAAAAGTCAGCTCTACTTGAAGTTTATGAATACCATCTAGCTCCATAGAACAGCTTGATATTCAGAGCCTCCTTCTCCAGCTGGCTGAATTCCTTAAGTCGACTGCCACTATGCCCGCCAGGAAGGAAGAAAGGTGAGGTCTATTCGGTACCGGATGAAGCGAGGCAGATCGTGCACCTCTGCGGCACTTGGGAGGCGCGGTCCGCTGCGGTCAGAAAGAGCCGTAACTGGCCGGAGTATGAATCCGACAGAAGGGGGGTGGCCCCCCGGTACCCCTGAAGTTTATGAACCCTTTGTCCTTAGGGTGGTGGAATACAAGCCAAACGTATAGATAGATAGGTAGATATGTAGGTTGAATGGAGGTGAAGACTGATGAAGATTTTGCGAGGCAAGCGGGTGGGCAACTTTAGGGAAGCTACTCTTCTGGCTTTTCAAGAGGCCAGGGAAGACGATATCTCCCCGGATATTGCCACTCTTTTCGCTTCTGTCATCGATGCTGACAAACTCAGTGCCGAAGCTGAGAGGAACATTAATATCACCGTTCATGGCAGATATGGACGCGGCGCCAGGTGGCATGGTAGACAGTAGTTTGTTCCCTTGCCACAGCCGAGATACGATGCTCCACCTATTCCTCGAATGACCTTCGCTGTTCAGGGACATCTGGTTGCGCCAATAACGGTTGAGACAGCAGACAACTCTTATCACACTGCGCTGGTAGGTCCAATAGGTAAGCCCGAGAAGTTGACTCTGCCAATATCTTTCCTCCAGGCTATTCTGGATGACAATCTGGAGCAATTCGAACTAGTCGGCAAGGATGGCAAATATACTAACTGGAGCATACCCGGTTTGAGAGAGGCGTTACGACTGCCCAATGACTTTATTACCGAGTTATCGGCTGTGCTCAGGCTTAAATCTGTAGCGTCCTGGCTCCTGGACTTTGGCTCCCAAGGTGAGGCTGTAGCGCCGCTGGTAGTAGGCAGTTTACTTGGTCTTCAGTTTCGTGGTGTAACGGCGCCTTTGCTTGTAGGGGAGCAGCCGTTCCAGCGGGAGATTGTTGTTGACACTCTGACCCGGATGTTTGACAGCGCACGGGCAGCGGAGATGTACGAGAAGTGGGCGCCATATCTTAAATCAAGCATGACCAACGAAGAGGCAGTTAGCCTAATTCTTAAAGAAGCAGGAAGGGGGTATTAAGAGATGGATCCTGAACTTACACCGGAGCAGGTAAACCAGATTGTTAGGGCGGCACGAGTCCTCGCCCCGGGTTTTACCGAGGAGCAGCTTCAATGGCTGGTCAATTACCAGCGGCGGTTAGCCGATTCCGGATTTTGTGAGGCAGCATAGGGACTGGCTCGCCTTCAGCAGGATAGGGGTATAACCTGCGCTAAAGCTCTTGATGCCTATCAAGAGCTACTACAGAACAAAGCGCAATTGGAAACTGAGGTGGCTCGCCTCAAGCAGAAGCTTCTGGCGCAACAAACGGCAAACCGAGAGGCAGAAGGAAGGTATCAACAGGTGATAGAGGCTGCCCAGCAAGCCAAAAAGGAGCTGGCAGAGGTAAAAGCTGAGCGGGAAAGGGAGGAAAGGCTGCTGGCTGTCTTCCGGGGAAAGGCTGAGAGGGAGAAGAAACGCATTGATCAAGAGATTGAGGAACACCAGCGGCAGGCGAATGTGACTGAGCAGGAAGTAGCCACCGCCGGGCAACTGAAGGCTGTAGTAGAAGGCTGCGGTTTTAGCCTGGAGTTAATGCTCGGCCTATCCGGCGAGTTTGCTGGCTACGAGGATGCCAGGGAAAAGCTGGCTGAGGAGCTCAAGAAATACCGAACGCTTACCGGATATGTCACGGCTATGGAGGAGCAAGCAGAAGCGCAAAAACTGGCGCTAAAATCGGAGTTAGCCAACCTGCAGTCACAGCGAAACCGGGAGCAGGCTCAGGTAAACAGTCTGGAGGAAACTCGTCACTACCTGGAAAACATTATCTCGCAACTGCAAGCTGATGTGGCTACTGAAGAAGAACTGAGAAAGTTCTATAGGCGATACCAGGGGGTGAGCGGGCTTATGGAATGCCTGGCGAGCTGGGAGCAGATAATCTTCCTCCGCTGCAACAACCCGCTTTCGGCTCTGGCTGGCGTTTTTGATCCATCTGCCCGTGGTGCTCATTTCTGGACTGATAAGCCGGCGACAAGGTGTCCCCATTGTGGCTTAACCATGCTTATCTATGATGAAAAGCCTTACCAGGCTCTTAGCTGGCCGGTGGGGGCTCCTTTGAAGTTACAGCTGGGGGAGTAGTTATGGCAAGAAGAAAAGCAACCAAGAGAAAGCTAATGGAATTGGTTCTTGACTGCCGATGCGGGGCAAAGGGACGCGTCTTTGAGTTGGAGAAAGGCTACATGGCGCATTGTCCCGGATGCGGATCATTGACATTCTTTCATAACCCACAGCTGCTGGAGCGGCTTCGCTTTGGAGGCTAGCTCTGCCCGCATCGCCTCGAACAAAAACCTTGCCCCGGTGGCTCTACAACATGGTGCGCAACATGCCGGGTCCGAACATTCTATCGTGATAGCTGAGAGGATGAATAGATATGACTTTGCCACTTAGGCCAACACAAGGGGGCTTTCTCAGACCTTTTGGCTGCGGCTGGTTTATCCGAGAGTTTCTGCTTGGTCGTGGTCCTGAAGGCTCACCGAGGATTGACCCAGACAAAGGCGCCACCCAGGCTGACATTAACTACCAGTACAAGTCTGCCCTAGTGCGGGCTATTGCCAGGGATCATGCCGAGATCCGAATAAGCGACATGGTGAGACGAGGTATCGACGTTACCCCGGAGATGGCAGCCGAGATATACGAGGGAGAGCTGAAGAAAGTCCCTCACAAGTACACCAGGATGCGCTATCACTCCTTCTTGGTCTATTTCGGCATACTCAAGCGGCTTGGCTGGGTTGAAGTCACTGGAGAAACTGAGTCATCCGCTTTGCAGGACAATTACCCGCCTGGCCCGAGCCGTATCTATTACCGCCTCACCAAAAAAGGTAAAGAGGCTATTCTAGCTGAATGGTCCAACCCATTGTTTACCCTTTATCCGGTAATAGCCGAGAAATACAGACGATAAGCACCCAGCCGTTGCCGCAAAGAGGAAATACCTCAGAACCTCAAAGATGCCCCCCTTTAGTTTTTAAGTAGTGTTTTTTCCCCTTCAACCACCATGGTTTCCCCGCCTAATTTTGGCTCTCAATGCATGGTGGCACCACCACCGGTTCTTCCTTCTCCTATTAGTAATTCTTTTTGAGCTTTCTCTTCCTACCGCCAGAGGGGAAGATAATTTAGCTAATTTTTTTAATTTTACTTAATACACTTTTGTGTAAAGCTATTATTGTAAGCAAGTTTGCTTTAGCACCTTAACAACCAAATAGACAAAAGCCAAAGCCGTGAACGCTTGTCCCCTTTGGGCAAAACGAAAGGGGGTAAGCGATGACTGGACATTGTAACCAATGCGGTAAAATCTGGACGCTAGAAACAAGGCAAGGCGTGTGCCAATGGTGCGGTAAATTAGCCGTTTGCCAAGCCCAAAGGACACAAGCCTTGCGTAGTATCAAGTCTAGGTCAAACGGTAGAAAAAGGCAAGCTCCGAGTAATGGTAACAGCTACGACCAGCTAACAGGGGACTGGGCACTCTATTATAAGGTAACCAGCTACTTTGTCCGCCATATCCATTATGAGGATAGAGAGGATTGGCTACACGACACAATGCTGGAGATGGCAAAGGTCAAGGCAAAGTATGAGCCAATCGGCAAGCCTCTAACCGAGGCAGGACTTATGCGGGTAGCCAGCGTTACCGTAGCCGACTACTGGAGAGCACAATACCGACTAACTAACGGACTGGACTGCGGTAGCTGTAGCAAGGCACAAAGGCAAAAATGCCGTGACCAAGACCTATACTCCAAGTGCCCAAAGGCTATCAAGCTGGAATACCTCTCCAAGCCGATTACCGATGGTGACGGTAACCTAACCGAGCTCGGAGAGCTGATAGCCGATAACAAGGCTATTGACCTTGACGCTTGGCTAGACGATAAAGCCTTTTTGCTAGGTTGCCCACAAAGGCTGATAGACATAGCCCATAAGATAAACGAAGGGCAAGCCCTTGACGGTAGTGACCGTAAATACCTCTGCAAATGGCGTAAACGAGAGCAAAAAAGGCTACTCTAGGGGGTAACAAAACAAGCCCAAATCCCCATATATATAGTGGTAGCACCGTTTAGGCTAGCGGGTAGCAGCTAGACGGTAGCTAACTACTAGGCGAAGCCGATAGCCTTGCCCACTATCGGATAGCCAAAAGGGGGTTGAGTGGACCAACTAAATATCGTGGGCAAGCGTTCAGGCGATGGCTTTGTCGCTCATAAGGCTATGCTGGTAAACGCCTTGTCCAGAGCGTTAGCCGACAGGGTAATGCTTATGGACTTTACTATTGGGCGTAAAGGCTTTGTCGGATACCTTAAGGCTTTAGGCGGTAGTAACATCGTCAAGGTTACACCGTCTAACGGTAGTGCTAGTCCTTCAGGGGAAGGGCAGGCTACCGGTAAAAGGCTTAAGGTAACCTGCGGAGCTAATATCAGCTACCTAGCCGATAGTGAGTGGATTGGTGACAAAACGCCTCTTACCCCATGCGATGTCAGGGCAAGCCCTAATAATGCCGTCAAGCCTAACATCGGAAGCCTAGAGCTAGCGGAAGCACTAAATAGGGTATTGCCTTTACTACAAAAGATGATGACCGACCTGTTTTAGCCTGTGTCAATTTTGTGGCAAAGGATGGCAAGCTCACCCTAGTTAGTGCCGATGGTTTTAGGCTAGCGGTAGTCACCCTTGACTATGGTGACGGAGAGGGGCAAGCCCTAATAAGCCGTGATGAGTTAAGAGGCATAGCTAATGCTCTACGGAGAGCAAAGCGGGCAAGGGTTAGCTTTGAGCCAAGCGGGGAGAGCCTTGACGGTATATCCCTTATACTGGATACCGAGCTAATCCGCTACAAGTGGGTTAGCGTCAATGGCACTTACCCCGACTGGCAAAAGCTAATCCCTACCGAGTTTAACACCGTAGCCCACTTTGACACGGTAGAGGCAATCAAGGCTACTCTCTCACTGAAAGCCTTGTCCTCTAATCCGAAAGCCTACCCGATAGACTTGACCATTGGTGACGGTAAGCTCGTTATGGCTAATCCCGATGACAAGGGGCAAGCCGATATTCCAGCCGACACCGATGGACAAGGCTTTGTCAGGATAGACGGACAATATCTCACCAATGCTCTAAAGGCTTGTGGTGGTATGGTAGATTTTAAGCTCACCAATTCCTACTCACCGACACTCTTTGCCGTTGACGGTTATCAGTTGGTAGTAATGCCAATGCTAACCGACAAGTCAAAAGACGAACAGAAGCGGGACTATGAGGCAAAGGCTAAAGCCGAGCCAGCCAAGCCAGTAACCGAGGTTACCGAGCAAGCGGAAGCGGTAGCAGAAGCGGAAGCAAAGCCAAAGCATAGCCGAAAGAGAAACAAAGTTGCCGTAGCATAGAACGCTTGACCAAAAAGACAATCAAGGCAAAGTAGCCTCTGATAATACAGGGGTTGCTTTGCCTTTTTTGCGCCCATTTTCGGGGGTAGTCGGAGCTGAATCCGCCTACCCTTTTTTGTTACCTAACTACTGTCCATCGCAGGGGTAGTCAGGGTTGACCTGGCTGCCCCTTTTTTGTCCTCTGAGAGAGGGGCGAAGCCCCTTTCAGCCTCTCCTTTGAAGGAGAGGGGGATTAAGGGGGTGAGGTTGCTAAACAATCTCCTCTTTGACACCCCCGGCAAATTTTCTAGTCCCCGCTGAACGTTCTAAAGGAAGCAGGTGCTTCAATTGAAGCACCTGCCAAAGTCACTGGCAAAGACGGGGAGCATTATCCTGCCACGAAGCCCCGGCGTGGGTTCGGGTCCACACCTAAAATCACAAGCATCTTCCCAAAAAACCCATCGGCTTTCCGCTTTTACCCGCCTAGATTTTAATCCTAGAGCGTCTGACGCTGTAAACTAAAGGCTCTCCCAATGGACTCACACTGGGGGAGAGCCTCTCTTTTTGCCTATTGCACGAAACAAGCCATTGTGTAACGTTGAGATGAAACACATAATCAAAAAGGCGGGATGCCACTTGCCCGATTACAGCTGAGGCTACCCGCACGAGAGGGGGAGGTAAAGTACTTAAGCTAGTTGGGAGAAGGATAAAACCCTTAGCACCTCAGTTTCCCCTGGCAGAGCCCGCCGCTCTTTGTTATTTCTAAAGCTTGCCAGTTCTAACTAACTTTCCCCCGCAAACGGGGCACGTGCCCCGATTTACCTGATACGCGTTCTTCAAGGTGACCTGCTTTGGGTCTTTAATTTCCCTTTTCTGTCGACACTTAAAGCAATAGGCTGTTGGCATGATGAGTTCCTTTGGCTTACTGTGTTTCAATTACAAAGTCCACATCCTGCTCAGCAACTGCACAGTACCCTTTAACCCGACCATCTGTGGCTACAGCTTCAACTTGCTGTCTGCAAGCAGGACAGATGACCTGGACACGCTCCAGCTGCATCAGTCCTTCGCTAATCGCCTTGGGCCCGACTCGGACTAGCTTTAGTTTCAGCTTTCCGCCGTTAACCACCTTGCGCACGACCAAGCTAGTCATTTACTTAACCTCCAGAAAACCAGGGATATGATACCAGCCACCTATATTTCCACTACAGTGCCTAGAATTGGAGGGCCAGCCCTACTGCTGTGGAAAGTCTATGTACCCTGGCTCTACTCCCAGTGCCTTAGCCAGCTTACGGATAGTCTGGAACGTCGGCCTTTGTTTGCCGCTTTCTAGGCGGTTGATTGTATCTTTACTCACGCCTGCCTTTTGGGCTAAGTCAGCCTAGCTAAGAAAATGGCTCTCACGTAGTTCCTTCAAACTTAGCATCCTAAAACGCCTCTACACAAAATCAGGTAACCTCTTTTTATCACCCAAAACCCATTCCAGAGTATCAACCATAATTACCAGCCCGGGGGGAGAGTAGCTGCCTGGCTGTCGCATCCTTTTCAAGTGCTCGTCCTTTAGCCTCTTTAATGCTTCTCTTATCTCCTTTTCCTCTCTCATTTCCTTCCTTCCTTTTTATAAATCTTTCCTTGCACCGGGCACAGCGTTTCTTCCCATCCCTGCACTCAAACACTACCAGATAGCCACCATGACACTCATCACAACGCTGATACTTGCTCTCTTGCTTTTCAGCCATAGCTACCCCTCACGCAACGCAGCCCACAGCTTGTTTAGTTTCTCACGGACATCAGCCCAAAGCAGGACATCAGCCGGAGACATTACCCCATATTCACCATCGTGCCACGACACAGCCATTTGGTCTAGTAAATGCAATATATCTTCAACCCATTTAAGGCACTCAGTCGACCCACCAGCTTTCATTTGCCTTATATAGTCAGGCGTCAGCACCGATACCATTTTAAGTAGAATATCGCCCAACATCTTTACGCTCCCTTTCTTTTACTCATATCCGCATATGGTGTGTAATAGCCTCACGGCACATAGCTAGAAGTTCCTCTAATTTCTTGGGGCTTTTGAATCTCCTGGGATTAAATGTAATATCAAAGCACTCATCCGTTTCCCTGATAGACACGGCTACATCAAGACGATCGTCTCTCTTTACCCTGACCCGATGTTCGCCAGCCAGCTCTTGGAGTTCAGCCTCTATTTGTTCTATATTTAGCCAAGGGCCAAACTTTATGTTGTCTTCCTTAGGCACCATAGTTTTGTTATTATCTGTTCTCCCAGCTAGAAGTGGAGGCTCACATCCTCTCCCATTGGCTGATCAATTACTTTTAAGGCTTGCCGATTCGAAATAGCTCAGCCCACCCACATAGCTCTATTATTTCTGAAGTTTGTCGATTCTAACTAACTTTCCCCCGCAAACGGGGCACGTGCCCCGATTTACCTGATATGCGTTCTTCAAGGTAACCTGCTTTGGGTCTTTAATTTCCCTTTTCTGTCGACACTTAAAGCAATAGGCTGTTGGCATGATGAGTTCCTTTGGCTTAAACTAAACCTTTAGATTATTCTTGTTAGTCCAGCAATTTCCAGCAGGCCCTACAGGCAGGCAGAGGCGGGAACAACCTCCTTACCACCCTCATCTCTTCCAAGGGCTTTCGCTTACCACAAAACTTGCAGGTAAAAATAATTCCCCTTTGGGTACTATCCTGTCTTTTATTCCAGGGCATATTACCCGTGATAAAGCGCCCTCTCTTATCCCTACGTTTTGCCATGCTAACTATTCTATGACTGGAAGGCGGGATGCCACTTGCCGGATTACAGTCAGGGCTCCCCTAACCGGAGGGGACAGAGGTAATCTAAGCTGCTAGGCTGAAAAGTTGAAGACCTGTAGCACCCTGATTTCCCCTGGCAGAGCCCGCCTATACTGCATGTTTAGCTTAGCTCTAGCCGTCTCAGGTTATGTCTGTCGACCGTGCTTGGGCCTTCCTCTACGATTGCTAGTGTCAACGCCGCGAGCTATTATAGCCTGCCTCTCACCAAGCTCTCTAGACTGCTTCTCGAGCAGACGGCCAAAGTCCTTCACCGCACCACAGCCAGGCTTGATACAACGCCCAACATTATCCCCGTCTATTTTCTAGTAGTGGATGCACTGCTTATTACCTTCCCTGGCCTCCTTTGGAATAAGATCGGAAACCCTTGCTGTAGCCGCGGCGATGACAGTGTCAGCAGCTCCGTAATAGACAATGATTTCGTCGTCATCGTCCAGCATCTCTTTGTCAGCCATAGCGACAGCACCGCAAGCAAATACCACGTTAAGAACTTGACTGATATCCTCTTCACCCACCTCATAGCTCTCCTTCGGTTCAAGGATAAAGTTGGGAGAGCGATAAAGTACCTTCCCGGCATCATTCAAATCCACTACCAGCACACCCAGTCGATAAACATAGGCAAAGTCCATGCCGTGATAGACAAGGAGCCAGCCGTACTTTGTCTTGATGGGCTGAGCACCAGCGCCTAACTTCACTCCGTCCCACATCATTCCGGCTCGTGGTCCTATCAATATTCGATGATCCTCTAGAGACCAGGGAGAACCAAGATTCTCGGAAGAGGAAACCCAAATGCTTGGCTCAATCCGGTGATATATTGTGTATCGCCCATCAAACTTCTGAGGGAATAAAATAGCGTCCTTGTCTGAATAACTGGGGAAAAGCGGGCCATGCCTTTTCCATCTCTCCCAGCGGTAGCTCAAGAAGTCCCCTGCATCAATAGAAGCCATGGCTATCTGGGCAGCGATGCTTGAGTAGGCGGTGTAAAGCATGTAAATCCGACCGTCGATCAGAGCCAGCCTCGGGTCTTCGCAGCCTTTCCTCTCCCATTCCTCCTCTGGCTCAAATATCGGGGATCCGAATCTTGTCTCTATACGAAAGCCATCAGAGCTTACGGCAAGGCCGAGGCGAGAGACCATGTCGTCTCCCATTGCTCTATACATGATGTGGATCTTGTCTTTTAGCCGGATTGCAGCGGCATTAAAGACATATTTCGATTCCCAGGGGTGTTCCTTTATCGGTTTAAGGATGGGATTCCCTTCAAATCTGCGTAGCTCCCCGGCACAAGGCTCCTCAAAACATACCACTCGCTCAGGCGAAACTTCCTCAACTTCCTTTACCTGGGGGAATAGTATCTTGGCCAGGTTCTGTGATTCTCTTCCCTGCCCGATAAGTTCCACAATCTTCTCATCGATTATCTTCTCACTTCCACCTAGAGCGTGGTAAAGCTCTACCATGAAGTCCCGTGTCGCCCAGTCCCTTTCCACATGCAAAGAAAGGGGCGTGGGGAAGCCCTTGCCGCCCTTGAAGCTATAGCTAGCCCAAGTCCAAGCGGAACAAGCAACAAATCTGCCATCGGAAAGGGTCGGAGCCAAGTGATAGGAGTCGGCTATATCGCCCAAGATTCTGGCCAGGGGAAGAAATTCCTTGTTTTTTTCGAGGCCCTTTGCCATTTCCTTGACTCGGTGTACCAGTATCCTCTGGTGCTTATTTTCAAAGATGTTATGGGCGGATAGGGGCTCTCTTCCCCAATGTCCTTCCAGGGAATTTATCACCTTCCTGCCAAATTCCTTTCTCTTCAGGGCAAAATCTTCCCAGACCTCACCAAACCTCTCCGCTTCCACGATGTTCTTGGCTATCGTGGTGAAATAGCGAAGCTTAGGGAATTCCCCTCCCACGCCTTTGCGGAGGTTACATATCACAATCCTTCCACTAAGTTTGGATAAGGCTGATGCCTCTTTCATCTCGGCCAGGGATGGGAAATCATCGTAACCCACAACCAGGGGCATCAGGGCTAAGCGAGCAAAATGCTCCGGACGGGCATTATCCAGTATCCAGCTCCAAACGTTCTCCGTGTGTTCTCTTTCTTCTGAGAAACTGGATAGAGCTAGAATGTCATTTGGCTCATACTCATCTTCAAGTTCAGTAACAGCAGCTTTGCCAAATTTGATGAGTAGGTTGGTAGGAGGGATTTGCCTCAGAATCCACGAGACTACATCAGGTTTCAAGGCGAACGTATCTCGATGGGGGAAATTGCTGAATATGGCTTGCGCAACCTGCGTTGTTCCCTCCATAGTGTGAAGGTCTCCCTCAAGAAGTCTACTTAGCTCCCTCTCTGCTCGACCCATAAATGCTCTTATGCTTTCAGCGAGCTCGAACGAGGTTGCCCAGCGAGGTATCTTAAGCCTTTCATGAATGAACTCGTCAAACTCTTTCTGATACCTTTCGAGGAGCGCTTTATAGATGTCGTCAGTGTTTACCGTCTCGCCAGTTGGAGATGTAAGTTCCTGGGGCAAAACCAGAGGCACACCGGGAATAAACTCCCGGTAGGTCACTCGGGGAAGAAGAGGCTTGACTTCCTTTTCCTTCCTCTCCCATCTAGCAACGAACGTAGCCCTGTCTCGGACAAATTCGTCAACCTGTTCCTCAAGCTCCTTTTCCGCCTCCAGAGAGAGCAGGCGCTCTTGTCGTTCAGGGTCAAGGCTTCCCAGTTCGCTCTCTAGGTTATGCAGTGTCTTAGCAAAGCCGGCCGCTCTACCCTGGTAGAGCGGGATAAACGCGTTCAGTACGTCGCCCTTGGTGAATCCCTTGTCGAGACAAAAAGTGAGTAGGAAGTCGTAGACAATCTCGCTCCACAGCTTTGAAGAGAAATCAAATTCCTCAGGCTTGCCTTCGGCCAGCTTTTCCAGTTCCTTAAAAGTCTCATTCGGAAGGATCTCCTGATATAGGGCACGGAATCTGTTAAAGCCCTGTCTATATCGCACCATACGTGCCTCAAGGTCTAACTTCACTCTCACCGGTCGGTGACTATCCCCGAGCCCAAAGCTTGTGAGAGGTTGAATTGCTTCTTTCTTTCCTCTCCAGTAGTCCCTCGACAGGGAAATCTGGTCAAAAATTACCTTCGCCTGCTCTCTCAAGACTATCTCCTGCTTGCCAGGGGAGGCCTTGTGAATCTTGACCCCGAGATGTGCTTCTGCAATATTTGCCCCTTTGGTGATGGCTCTGGTAATGAGCCAGACATCTACGCCATAGCGCCCTACATCGCTCGTCCACACGGTTGGCTCTTCAAGGTAGGTTCTGAGGAATTCGCTTGAGATGGCGAGCTCTCCTCCCAATGGGTCCCGAATTTTGAGGTTGTAGATGGAAGCAATCAATGGGCTAACGAGATGGTTTGAGATAGGAGCGTCCGACCAGTGCCGGTTGAATCTGGAAAGAACCAAGTCGAAGCCTTCTCTCCTTATTGGCTCAAGGAGAAGGCTAAGCCATTGCGGGGACAAGCCCTTGACGTTACCTTCTTCCTCTCCGCTCAGCAGGTCTGCTTCAAAGATGACAAGGTCAGCGCCAAGCCTATCCGCTATCTCCATCATCGCCCGCAAAGCCCACCCTTTGCCACTCACCACCCGGCTCCTCATGAGAAAAGCAATACGGCTGAGCTCGTTGGGCAATGGAATTTGCTGCACAGTCGCCAACGCTTTGTTGCCATCGGGGGCACCAACGCAGCAGACCACGCACTTTTTGTCGTGATAGTACGTCTTAAGCCCCTCTTTGGCTACTTCTACTACATGGCCGATGGTGTTGGCTTCATTGTAAAAGGGGATGCCGACCACTATGTCGGCTTCACCTATCCTCGCCGCTTCCTCAAGAGGTTGCTTTATCGAGTCTCTATATGCTTTCTCAGCTGGAGAGAGTTCCTTACGCATTCTAATTCTCCGAAGTCAATGTCTCCCTGTGCGCTTCTCTAAGAGTGAGTCGAAAAGCTCGACGTAGCTCTTCGCTATGTTCTTAGGGCAGCACTTTTCGGTGTATTTCAAAGCTGCTTCCTGAGCTTCTTTGAACTTTGGTCCCTTCTGAAGGACATCAACCAAGTTTGCCCGCAGTTCTTCACGGTCGGCATACCTCAAAATTTCCGAACTTAAGGGCCGGAAGAAGTCCGATACACGTGGCACAAGGATAGGACACCCGGCACCTAGCGCTTGAAACACAGTGCTGGAGACGACAGCAGTGCGTCGGCTCTGGAACTTGTGGAATATTACTGCGTCTGAGGCAAAGAGATAATCATCAAACCTTTCCTTTGAGAGCACCTCCTCTTCCCTGATCACCGTGTCTGGATCTGGAGAGAACTTCTCCAGAACATCGAGATGTTCCGGGCCAAGGATAAGGAAAACGACCCCTTCTAGTTCATGGTCACGCTCAGGGAGGAAGAGAGAGTAGCCCCTCTGGCAGAAGGACAGGACTATCTTCTGATCAGGTGGTAGGTCGAGTTTTCGTCTGGCTTCTTCTTTGTCACCTTGGCGAGGTGGAAAACAAGGAAAGGATATGTAATGGGTGTTGCGGTAGACGTCACGCAGGAAGGATTGCCTTTCGTCAAAATAGACCACGGCATCCCAGTCAAACTGGTAAAAAGCAGGGTCTGCGGGCAAGGCATTCTCATGTACAATATGAACGGTCTTTGCCTTCCATTTGATGAGATTGAATATCCTGGCAAGGGGGTCTTTGGGAAGCATCCCAAGGTCCTCAACAACGAAGATGTCATAGGTTGAGGTTAAGAAAGGCCTCGCATCGAGATACTTGGTTCCTTCGTCGGTTCCAAAGCACCTGACGACGAAATCCTCGTCCTCACCGGTGAACCCTTCACCATGGAAATCATCTTTTATGAAGCTAAATACGGTGAGCTTGTGCCCCATCTCAATCCATGCTTTGCCCAAGGGCTCAGCATGAACTGCCACCCCGGAGTCAGTATCCCAGGCTGACATTAAGGCTATCTTCATCTTTCCTCCCATATAGCAAGGCAGCAGGCTCTGTCAGCCGCCCCATAGTAGAGAAGCCAGCGGTTTTCGTCTTTCACCACGCCCTCTGCCACTGTGTGGTTGGCAATCCCTCCAAAGGTCTTACCCCAATCTTTAGTGGTGAGTATGGGCTCATCAGACCTTTCTAGAGTCACAGACGGGTCTTTCTTAGAGAACAACGCTGCCCCCACTTTATAAACGCAATTTTCGGCCCAGCCACAGTAGATAAGCCATATCCCTTCCTCTGTGAGCACAGGAGGGGGGCCAGGTTCCACACCCTTGCTATCAAAATAACCTTTCCGGGGAAGAAGCACCGGCTCATCTTCTTCATCCCAGTGGATAAGATCGTCAGAGTAGGCAACCCCTATAGCAGGTTCCCAGGGTCTTCCTTCGCCACAAAAATACATCACATATCTACCCTTTATTCTCTCTGGCACAATCGCCCCACTCTTCACCTGCCCTTTGTTCCAGTCTTTCTGCCGGTAAAGAATTGGCCCGTGCTTGTCCCAGTGGGCTAAGTCCTTTGAGGTAGCTAGGCATATATTCACTGCCCAATATCCTCCGCCATTGCCGACATACGTCAGATAGAAGGTATCTCCGAATTTCACTAGCCTCGGATCCTCACAGCCATAAGCTTCGTAACTGTACTCAGGAACTATCACCGGGTTGGGGTGTCTGGTGAAATGGATACCATCCTTGCTGTGGGCATATCCTATCCTTCCGGTGCATGGGTCTCCGCTTTCCGCCCGGTATAACATGTGAAACTCGGCGCCATCCACTATGACAGCAGGGTTGTACACCGCCTTCGAGTCAAAGCCCGAGCCAGGTGTCAAAATCGGATTTTCCTTGAAATCAAGAAATGGACCTATCATGATGAAACTGGCTCCACTGTCGCTGGGCCTTCGCTAAGCCCGACGATCGTTGTTTCCGAAACATCGACGGGCAGTCCTGCTTCCGTATCCAAGACAGGAATCTCCGCCCTAACGCCAGCCCCAACGGACTTAAAGAGTTCAACGAACCTTCTGCCTATCTCCCAGCCGGAGTTCTTTTGCACATACTTTTCTGCTGCCTCGAGCGTCTGCGCTACATTTTCTCTCCCTTCAAATACGTCCCCTAGCCGTCCTGTCAGTTCTTCAAGACTTCGGTATTTGATAACCTCCTTGCCCAGCGTCTCGAAGAAGTTCGTATCATGGGCCAATATTGGACAACCTGACCCAAGGCAGAGATAGGCAGTTGACGAGACCACAACAGCAGCCGCCGTATCCTTATGGATAATCAGAGCGTCTGAGGCGTGGAGGTAGGTATACAGCTCTTCTGTGCTAACTGGCCCTCTTCTCGTTTCCAGGAAACTGTATTTAGTTTCGAGCCCAGCAAACAATTCAAACCAATCCTCGACATCTGTCAGAGTAAGGAAAAGGATCGGATACCTCTTGGATAGGCGTTCCACGGTGGGCAAGAGGTGGAGATGGCGAAATACTCCCAACCCATAGTTAAAGATTATCTTCCTGTCTTGCGGCAAGTTCAGTCTGAACCTTGCCTCATATTTGTCGCCTTTGCTCAGCGGATGGCAGGGATAGGGGACTATCTCTATTCGCTGTCCCGGGAACAGGGGGGAGAGAAACTCCCTATATCTATCATCAAAGTAGACGATAGCATCCCACCGGAACTTATAGAAATCAGGGTCTGTGGGTGGGCCACCCTCGTGAACAACCAAGACTGTCCTTGCCCTCTCCCTTATTATGGGATATATCTCAAGTAGCTCTGGCATGGGCATCAACTCCAGATTCTGTACCACAAAGACATCGAAGCTATCCTCGATAAAAGGAGCGGGGTCAAAGAAGAAACCCTCCTTTTTCCTCCAGCCTGAATTGAGCCGGTAGCACCGCACTAGATAGGGCTCATCCTCCTGAGTAAGGGGTGCATCCCACTCGACAGGGGCAAATACTTTAAGGGCGTGTCCCATTTCTACCCAAGCCCTTCCTACCGACTCAGCGTGGGCAGCAACGCCACAGGGAACATTCCAGCGAGTCATCATGCCTATCTTCATTTGTAATGACCTCCACAATATTCTTTGCCCAACTAACCCCTATAGGTAGTTGAGAATCCTCCTCCTTTGAAAAATATGGGAACAGGATAGAATTTTTGCTGCGCTACTCCTCCGCACTTGGGGCAGACAATCTTGGTGTTATCATTAAAATCTCGCCTTACTTCAAATCGAAAGGAGCAACGCATACACTGATACTCATAAACCGACACAAACTATCCCTCTTTTCACTAAAGGTGGAACTTCTTCTTACTTTTTCTTTGCTACCTAATTTGCTTCTTACTTCTTTAAGGGCTTTGATGGCTGCGGTGGAGAAGCTTGTTTTGCTGCCTTAGCCTCTTGCTTTTTCTTCAACCTTTTCTTCTTCTTTTTCTTTTCCCTCGATGTTTTCTTAGCCATTCTTCGCCCCCCTTAATTGCAAATCGGGACTGCTTCAATCAAGCTGCCTTCTTCTCTTCTATCTGTACTTCTCCAGACTTCTTATCAAACCGGCCCTGGTAGAGTATCAAATCCGGGTGCTCATTAAGAGAGTTATACTCCTTAATAGCTACCTTCTTCGCAGCTACCTGAGCCTTGTCAAAGACCCGAAAATCGAAAGCGTCTTTGCCTTCCAGCCTCCGCCGCACCACACCCTTAAGCTTCCATACCCGATCTGGGTTCTGCTTTAGTTCCGTTATCAGATACCTTCCGACTAGCTCAGGTATATCCTTTGGTCCGGGTAGCTTCTCCACCTTTGGCTTCTCCGTTGCTGGTTTCCTTTTCCAGAACATTTTTGCCCTCCTTTATGACCAAATGTATGTTCGTTTATTCAGCTTCTCCTCCTTCAAGTTTCAACCCGTTCCCACGAATTGGTTGGGATAATCCGGCCAGCGGTCTGCTTGCGAATAATGCCCAGCCAGAAGATTTACTACAGCTTTTCAACAGTGATTTTTAGGGTGTCTCCCTTCTTTAAGTCTTGGTTTGGCTTGAACTTAGCTCTTTCCAGCTTGTCTGAGTAGGTCACTCTCAGGTGGACAGCAAGGTCTTCCGTCTTCTTGACGTCGGCTGAGAGCTTGGCCTGAACCTCTCCAATCTTAACTGCCATTTTTAGTCACCTCCTTTGTAAGTCTAAGTGGCTCTAGTTACAGCCGCTGGCTGGCTTGGCCGTCCCTACCTTACTTGCCGCCAGGCTTGGGCTTCGGTTTCTTTGCCATGTTGATCACCTCACCATGCTTAACAACTTTAGAAGCCTACCGAGGCCTTTGGTCATCCTATGCACGGTAGCGCACTCAGCCGTTACCTGGAGCCGACCCGACTCGGGTGTTCTTTGCGTGATGAGCCTTACAACTCAAGCACAAGCTTGCCTGAGGAAGGGCTTCTAACTGGGCTGGGTCTATAGGTTTACCACAAACATCACACAAGCCATAGGTTCCTTCTTCAAACTTGCGTAAAGCGCGCTCTACCTCAACTAAAAGGTCTCTTATCCGCTTCTCCGAGACTAGCCTTTTCTCTAACTCGGCAGCCTCTGTAGCCTCCTCCTCTCTTTTGCCAAAGGGACTGCCCTCTCGTCTTTCTTCGGCAGGACGGACGCTAGCTTGTAATTGCTCCAATTGCTCATTTAAGTGCTTGCGCTCGCTCTCCAAACAGGAGCGAAGTTGCTCGAAATCAATAGTCACTTTCTCCCGCTCAACTGTTCCCACTTATCGTGCCCTCCTGAAGGAAAGAAGCACTTACCCTTCCTGCACCAGTAACAAAGCGGATGGCACACTTTTAACTTGATTGGGCAGCAAACCTGAGATAACGCTTTTCTTCCCAACATGATAAGCCTGCTCTATCTTCGATTTTGGCACTCAGTTCTTGCTGGGCAAGGGACACACCGCTTCCTACAACAATAGTTCTTGCCCAACCTTACCAGCGCCGCTTCAAGATCGGAGAACCGCCACTCGTGTGACTCGTCTGCTCCACAAATAGTTCTCAACTCCTCAAGACCTGCTTCCGAACCCGTTGCCTTAGTCAACCCAACGTTCCTACATGCCAAAAGAGCAGACTCTGCGAGTGGCGGCTCTGCCTTCTCCCACAAACCCCTCATCTCCCTTAGGAATATGTCTACCGTAACCGGACCGATGCCCTTTCCCAGACCCTGAAGCTTCTTGCCCAAGTCTCTCTCATCTTCGGCAAAGAAGTGCAGCCGATTGAGGTCACCTTCGTATTTTTCTTTGAGGACTCGCGCCACCTCTAGGAGCTTGGTGGCAGTCTTGAAGTCGTACCTTACATACCCACCTCGGTCTAAAATGTCCACCAGACCCTGCCAGCCAGTTTCCAAAATAGCCTCGGGTGAGAGCACACCTGCCTTTTCAAACTCTTTGTAAGTCTTGATAGCTATGCCCTCTCCGATTCTGGTACCGAATAGTAGTGAGGCCAGAAACCATTTGAATACCTCTTCCGACCCCATGCCGGCAAGTTTAATGCCCAAAGCTGAGGCATAGGTGCCACCCAGATTCTGCACTAACTTTGCACATATGTGCTGCTTTGCCCCTACGTTGGAGCTACCGGCATTGACCGAAGTTTCGGTGCCCCTAGTCATTATCTTGACTTTCGGTAGATAACGCTTTTGACTTTGAAACCTTGGAGCGCACCACTTTCCTTATCATCATTGGCAGCAGGTATATGGGGAGGCCAGGCAACAAGGCCTCCGGCATACCCAGGCGTGGCAGTAGCCATATGGTCAGAGTGGCATAACAGACAAATGCTGGCACAAATAGAAGGGAGCCTTTTACATATTCGAGACTGGTGGTTACTCCTCCGTTCCGGTACATCAAAAGCACGTTCAAAAGAAACAATATTGGCAGGCTGGCCACAAGAGCTGCCAGGAAACCATTACTGCGGCTGCCAATATAAGCTACCACCGTGACCACCGTGCCGCCGATTAAGAAATAGATGAAATATTGCAACATTGCCTGTTAAGTCCTTCCTCACTCCAATCCTTTTTACGTCCAGTGGGCAGAGGATACACTTCCTACGCCGAAATGGTGTCCCCTGCCCACCAAAGACGTGCCTCTGTTTACACTTTTACTTCGGCTTAGGTTTCCCCGGTCCGGGTTTGCCCTTTTGCATCCGGCTTGCCTCCTTTCCGAAAAGGTTCTGACTCCTTATAGCCACTTATAGTTTATGGCGGATTGTGCTAAAATAACCCTAGAAAACAGTTAGAGTTTCATTAGAAAATCCTTTGATTTTCCTTAGAATCCTAGTGTTGGGATACCATGCCGAAAAGAGGCAAAGACTCACAGCGGAGAAAAGGGCGAAGCCCAGAGAGACTTGAACCAGCGACGGCCCTGACTGGGGAAAGAGACCTCCAGGCCAAGCTTGAGGCTATCCTTAGAGATGCAGTGGATGCATTGGGTGGTAACGCTGGCATAATTGCCCTCTGGAACGAGGCGGAGAGGCGCTTCATTGAAGGTGTGACTTACAGGCTTGATCCCGGGAGTGTTGGACGATTGCGTCCCCTACTAGATGAGGCTATTCCTGACTTGGCTGACAGCAAACAAAGCTTCGACCACCTTTCCCGAATTGCGCCTGAGGTTCATGTTCCGTCAACCACCACGCTTGAGATACAAGACGCTATTATTGCTCTGCCGCTTGATATCGCCGGAAATAGGATTGGGCTCATGTACGTGTTGCGCCCGTATTCGGCGGAAGCATTTCAGAGCACTGATCAGCCTATCCTGGCTGGTTTTGCTGACCAGGTGGCTATCTCGGTTCAAAATGCTCGCCTGGCACATCAGCTTGCCGCAGAACGGTACAAAATTGAATCCATTCTGGAAAGCAGCGCTGACGGCATCATAACGCTCGATTCAGAGCGTCGCATACTGAGCTTCAATGCCAGCATGGAAAGGCTTACCGGCTGGAAGAAAGACAAGGCAATCGGCAAGCACTGCTTCGAAGTCTTGAAGTTAGTTGATAGCAACGGAGTCGATGTCTGCCAAACAAGGTGTCCCGTCACTGGGCGTGCCGACGGCTTCGTTTACCTTGATGGGATGGCCACTACAAGAGATGGACAGAAAGTCGAAGTGGGCATGAGTTATTCTCTGAGGCATTCACCTAGTGGGGAACTGCTGCAAACGGTGGTAAATGTTTGCGACATCAGTCGACTTCGTCAAGTCGAGCGCATGAGGGCGACACTGCTTGCCACAGTCTCTCACGAACTCCAGACACCAATTTCTATTATCAAGGCTTACGCCAGCACCCTAGGCCGCCCTGATGTCCAATGGGATGAGCAAACTATCAAGGATAAAGTACATGCTATTGAGGAGGAGAGCGACCGCCTTGGCGAGTTGGTAAGCAAACTCCTTTATACCTCCCGGCTTGACTCCGGTGAGTTTTCATTGAACAAACTGTTATTGGACTTGCCACAAGAGGTGCAAAAAGTGGCAAAAAGGTTTGCCGCACAAGCTGAAATTCATAATTTAGAAATTGACTTTCCGCCTGATTTCCCTCCTGTTTCCGCTGACCCGGAAAAAATAGAGGTGGTCCTGACAAATCTTCTTGACAATGCTATAAAGTTCTCTCCACAGGGGGGAACAATCACCATCAAGGGTGAAGTTTCAGAGAATAAGGCTTTGGTCAGTGTTACCGATGAAGGAATCGGAGTCCCATTACGTGACCGGGATAGGATTTTTGCTCGTTTCTATAGAGTGGAGGATGACTTGACCAAGTCAACTCGGGGCACGGGGCTTGGACTCTATATCTGTAAGACCCTTATTGAGGCTCATGGAGGTCGAATCTGGACAGAAAGCGAATTGGGAAGAGGGTCTCGCTTCACCTTCAGTCTGCCTATTGAAGCCAGCGATTGAACACTAGAGTGAACAGGGGTTGCATATGATACCACCTAGAAGCGAACAAGATAAGACAATTCTAGTTGTAGATGATGAACCTCGCATTATTGAGGCAGTGAGCATGAATCTGGAACTGGAGGGTTACCAAGTTTCGGGTGCCGGTAACGGCTACGAGGCATTGCAAAAACTTACTGAAGACCTGCCTGACCTGATTATCCTTGACGTCATGATGCCGGAGATAGATGGCTTTGAGACCCTCAGGAGAATTCGTGAGGTCTCTACAGTGCCAGTGATTATGCTCACCGTTAAGGGCGAAGAAATTGACAAGGTAAAGGGACTTGACCTGGGGGCTGATGACTACGTCACCAAGCCCTTTGGTCCTAAAGAGCTTGTCTCACGGGTAAAGGCAGTCCTTCGGCGGGTTGAGATGCCTACTCCGGCACCCAAGACGGAGATACAGATAGACGACAGCCTTTCTATTGATTTCGGTCGCCGGAAGGTCGTGGTTAGAGGTAAGGAAGTCCACCTCAGGCCCACTGAATACCGTCTTTTGTACCACCTAGTGAGCAATGCTGGTCATGTTCTCACCCATGAGACCTTGCTAAGAAGAGTCTGGGGCTATGAGTACCGGGATGAAGATCACTATCTCTGGCTTTACATTACCTATCTGCGCCGGAAGCTTGAGGAGGACCCCAAGCACCCGAAATATATCTTGGGCGAACGGGGAATAGGCTACCGGTTCAAGGAGTTTGAAAAGCGGTAGACCATTGTGCAAGTTAGCCCAACTTTGAGCAAGAAAAGGCAATTTTGAAGGAAGGGGCCTGTTAGGCTCCTAAACAGCTTCAAGAGGTTGCTTCGCATGGCTCTTTGCCAACGCTAATCCGAAATGATAGTGCTGTCATCGGAAAAAGGTCAGAAAAATGCTGGACTCCTTGCAAAAGTTGATACATGGGTTCATCAAGCCTGCCACTGATAATCTGGTAGAGGTGGTGCGGGTGGGGACTTTATCGAGAAGTTCAGTAGAGATGCCACTCAAGGATATAGTAAACCTCAGGAGAGATGAGATTCTAGGCCGGGAACTCGCCAAAGAATTCCCAGGAAATTCAAATATACCTCTACATTGCTACTAAGACCTACCGGTGGTGGGGCAAGAACGAGATGTCCGGCGATATCGCTGTGGACTCAATAAACGATGACCAGATGGCGGAGCTCGGACGGCTCAAGGAGTGGCTTTACTGGCAGCGGACCAAGATAAGGCTTGAGCGGGACCGAGCTGAGAGGCGGCAGAAGAGAGAGGAAGAGGCGGCTAGAAGAAAGGCAGAGTAGCCGGCACTGTTCCAGTTTTAGCATTCCTCAAATTCAACAGGGTCGAGGAATTGACCTCGACCCTGTTTTTTTATCTCTTATCCAACAAATCAGGTATCATGAAGCAAATGTGACCTTATACATTCTAGTGATTGTTACCCCACAACTACCATGTTGTTCGGCAAAGTTGATGCAGCGAGGAAGGCAAGGCGAGCCGAAAAAGGCAAAGCGCAGCCGAGCTAAGGAGCCAGTAACAGCCTAACAGGACGCTTAAGCCTGAAACAGAAGCAAAGAACGGGGTGTTCTTTAGTGAACCCCCGTTTTTGTTTTTTCCAGCAATTCAGGCGAGAAAGGGGTAATATGTCTTGGCTTTACGACCGCATTAAACAGCTTGACGGCTATAAGCTCTATGCCGAGATTGCCCACCGCTTCAGAGCTAAAGTCCTGCCCCAAGATAGGGACGACATTGAGATGGAGATAATCATCAAGCTGAAAGAGGAGGTAGATAGACACACCGAAGCAACGCCAGCCTTACTAACAGTGTGCGCCCAAAGTCTGGTAATAGCCTACTGGCGCAAGAAATACCGGGAGCAAAGAAGGTTCTGTCGCCTCTACGAGGGGGACAAAGGCGAACTGATTGCTGGCAAGTGGGAGTTCATATAAAAACACCTTTATAACCACCTTTTTCTTCTGAAATAGACTAGCATTGAGGCCCCGATAGCAGCCATTACAAGCAAAATTGCAAAGTAACCCCACTGCCATTCAAGTTCTGGCATGAAGCTGAAATTCATTCCATAAAGACCAGCAACAAAAGTAAGCGGTATGAATATTGCAGCGAAGATGGTTAGCACCTTCATCACTTCATTCATTTTGTTGCTGATGCTGGAAAGATAAACATCTAGCATACCAGAAAGCATGTCCCTATAACTTTCCACGGTATCTATAATCTGGATTGTATGGTCATAAACATCTCTGAGATATATAACCGTGGATTCATCAATAAGCGATGACTCACCCCGTTCCAGTGAGTTGACCACTTCCCTTAAAGGCCAGATAGACTTTCGCATGAATATCATTTCCTTCTTGAAGACACGGATAGTCTGTAGTGTCTCCACAGTGGGACTTGCTGCCAACTCTTGCTCTGCATCCTCTATCCTTTCTCCAAGTTGTTCCAGAATCACGAAATAGTTATCAACGATACTGTCAAGTAAGGCGTAGGCAAGATAATCAGCCGCTGACTTCCTGACACGACCTTTGCTTTTTCTGATTCTCTCTCTTAAAGGCTCAAAAATTTGTCCCACACGCTCCTGAAACGAAATAACAAAATTTTCCCCAAATATCAAGCTGACCTGCTCCGCTTCTAACTCATTCTTCTCCTTATCATAGTAGAGCATTTTCAAAACAACAAAGATGTGGTTCCCGAAATCTTCTAATTTCGGACGTTGCCCTGTATTAACAATGTCTTCTAATATGAGGGGATGCAGTCCAAATTGTTTCCCGATTTTTTCTATCACCTCCACATCATGGAGGCCATCTATGTTTATCCAGGTGATGGTAGGTTTATCTTTAAAGGGAAAACATTCTTCGACTGCTTTTGCTTCCTTCTCTTCAAACTGTGATTCATCGTAGTCAAGGATTGTAATCCTTGACTTCTCAGTCTTCCTCTCCCCGATATGGACGAGAGTCCCTGGAGGGAGACCTACCTTCTGTTGTGCCCTCTTCATGACCAATCTAGGCATTACCGTTCACCTCCTCCGCCTAATATTTGAGATGTCCCTTCTTCCCGCATCATCAGCAAGATTCGCACAACCCAGTAATAGGACTTTAGGTAGTTGAGCTGTTTTTGTCAACTTTCCCAACTGCACCCGGATGAAATGTATCCCGAAAGTAGCAGGAGGCTTGTGTGCTGTGTTAGAGAGTGAAGATGTGAAACAAGAAGCTGAGTAAATGTCAGCCGCATTGAGTAGTGAGCAGCTGGCCAAGCAATAGGCCCCGAAGCGGTTGCTCAGGTCAAAGAAGCTTTGCCTAATGAGCTGTCAGTAAGCGTCTCCTCTGAAACCCCAAATAAGGAGAAAGAAGCTAAGAAAGGTAACATAGGCAGTTAGAGACCTAGCGCGGCGGCACTTCGGGCAACCGCTCGAGCGCAGCCTGGACATGCTCCTCCGGGAAAGGCTGGTCTTCTAGGGCTCCATCAACAAAATCTTTGAAAGCAGCGAGGTCGAGATTGCTATTGCCATCCAGTAGAAACAGGATGTTCTTTCTCTCCTTCCTCTGCTTGCAGGCCAGTGCCTCATCTATAACCGCCGCCACTGCATAGGAGGTCTCAGGGGAAGGTATCAACCCCTCGGTTCGGGCGAAGGCTATAGCTGCCTCAAAGGCCTGCTGCTGCATATAGGTCTTGGCCTCGATTTGTTTCTCACGGTACAAAGCACTGACCAGCGGAGAAATCCCGTGGTAGCGCATACCACCAGTGCGGATATCCGGCGGGACGAAGCTACGACCCAGGGTATACATCTTCAGCATAGGGGATAGACCTTCCGTATCGCCATAGTCGTAGGCGTATCGCCCCTTGGACAAATTTGGACAAGCAGCAGTCTCAACCGCCATTATCCGTGTCCCCCGTCCGCGTTCCTGATAAAAGGGAAAAGCCAGACCACCTAGGGCACTACCACCACCCACAGCGCAGATGATTACATCGGGATTAGCACCAGCCTGGCGCATCTGGATTCGCGCCTCAAGGCCAATGACAGTCTGGTGCAGCAGAACATGATTCATTACTGTGCCCCAGGAAAACTTAGCATCATCACGACCACTAGCCTCGTAGAAGGCTTCGCTCAGGGCGATACTCAAGCTTCCGGGTGAGCTGGGATTTTCGGCTAATATCTTCTTACCGGTGAACGTCTTCTCGCTTGGACTGGGAACAACCTCGGCTCCCAGTATTTCCATGACGTAGCGTCCGTATACCTTCTGCTCATAGCTAGACCGCACCATGTATATCTTGCACTGGATACCAAAGTAGTTACAGGCAATGGCCAGGGAAGCTCCCCATTCGCCGTTTCCAGTAGCCGTCACCATGTACTTCAACACCCTCGTCCTGGACAGCGTAGTATGCCTGAGCCACGGCTGTGTTCATCTCATGGCTTCCTGAGGGGCTGCCGCCTTCGTGCTTATAAAAGATACGGGCTGGTGTTTCCAAGCTCTTTTCGAACCTTTCGGCACGGTAGAGTGGTGTTGGCCTCCATTCGGAGTAAAAGTCCTGAACTTCCTTGGGGATAGGTATGTCTCGTTTCTCCTTCTCAAGCTCCTGGTCAATGATGGAAGAAGACGCCAGCTGATCAAGGTCGTGATAGCTCAGCGGATAGCCGCTAGTGCTCATCATGGGTGGCACGTCAAAGTCTAAATCAGGAATGATATTATACCATTTGGTGGGTATATTCTTGGCATCTAGTGTGATTCTCATATGAAACCTCCGTCTGGTAACTACCCGTGAGTTATACCGTAGTTGATATTGTAAAAGTACCCCGTCACTAATGTCAATGACTTTGCTATCGTGAGAACCTTTGATTCTCGCGAGCTACACAATTCGCTATTTTGTTTGATCGGAAAAACTATATGGATCTGAAATCTGCCAAAATCAAGGCTCGCTCCTCTCTTCAGAGTACTTTGCGCACCCTTACTCGCCATGGTTAACAAAAATCTGAAGATGCTAT
>Ga0209979_1000167_pt1 | contig 106510 bp, 103 predicted proteins | sample AnhtaG_FD_183114 | JGI IMG/M metagenome (GOLD analysis project Ga0209979, IMG submission 183114) | Deep subsurface microbial communities from Anholt, Denmark to uncover new lineages of life (NeLLi) - Anholt_01485 metaG (SPAdes) (version 2) | ecosystem: Environmental > Aquatic > Marine >... | reverse complement strand
GGGGGGGGGGGGGGGGGGGGGGGGGGGGGTATGTTTTTTGCGCTAGATTTCAGCGTGTCAGTGGTTCCCTTGAGCTTATAACTCAGGCGAAAAACTACGCGCGCTAAATCGTGAAGAGATAACTGGTCTCGATAACGAGAGTATCCTAATGAGAAGACGACGTACCTTTTACTCCATTCTCATACTTAACGTATCTCCATTCATCTACGCGCGCTTCTAGAATACTCTAATCGGAGACTGATTTGACTTTAATAGCTCTTGGACCTTTGTCTGAGTTTTCTATTTCAAACTCCACTTCTTCCCCTTCGATGAGGGAGCTCTTGCCTTCAATGTTTGATGAATGTACAAAAATCTCGCCACTGTGATCTTCACTAGATATGAAACCAAATCCTCTTTGGTCAAGCCATTTCTTCACTTTGCCTTTCAGTGTTTTCACCTCATTTCTTGTTATAGAAGTTGGAGTGTTAAGATAAAAAATTAAGAAGCCAATATACCTTCTAAGTTCTTCTTACCTTAGTTTCCCTCTTCAAGGTCATGAAGACTCTTCTATCATATTAAGATAACGCATCAACAGGATATATCAGTCTGTGAAGAAGAAAAATTGATGCGCACGCTTATCAATGTTGAAGAATCAATCTTTCGGGCAATCTCTTCGAGACAAGGTTGGATCAAAACGCCTACTATGTATAGAAGGAGTGAAGGCTGGATATTCGATTTTTCTGCAGTCTTTCTTATGTAGGTTATGTTTTCGCCTAGAGTTGCTTTGATAATCTTGGATAAGTTTGACTTATCATCTTATATGAAGCTCAGGAATGCGCGCGCGTCGGCTATTGAACAGCTAGTCAACGAGGATACATGAAACTAATGTATGGTTAACTGGCGCGCGCGTTGTTATAGAAAGCTAACGTTTGCGAGCGCGAACGCTTATAAGAAAATAAATGCCTTCAGAACCATTTGAGTGTCCTGAGATGCCTATGAACTCTCGGAGATTAGCGTTGACAACGCTTTTTGGTGCAGCGATTTTTGTATTTAAAATGCTTTTACCTTCACCAGTGGATAAGGCTTTGATTCTTTTTCAGACACTGTTTCTATGTTTGGGCTATTTGTTATTAGGGGCACTTGGAGGAACCTACACCTCCTTTATTGGGGGCTTGCTTACTGCGATTATGCGAGGATCTCTCGCGCCTTTTACAATAATCTTTGCTTTGCTTTATGGAGTGTTGATTGACACAATGTCCTCGATTATTAAAGTCAGAGAAGCGAATAATGATGTGAAAGTAAAAAGGCTAATCGTGTCTGCAACGATTAGTACAGTCATAGTAGCTCTGGCTAGTTTCTATACTTCCGTTGTTTTCCAACTCATACCAAGAAATCCCTTGCTGGAACTGAGCATCTTGACTGCAGGCGTCACAAACGGGATGATTGGTGGGTATTTGTCTGCTGTAATCTGGAAGAGGATATTCCAGCGACCAGCGTAATGCACGCGCGCATAGGCATTAAACATATTAAACCAATTAGGAATGCTACTGTATGAACCTGTGGCGAGATATTCCAGTAGGAGACAAACCACCTGAAATTGTCAACGTAGTTATCGAAGTCATAAGTGGTTCTAGAGATAAGTATGAGTATCACTTAGACTGGGAGGCATTCGTTTTAGATCGCGTTCTGCATTCTTCAGTCGTTTTTCCAGTTGAATATGGCTTCATCCCACAGACATGGTTTACAGATAACGATCCATTAGACATCATGGTTCTCTCCTACGAACCAGCTGAAGTCGGATGCATAATCAAGACAAGACCCATAGGAATGCTGATAATGGAAGATGAACAAGGAGAAGATCCTAAGATACTATCAGTTCCAATAAGTGATCCACGCTTTAACGGTATACATGAAACCAGAGATGTTCATCCCCATACACAGAGAAATCCAGGAATTCTTCGAGACCTATAAACGACTAGAACCCCACAAATTCGTGAAATTCAAAGCATGGAAAGAAGCAGAAGAAGCAAAAAAGACTGTAAATAATGCCATAAATCTTTTCAAAAAGAGAAGATTTTAACCAAATCAATGAACCGCAAGATACGCACGCGCACGTTCATCAGAGCTTTCCACAGGATAAACCTCTATTTATCTGAGTCTATATGCGTTATCCTGGTAGGTGATGCGTGAATATGGAGAGATCGAAGTTCGGTTTGATCATATCCGTAATCTTTTTCTTAATCTTCGTTGAGCTTGCGATACTGTTTTTAAAAGATGAAGTTTCTTTGTTCGCTATATTGGAAACTGCCTCTGTTGCTTTGATAGCATTACTCTACTACTTTATTGTCAGCTCAGAAGTGAAGATGGCGCTAAAGTCTGTTGAAGAAGTGTTGATGCGTGTTGAGAAGAAGTTTGAGGATGTTGAGAAAAGATTTGAGAAAGTAGAGACTGATTTTGATGAAGATGTTAACATCCTGAAAAGTGAAATCGGAAAATTAGAAAAACTTTTAAAGAAGATAGTCAAGGGATGAACCTAGCGTGCGTTTGAACAACCTAATTGTCACAAGTTTGAACCCCAGGAAGAGGACTAGACAACTCTTCAAGACATTTCCCTCAGTCAAAGAAAGTGCGTACTAAATTGAAAGTGCCCATGTTAAGAGGAAAGAGAATAGGTAGATGATGCACAGAATGCGCGCGCGCATTAATCTCTTCTACCGTAGGCTTCTCCAAGAAACGCCACGGAAAGGACACTTCTATCCTAAAACCTTAACTGTTATTCCTCTGTTGTCTTCACTAAAGGAAACATGTTGCTTAAGTTTCATTCCACAGTTTTCACATTTCCTATCTAATTCTACACTCAAAATGTTTCCCTCAGTGAATTAGAGCGTATGTGATGAATAGTGGAAGCAGTGTGATGGCAAGAATGTTCTCAAGCTTGATAAGTATGTGTAGACTTGGCCCCACAGTGTCTTTAAGGGGATCTCCAACAGTGTCTCCGATTACTGCTGCTGCTTGAGTTGTTAATCCAGATAATGCGGGTGTTCTTTTGTGAGAGTGTTCATTTTCAATGAGTTTCTTGGCGTTATCCCATGCTGCTCCCGCGTTGAACATGAATATTGCGAGAAGAGCTCCAACAATTTTTACTCCAAGCAAGAAGGACACTAGGGGCCAAACTCCAAGGGTGAATCCTACTATTATGGGTGCTATTAGTCCTACAAGTATTGGAAAAACCATCTGTTTCAGCGAGTACTTTGTGCTTATGTCCACACATGTGGCATAATCTGGCTTTGCCTTTCCTTGAAGTAAGCCTGGGATTTCTTTGAATTGCCTTCTAACCTCCTCAATCATCTTAAAGGCTGCATTGCTTACAGCCCGAATGGTAAGAGCAGAAAATAGAAATGGTATAGTCGCTCCAATGAGAAAACCGGCAATTATGGTGGGATTAGCTATGTTTAGATGCTGAGCGATGTCAGATAGGTTATCCAAAGTGATGTCAGGGCGAAGTCGAGCAAGCTCGAATAAATATGCGAAGAGTAGGACGATGCTCGTCAAGACGACTTTCGTCAAAGCATAGCCTTTCGTAATTGCCTTGGTAACGTTTCCAGCTGCATCAAGGGCATCGAGAGTTTCCTTCACATCTTCTGATAGTCCCGACATTTCTGCTATTCCACCTGCATTATCAACGATTGGACCAAAGGTGTCTATTGACATGATTATGCCCTTCATCTCAGTGATGCCTAAAGTAGCTGCAACCACTCCGAATATGCCGTATATTCCACCCCCAAATACATTGTATGTAAAAAGCATGATACCTGCTATTAGGATCATGGGAAAAACTGCGCTTTCTAAACCGTAGGAGAGTCCCGTAAGGACGTTTATTGCGCTTCCAGTGTGTGATGCTTCGGCTATGTTTTTCACGGGACGTCTATTGATTCCAGTATAGTACTGTACGATTAGCGAAACGACAATGATTGATACCAACCCGGTTGTAAGGCAGTAGAAGAGACGTATGTCACCCATAAACCAGGTTGAGACTACGTAAAAAAGTATGAGAGCCACTGTTCCTGTGGAGAATAACCCGATATTTAGTGATGTTAATGGACTCCTGTTTTCCCATTTCCTCACTATAAATATTCCAATTATAGTCGCGATTTTCCCAATGGACCTTATCAGAAGCGGGAACAACACTGCGTTCCATCCATAGTTGAAGGGCGGACCCACAAAGACCAAACCAATTATCATCGATGCTACAAGATTGTCCGCACTAGCTTCGAAGAGGTCAGCTCCCCTTCCTGCACAGTCACCTACGTTATCTCCTACTAGGTCAGCTATGACAGCGGGATTCCTAGGATCATCTTCCGGTATATGTACTTCAACCTTCCCGACCAAGTCAGCTCCTATGTCTGCTGCTTTCGTAAATATTCCTCCTCCCAACTGGGCAAACAGAGCTGAGAGACTAGCCCCAAATCCAAATCCCACGAGAAGGCTCACAGCTTCTGTGTTATTTGGACCTGCTCCAAACACGAAATATAGTAAGGAAATACCAATGAGAACCAGGCTTGTGATCGAGAGCCCCATAATTCCGCCTCCTCGGAATGCCAGTACAAGGGCTTTTCCAGATGATGTTCTTGCAGCGTGGGCAACTCTCACATTCGTTCTCACAGCAGCGCTCATACCTATCAAGATTGCCAACATGGAAAAGAAGCCTCCAGTAACAAACCCTATTGCTATCTGCCACCCCAAAATGACAAACAAAAGTATCGCAAGGACAATGATGAAATATAAAATCGTTCTAAATTCTCTCTTTAAAAAGGTATATGCTCCTTCTTGAATGTAACCTGCTATTTCCTTCATGCGAGGTGTTCCAGCACTTTCCTTTTTTATTGTCCGAAATAAGTAGACAATAAGAAACAATCCTACAAATCCAACAAGAAGTGGAATTATTGCTAAATCCATTCTAACTTATCACGCTCTTTTTGATTCATTTTTTCTCTCATGTGGCGTTCTAGACTTCTTAGGAGAGGGCTCAGTCTGTTTAATTTCCTTCCGAAGTGTTTCTATACGCTTACCTGTCTGTCTGCGCCTAACTATCCACCAATTTAACATGATAAAGGAAAAAACTGCCAAAACAACCCCACCAATATGCAACATCAATTTCTTTGTGTTCAGCCATAAGTCTCGATTAGAGCAAAAGGCAGAGCCATCAACACGAGAACCATTATAACAATAGCCAATGCGACCAAGAATGGTTTAAAAGAAGACTTCACCTACTGCTCACACTCCTTATATCTGCGCCCTCAGTCACCGCAACATGTTTTCTCTAGATATGCTCGTGCACGTCCACATGCTTCGAATAAATCTACTTCCCTGAAGATACTGGGCTCATATTTGAATTCGCTGCACACGCCATCTATCAATTTATAGCGTTTACAGATTTCTCGCCCTTTATGGTAAAGATTCCTTATCCTTTTCATCGCTTCATGTATTGAAGTATCATTCTGATATAGAATGGTAGGATTGTCTATAGCCTCATTCTCCAGTTCCTCGATTCTTCTAGCGATTTTCGCAGAAAGCGTCGCAATCTCAGCCTTAAAACCTTCAACTTTAACCTTCATAGCCTTATCCATCAGTTGCTTCCTTCTTTCTAGACCATTGAGCGTACCATTACCAAGATAGACCTAATTCTGTAGAGTGTTGCACGAAGAAAAAGGATTTAAACTTATTCTATAAACTTTAATAATAGATTAAGAACTTTAAACTGCGCGCAACTTTAAATCTACGAATGGTGGCTAATTGTCCAAAACAAGAAAGATCCAAGAGATTGGGACAAGTCTCTACATTTCACTTCCTAAGGAATGGGCAAATCAAATGCAACTAAAACGAGGTGATCTAATAACCTTAATTTCACAACAAAACGGATCGATTTCCGTTTATCCAGAAGAGAGAGAAGAGAAACCAAGGCAGATAGATTTAGAGTTCAACGAAGAATCTGAGCAGTCTCTTAGGAGGAGAATCACTGGTGCATTTGTGGACGGTTTTGACATAATTCAAGTAAGAACCAAGAAAAGATTCACAGATGAACAACACGATACAGTGCGGGAGATAACAGCGGAGTTGTTTGGACTCGAAGTTGTCAATGTAGAAGCAAACACAGTGACAATCGAATGCCTCCTAAAACCGACTTTACCCATCGAGAAGACGATTGATAGAATTCATGACATCGTAAAGTCAATGTTCAACGAAGCAATTTCAGCTCTAAGAGAACACGATATTAAACTAGCTGAAGGTGTACCGAGAAGGATTCGGGACATCAAACGACTTTCCATAGTCATTTACCGTGCACTTCGAAGTCTAATTCTTTATCCTACACTCGCTTCGAAAGGAAGAATGAGTTTGATAGACTCTGTCGACTTCCTGCATGTGCTTCACAGGATAACAGGGGTAGCTCATAATGTCAAAACCTCGTCAGAAAGTATAGTGAAAATGAATACACAGGTCCTTCCGACATCTATTTCGGAACCATTATCTGAGGTTTTCAAATTAACACAGGTTCTATATGAGAAAGCCATTCAAGCTCTCATCTCCAAGGACGTAAAAATCGCTGATTATGTTCTAGATACTAGACCAGACTTTGAAAAGCTATGGACACTATGTTTAAGGGCAAGCAATAACGCTGAAATTTCCGGTTTAGTTTTTTCATACGTCCACAGAATAATCGACAGCCTAACTCAAACCTGGCAATATGCAGCTGAAATCGCTGAGATTGCGATTGACCGTGCAGAAGCTGAGATAAAGAAAGTAGATTGATGGACCAGACATGAGTATGAGCAGTTTGGACCAGATTTCAAATGTCGATCTAAGGCGTTAGAAAACACGCGCGCATTAAATCCAAGCTCACTTGGGGCTTCTTTTGTCAAGCTTACATCAATGTGTTATTTTCCACAGGTCAGGGTCCATCTCGGCTCCCGACACTTCGCCAACAGTGAAGGCGTCTGTGGTAATCACCTTCTTTCCCTTCACGGTGCTGACCTTAACCATTCAATCACCAAAAGTCGGTATTGTTGTCAATAATATAAGATTTGTGAGTGTGACAAGTCGCTAAGAATAAGAACCTCTGATTGTTGCCCATTTAGACTCTTTTAGGTTTTCCTCTAGCTGTATTGTCTACTCTGATGAAGAGGACCCGCTGAAGGATTTGATATGCGCACGCAATACTCGGAAGCTAAGGTATATATTCGACTCTATTCAATTTCAATTCTCTTAATTCGCTCTCTTGCAAAGGTGAAAGCATGGAAAAAGCGAAACTCAAGTTTGCCCTCTATTGGGCTGCTAGTTGTGGTGGCTGTGAAATCGCTGTTTTAGACATAAACGAGAAAATACTGGATGTTGTAGCAAACGCAGACATTTTGTTTTGGCCTGTAGCTATGGACATAAAATACAAAGATGTGGAAGCCATGCCCGACAAACACATAGATGTCTGCTTCTTCAATGGTGCAATTAGAACTGAAGAACAGGAACACATGGCGAATCTTCTAAGAAAAAAAGCCAAGGTTCTTGTAGCATTCGGCTCTTGCGCTTGTGATGGATGCGTGATCGGACTTGGCAATCTTTGGGACAAGGAGACAATTTTCCAAAGAGCCTATTTTGAGACACCGTCCACAAAAAACCCTGAATCACTCACTCCACAAACCTCCTTTAACGTGAAAGAAGGAGAGCTAGAACTCCCTGCATTCTACGATACCGTGAAGACACTAGCTCAGACTGTGGATGTCGACTACTATCTTTCAGGATGCCCGCCACCAGTTCCCCTCATAATCCAAGCGGTCCAAGCAATATTCAAGAACGAACTTCCACCAAAGGGATCAGTAATAATGCCCAATAAGTCAATTTGTGACGAATGTCCAAGAGAAAAAAAAGACAGGAAACTCTCAGAAATTAAAAGGATATACGAAATAGACGACGACACTCAAACATGTTTTTGGGACCAATCCGTCATATGCATGGGCCCCGCTACACGAGCTGGGTGCGGAGCCCAATGTCTTGAGGTCAATATGCCTTGCACGGGCTGCAACGGACCTGGACCGCTGGTGAATGATCAAGGTGCAGCTATTGTCAGCGCCCTTACATCAATTGCTACAAATTCTGATTTAATCAACCAAATAGCTGACCCAATTGGTACCTTCTACAAATACTCTTTAGCTAACTCTATTCTGACAAGAAAGGTAATGAAGAAATGAAAGAAATTGTAATAGATCCAGTGACAAGACTTGAGGGTCATGGTAAAATCACCATTTTCCTGAACGATAACGGAGAAGTGGAGAATGCTTACTTCCAAGTACCTGAATTAAGAGGTTTCGAAAAGTTTTGTGAAGGTCGAAGAGCTGAAGACCTTCCTATAATAACCACTAGAATTTGTGGAGTCTGCCCTGTTGCCCATCATATGGCTGGTGCAAAGGCATGTGACGCCGCCTTCAATGTAGAGGTGCCCGACACTGCTAAGAAACTGAGAGAACTGGAATACGTTGGCTATTTTATCTATGATCATATTCTTCACTTCTATTTCTTAGGTGGTCCAGACTTTATAGTTGGACCAGATGCTCCGCCTGCGAAGAGAAACATTCTAGGAGTAATCGAAAAAGTTGGCCTAGATATAGCTGGAGAAGTAATAAAACACAGAGCCTATGGGCAAAGAATAACCGGAATACTGGGAGGTCGACCAACACATCCTGTCAGTGCTATACCTGGTGGCATGTCCAAATCACTGTCTGAAGAGAATCGACTGGAAATCGAGAAAATGGTGAAGAGCTGTGTTGAATTCGCAAAATTCTCTCTCAAGATTTTCAATGATGTGGTTCTCGAAAACGTTGACTATGTCAACTTGATTACAAGTGATCCCTATAGCTTAGAGACTTATTATATGGGTACTGTGGATAAGAACAATAAAGTTAACTTCTATGATGGTGATGTCCGCGTTGTCAATCCATCTGGTAATGAGTTTCTGAAGTTTGGTCCATCTGAATATCTAGATGTTATCGAAGAACATGTTGAACCATGGACCTACGTTAAGCTACCGTATTTGAAGAAAGTCGGATGGAAGGGCTTAGTCGTAGGATCAGATAGCGGAATTTATCGGGTCGGACCCTTGGGTAGACTGAATGCATCAGAAGGGATGGCAACACCTTTAGCCCAAGAAGAATACGAAAGAATGTACAAAACTCTTGGAGGAAAACCAGTCCACGCGACTTTGGCTTTCCACTGGGCTAGGCTCATAGAATTGATGTATGCAACGGAACGAGCCCTGGAGTTGACAACCGACAAAGACATAACAAACAAGAATGTCAGGAACAAGCCTGGAAAACCAGGTGAAGGAGTTGGAATAGTTGAAGCCGCAAGAGGAACCCTGATTCATCATTACATCCTAGACGAAAATGCCTTAGCGAAGAAGGTCAACTTGATAGTAGCCACTACACATAATTATCCCAGCATTTGCATGTCCATAAAGAATGCTGCAAAGGGACTGATTCATGACAACAAGGTCAACGACGGTCTTCTGAACATGGTGGAGATGGCTTTCCGAGCCTATGATCCGTGCTTTGCTTGTGCCACCCACATGGCTATTGGAGAAATGCCTCTGGAGATCGAGATTTACGATGAGCGAAAACGATTGCTAAGAAGGGTGGAAAGGTAAGGGGACGCAAATGAGTGAAACTAAGATTGGCGTGTTCATATCAGACGATGGAAAGCAGCTTTCCAAGATCCTAGATTTCAATGCTCTAACGGAGTTCTCCAAGCAAATTCCTGGTGTTGTAAGAGTCGAGACAAAAAGTGAGTTCTGGCGCCAAGAAGGACTTGAGACAATAACTGAAGCAATTCGACAAGGAAAGATAAACAGAGTTGTAATTGCAGAGACCCAACCAAAAGTGAGTGAAATTAAGATAGTGCAAGCAGTAGAGAACGCTGGTCTTAATCCCTATTTAGTAGAATTCGTCGACCTCAAAGACCACTGCGCGTCACCTCACAGGGCAACACCAGCTGAAGCCACTGAGAAAGCGAAAGCCATGCTCCTAGCAGCAATTGAACGTGCCAAGCTCCTTGAACCCTTGAAGAAACTTGAATTCCCAGTTCTCAAATCAACTCTCATCATTGGCGGAGGAATCGCTGGCATGCAAACAGCAGTGGACTTAGCTGATCTAGGATTCAAGGTAAACCTTGTTGAGAAGGAACCCTTTCTCGGAGGTTTAGCTGCTCGAGCTGGAAGATTTTTTCCAACAGATGACTGTGCTATCTGCATTCAATCCCCAGCATCAGATGTTAAAACCATTACCCACACTTCAAGGAAATGTGTATACCGCTCTGGCTTGAGTGAAATCCCTAACCTAAATATGTACACAAACTCGAAAGTTATGGATGTCAAAGGAGCACCTGGAAACTATAAGGTAACTATAGAAAAGAAACCACGCTTCGTAGACGAAGAGAAGTGTGTTCGCTGTGACCTCTGCGTTGCAGCTTGCCCAGTTGAAGTGCCCGATGAATACAACGCAAAACTAAATACTCGAAAAGCTATCTACATAAACACTCCAAATGTCCACCCTCCAGTATATGTCATAGATGAGAGCGTTTGCAGGTTCCACGACTGCGCAAAATGCGTCGATGTATGTCCAACCAACGCTGTGAACCTAGAGCAAAAAAGTGAGCAAGTAACTCTAAATGTGGGAAGCATTGTTGTTGCCACTGGATTCCAAGAGTTTGACTCCAGCATAATAAAAGAATATCATTATAAAGAATATCCAAATGTCATAACTAATCTTGAGCTTGCTCGAATGATTGACGGTTTTGGTCCCACAGGTGGGGCAATTCTGCGTCCTTCAGACCTGAAGCCAGCTAAGAAAATTGTGATGATCCAATGCGTTGGCTCAAGAGATAAACGCTACAATTCCTATTGCTCAAGTGTATGTTGCATGATTTCCCTGAAACATGCCATGCTAATAAAATCTACTAGTCCCAACGCTGACATCACAATCTGCTATATAGATATCCGAACCACCGGAAGAGAACATGAACACTACTATGAGAACGCCAGAGAAATGGGGATCAAGTTTGTTAAAGGTCGACCTGCGGAAATCCTTGAAGACTCTGAAGCAAACAGGTTAGTAGTCGACGTTGAAGACTCCCTTCTAAATCGAGTGATTGAACTAAAAGCTGACTTAGTGGTATTAGCTCCTGCTATGATACCTGCAGAAGGTAGTGTAGAGTTAGCAGAGATGCTCGGGATCAAATTAGATGAAGATGGCTTTTTCAAAGAGTACAATGCTAAACTAAGACCAACTGAAACTAAACTAAGAGGTATATATCTAAGTGGAGGGGCAACCTTCCCAAAAGATGCACCATCAACCTCACTCCATGCTCATTCAGCTGCATTGAAGTCTGCAAAATTCTTGATGAATGGCAAAATAATCAAGGATCAGAAAACCGCGATTATCAACGACGAATACTGTGGAGACTGCCAGTTTTGCCCAGTCACGTGCCCTTATGGGGCTATTAGCTTGGAAAAGACAACAGAAGACCATTTTGTTGCTAAGGTTTCAGACCTATTATGTGAAGGATGCGGTATCTGTGTGGGGACTTGTCCCCTCAATGCCATTGAACTTCGGCATTCAAGACCGACCCAAATGAGAGCTCAGATGAAGGCTCTTATGTCAGTGAATAGCACATCAAAACCGCTAGTTCTAGCCATTTGTTGTTCGGAATGTGGTCACACAGCTGTGGACTCATCAGGCATGGCGATGATGCAATATCCCGCCAATGTTAGAGTCATGAGAGTTCCCTGCACAGGTATACTACAAGTCCACCAACTGCTTGAAGCCTTCAGATTCGGCGCTCAAGGGGTAATGGTCGTGGGGTGCAAAAACGACGGCTGTCATTATGAAGAAGGAAGCCAGAATGCTAGACAGAAGATTGAAACATCCAAAGTTTTACTTAGAGAATTTGGAGTGGAACCTGAACGTTTAGAGATGTTCAACATGGTCTTTATAGAAGGAGACAAGTTTGCTGAAGCAGCCCAAATGATGACAGAGAGAGTGAAAAAACTGGGAAGACTGAAAATCACGGGAGCAAACTAAGGAGGAAGTGAAGGTAATGGAACCAGCAAATTCGGGAACAACACTCACTCAGGAATTCTCCATCAAAGTTTCAGATCACATGGGAGGCGAAACTTTGAAACACTGCTACCAATGCGGAACATGTGTGAGCAGCTGTCCAGTAGCAAAAGCCACTTCCAGTTTTAACCCTAGAGAACTAATTAAACTAGCCCTTATGGGAGCTGAGGAAGAAATTCTCTCAGGTGAATCAATATGGCTCTGCTGCTCATGCTACAACTGTCAGGAAAGATGTCCCCAAAAAGTCGAAATCGCTGACATATTCTACGCTTTGAGAAACATAGCCCTCAAGAAAGGCTACATTCCAAGCATGTACTCACAGTTCTCTACAGCTCTCTTGGACGTAGGTCGAGTAGTCGCAATTTCGAAGTTTGTCGAAAACAAAAGAGTAACTCATGGATTGCCACCCCTACAAGAAGTGGGTATTGATAATTTGAGGAAAATACTACAAGCAACTGGTTTTGTAAAACTGGAAGAGAAGGAGGAAGAATAATGACAAGTTACTCCCTCTTTCTAGGCTGCACAATACCAGCTCGCCAGCCAAACTACGAGTTATCAGCTAGGAAAGCCTTAACAAAACTGGGAGTTGATCTAGTTGACTTGGCTAACATGACCTGCTGTTGCCCTCCGCCAATACAATCCATCGATATGGTGACCAGTTTGGCAGTAGCAGCAAGCAATATAAGCGTTGCAGAAGCCGCAGACCTAGATATATTGACATTATGTAGCGGTTGCTTTGAATCTCTAGCAATGGCCAATACACTGTTGAGAGGAGACAACAAACTAAGGAAGAAGATTAATGATATCCTCTCAAAAGCAGGAAAGGAGTTTCGTGGTAGTATACAGGTGAAACATCTTGTCCAAGTGTTAAAAGAAGACATAGGATTTGAACGTCTCAAGCAAAGCGTAGCAAGACCTCTAAATAATCTAAAAGTCGCTGCTTTTTATGGATGCCATGCCCTCCGACCGAGCAACCTTCTAAAACTTGATGATCCAGAACGACCAAGTATTCTAGAGAACCTGATCGAAGCATTAGGTGCAGAAAACGTTGTGTACAGAAACAAACTAAAATGCTGTGGGGGGTTATTGAGAGGTTCATCTGACGAATTAGCTCTTGCCTTAGCCAGAGAGAAGGTCTTAAATGCTACCAAAGCTGGTGCCGATTGTATTTCAACTCTTTGCCCATTCTGTTTTGTAGCACTTGATATTGGGCAAGTGCAGATGAAACGAAAATTCGAGGAAACTTACGATATGCCTATAATTCACTACTCGGAGCTTTTAGCTATAGCACTTGGATTTGACCCGAAAAGTCTTGCACCAGATATTCACCGTATAAAGCTAGACAAAGTCCTCAGCAAGATAATGTGAGGTCAGATTCAACAGATAAATTCATCAATTCTATTCCTTTGAAGAAACGACAGAGGAGTCAGCTGCACGAGTCAACTGAATAGCGATAATTCTAGAAAAAACAGCAGCGTGCGCCTACTAGGTACTTAAAATAAGACTTGAATCTGCGCGCGCGCGCATTATAAATTTTATGAGATATGACACACGCCTACATATACTGCAAGGAGAATAATGGAGTATGTGCGCGCACAAAACCCAATACCTCTCGCGGGCAGGGTCTAGGAGATATTTACTTCTTAGCCTGAAACACGCGTTTTCTTTGTCACATATTCATGAATGCTCTGAGCAGCCTTCTTCCCAGCGCCCATAGCGCTGATTACTGTAGCCTCGCCAGTAACAATATCCCCACCGCCATAGACACCATCTAAGCTAGTTTCTCCTGTTAATTCATTAACCACTATTGTGCCTTTTCTCGTAGTTTCTAATCCTTCAGTAGTAAGTTGAATTATGGGATTAGGAGTTCTGCCAATTGCAATTATCACGGTATGAACATCAACAATGAATTCAGATCCTTCAATTGGTATCGGACGCCTACGACCAGTTTCATCTGGCTCTCCCAGTTCCATTTTAAGGCATTCCATTTGTGTCACCCAACCTCCCTCACCACCAATAAACCTGATGGGGTTTGTCAAAAGATCAAAGACAACACCCTCTTCCTCAGCGTTTTCTATCTCTTCTAACCTAGCAGGCATCTCTGCCTTTGATCTTCGGTACACGATGTGCACCTCCTTTGCCCCAAGTCGCAAAGCAGAACGCGCTGAGTCCATAGCTACATTTCCTGCCCCAAAAACTACTACCTTCTCTCCTACTTTGATGGGTGTATCATATTCCGGAAAATTATACGATTTCATGAGGTTTACTCGAATCAAAAATTCATTTGCGGAATATATTCCCCCCAAGTTCTCCCCTGGTAACTCTAGAAATCTTGGAAGCCCAGCTCCTGTTCCAATGAAAACAGCATCAAAATCTTCTTTGAGAAGTTGAGGTATAGTTTTGATTCTCCCAATTAGAGAGTTTGTCCTGATAGTGACCCCTAGCTTTTGAATGTAATCAGCTTCAGCTTGTACAATCCTCTTAGGCAATCTGAACTCTGGAATGCCATATACAAGCACGCCTCCAGGTTTATGAAGGGCTTCAAAAATTGTAACTTTATGGCCCAGTTTGGCAAGTTCAGCTGCAGCTGTGAGACCAGCAGGTCCCGCTCCAATAACTGCTATTTTTCTCACCCCCGACTGTGCCTTTCTCGGATTCTTAACGCCAAGGGTCATCTCATGATCTGCCACAAATCTCTCAAGTCTCCCAATGCTTACAGGATCGCCAGCTTTACCCATCACACATCCTTTTTGGCATTGCTGTTCCTGGGGGCACACACGTCCACAAATAGCAGGCAAACTATTTCTTTCCTTAACAACTTGGATTGCCTTTTCAAAATCCCTCTCACTTACTAATTTCACAAAGGTTGGTATGTCAATTCCAACTGGACAACCTTCCATGCATTTTGGCTGAGGACACTGGAGACATCTCTTCGCTTCAGCAACTGCTTGCTCTTCAGTGTAGCCCAGAGCTACTTCTTCAAAGTTATGTATCCTTTTCTGCAGCTTCTGCTTGGGCATCGCTATACTTTCTCTACAGATCTTCGGTTTCTTAGTCATTGTTTACCTCCAGTCTTCTCATGTGCGCATTTCCAATGTTCCAACGAGAGTTTCTCTTCGGAAATGAAGGATCTTTGCCGGTTTATTAACTCGTCAAAATCTACTTGGTGACCATCGAACTCTGGGCCATCAACACACGCGAATTTTGAGTGGCCTCCAATCGAAACTCGGCATGCTCCGCACATTCCCATACCGTCTACCATTATGGGGTTCAAACTGACTATTGTCTTAATTTTGTGTTTTCTTGTTACTTGGACAACAGCTCTCATCATCACAGGTGGACCAATAGCATAGACAACGTCAACTGAATATCCTTTTTTGATGAGCATTGTCAGGACGTCGGTGACAAAGCCTTTTTGTCCTTTCGAGCCATCATTTGTTGAGATGAAAACTTCGTCACATATCTGGTTCATTTCTCTCTCTAATATGAGTAGCTTCTCATTTCTTGCCCCAATGATTGATATGACTTTGTTTCCAGCGTTCTTGAGAGCTTTCGAGATGGGCAGACAGGGTGCAGTTCCTACACCTCCACCGATAACGACGACAATCCCATAGAATTTTATATCACTAGGATTTCCAAGCGGGCCAACTACATCATAGAGTATTTCGTTGGCAAGCATGGAACCAAGCTTTTCGGTGGACACCCCCACTTCTTGAAATATCAATGTTATTGTCCCCTTCTCCTGATCCCAGTCCACAAGGGTCAACGGTATCCTTTCTCCTCGTTCATCTACCCTTAGGATCACGAACTGACCAGCCTTAGCCACAGCTGCAATCTCGGGCGAGTGTATTCTGATGAGCTTGGTCTTCGGAGCTAAGGTCTCTATCTTCATAATTTGGTACATTGAAGCCACATCCAACTGTTCTTGACTATGGAGACTTAGAAGTAGCTTACTAAAGAGCAGCGATTAATAAATTATGATGGGGTTTTCACGAAAGCTTTATTTTTGAAAACAAGTAAAATTCTATCTTCTATGAGGTATCATTTGTGAACAATAAAGAAGTTAGAGCAATTCTCGAAACTGCCGTGAAGATCGAAGAACAGTCATACAATCTATACATGAGGGCTAAGTTAAAAGCTGAGCGTCATTCATCAAAAAAGTTTCTAGATGAGCTGGCAGAGGAAGAACTTGAACATAAGAACACACTTCTGAGAATTATTGAGAATGAAGATGACATTCGAAAGATTGGTTCACAAGGAAAAGCAATTCAAGATCTCAAAATTGTCGACTTCTTGCAGGATGTTACTTTGACTGAAGATGCAGATTATCAAAAATTACTAATCTTTGCTGCCAAGCGAGAGAAAGCCACCTTTGAGTATTATAACTCTTTGACAAAAGGACTTGAGGACACACACGCTGGAAAGATATTCTCAAAGCTAGCCGAGGAAGAACTACGACATAAAAACAAGCTTGAAAGAGAATATGATGAATATATCCTATGGCAAGCATGATGAAAGTCGCGAAGATGCGTATGCTACGAGTGTTTTAACCAACTGACCCCTAGCAGTTAGGTGGAATACCTATTATTCTCCGTAATGCTTTGGTTTCTACTTCACTGTACTGATATGAGCGCGTGTGTTTGTAAGTCGCTGAGAGATATTTAGTAACGTTCTGCGACTTCTCTTTCAAGTTCTACTATTCTTTTCTCTAGTAAGGTTTCCTTCGAAGAGCCCATGCATACTAAAGCACACGCGCTCACAATGGAGCGTTTTAATGCACTTATAAAGCAGACGAACCATGTTTTTTACCGATTGGACCAACACCAGACGGAGCTAATCGAACTTTGATTAAAATCAAATGTAGGTTTTGTGAAGAACGAGAAGCTGGCCATGATGGATTATGTACCAAGTGTAGGCAAATATTTCTCTCAAAAATTGATGCAAGCAAGCTCCCTATTCCCTATAGGTTAGTTCTAAAGATTCCTTTCATCACAAGAATTGAAAGTGCTTCAGGGATTTACTGGGGGCTAATTGTCCCAATTTTACTTTTTCTTAACATGATGTTGAGTTTTTACATGCTTTTTGCATTTCCCTTCCCAATCAATATCATCCTTGTGGGAATCAGTCCTCTTATAGTACTTGTCGTATTCATTAGAGTCAGTCTTGAAAGATTTATCACCTTTTGGAATTACAGGGTTGTCAGGTCCCATTTTACATGGGACTTTGACGCATCAATGCGAGAATATCTGACATTACTGAAGAAAAAAGAAGCAGAGAATACCTAGAATAGTTAACAAACCACCTGTTTTAGTTCGTTCTTTAATGATCCTTTTAAGCTAGTGATTGACCCTAGAGGTTCTTCTTCAGGAGTTATGTAGACTTTGAAAATAATTTGTCAGGTATGTGGAGTACAAGGTTTCTTCAGCATATAGACAAGAATGTGCACGCTTCCTTTCTCCGAGTAATTAGAAGATTCTTCCACAAGGCATAAAAACTGAACTGGATATACACAGATTGATGCTCTAGGTGATGGTTTTGAAAAGATTCAAGTTAGTTGTCTATGTTTTGTCTTTGCTTCTATCTATGATATTTATTCATGGATTGAATGTTTCACATGTTAAGGCTTCTCCTGACATATTTCAAGGCGACTTGATTCTCACAGGTAATAATGTAACGACGATTGAAGGGTGGTTTGGCATCAATGGTAGCATCGTCGTGGAAGATGATGCAACGTTAATTCTGAGAGATGCGAATGTGAGCTTCATACAGGTCGGAAACTACCAACGGAATATGATCTTACGTAGTCAAGGCAATCTCACTGTGGAGAATAGCATATTAACAGCGTCCGATTATTGGCTTGAAATTGATGTCTTGGAAAACAGCTCTGCGGAAATTGACGGGTTTATCACAGCTCCGAAAACATCGATGGTTGTTGATGATTCAGCTTTCGCCTGGGTCTCAAACCTCACGGGACTCTACATGCTGTCTGGATATGGCTCTTCTCAGACGAGCCTGAATGGGTCCCAGATGCAGATCTTAGCATGTATCCAATCAGCGAACGTCACTTTGTTAAATTCCCGGATTACAAACAATCTGTTAACTCATGGTAATTCGACGTTCCATGCTTCAGGTTCCGAAATCATGATTGTACGAGTATATAGTGCGTCGGTGAATTGTACTATCGATGAACTTGTGCCAGGTTTCTACCCTCAATGGACGTTTGACGATGCATGTTCTGTTGAGACATCTGCAGGAAGTCAGTTACCCAATGTTAGCCTACTAGACTGCCAAGTGACACTATGGGAATTTGAATTTGAAGGAACATCTAATGTTCAGACAATGCAGTCAGAACTTCGACGGTTATCTCTTGTAGAGGAGTCTCAAGCTAGCATTCATAATTCATCAATTGAGTACCTGTTTGTTGATGACAATGCAGTCATGAGACTCGTTAATTCCACTTTTGATAGTCAGACAGTAAATGAGAACGCTAGCCTAAATATCAGCTGGTATCTTGACATTCATGTGATAGATTCCATTGGACTGGACGTACCCGCTGCCAATGTTACTATTCGATATCCAAATGCCACGATAGTTGAGTCTGAGTTCACTGATGGCAATGGGAGAGTTGTAACGGTCTTAATGGAAAAAATAATGAACGCCACCGGAGAGTATCCGGTTGGAGTCTATGCTGTTGAAGCGATATATGGCATGTACTCAAACAACACAGACGTGACGATGATGGGAAACCAGCAGCTCATCTTGGAGTTCGAAGGGTTCATAATCCCAGAGTTCACGTCACTAATCATTCTCCCACTCTTCATGACATTAACCCTGCTTGCAGCCTTCCTGTACAATAGAAGACGCTTCCAATAGCCCCCGCCTTTTTTTTAACATTTCATTTACTCGTGACCATAACTCAATAATTTGGAAACACTAGCTTGTTAGAGTGCGCGAGTATGCGTATCTTTAACTTTTCTTTTTAGGTTTGTATTCAGCACTCTGAAACAGGGGGCTTGAAATTATCAGATCTGCTGTCGCTCTATTACATGCAGTTGGTATATTGTATAGAACAGCGATTCTGAGAAGGGCTTTGACGTCCACGTCGTGAGGAAGAGATTTCAGAGGATCCCAGAAAAATATTAAATAATCTAGTTTCTCGTTGGCAATCAGGGCTCCGATTTCCATGTCTCCACCATGAGAACCGTCTTTAAGTAAGGTAATGTTCAAGCCTGTTTTCTCCATTATTTCTCGTCCAGTTCCTCCTGTGGCATATAGTTTGTGAAGAGCCAATGTTCCTTTGTTGAAGTCAGACCATTCGACCAAATCAGCTTTCTTATTATCGTGTGCTACCAACGCAATCGTTCTTTTCAAAGTAACTACCATTCAAACCTCACCAAGTACAGTCCAACAGCTTTAAACTTTTTCTAAGCGCGGTTCTGTTCAAAACAGCGGTTTACAACTTTTTTAGTTAGAGCCAGTCACAATTGAACACCACACATGTTCGGGAAACGATTAAGTCCAACGCATCCAATTATTATGGTGGTGTGCACATGGTTCTCCCTATTGCAACACCAAGCAAAGAGTGAGTTTTAATCCTCCCCCAAAAACACATGTGCACACTCTCCTTTCTCTTCATCTAACACAGAAGCTTCTACTTCTTGAATCAGTTCACCATGCTCTCCCCTTTTCCTATTTCTGTTATCTAATAGCAACTATAAGGCACAACGCTAAGGTGTAACGTGCTGGCGGTTCACGTATTCTTGGTTAGAGAGTAGCCCCATTCCCTAAGGGCCTATTCAGGAAGTGCACAAGGTGAACCGCAGCCTTTCTATATTTCGAGGGGTTCAGGGAGGTGGTTGTGGGTGATTCGGAAGTCCTTATGGGATCCTTGGGAGTGTAGTTTCTGCGGTTACAAGCATGAGGATCCAGCTGTTGTTATTGAGCATGAGAACACACTGCACGGTCAACAAGAGTGATTATATCGTTGTACGCGCGTGCATTAAGATATACACATAAGCGAGTGGTTTCTGCATCATTAGCCACATTTCTGAATCAAGATTGCTCATACATAAACCATTTATTTCAACTGAGTGAATTGCAAAAAGCTGGAGTGCATTGAGAATAAAGTGGATAGTCCCCGGAATCATCTGTTTGGCAGTGGGTATCCTTGCATTCTTTACCTCTTCTGAAATCGAGGTGCACGTAGGATTCTTACCCTTCTCATTTGCCATGATTACCATGTTTGTCAGTGGAATCGTTCTGCTCATTGCAGGACTCGTCAGCTACATCACAGATAGACTGTAGTATCGAAAAAGTGTGTTCATGTTAACCGCAAATAAAATATACTTTTTCCAGATATGAAGAGGTTGAAGAAATGTTCTAGATCAAAGTGAATACGACTACATTTACAATGTTTATTCTATATCACTGCATACTAAATACGAAGAACTAGCATATCTATTCTCTTTGACTTATCAGGATTTTTCATTTGATAACAAACAATATACGTAGTGAATGTGCTTAAATTGAATTTGAGCGAGTGGGGGAAAAGTTTTCTAAACAAAAACTCCCTATGGGAAGAAAGATTAATCCCCTTTCCTCCCTTTTCTCCCTCCCTCGCCTTCGCACATTTTAAACACGCAAGCTAATTTATACTTTTATTCGTAGAAATAGAATCTCTTCTAGCGAATCAGCCTGGGCGAAGTATTGGTGATGGTGTAATGTGCGAAAAGAACTTGTTGTATTCATTGTTCTTATTCTCGGGTCTGGTATCATTCCTGTTTTAATTTCTGGTGTCCTTGTTAAGCGAGGTATAATGGTCACAGGAGCGAACAAGGTTGGCTATGGTCTCCCCTTTGGCTGGCATGGAACACAACAGGGAATCTTCCCGAATCAAAATATAGCTCCCTGGTTCTCTTGGGGATTCTTTCTGATTGACTTGACATTTTGGTGTGCGCTTACCTCAGTCCCAGTTATAATATATCTGGTTAAAACTGGCGTTTTGCAATAGAACTTTCTTTCATCAATCTTTTGTATTTCCCTAAGAACTAGATTTGCTGAGTAAGAATTAGACGTTTATGCGAAAGCAAGGGAGTTTGACATTGTTATGCGCGCGCTCGACTGTACTCAGTAATAGTATGGGCGTTTAATATATCCAAAGGCTTTTGTTGCAGCCACTATGCCCTGACCAGCTGCAGTTCCAATTTGCTTCACTTCCAAGTTTGTAACATCTCCTGCTGCAAAGACCCCTGGAATGTTTGTACTTTGTTTTGAATCCACAATTATGTAGTTTCCTGCATCAACTTCAATGCCTGCTTTTCTGAACAGAGTTGAATTTGGTATTTCCCCAATTTGGATGAAAACTCCGTCTACCTCCTCTTCTCTCAGCTCTCCAGTTTTCTTGTTTTCTAATATCACACTCTTCACAATGCTGTTTCCCTTTATTTCTCTGACTTCAGTCTCCAAGACAAAATCAACATTATTACTTCTCAAAACATCCGTGTAAGCTTCTTCAGCTCTCAATTGCCCCTTTCTATGCACTAATCTAACATGAGCCGCAACATTGGAGAGATAATTTGCAGATGATGCAGCTGAATTCCCACCTCCCACCACAACTACAGTTTTATCTTTGAAGAAAGCACCATCACATATTGCGCAGTAACTGACACCCCGTCCCTGAAACTCCTTTTCCCCTGGTATGTCTAGGATTCGATAATGGGTTCCGGATGCAGCAATTATGGAAGTTGCGGAATACTCATCTTTGTTTGTTCTCACTTTCTTCTTTATGCCTTTAAGATCGAGCGACAACACTCTCTCCAGTTGCTTAATTCTTGCCCCGAATCTTTTACAATGTTTAGTCATCTTATCAGCAAGCTCTATTCCACTGATACTTTCAAAACCAGGATAGTTCTCAACCAAAGGTGAAATTGCCGCCTCTCCACCTGGAGTTTTCTCTTCAAAAATCACTGTCTTCAATTTACTTCTACCCGCATAGATTCCCGCAGCTAATCCTGCTGGACCAGCGCCAATGATAATCAGATCCCAGTGTTCCAATTCCCATCGTCGTAAGCTACTGAGGGGTCAATTAATAAAGTCATTGGAGTTTGCAATTGGTATCCACAGTCCTCGTGCGCGGTCAGAAAAAACTTTATTAGGATACTTAAAGTGTTAGCTAGAACTACATGCGGATAAAGGATCCGTTGGAATGTAACCTTTAAGGTTGAACCGCAAACATGGGAATGTAAATGAGCTATAAGTATATCGCAAAAGCTTGGGAAAAACCCGATGAATCTTATGTCAAAGATCTCATGTGGCAAAGATTCATTGAATGGCGCAAGACCCCTACAATTCTTAGGATTGAAAAACCAACAAGACTCGACAGAGCCCGAAAACTAGGATACAAAGCTAAACAAGGATTTGTAATGGCAAGAATCAGAATAAAGCGAGTAGGCCTACACAGACCAAGACCCAGATCAGGTAGAAAACCAAAGCGCATGGGATCTGCAAAGTACAAACATGGCATGAGTCTAATGCTAATCGCAGAAGGACGAGCTGCAAGGAAGTTTCCCAACTTAGAGGTTCTGAATTCCTATTGGGTCGGCGAGGATGGCAGATTCAAATGGTTCGAAATAATCATGGTTGACCGTGCTCACCCCTCTATTAAAGCAGATAAGGACATAAATTGGATCTGCGGCAATAATCACAAAGGAAGAGTTTCTCGAGGCCTGACAAGCTCAGGAAAGAAAGTGAGGGGACTACGACACAAAGGCAAAGGAGCAGAAAAAGTAAGATAAAACTGGGAAAGCCATTTTGGACCGTAAAAAGTCTCAAAAGAGATTTTTTTTGCACAGAAATTGGAGCCTTAGCATGATTAATAGATTTAGTGAGCACTTTGTGCTTGTGAGATTATCTCCCTTAAAGTATCAAGAATGTATAGCGCGCGCAAATCTCAAGGGCAATACACGAGTGTAGCCACAGTACAACCGTAGTTACCCATAGGAACACGTAGAACCTCTATTCTATATCTCAATGGTGTAACAAGTATTCCTCTAATCCCCGCCATTTCCTTGATATTTCCATCCAGAGTTTCTTTCAAAGCTTTTTTGTCCATGTATCCATGAGCTTCAGCAACAATACCAAACTCTCCACTCTTTTCCCATGTCCAAGCAATCCCTGCACCAATGTTTGCTCCTTCCTCTCCATCCATACGCGCAGCAACCACAAAAGTTATTGATCCTGCAGGTATCTTCCGCCATTTTCTCTCTTTGCATCCTGGAGGTAATATTGAACTGACTGGCACTATGTTGCATTGGGAGATACCTGCATTTTTCAACGCAAGGTCAAAAGCATTGAGTCGAGAAACTGGACTAATCGCTCTGGCACTTGTCACAAAGAACTCCTTTGGAATCATTTTATAGTTCTATACCTCGCTGTTGCTGAAGCGATCAAGAGCATTATATAAATTAATTATGGCTCACCTTTGCGGATTCCTTTTTCCACACTTTCTACAATTGAGTTTACCAACTAGAGTTCACTTCCTACACTATCTGAGAATCTCCCCACGTCTAGGGGACACATCCTCAAAAGTGACAAGCCGTAGAAATCTCTATAGGGTCTAATCCTCGATTCTCTTTAAAACTCTTCATATAGTTGAGTTTGGATGACCAATCTTTGCCATTGTGTGTATTAATTCGATGCGCGCGCAGACAGCACGTAAATAACTTTATTAGTTCTCAAACAAAGTTTTGAATCTTATCTTCGTTTGAGCGGAAGACAAAAGAAAATGGTTTCTTGGATTTGGATAATTCTTCCTGAATGCGCGCTAGGTAAATGTAATAGAAGTGAATGAGGAGGTTGACAAAAGTTGTCTTTTCCCATTGCATCCCTAGATATCCGCTTTTCAGTGCATGCTACAGAAGACCCTGATAAAGTGAAAAAGGCTTTGAGCATTCTGTATCCGGAAGAGACCTATGAAATGGCATTCAAGGAAAAAGTGCTAAAGGGTCATTATGGAAATCCCATCATTATCTTTAGAACAAGGATTAAGAACGAGAAGATGATTGAAACTTTCATAGAGAATATTTCTGCTCTGCTTCCTGAATTAGACAAGCGAACTATTACTCAAGAATCTAACTCCTTTACAGAGGAAGATAATCTATACTTACGCTTTGACAAACAATCTGCCTTCAAGGGCAACCTCAAACTGTCTAATCCAGATCCAATCCATCTGCGAATTAAATTCCGAAGAGCTAGTGATAGCACCAAACAAAATGTTGTTAAAATCAGCAAGAAACTTGGGTTAATGATATGAAGCAGTTTGTTGACCTTCACCTGCGACCGAACCTTGGCGAAACCAAGACGATAGAAAACACAATCTCCAAGGCTTCAGAGCTGGGATATAGCATGGTCGGCGTTTCTCTCCCCAAAAACGTTAAGCAAAGCACGCGTCATCTCCTCAAGAGTTATTGTGACAACTATAACCTCGGGTTTGTGACAAGAGTTGACCTCACTCCAAAATCTCCACATGAATTACTGAAGAGCTTGCGAGAAATTCGAAGAAAATTCGAAATAGTAGCTGTTAACTGCACTACGAAACCCGTTGCAAGGCAAGCAGCCAAAGATCAACGGGTGGATCTGCTGGTTTTTCCATCAATAAATCCCAGAGAAAGGTTTTTTGATGCAGCTGAAGGAAAGCTTTCCTCTAAGGCTAACGCTGCTCTAGAGATTGAAATGACGCCGATCATCAAACTTCAAGGTGTTCCTAGGGTACGTTACATTTCCTGCTTGAGAAGAGAGTTAAGAATTTCGAATAAATTCAGAGTCCCGATCGTGGTATGCAGTGGAGCTACTGATGTGTCGCAGCTCCGTGGACCCTATGATTTCGCAAGCTTGGCAATGTTGTTTGGAATGGACAGCACATCAGCATTAAGAGCTATTTCGATGGAGCCTTGCAGTATTGTGAAGCGAAACAGAAGGAAACTTGACTCAGGCTATGTAGCCCAGGGTATTCACGTGTTGCGGAGGGGAAAGAACTGAGATATGTGAGGAGAAGATACCTCCTCGTGCAAGTGGAAAGCTCTGAAACTTTTAATGAAAGTGAGTTAATGCAGGGGATTTGGCGGATGATGTATCAGCTCTTCGGGGAATATGGTGCTAGCCAAACTGGGTTGTACAAGATTGCCTATGACTCTACTACAAAGATAGCAATTCTTCGATGTCATCTCAATGCCCTCGACATGGTCAGAGCTGTTATTACTGCTATTACCGAGATTAATGATAAACAAGTTGTACTTCGTGTCTTAGCTTTATCAGGAACCCTGAGAGCTCTCCGTAAGAAACTCCAATAGCCACGGTCGATGAGTCTCAATGATGTTTATGAAAGATGTCAGAGAATCACTGCAGAAGTGGGCAAAGGATCCGAGAAGATTTGCTGTAGTGGGTGTAGGCAATGAGTTGCGTCGTGACGATTTCGTAGGTATTAGAATTGTCCAAGGATTGAGAAATAAAGTCCCAGAAAGTGTGATGCTGATTGAAAGTGACACAATCCCTGAAAGCTATCTAGAGTCTATAATTGAATTCAATCCAAGTCATATACTCCTTATAGATGCTGGAATATTGGGACTGAAACCAGGCGAGTCAAAATTCATCGAATCAAGCAAGGCTCTCGGGCCTATAAGGGCAGCGATCTCAACTCACGTTCTTCCATTGAGGATCTTTTGCGAACACTTGAAAAAAATGACAAGTGCAAAAATCGGGTTCTTGATTATCCAACCTGCAAGAACTGACTTTGGAGTAGGTTTGAGCGAAGATGCCGAAAGAGCTGCAAGTGACCTGGAAGTTATTTTACTTGAAATCATTAGTTCTCCTACTAAAGGTTCCTGACACACTGGAAGTTTAGTTATAAACGTTTTCTATTCAGGAATCTAATTTTCATCTGCAGTAGCCATAAAACGTATATGTCTGCATGGGTCTACAAGATAGCTCTCGAACTTGGAGGAAAAACTTTGAGTTTGGAAACAACAGTTGAGAAGGTTGCAGTAAATCTGCTTCGTCTAGCAGTTACTCAGTTACCAAGAGACGTCAAGGAAGCTCTTCAGAATGGCTACAGGGAAGAAACCAGTGAATCCGGAAAGACCCAGCTAAAAGCAATATTAGACAATATTGAACTAGCAGAGAAGACTCAGACTCCAATGTGCCAAGATACAGGCACGATAATCTTCTACGTTAAAGCAGGAGCCGATGTGAAGCATCTGGACCGGATCGAAAACGCTTTATTCAAAGCAACCAGAACAGCCACAAAAGAAGTACCCCTCAGACCAAACGCCGTAGATCCCTTCACGCAGAAAAATACAGGCGACAACACAGGTAAACATATTCCATACGTGAACTGGGAGATCATCCCCGGAGACACTATCGAAATAACAGTGCTGCCTAAGGGTGGCGGTTCAGAAAATGTCTGTGTAACCCGCATGTTGGTTCCTGGAGAAGGCATTATTGGTCTAAAAAAATTCGTAATTGACTCAATCCTCAAAGCAGGTTCAAAACCATGTCCTCCTAACATTTTAGGTGTTGCAATAGGTGGAGGAGCAGATATTGCGATGAAGCTGGCAAAAAGCTCTTTGTTACGACCCTTGGGTAAAAGCAACCCAAACCCTGAGATAGCAAAACTAGAGCAAGAGCTGTTGCAGGCTGCGAACTCAACAGGAATTGGACCCATGGGGTTAGGTGGCAAAACTACTGTTCTAGGAGTAAATGTTGAGTATGCTGCAAGACATCCGGCTTCATACCCTGCTGCTGTAGCTTTTAATTGCTGGGCTGCAAGAAGAGCATCAGCCCGGATCCACTCAGACCTGCACGTTGAATATTTGACACATGAAATGAGGTGAGTGAATATGACAACGTACAACTTGACAACTCCAGTCAAAGAAGAAGACATCCGCAAATTGAAGGCCAATGACGTTTTATATCTCACGGGAACGATAGTTACAGCTCGCGATCAAGCCCACAAAAGAGCTCTTCAGCTCTTTAGAGATGGAAAAAAATTGCCCATCAACCTAGAAGGCTTAGCTGTTTTCCACTGTGGTCCCATAGTTAAAAAAGATGGAGACGAATGGAAGGTTGTGGCAGCTGGACCAACGACTAGTACACGTATGGACATTTTCGAAGACGAATTCATCAAGAATTTCAAAGCTCGAGTTATCATTGGAAAAGGCGGTATGGGCAGTAGAACTACTGAAGCTATGCAAAAATATGGAGCCATTTATGGAGCGTTCACTGGAGGAGCAGCTGTCCTCGCAGCGAAGGCTATAAAGAGCGTGAAAACGGTTGAATGGATCGACTTGGGTATGCCGGAAGCCCTTTGGATATTTGAGACTAAAGATTTCGGACCCTTGACGGTGGCCATAGATTCTCATGGCAACAACCTCTTCGAAGATGTGAGGAAGACAACAGAGGAAAACCGACCGGCAATCTATCGGAGACTCGGAATTCGTCAATAGCTCGTCTTGCACACACACGTGCAAGTGAAAAAAGGGCGTCTGAATGGACTATAACACTTCGTCTAGTATTTCCAAGATATCTTTTACTATAATTTTTTCCTCATAATCCAGAACCTTTATTGCGTCTTCAAGAGTTGTTACGCAAAATGGGCAAGCAGTGGCGATGACTTCTACTCCTAGCTCTACTGCTTCTTTGACACGGTCTACGCTGGGTCTTTTATCCGGTAAGGCTTCTTCAGTCCATGTTCTTCCTGCTCCTCCTCCACAGCAAAAGCTGCTTTCTCTGGTTCTTTTCATCTCAGTAAGTTTTTGACTGCTTATAGCATTCAAAATCTGTCTTGGGGGTTCATATATTTCATTGCGCTTACCCAAGAAACAAGGATCGTGATAGGTGACTTTCTTATTGTATGGTGACCTTACTTGGAGTTTTCCTGTTTCGAGAGCTTGTGCAAAGAACTGTGTGTAATGCTGAACGTTGAGTTTCTTGTCAGCGTAGGGACTATCATTCTTAAAAGTGTTGAAGCAATGGGGGGAAACTGTAAGAATTTTCTGAGCTTGGAGTTTCTCAAAGGTCGATATGTTATGTTCTGCTAACATAAGAAATAGTCCTCTTTCACCAAGTCGCATTATGTGATCTCCGCAACACCACTCTTCTGTTCCAAGTGTTGCAAAGTTAGTTCCCATTTTATTCAATATCGAGACCATAGATTTAGCAATGGATTGGCTCCTTGGATCATAAGCTGGAGTACAACCCACGAACCATAAAATGTCCGCTTTCTCAACAGTCGGATAAGTGTTAACTGTCATTCCCTCGGTCCAATCAATTCTCTTGCTAGGGTGCATTCCCATCGGATTGTGATATCTGACGACACTTGTCAAAACTTCCTTGGCTGTTCTCGGAATGTCACCGGTTTCTACCATTAAGGTTCGTTCGTCTACTATAGAAGACGAACATTCTATTTCCTTTGGACAGAACATGGTACATGAGTTACAGGAAGTGCATAGCCACAGGTTATCTGCCATGGGTTTCAGTCTTTCAACTTGTCCTTCATCTCTAGTATCAGAGATGAATCTGTAGTTTGTTGTATAGGTGGATGGTCCAAGAAATTTCTGGTCAATTGCAGCTGGGCAAGCAGAGTAACATATAGAGCACTTGATGCAAAGAGATAAGTCCCAATACTTTTTAAGTTCGGCTGGTTTCTGCTTGAATTCTTGAGGTTTGTCTAATGCTTCGATTGATTTGATTAGCGTATTCTTTATTTTTTTGTAATGGTTGAAGAACGGCTGGATGTCAACAATTAGGTCTTTTATGATGGGCATGTTTTGTAATGGTTCAAGGGTTAGCTTGTCAGAGTCAAGATGGAGTATTTGAGTGTAGCAGGCTAACATGGGTTTTCCATTAACGATAATTGCACAGCTTCCACAGACACCCATTCTACACGAATGTCTGAAAGCAAGTGTATCATCAAGGTTGTCCTGTATGTACAGTAACCCATCGAGGAGAGTCATTCCTTTGCGAACTGGCACCTTAAAGGTGGAATTATAGTGTTTTTTTTGTGCAGGATTATAGCGTTGGATCTTGAATTCAACGGTCTTTGAGGTATCAATAGTCATTACTTTCTCTCCTAATAGGCTCTCGCTACTGGAGGCCATTTAGTGATTGTAACAGGAGTGTACTCGAGTCTGGGTCCTTCTGTTGTGTAATAGGCAATAGTGTGCTTCAACCAGTTATTGTCATCGCGTTTGGGGAAATCAAGTCTTGTGTGGGCTCCTCTAGACTCAATTCTAGCAAGGGCTCCAGCGATGGTTGTTTCTGAGAGATCTAAGGTGAACCCAAGCTGCAAGGCTCCTACTAATCCAGCATTGAACTGCTTGTCTTTGTCTTCCACTTTTATGTTCTCAAACCTTTTCTTGAGATTTTTCAGTTCTTTCAGTGCACTCTCCAGCTGGTTCCCTTTTCTGAAGACCCATACTTTTGCACTCATTATTTGTCGAAGCTCGTCTCGAATCACGGGAACTCTTTCATCGCCTTCTCTGCCTAGGATATTATCGAAAACTATCTTTTCTTCAATCATGATTCTATCTTTTGGAATTTCTCTGTGATCATGTGAAAGCGCAAACTTAGCTGCCTCTTCCCCAGCAACTGCTCCGAAAACTAAACAGTCTGTGGTTGAGTTTGTGCCAAGTCGATTTGCTCCATGCACGTTTAGACAGGAGCATTCTCCTGTAGCATATAAGCCAGAGGCAATTGTTTCAGTCTTTATGTTAGCATCAATTCCACCCATGGAATAATGAGCTGCTGGTTTAATTGGGATGGGTTCTTCTATAGGATCTACACCACCTAGTTTGATGGCAACATCTCGGATTAAAGGTAGTCTTTCGTTGATCTTTTCCTCACCTAAATGTCTCAGGTCCAAGGCAATGTAAGGTCCATAGGGCCCATCAAATCCACGCCCCTCCTGAATCTCTGTGGTTTCAGCTCTTGAAACAATATCTCTTGGAGCAAGCTCCATCTTTTCAGGGGCATAGTGCTTCATGAAACGCTCATTCTTTGCATTTATCAAATATCCTCCTTCTCCACGAGCTCCGCCAGTTATCAATATTCCAGACGGTACCATGCCCGTTGGGTGAAATTGAATGAATTCCATATCCTTCAAAGGTATTCCCGCTCTGTAAGCCATAGCCATTCCATCACCAGTAGCTATGTGCGAAAAAGTCGTGAACTCATATACGCGTGCATAACCTCCTGTTGCAATTATTGTGGCTTTTGATTGAAATACATGCATATTTCCTGTTTTCAATTCGATGGCTGTCAAACCTCTTGAAGCCATATCCTCGACAATTATTGAGGTAACAAACCATTCGTCGTAGAACTTTATGTTTTCGAATTCAGTGGCTTTCGCATGCAGTGTGTGCATCTCGTGGAATCCGGTCATATCGGCCGCAAAGCACGCTCTCGGGTAACTGTGTCCGCCGAAAGGGCGCTGATTAATTCTTCCTTCTTCTGTTCTACTCCAGGGGCATCCCCAGTGTTCAAGGGCTATTATCTCCTTTGGAGCATTCTCAACAAAGAACTCTACAATATCTTGATCTGCAAGAAAGTCTGAACCTTTCACAGTATCCCAAGAGTGAAGATCATAGGAATCTTCACCTCCCAACATAGCAGCTGAACCACCCTGTGCACATACAGAGTGGGATCTAACGGGGTAAACCTTGGAAATCACGGCAACATCAATCTTGTCATTGTATTCAGCAGCGGTTATAGCGGCTCTAAGTCCAGCCATTCCAGCTCCGACAATAACCACATCATGTGAAAATCTCTCCATCAAATTCACCATTTACCTTTATGTGAAGAGAACAACCTAATTCAATAAGGAACCTTTATACTTTTTCCACTTAGGTGCAAAGGAGAAATTCTTAGCTGCGAAAGCGTAGCACTCTAGCAACACTATATGGTCAGGTAGAGTATTTCAGCAATATCTAATACTTCGATTTTTCCTTCTAATCCTGTGAGTTTAACTGCGTCTTCAAAAGTCAACAGGCAGAATGGGCAAGCAATCGCCAACACTTCTGCACCTGCTTCATAAGCATCCTTCACTCTGGTTTCAGCAAGTCTTTCTCCCGGGATATCTATCCACATTCTTCCTCCTCCACCCTCGCAGCAAAGGCTTCTCTCTCTGCACCTATCGAACTCTAAGAGTTCTACACCTGGGATACTTTCAATGATTTTTCTTGGTTCTTCATATACACCGTTTTGTTTTCCTATGAAGCATGGATCATGGTAAATGATCTTCTTTTCAAGCTTTCTAGAAAACTTCAACTTCCCTTTATCTATTGAGTCAGCGAGTAGTTGAGTGTGGTGGAGAACCTCGAAATTTGTCTGTCCATATCGATTCTTAAAAGAGTGGTAGGCGTGAGGACAACTTGTGATGATCTTGCTGACATCATACTTACGGAATAATTTCAAGTTTTCTTCCACTAGAAAGTCGAATAATCCTTTTTCACCCATTCCATAAACTTCGTTTCCACAACAATTTTCTTCATTTCCTAATATTCCAATGTCTGTGCCTGTAATCTCAAAACACTTGACAAGGCTTTTTGTGACATTTTGCACTCTTGGATCATAGCTGGATGTGCAACCTACGAAATAGAGAAAATCTGTGGTTTGGGAAACATGCTTTACATTAAGATCTATCATCCACTCAGATCTCTTGTTTCTGATTCTTCCCCATGGATTACCATTCTTGAAAGTACTTTCCAAGGCATCACGTAGCGTTGTCGCGATCTGTCCCTCTTCAACAGCTAAACTTCGGATGTCGATGAGAAAATCGTAAGGGTTAATCTCTTTTGGACAGCGAATTCCACAGGTGGCACAAGTTGTGCAGCTCCAAAGTTCATTTTGGGGATGAATATTCAACTTGTTACCCATGGAAACTTCTCGCATATATTTCCTAACGTTCAAGTTGGCTTTTCTAGCTACAGGACAACTTCCTGTACATATCCCGCAATGAATACATTCAAGTAGCTTGTGCTTAGTTGCTAGTTCCTGAGCGTTCATGGGATTTCTCGATTTGAATAGGTGAAACACAAGGTTTAAGAGTTTTCCTATTCACCAAAGAAATAATCTTCAAAGGGAACATGATAAAATGACGGATAATCCACTAAAGGTTGGAATTTTCATCTGCGAGTGCGGTGGAAACATAGGCGATGTTGTTGATGTAAAATCCATTTTAGAAGAAGCAAAGAGTTGGAAAGGCGTTGTTGACGCAAAGTACCAAAAATATCTCTGTTCAAGGCCATCACAAGAAGTCATAATTAATGCGATTAAAAAGAAAAGCCTAGATCGTGTTGTGGTTGCTAGTTGTACTCCTCGAATGCACCTTAGCACTTTTCAAAGTGTCTTAGAACGCGCTGGGTTGAATCCTTACATGTTGGAGTTTGTGAACATTCGAGAGCAAGCATCATGGGTACATGGGCCAAAACCATCAGAAGAAGCGACCAAGAAGGCTATTAGCTTGGTGCGTGGCGGTTATGAAAGAAGTTTGGAACTTGAAGAATTACAGAGTATAAGCGAGAAAAGCTCAAGAGAAATCCTCATCATCGGTGGTGGAATTGCAGGAATAAGTGCAGCCTTGGAACTTGGCTACTTAGGTCACAAAGTTCACGTTGTGGAAAAGGAGCCAAGTATAGGTGGCAACATGGCAAAGCTGACAAAGGTCTTCCCAACCCTAGATTGTGCTCAGTGTATCCTGACTCCGAGAATGGCGGAGCTTGGAAGAAACCCCAACGTAAGACTACTCACATACTCAGAAGTAGAAGCGGTTAGTGGACGCCCTGGAAACTACCAAATCAAAGTTGTGATGAAACCAAGAGGTGTGGACAACGAAAAGTGCAAGAGTTGCGGAGTATGCACGAAAGTCTGTCCAGTGAACGTAGCTGACGAATTTAATGAGCGATTGACTAATAGAAAAGCAGCTTACATCTCATTTCCCCAAGCAGTCCCCTCCGCTTACGTTATTGACTTCGAGGCTTGCACAAAATGTCTCAAATGTGAGCAGCTTTGTCCATCCAAGGCGATCAACCTGGAGGACAAAGGCAAAACTATCGAGCTAAAAGTTGGCGCCATAATCATGGCTACAGGCTACAGACTCTATGACGCGAACATGCTCCGTAACTATGGATATGGAAACTACAAGGACGTCATTACAATGATGGACCTGGAGAGATTAGTTTCTGCGTCTGGACCAACTTCAGGTGCTATTAAGAGAGCGGACGGAAGCGACGTAAAGAAAATGGCTATAGTCCTTTGCGCAGGATCCAGAGATAAGAACCATGTTCCATACTGTAGCAGAATATGTTGCATGTACTCTTTGAAACAAGCTTTTCTACTGAAGAAGATGCTTGGTATTGATGTTCACGTATACTACATTGACATCCGAGCAACGGGCAAAGGTTATGAAGATCTCTACTGGAGAGATGAAGAAGCAGGAGTATTATTCACAAAGGGTAGGGTCGCAGAAATCTGGAAGAGCAAGAATGAAAAACTTGTGGTTTTGGCTGAAGACACCCTTATGGGTGAAGTCAAAGAGGAAGAATTTGACCTTGTCGCACTGGCAACACCTATGGTTCCCCCAACAGAACTCAGCGTTCTTGCAGGAAAGATGAAACTCTCCTTAGGCGAGGAAGGATTCATAACGGAAAAACATCCGAAACTAGATCCCGTAGACTCGCTTAGACCTGGAATCTTCGCATGCGGCTGTGCGCTCAGCCCAAAGGATGTTCGCGACACTGTTTCTGACGCTCTAGCGGCAGCAGCTAAAGCAGCACTTTTCCTTAAAGGAGATAAAGTTTCAACAAGCCCCGAAAAAGCTTTCGTCATCAACGAGTTATGCAATGGTTGCGGTCTCTGTGTTCCAGTTTGCCCAGTAAACGCGATTTCAAAAGGGGAGAAAGCTCAGATCGAACCATTCACATGCATGGGATGTGGAGCATGTATCCCCATCTGCCCCCAAGATGCAATAGACTTCAAAAATTCGACAAACAGGCAAATAATTGCCAACCTGAGAGGGGTTCTAATGGACAAAAAGCCAGATGAGATCAGGACTATAGTCTTTGTAGATAAAAATGTTGGATACACTGGAGTTGACTTCCTAGGACTCGACCGTATAAACTACCCTGAAACCATTAGAATAATAACAATCCCATCTACTGCAATAATAGGAACAAAGCATTTGCTCTATGCCTTCGCCCAAGGTGCAGATGGAGTTTTGCTAATTGAAGGACAGCAAGACATAGACGAAGGTTTCACAAAAAAGAGAATGGTTGAAATGACACAATCCCTTACAGAGTTTGGAATAAAAAGCATGAGAGCTAGATATAGCTACATCCCTCTCCCTGTCTACAAGAAAGCTGCTGACCTATTTACTCGATTTACCCAAAGAATCGAGAAATTCGGCCCAATACCCACTGAAAAACGTGACAAAATAAGAGAGAAGCTGGGTATTTAATAGATGAATCTATTTAACGAGACATAACCTTAATTCTCAGAAACCTTTAAACCTGTAAACTCCAAAAGAAACCTTTCCTAACTAGTTAAATGAAGATCAAATGGAGAGAAGAAGTATGGATGTTATCGTCTGTGTTAAACATGTACCCGAAACGGCAGAAGCAGAGATTAAGATTAGTCCAGAAGGTAAGAGTATAGACAAGGGTGGCTTGGTCTTCGATATTAATGAATGGGATGATTACGCGCTTGAAGAAGCAGTTCGAATCAAAGAAAAATTTGGGGGCTTAGTGACTGCTGTAACAATTGGTGATGAAGCTGCAGACAGCACATTAAGAAAGTGCTTAGCAAGAGGAGCTGATAATGGAATAAGGGTCACTGACACCAGATTTGAGGGATCTGATGGGTATGTCATTGCGAAAATACTTCATAAGGTCATCAAGGACATACCCTACAACTTAATACTCACTGGTGCCCAGGCTAGCGATGATGGCTATGCAAGTGTAGGACCAATGCTTGCAGAACTTCTTGGGATTCCTCACGCAACAATGGTAAATAAAATTGAGATCAAAGGTGAAATTTCCAAAGTCAACCGTGAATTGGAAGGTGGTTTGCAGGAAACTGACGAAATAGAACTACCTGCTCTATTTACGATTCAGACAGGAATCAACGAACCACGATATGTCTCAATTATGGGTATTAGGAAAGCAATGCAGAAAGAAACGCAAATCCTCGATTTAGAGGCAGTTGGTTTAACAGAAGGTGAAGTAGGTGAGTCCGGATCATGGATAAGGGTGGAAAAAATGTATGCTCCACCATTAGAGAAACAAGCAGAATTCCTGAAGGGAGCACCTGAAGAAATAGCTGAAAAAGTCGTTCAGCTTCTTAAAGCAAAGGGGATGATCTAGTTGAAAGAAATATTCGTGCTCGTTGAACACCGAAAGGGCGAAATTCGCGATATCACATTTGAAATGTTGACCAAAGGTAGAGAATTAGCTGAGGAAACTGAAACTGAATTAACAGCTATACTTCTAGGTAATGCAGTGCAAGAACATGCAAAGACTCTGGCTAACAATGCAGCAAAGGTTCTAATAGTTGAGGATCAAAAACTCGAAAACTTCAACTCAGAACTCTATCAAGCTACCCTACATAACCTCATTAGTAAACACAAGCCGCTACTAACTTTAATAGGACACACATCTTTTGGCTTGGAGTTGGCTCCAAGTCTCGCTGTGTCCTTGAAAACACCAATGGTAACAGACTGTATTGGCCTTACATTCGAAAAGAGAGAATTGCTAGTGACTCGTCAGATGTATGGAGGTAAAGTGAATGTTCTAGCAAGACTGCAACCTGCGGAGAGTTATATTGCCACAATTCGACAAGCAGCTTTCCAATCCAAGAAAGAAGCGGGAATTAATGGAGAAATCATCAAAGTAGACTTACCTGTTTCGAAGGAAATCACCAGAAAACAATTCATAGAATACGTCATGCCTCCACCAAGTGGGGTTGATATAACAGCAGCTGACATACTTGTTGGAATAGGACGTGGAATAAAGGACGCAGCCGAGATTCCTTCTGTAGAAGAGTTAGCCAGAAACCTTGGGGGAGTGCTAGCATGCTCGAGACCCATTGTGGACAAAGGCTGGCTTCCCAACGACCGACAAGTTGGAAGTTCTGGAAAAACAGTGAAACCAAAACTCTACATTGCCCTAGGCATAAGTGGTGCCTTTCAACACATACTTGGAATGAAAAACGCAGATCTAATCATCGCTGTAAACAAAGATCAAAACGCTCCAATCTTTGGAGTTGCTGACTATGGAATTGTTGATGACCTATTCAAGATAGTCCCCGCACTGAAAAATCAAGTTAACCAACTGAAAAAATAAACTAAACATCCCACATTGAACGGAGCCTACCCATAAAATCTTCTCACATCTTGTACTCATGCGAGTGCCACAAGAGTTTCCATCTAAAATTAATAATGCGCGTATGTCTTGATCAAGTTCCATTAGCTGCGCGCGCGTTTAGCTAAATTGCTGGTCATTATTTTGAATTCATAATGCTTAAGCAATGTTCAGCTGACTTAGGAACGTAGTTTAGGTTTCGGATGTGCAAATATTTGAAATTCCAACTGAAAACAAGTTTTCTCTTGGTTCTTATGATTCTGAGCATTTTAGTTTTTGGAGTGAACATCATACACTCACCAGTAATGGCGACTTATGTTGAAGGTCTTCTTGACAGGAACACTGTTTGGACACTTACTGATAGTCCTCTCCTGCTAACCGACAATCTCATTGTCAGCCCGAATGTGACTTTGACTATAGAGCCAGGTGTTGAAGTGAGATTTGGGGGGAATTTTTCATTAATCGTTGAAGGAAATCTCTATGCAGTTGGTACGGAGAAGAGCAATATCACTTTTTCATCAAACAAACACTCTCCAGAAGCTGGGGATTGGGGTTCACTTAGTTTTAGGTTCTCGCCAAACTCTTCTCTTGGATATATTTCTTTGAAATACGCAACTCGTGGAATATACGCTGAAGGCAGCAGTCTGAAGCTTCAAAAATGCCACATTAGTGAGAGTTCCAAGGATGGCATTTTCCTTCTAAATAGCACTATAGACGCGAGAGAAAACGTCATTGTCAGCAATCTTGGTAATGGTATTCGCTTGAGTGGCGACAACAGAGCCACTATCGAAAACAACATTATAAAATCCAATACACGAGGAATATTGTTGGAGGGAGAATCTACTTTAGGGTTAAGCATAATCCAGAATATAATTATATCTAACACCCAAAGTGGGTTGCAACTAGAAGCTGGCACATATGACAATATGGAAATTCTTCAGAATACTTTCACCGGGAACTCTAAGGGAATTCATGTTTCAGGTAGCGTGATTACACTCATCACCAACAACACCATATCGCACAACTCTATTGGAGTTTTTTATGGAACGGGACAGGGCCACAGTATTCATTTCTGTGATCTATATGGCAATGACCTGGGAATGGATATTTCACCAGGTGCAACAGTTAACGCTAAGTACAACTACTGGGGAGACACCAATGGTCCGTATCACCTTTCTTTGAATCCAGAAGGAAAGGGGAACCAAGTGCTCGGCGACGGAGTGAACCTGGATTTTATTCCTTTCCTAACCTATCCAATCGGTCATGTGAATCAACGACCAACAGCGTGGCTTATGACCGATAAGACATCAGTTCGCCCTAATCATACAGTAAATTTCCTTGCCACAAATTCAAATGACGATGGAAAAGTTGAAGAGTTCTTCTTCGACTTTGGAGATGGAGAGAATAGCGGTTGGACCACACTGTCAATTGTCACCCACCAATATTCCTCCATAGGAAACTATAGTGCAACCCTTATTGTAAAAGATGATTTTGGCGCAACAAGTGGAAATGACGCAATTGTACCTATTCAAATCATAAATCTGAATCCACTGAATGTTCAGCTCAACATAAATTCTGAGACAATAGCGTCAGAAGAACAGACCTCAATCGCAGTTTATGTATCAAATGAAAGTGCCCCTGTCAATAATGCTGACATTGTAATATTCTCAGTTAAGGATGGAACGTTAACTCCATCAACAGGTTCCACAAATGCAACAGGGTACTTCACGACAGTTTTCACAGCACCAAAAGTGTATGCGAGATCGAATTTACGGATAACAGTTACAGCATCAAAAACAGGCTATTCAGATGGATCTGCATATGAGTATTTGGCAGTTCGACCTCCACTGGCAATCCAAGTAAGCACAGAGCCAAGCTCAATTAGATCAGAAGACACGATAAAAATCGATGTCCGCATTTCATATGATGGACAACCAGTCACTGATGTCATCGTTTCAGCTTCAGCAGATGGTGGAAGCCTGCTGAATTCTTTAGCAATCACCGATGAAAACGGTGATGCAGAATTCACCTATACCGCTCCATTAGTGTTGCTGTTGACGGAAATTAACATGACCGTAGAAGCCTACAAGAGCGGATACAAAGCCGGCTTGAGCCAAGTAACACTGGCAGTTGAACCAAAAATCCTTATAATCCAAGTCATTGCAGACCCTGACAACCTCTTCTTAGAAGATATTTCAACCATAACGGTTCTAGCAACATATGATGCAAATCCAACTTCAGGAGTTTTTATAACTATTTCATCCAATTACGGAGAAGGTTTAGCTCCTCAGAACAGAACCACTGACACAAATGGAGTATGCACTTTTACTTTCACTCCTTCACAAGATATGGCAACACAAAACATAACAATTACTGCTGTTGGACAAAAAACGGGATATGTAGACGGTGTTGGACAGGGTCAGCTTCTTGTGAACCTTAGGATATTTTCAGCTGAGTTAACTGCTCGCCCTGACATAGTTGCGTCTGGGAAGCCAACAATAATCATAATTCATCTAAGCAGCAATAATCAATCGATAACAGACGCCCAAGTTGTGATATCATCTGACAGTGAAGGATACTTTGCCTCGTACACTGCTCTCACTGACGAGGATGGTAACTGTACATTTGTCTTTACTGCGCCTGAAGCAGTAACAGAATCCAATGTGACGATCACAGCAGTGGCGAATAAGATTGGATATTTTGATTTGCAGACCCAAGTAGAGATTCTAGTAACTCCTGTAGCTGAAGAAATCGGAGGAGGATTACCGATCACGACAATACTCATGCTTTTAGTTCCTATTGTCGTTGTCGTGGTGATATTGATCTTGATTAAATTCAGGATTATCTCATTTTCATCTGAAGAGGAATGACCTGCTCAATATGACCCGTATTTTCAGATTACTATAAGATTGGTCTTTAGTAAGACGTAATATTTAATACTTAGTTAATCACTACTACTTAGTGGCTAGGAGAACAACAATGCTACACATCAAGAACAAACTGGCTAAGCTTAAGAAGCTAAGATTTAAAGTAAACTTTCACAGAAAACCTCAGCCAAGGATAATTCAGACAGCACCTCTTAAAGCAGTTCCAAGAGGTATGAAAGTTATTGAAAGATATCCATTATACGAACCCTTCGCGCACGTAGCCATCGTACAGAATCCAAAAACCGGTGAGTACAAATACATACTTGACGAACTAGCTTTGGATCCCCTAGAGCAAAGCATCTATAATCGCGTTTTAGATATCTTGCTAGCTGAGATCGAGTCTCCAAAGGGGGAAATAGATGATCCTCGAGCATTCTTTGCGACTGCAGCAAAACTAATTGTGGATAAATATAGAATTAGTCTGGGATGGTTGCCAGATGTTTCTTGGTACAAGATTCTTTACCATGCAGAGCGGGATCTAGTTGGCTTTGGAAGAATTGATCCACTGATGCGTGACCCTAACATTGAAGATTTGTCATGTGACGGAATAAAAAAGCCTGCATATGTTTGGCACCGAAAATATGAAAGTATTGAAACCAACCTTGTCTTCCAAGAGGATAAAGAACTAGACAATATGGTAGTTAAACTGGTTCATATGGCAGGAAAACATGTGAGCTCTGCGTTCCCCATCGTGGACGCTTCTCTTCCTGGAAAACATCGGCTTGCAGTATGTTACCGACGTGAAATCACACCCTTTGGAACTGCATTTACTATACGTAAATTTAGAGAAGATCCATACTCTATTATTGATTTGATTAATCTTGGTACATTCTCAGATAAGATGGCAGCTTTTCTTTGGTTGGCTCTGGAAAATCGGGCCTCTATTATGGTTCTAGGGGGCACAGCCGCAGGGAAAACAACTGCGTTGAACGCTCTTGGTTGTTTGATAAAACCTGGAAGCAAAATTATCACAATAGAGGAAACAGCTGAGCTAAATCTTTCTCATGAAAATTGGGTTTCACTAATAGCACGAAGAAGTTACGGGCTAGGTGAGAATCAAACTGGTGAAGTCACTTTATTTGATCTCGTAAAAACCTCGATGAGGCATAGGCCTGACGTCTTAATTGTAGGAGAAATTCGAGGTAATGAATCCTATGTATTGTTCCAGGCAATGGCTACAGGTCACGGTGGATTGAGTACGATGCATGCTGAAGACATTGACTCAGCAGTTAAGCGTCTAACTCAAAAACCAATGAACATCGCGCCTGCGTACATACCCTTAATGAATATTGTACTATCTGTCCAAAGAGTCCACATAAAAAAGGATGGCGAAACCAAAGCATTCAGACGAGTTATGGAGATAAACGAAGTCGCTAATTACGAAGACTATCGAAGGATCTTCAAATGGCAACCAGCTGATGACAATTATATTTCTTCTTTCGCAGACAGTGTATTGCTACCATACATATCTGAACGCACCGGTCTAAGCCAGAAAGACTTGGAGGGGGAGATTGAACAACGGAGAAAAGTGCTACACTGGATGAGGGAGCAGAACATAAGAAGCTACAAAGAAGTAGCAGCAATAATCGCGGAATACTATGCAAGGCCTGAAGAGTTCTATGTAAAAGCTTCGTTGGGTGAGGTAGAGTCAATTGCAATTGCTAAAGGCTATTGAGGGCATTTCCTTCCGACTCTTCGGAAGGATAGCACCTATATTCCTTAAGAACGTCCTTGAGTTTAAAAAATTTCTTCAACGAGCGAATATGAGAATATATCCTGAAACATACGTATCTATAATGTTCTTTGCTGCGTTTCTTTCTCTTCCAGTTACTGTAGCAGCGATTATTCTTATCTATTTGTACCACATATTTCCTCTTGTATTTTTAATACCAACTCCTGTCTTTGTAATGATTATTTTTATCCTGATCCCTATGTCAAAAGCCAGCGAAAGATCATCACGGCTAGAAAGAGAGATGCCCTTTGCAGCTACTTATGTAGCAGTTATGGCGTCAGGGGGAATCCCACCTTATACGAGCTTCAAAAGGCTTGGAGATGCGGATTTGATGCCTGCTATGAGTGAAGAGGCAAAGAATCTCATTAGAGATGTAGAGATATTCGGAGTAGACCCACTGTCCGCAATGCAAAAATCAGCAAAGGAAAACCCACTGGACATATACCGAGAGTTTGTTGGAGGATATGCATCTACAGTAATCATAGGCGGCGACATCACAAGCTTTTTAGAAACAAAAGCCGCTGAACTATTCAAAACGAGAGCTTCAAGAGTTCGAGCAGCCGCAGAACGACTAGGAATGCTCTTGGAATCATTCATCATAATCATGGTTCTCATGTCTCTCTGTTTCTACATTCTCTTCAGCGTCGAGTCCATTTACAGCACTGGGATGAGCTCATACTCAGGGATAATTCTTTATACATACGTATTCACACCGCTCCTCTCGTTTGTATTCATCTACCTTGCGCATGGGATGCAACCGAAAACTCCAATTACAGAATGGAGACCATACAAAGCTTTCGGAATCTGTGCCATAATCGCAGTAACTGTTCTAATGGTTCTCACAAACTTCTTAGGCATGGCACCAATACCCTTTCTAGCTCCGTTATCAGCCATAGTAGACTTACCAACAGCTGTCGCAATTACATTGATAATAACTTCCGCGCCACCAGCTATTATCCAACTGAGAACTTCCGCAGAAAAGGCAAGCACTGAAAAAGGAGTCACCCTCTTTCTTCAAGATCTTACAGAAACCAGAAAAACTGGCTTAGCACCTGAAAAATGTATTGAAACTCTATCAAATCGAGAATACGGCAGTTTCAGCAAGCATTTGAAAAAAATAACTGCTGAACTCTCCTGGGGAATTTCTCTACGGAAAGTTTTCTTAGACTTTATGAAGCGCTCTAAGAGCTGGGCAACCCAAATCGTGATGTTTCTTCTGGTCGAGACAGTGGACGTAGGTGGTGGCACGATAGCGATGATCGAATCTCTTGCAAAATTCTGCACAACGACCCAACAAGTGGAGAAAGAGAAGAAAATGGCTGTTAAACCATACATAATGATGCCCTACTTCGCAGCGCTCATGCTAGTATCTACCACTATAATGATGTTAACGTTTACAACAAAAACAGTTGGCCTTGCTGGCCCTCAATCTGCTACAGGTGCAGTGGACTTGGATTCTCTGATGATAATATTCTCAACATCAGTCATAATTCACAGCTATTTAATCGGTCTTGTAGGAGGAAAAATAAGCGAAGAATCAATCGCAGCAGGTTTCAAACATTCAGCCTTATTGACACTAATTGCTATAATTGCCTCAAAGGTTGCTCCATCTTTGATAAACTTCTAGGAGCGGACATTGTGGAAATGGCTGTAAAGCTGAGGAACCCGCGTAGATGCAAAAAAGGAAACAGTCCTGCTATTTCAGCAGTTATCATTACTGGGGTTATGGTAGCATTAATCTCGGTCGCATTATCCTTTGCGACAAATGCTCTGTTTCTGAGAATAGCGGAAAGTGAATTCAGCTCAGCCAGGCAATTCATGCAGACTTTAGGTCTACAAGTAGACGACGTGGCATGGGTAATCGGCCAAACTGAAACAGTACGGTATTCAGGTAGATATGGTGACGTTTCCTTTAAACAGGCATTAAACTATACTGTATATGTAAACACAACAACAGAAACAAACCGGAAACTCTACACCACGACAACAGGTATTGTTTGCTACAACATGCCAGTAGAAAGCTACTCTGTTGGATATAATTATTTCGAGCTTATTCACCCTGCAGCTGATGGTACGTTTCTAATAGGGGGAGCGTCAGCTCCTGTAGCTAGGATTTTTGCTGTTGAGAAGCTTCCAATGACAGATGGCAGTTTTTTAAGGGTTGTAGTTGCACCAACTATAAGAATGGTAAACGTGAGCCTAAGCACTGCGAATTATGTCCGACTATACTTGCCAATTCTTTTAGAGGGAGAGGCTCCAAAGCACTCTGACTCAATAACTTTGACTGGACAGTCTGTTTCCAGGATCAGTGAGACTGTGACAGGCATTAAAATTAAGGTCACTTTTCCCCTTGATGAATTCGACAATTTCTTCTTCCAGTTTCCACTTGCTGAAGAAACAATAGACTTAGCTGACGAAACGGTTCTTGAGCTTTACATCGGCGAAGTCGATGTAGCATTGGGGGTACACCTTTAGAAAAGCATGAGGTTTGGTCGAAATGCCACACGTAAGTATGGAATATGCAATAATGGTGCCAGTTCTTTTGGTGCAAGTCATTCTCATCCCAGTGGCTACTGGGTGGATGATGGATGTCTGGGTCGTCAAAAGAAGGGAAACGGCACTGCAAGATGTTGCGAGTCACATGGGCACTACAATTCAACAGCTTTATTTCTCTCTGGACCGTGAAGAAATCGCAGCTGGGACCACTACTCAAACGACAAATGTTCCACCCTTTGTTGAGTCAATTCCATATATCGTCACAGCATCCGATACAAGAATCGGGAATACGACTCTAGTGGATTTGCATCTTGCTTTAATGGGAACTGATATCGCGGTCACTTCCAGAGTGACATTAGGTCCCAATGTGTTGTGGGAACAAACAACATTCGTTAGTGATTCCACAAGTGCAAGTATACAAGTTCAAAAGTTCTCGAATGACACTTTGAGCTTCTCGTTTGGATCATGAGGATTGAAAAATGACCGGTGTAACTATTGATCATATGGTTGCGACTATGACTTTCATAGCTGCGATACTACTTTTCACTGGTCTTTTTGCACAAACTATGGAAGCAGCGATTATGTACCAACAAAACAGACACATTGCAATTAAAGCAGGCGACCTTTTAGATAGCATTCTGTTGACTCCTGGTTATCCATATAATTGGGGAGAGACAAATGATACCTTATCTTGTTTCGGGCTCCAACAACCTGGTGCAGCTGGTTACACGCTTAGCTCCTTTGCTCTCATGAGGTTAATGTCATTATCAGAGAGAGTTGAATATCCCCGTGATTCTGGGAAATGGTACAATAATATAACCTTAGGTCCCAATGGTTTCCTGTTTCTCCCAGTAGGTGATTCGATAGAATATGACACAGCCTCTCGACTTATGGGGGTAAATGGAACCTATGGTTTCCAGCTAAGTATCACTCCAATAGTTGAAGTGTCAATAACTGAATATCAATCCAATCCTTTAGTTCTGAGAATCGAAGTTAATGGCCCGGGTTCCTCTCTAAGTGGGGCAACTCTAGAATACTACCTCTACAAAGCCAACAAGAAAATGGAGTTGGAGCTTTTCTCAGGCACAGCCCAAACCGATTCAATAGGCGTAGGATACTTGAATTTGCCGTTAAATGGAGAGACAGATACGTATACAATCCTAGTATACGCAAGCTTGGGTGGCCTCATCGGCTTGGGTCGCTACACTCATTTCATTTTCACTCAAGGAGATGGCGTTATGCCATTTGTGGTAGATTACGCAGCTGGAAAGGTTTACCTAGCGCACAGTTGGGACGTTCAAGACCAGGGAACCCCTGTGCCCAACTATGCGTATAATGCGACATTTTATATTATGACAGAAACTGGCTCATTTCAGGAATGGCCCATAGCAAACTCCACAGGAGGCCTCAACTACGGCAGCAAGAACTATGCGATAACAACCCTCCCAGTCGGCTACTCAGGGTTCATGCTTGTCACCTACGAGAACGGGGGTCAAGTAGGCATGTCTATCATGCCTTGGGGTATTGGTAGTATAGCTGTCTCAACATTGTTTGGTGATAATCCCTTCGGCAATGTCTGGACCTCTACTGACTTGAGACAGGTCAGTATCGACCAATTATCCTATCAAGCGAGAATTATATGTTGGAGCCTGCAAGGTTATCAAATTATGAACCCAACTGGGTGGTTCTAGAAGATGCTACGAACTATTGAGGTTTCAATTGTCATTTTCATACTGGCAGTCGCATTCGTGGCAACAATGTTTTTCGCAGTTTTACCGTCTCCAAAACAGATAGCGTCTCCAAACCTTCGTCAACTTGCTCTCACAACGCTTCGGATTCTCGATAAGGATGAAGTGTTAAGTGAAACCGTTTTCAAAGCCCCAACTGACCTCGCGTGGACTCACTTAGAAATTGCTCTATCTTCTAGCTTACCGCCAAATATGATTTACAACCTCACAGTTTATGATATGATTGAAACTGGAGATATCACAACTTTTAGAGAGTTTTACTCAATCTCAAATACTGGAAGCGGATTTGGAACAGATTCTGAAGCATCCACATATCTCGCCACATCTCCCAATGTGACTTTCACAGTTACACCACAGAAAATTTCTGGAACACTATATATACTCAACTGCAGCGACGCTAATGGATGGTGGATCACAGGATATACAGGTCAAAGCCTTGCTACTGATTTACAGAATCTGCTATCTCCATATTTTAACACGACAGTGATGGTTCAAAACACAACAGACTTTGAGAGTCTTCTCGACGGGAACGAAATCTCCGGTAATCCTTATGAAAACGTCACAAATGCCATAGTAGTCAACAGTTTTGGAGAAGCAGTCCCAATCCCTTCAACCTACGCTGATGCATATTCTCAAGACTCTTATGCGGAATACTGCTATGAACTCGGTAAAAGAGTCAATCTATACAATTGGACGTGGGTAAGCATCGTCGGATACCCTTTCTATTACGTGAGTAATACCGTTGAATTTTCTGGAGATCATAATAGTTGGGGTATTTATGGAATGATACGCGTAGGACCTGGGGGACTTGACTCCTTTCTCAAAGGCTTGGATGTAGAAAATAATCCCTCATACAACTACGCTAATCCATCGATAACGGGAAGTCCAGGGATTGTATCGTTTACGACAGAAGCATTCTACTACTCGAACTACTATGGACTTTATCCTTCATCCTACCAGACCTCAACACGTGCGCTTCCTTCCTGGATTCAGGGTACCTATAATACAGTTGCGATGGCAAGCGTGTTTAACCAAGTGAGCGATAGATATGCTGCCGCAACTTTCAAACACGCTGGAACCGGAGCCTTCACCGCCATAGGGTTGACAAGGACACCAGATGTTCGAATCTCAGCTCTTGCACTCCTAATGTACTACCAGCCAATCATTTACAGATCTGAATTTAGTTTAGCTGAGGATGAAAGACCCACACAAAGACTTATTGTGTTACAGCTGAGCCAACAAGGAGGAAGCTAACATGAGGAATCTGCGATGCGAAAAAGGGCAATTCTCTATTATTGCTGCAGTGCTGGTTTCCATTGTCCTTGTTACTGCAGTAATCACGACATATTCTCTAATACGCAACAGCCCAGTTCAAGAACGTCCTGAAATCTTGGGAACTATTGACGAGATGAACTTAGCCATAGATCGAGTTCTTCAATTCGCAGTTGGGTACTATTGTTCAATTTTAGAAACTACTGGAAACACAACATATGCGAAAGGACTCGCTACAGGATATTTACTGAACAGTTTAGAGAGCATTGCATATTCTCATCCTGATTGGAGTCCCTCTTTTGAAATAATCTATTCTCACCTCACCGCATCCTGGTTCAACCGGACAAGTCACAGTGAAGGTTCACTCAACGTTACTTATTCATTGATAGGACTCGGCATATATGAAATAACATATGCTGGTTCAACAGGACTCGCCATTACTGTGAATCCTTCAAGCGAAAGTCATGTGGTCATAAATGTGACGCGAGATAACCGTGATCCTTATCCTAATCTCGGTAAGAGCAGCTTTCTATTTTACAACTATAGTTATGGTGATTCGGCTTGGGGACTTGAAAATTCAGGATTTGAAATCAATGCTATCACGTCGACGGAAACCTATTCAGCCTATAACATCACAGTTCCAAACTCTGTGGACCCATCATCCTATATCCTTCAAATTGTCGATCCTCGCGGGATCAAGGTCATCGCTTCAACATATTCGCAACATGTTTATGATTTCAGCTGGAATCAAACTCTATACTCCTCACTCAACCATGATACGTTGGCTATTGAAGTCCTTCAAAACGGCACTCTAAGGAGTCTAGGGCAAAACCTACCGCTGACAACAACAAGTAAACCAATCCCACCGATCCCAGTAAGATCTTTTAGAGTAAATCAAACTATCAACGGATTAAATCGTGAAGTTCCATTCCAGGTTGAAGATTGGGGATCAAACTATCGAGTACCAGCAGGCTTAACAAGCAACGTCACTGTGTTCGCTGGAAGGCAAATGTTTGTGTTTCTCGTGAACCACTATGTTGAAAACGTGACAGTATGGTGGGATGGGCGTGACATTGCGAACCAAACATCTCATGCTTACACGAATAAGTACTTTGATGATGACCCTTCCAGCGGAATTCTGACCAATGGTAGACTACTCATTAGCGTTGACTCTGGTTTCACGATATCTTCAATATCTGGATCTTCTGTCGCTGAAGCTGATTTCCTTAGAATAAATGGAGAATACCCAGTATATGGTGCAGATCCTTCCTACGTTATATACAATGGTTCAGTCAGAGACATCGTACAGCAAGAAGCTGAATGGAGTGGAGGAATTTCCGGTTGCCCAAATGTTTACGGGCAAATTGTATTGACTCTCCCTGCCAATGCTACATACTACACTTATAATGTGCGTCCGATTTTTGTGGGCTCACTTCAAAGCCGGACAATTACTGATTTAAGTGCGATCCACCTTGAAGTTTCAACGGGACAACAAATTACAGAGAATGGAACCTCTAGTGGTTACCCAGTCACCTCAACAATGGAAGGGTCCTTCTACAATCTTAGTTCGTCGACTGCCTGGGCACATCATTGGAGCGAGTTCATTTCCGGAAACATAGGGGTAGGAATCATGTTCACCAATAGTGCAAACATAAAGCTATACATATTCGATGATATTGCTGGTGATAAAACGGGTGCCATAGACGTAACAACATCTGGGCGAGTTATCGAATATAACCCTGTGTCAATGACCCCTACTTCTTTCCAATACTCTCTAGACGTAAGTTGGCAAGGTGCTGTTGTTAATTTTGATGGAACTGACCCCATATATCCATCATCAGGAAGCGTCGGATTATGGGCAATAGCTGAATCTCCACCAACTATTGCTGTCAGCTAATTTTTTCTGGTTGCCACAAATAGGTAAGTGTATACTAATTATTTGAACTCGGGGACTGAAATTGAGTCTAATGCCAACGCGCAGACTTGTGTGGTCTTCTGTTAATATGAACATTAGAGAACTTGGCTTATTGCGATCCAGACTATGTCACCGATTGTTAATGCGAGGATAAATCCTATTGTTATAAATATTAACATGGGCAAGCCTGGCGTAGCCCAAACTTCATTTTTAATCTTCCCTTCTTTTTCTGCTTTGACTATTCTCTCAATCATCTGTTCACGATTTTCATCTTTTGGAAAAAGAAGTAAGCGTTTCTTAACCTCTGAATTTTCAGCGATGGAGATGTCTTCGAGGGGGTATAGGAAGGATTTTTTCAGATATGCAACAGCTACTTTGTAGCCGCACACTAAAGCTAGTGCTTTCCGACCTACGCTTTCACTTTCATATCCTGCAAATAATCTGTCCTGCTTCTTGAACTTCCACATTAAGTTACGGGAGAGAGCGTAGAATACACTCAAAGTCGCGATGATCACACCGTTGCTAAAGATAGTAATGGGAAAAACAAAGGACACAAAACCTGATAGTGGTGTGATTAAACTTGGGGGCAGAGGAGTCACTAGAGCTAAACACATTAGAGCTTTAGCATCAGCACCACCAAAAGCCCCCACGTAGAAAAGGGCAATAGAAAAGATCGAAGTAACCGCGAAAGATATGCCATAATTTACTAGCGCATTCACAGTGATATCCAAGTTAGGAAGAAAGAGGAAGCGGAAGGAAGGCGGATAGAATAGGAACTGAGTTAAGGTCAGTAAGAAAGCAAAAGGTGCAAAAAACATCCAAACTTTATTGCTAACCTCTCTCGTTTTGAAATCACTCCAAGAGGCATAGCTCAAGAAAAGCAATGAAAGACCAATACGTATCAACGAAAGGATTTGTTCCAAACTCGGTTCCACCCAAATAATGCCTAAAAACATCATATTTGGATAGGTAATAAGAATTACGCGCGCGATTAACTTCTAAATGTCAATTGATGGGGATGCGTTATCTTAGCTGGATGGGGCCTTCCTTGTGAAGGTTAGTTCTGCTCCAGCTTCTGGCACGATCTTGAAGTAGTAGGTTTTGCCATTTGTCCAGGAAGACGATAAGGCGTTTGGCCAACTCAGAGTAATAGTAACTGTTTGATCAACAGGTAAAAGCTCACCAGAACCAATATCCGTGTTAATTGTGACAGGTATAAGATTCGATGACGAAGTACCTATGTAAAGACGGACGATTTTAGCGTCGCTGACTCCAATGTTTCTCACAGTCATGCTTGTTGTTGAAGCGGTTGTGTTCCAAGACACGTTTTCGATGCCTAAGATGGTACCTCCAGCTCCTGTTTGTGCTCCCATAAAAGCCATTATCCAAGCATAAGTCACAATTATCGCAGCTACTGCTATTACTACCAACAGTAGGGTTGCAAGGATTGGCGAAATACCCTTCTTAGATGTGAGAACTTTTCGCAAACTTCTTTCCACCTTTCTCTATCATTACTTACGCACTAATTTAAGATGTATGAACGTAAAATCTACATTGAAGTTTCATTGCTTCCACAATTAAACTTCTCACACTGAGTAGCACTGTTATTTCCAATGCATAGAGAATCTTAAAGTCAGTAAACGGTTTTGAGAGATTTTAAAGGTTAATTTCATAGACGAAAGGTGGACTGATTGTACGTGCTTCCAAAGTTACACCTAGAAGTGTTTCGAGATACCCCCTCTGTAGTTCGTGATTGTTGATAAAAGGGGCTTTAACTATGATATACTTGTCTTTTTGGTAAAAGTCACCAAAACCATGAACACGAAGACGTTTGAAAACTTCAGGCCATCGTTCCTTATCTGTTGGAAGAAAGTCCAGAGAAGCTTCTACACTAATTGCAGCGGCTTCACCTGCTTTTCTACCTACTTCATAGTGCTTCTCTGGTGGTATATGTTGCAGCAGTGTGTTTATGAATTCAATTTTAACGAAAGCCATTCGACTAATGCCTGTGTAATATTCTCCTGGGTATTTCCAGTCATAGATACTCATGCTTCTGTAGACGTCAAGCATTTTTGATATGAGTGGTCTAATACCCGCCTCTTTTCCGTCTTTGACAAGTTTATCAATAAATTCGCGTTCTTCTTCCCGTAGGATTATGGTAGTACGACGTGCACCCTCTTTTTTGGGGCTTGAAGGTATGTTATCATCAGCTGACTGCATATAAAGTAAATTTAGAAGCATACCTTATATGTTTTATTACCCTCTAAGAAAGAATGAAGGGCACACCACGCTCATGCTCTTTGTAGACTACTTTTCCAAAAAAACAGAGTAAAAAAGAATGAATAGTCAGACTCAGAAAGTATGTCATAAAAATACGAGCGTTTAAAATGATATCTAAAGGAAAGTTATATAAATTGCATCTCAATTTCGGTAGTTAGCTTTAAAACACTGGAGAGTTAAGATGTCCAAAGAGTTTCGCCACATCACTCGAATAGAGGATACAGATCTTAATGGCACTCTAAAGTTAGTCCATGCTATCTCAAAAATAAAGGGAGTCGGAATTAGCATGGCTCATGCAATAGTTGAAAAAGGAGGAGTAAACCCGGAAAGCCGTCTTGGTTTTCTCCCAGAGCAAGAATTGGACAAACTAAAGGATGTCATAGGGAACCCAACGAAATATGATTTACCCAAATGGCTTTTTAATCATAGAAAAGATTTGGATACAGGACATGATATTCACATCACTGGTTCAGACCTAGTTCTTAAAACTAAAACAGACATAGATCTTATGAAAGCAACAAAATCATGGAAGGGATACCGGCATTCATATGGATTAAAGGCACGTGGTCAAAGGACTAAGACCACAGGAAGAAAAGGAAAGGCTGTGGGAGTGAAGAAGAAGAAAAAGAGACCTGGAGAGTAAAAAATGGGTGACCCCAAAAAGCAGCGTAGAAAATATGAAACTCCAAGGTTCCCTTGGCGAATAGACATACTGCAGTCAGAATTGAGACTACTTGGACAGTATGGACTTAGGAATAAAAAGGAACTATGGCGTCATGAGGCGATGCTATCAAAGTTTCGAGGAATAGCTAGGTCGATACTTGGGATGCCTGAAGAAGAAGCCGGACATTTAAAAGGACAACTCCTAAGCCGACTTAACAGATTAGGGATACTCCCCGATACTGCCATATTGGATGAAGTATTGGACTTAAGAATTCAAGATATTCTTGAAAGAAGACTACAATCAAAGGTTTTCCAGAAAGGGTTGACTAAGTCAATATACCAAGCTCGGCAATTCATTACTCATGGCCACATAGCAATTGGGCACAAGAAAGTGACGTCACCAAGTTACTTAGTATTGAGGGATGATGAACCGCAGATTTCCTATGCCTTATCTAGCACTTTCGTGAACCCTGATCACCCCTTACGACAAGACCTGGAAAGTATACCTCGAATCAAGAGCAGTGATGAAGATTCCAAGGAGAAGGCATAGGTTTGAGTAAAAAAGCAGAAAAATGGGGGATTGCTCACATTTACAGCTCCTATAATAATACAATAATACATGTGACTGACCTTACTGGTGCGGAAACAATTTCCCGAACTAGTGGTGGAATGTTTGTCAAAGCAGACCGTATGGAATCCTCACCATATGCAGCCATGCGTGCCGCAACTTCGGCAGCTTTTACTGCGAGAGACAAGGGAATAACTGCCATACATATTCAAGTAAGGGCTCCTGGTGGCTCTGGTGCAAGGACACCCGGTCCTGGTGCACAGGCAGCTATAAGAGCTTTAGCAAGAGCAGGATTTCGAATAGGTCGTATAGAAGAAGTTACACCTATTCCTCACGACGGCTGTAGAAGAAAGGGTGGTCGAAGAGGCAGACGAGTCTAGTACGAAGGCAGACCCAGTATTTCAATAAGGAATGTAGAACTTGTGAAAATGGAAATATTAATGAAGAATGACATCGATTTGAGTATGCTTATTGAAGGAACTAACTCAGCATTTATGAATGCCTTGAGAAGAATAGCTATCTCAGAAGTTCCAACTATGGCAATTGATGAAGTGGTTATCATCGAGAATTCTTCTCCACTTCATGATGAATTCTTGTCTCATCGAATCGGGCTTATTCCACTAAGGACTGATTTGGATACATACAACCTGCCTGAAAATTGTGAATGCAAAAGTGAGTTTGGATGTAATCTCTGTCGCGTATCTTTGGCGTTGGAAGTCGAAGCAGAAGACCATAAACTAACAGTGTATTCTGGAGACATGAAATCGGAAAATCCAGATATAACACCTGTTGTGAACGGAATTCCAATAGTCAAGCTAGCACCAGAACAAAGAATAAGATTAGAAGCTTATGCACGACTAGGAAAGGGAAAGGATCATGCGAAATGGCAACCCGTTTCAAAATGTGCTTACAAATATGTGCCACTCGTCAAGGTGGATGATAAACTTTGCGACCAATGCGGAGACTGTGTAACAATATGTCCCAAAAACATTCTTGTGAAGACTGGAAACAGAATTACCATCAAAAATCTCTTGGATTGTACTCTGTGTCAGGACTGTGTAGATGCATGCCCGAAGAAGCCAAAAGCGGTAGAAGTTACATGGGATGAAACCTCATTTCTTCTCAGTCTTGAGTCAACGGGTGCTCTAAAGGCTGAAAGGATCTTTGGTGAAGCGATGAATATTCTAGAAGCGAAGACAGAGAATTTTCTGAAAGAATTGAGGAGTGAGGAAAATGAGAAAAGCTGAGCCTAGTAATCCTCAACTAATCGGCATCATCAACTTTTTAAGGAAGAAATCCAGGGAAAACGATGTAGGAATATGGAGAAGCATTGCGAATCGCTTATCTAAAACTAGAAGTAGAAGGGCATCAGTAAACCTAAGTCGGATAAACCGACACACTGAGAAAGGTCAGATTGTTGCAGTGCCCGGAAAAGTACTTGGTGCTGGAAAGCTTGAACATCAGGTAACGATTGCTGCCTTTCAGTTTTCAGCGAAAGCAATCGAAAAAATAAAGAACTCAAAAGGAAAATGCTTGACATTCTCCGAGCTAGTCAAAAAGAATCCTAAAGGTTCTAGAATCAGGATTGTGGGCTAAGATATGAAACAAACCAGCAAAACAACATCATTCGTTAATGCAGATAATCTCATACTAGGTCGAATGGCAACTGCAGTTGCGAAACGTTTACTCCAAGGAGAGAACGTCATAATATTTAATGCGGAAAAAGCTGTGATATCTGGAAAGAGAAGCAGTATAGTGAAAAAAGCAAAAGGAAAACTCGAGATTGGACACCCCCGGAAAGGTCCATACTGGCCGCGACGACCTGATGAATTTGTCAAAAGAACCATCAGAGGAATGTTACCTCGAAAAAAACCAAAAGGAAAAGAATCATACAAACGACTGCACGTTTACATTAGTATCCCTGAAGAGTTTAAGGATCAATCACTCGAAACGATCAGAGAAGCACAAGCTGTAAAGCTGAAATGTCAATATAGTCATCTAGGGGATATTACCACAGAACTCGGATGGATTCCACAAGGTGAATAGTATGCGTGGATCAAAGAAAATTGTGACTGCCAGTGGAAAAAGAAAAACTGCAATCGCTAGAGCAACAATAAAGCCAGGTGTAGGAAGAGTAAGAATAAACAATATCCCTGTGGAAATACTGGAACCACAAATAGCCAGATCTAAAGTAATGGAACCTCTTCTTCAGATTAATCCTGAACTTCGAAATCAAATTGATATATTCACAAAAGTCAAAGGAGGCGGCTTCATGGGACAAGCAGAAGCTACCAGAATAGCCATAGCAAGAGGATTAATAAAGTGGACAAAAAGCAAGAATCTACAATCAGTTTTCACAGAATATGACCGGACAATGGTTGCAGGCGACCCTAGGCGAAAAGAAGCTAAAAAGTTCGGAGGACCAGGCGCTAGAGCCAAACGTCAGAAAAGCTACCGTTAGATCATGGAACGGACAGAAGAATGATTGTTCCTGTTAGATGTTTTACTTGTGGCAAAGTAATAGGAGATAGATGGGAAGACTTTGCGACACGAGTGAAGGAAGGAGAAAATGCTGGTAAAGTCCTAGACGATCTAGGTCTAAAACGTTACTGTTGCAGAGGAATGATTCTCTCTCACGTAGAAATTATTGATGAGATCATAAAATACTATGAAGCTGGAAAAAGACGAAAACTGAAACCGCGTTAAAAATGGAATTGTTGACGCTTGTCCACCAAAATAATGAAGGTAAATTGTCGCAAGATCTTCAATAGCAGAGGAGAAGAAACCATAGAAGTTGATATTGTTACAAAAGATGGTTTTGGACGGGCTGCAGCCCCGGCTGGAGCTAGTAGAGGCTTGGCTGAAGTAGTATACTTTCCTGAAGGAAGTGTGGACTCTGCGGTTAAAATCGTGAAGGAGTCAATTGCCCCTAAATTAGTTGGAATGAAAGCTGATGAACAGGAAGAAATCGACCTTTTTCTGCACGAAATTGATGGAACAGAAAACTTCATGAAAATAGGAGGAAACACAGCTTATGCTGTCTCTCTATGTGCTGCCAAAGCAACAGCTGACTCATTCAACCAGCTCCTTTACGAGTATCTGGGAGGTTATCTTGCCTACGAGCTACCCTACCCATTGGGAAATGTGCTGAGCGGGGGTAAACACGCACATGGTCGAGCACCTGACATTCAAGAGTTCTTGGCACTACCTATACATGCAAAATCGTTTGTAGATGCCGCCAAAGCAAACGTAATTTTCCACAAAGAAGTTGGCGAAATGCTTCGAAAAACAAGAGAAACATTCACAAGTGGAAAAAGTGATGAAGGTGCTTGGATAGCGGACATTGATAACGATGATGCTTTGAGGTTAATGACGAGAGCTTGTGAGCTAGTCTCGAGTAAACTTGGCTTCGAGTGTCGGATAGGAGTTGATATTGCAGCTTCAACACTATGGGACTCAAGAAAAGGAATTTATATCTACCCGCACGAAAAAATCGAGAGATCACCTGAGGAACAAATGGAGTATGTTCTGCAAATTATCGAAGCATACAATCTGATATACGTTGAAGATCCATTTCATGAAGAAGATTATGACAGTTTTGCATTGCTAATGAAAAATGTTGATAAGTGTCTAATATGTGGTGACGACCTGTTCGTTACAGATGTGAAAAGGTTGGAACATGGGATCAAGAAGGGAGCTGGGAATTCGATAATAATAAAGCCTAACCAGGTGGGAACACTCACAGATGCGTGGGAAGCTGCAAAAAAGGCTAGAGAATCTCTTTATGTACCCGTTGTGTCCCATAGATCTGGCGATACTGTGAACGCAGAGATTGCTCACTTAGCTGTAGCTTTTCACTGTCCAGTTATTAAGACCGGTGTTGTTGAAGGAGCAAGAATCGCAAAAATCAATGAACTCATAAGGGTAGAAGATAAGCTTAAAAAGAGAGCAAGAATGGCTGAGTTACCGTTAAAGGAGGAAAATTCTACTGTCAAAAAAGGAAGTGGCTGAGGAAAAGGAAGTGGCTGAGGAAAAGGAAGTGGCTGAGGAAAAGGAAGTGGCTGAGAAAATAATCGTTCCAGAAGCTGTTGATGACGATATTTCGATTTCAAGTGATGATGAACTATTGCTGCCTAGGGATGTAATGTTGTCAGCAGGTATTCATATTGGTACGCGAATGAAGACAAAAGACATGGAACATTTCGTATATCGAGTGAGGCCTGATGGTTTATTTGTATTGAATGTTAAAAAAACTGATGAACGTATACGTTTTGCTGCGAAATTCCTTTCAAGGTTTGAACCTGGAAAAATCGTAGCTGTTGCGGGTAGACTCTATGCTCGTTACCCTGCAAAAAAATTCTGTGAAGTTACGAAGGCAACCCCGATAGCGAAAAGGTTTGTCCCCGGTGTATTCTCAAATCCCCTCTATTCCGATCATTTAGAACCTGAGGTCATTATAGTGTCTGACCCAAAGGCAGACATACAAGCTGTGAAAGAAGCAGGAATTATGGGTATTCCAGTTGTTTCCCTTTGTAGCACGGACAATGAGTCCACTGGTGTGGACTTGATAATACCTACGAACAACAAAGGTAGAAGAGCTTTGGCGGTAGTATTCTGGATGCTCGCAAGGCAGGTGCTTCGCGAGAGAGGAGAATTAGCACCAGACGAAGAAATGGATTTCTCTATTGATGATTTCGAGGCAAAGGTAGCTAGGATATAATAGGCTCGAGGAGGCCTTAGGTGAGAGTTAGGCGATCTTCTCAAGCCGGAAGGTTTTACGCTAGTAATCCAGGGTTGCTAAGGAAAGAGATAGAGAATTGCTTTACGCACAGGCTTGGACCTGGGCAATTACCGGAAATCCAGCAGGGTCCTAGGAGAATTGTTGGACTAATCTGTCCGCATGCAGGATATGTATACTCCGGCCCAATCGCTGCTCATGCATATTCCTGCTTAGCAACTGATGGGAAACCAGATGTAATTGTGATTCTTGGTCCCAATCATACAGGGCAAGGTAGTGTACTAGCACTTATGGAAGCCGGGATCTGGAGGACACCATTAGGCGATGTGCAAATTGACCAGGAAACTGCTAACCAAATTCTTCGCACCTCAAATATAATCGATTTAGATGAGCTAGCTCACGTCTATGAACACTCAATCGAAGTTCAAATCCCATTTCTTCAATACCTCTATGACTCTGCCTTCAAACTTGTACCTATTAGTTTCTCAATTCAGGATCTAGAGTCCTGTCAAGAGGTTGGCCACTCTCTTGCAAACGCTTTGGAAGGGAAAAATGCGTTGATCATTGCATCCACAGATTTGACTCACTATGAGCCTCATGAAATCGCTGAAAGAAAAGATAAAAAAGCTCTTGCCAATCTGAAAAAGTTGAATGAAAGGGAATTTTACTCCACCATCGAAAGCAACCATATAACTGCATGTGGTTACGGTCCAGTTGTTGCTCTTATTACAGCATCCAAGCTTCTTGGTGCCACGAAAAGCCAAGTACTTTGCTACCAAACAAGTGGCGATGTTACAGGGGATCATTCAAGCGTGGTTGGCTATGCCTCGGTCGCAGTGACAAAATAGTCTGAAAACTACCTGACAAGGTAATTCTATCTATTGTATCCTATTCAATCTCGCTGTTCCAAGCAAATCTAATTGAGGAGATGCGCTGTTCGAAAAGTGTTTTATTTCTTTTCACTCCATTATTTTCTCCTAGTGATATTCAAATGGGAAAAGGTTCAGGGTTCGGAAAAGTCATACTTTTCAACGAGCATTTCGTAGTTTATGGTGTCCCCGGAATTGTTTCGGCAATTGATTCAAAAGCGTATGCTGAAACAAGAAAAGCTGGAAGAGCTATAACTGTGAGAGATGAACGAAAAGGTTCAAATGGATACACCGGAAGTAAAAGGATCCAGCAAAAAGATTCAATAGATCGCATGTTAAAAATTATGGGCTTCAGTCTGGAAGAAGTTGCTTTAGAGATACAGTTGGGCGGTAATCTCCCGGGTTTTAGTGGAATTGGCGCTTCCGCTGCGAGCAGTGTAGCGATTGCCAGAGCTATAGCAGAAGAGTTCAATCTAGGTTTATCCGATGAAAGAATCAATGAAATTGCCTATGAAGCTGAGAAAGCTTATGCTGGAACCCCTTCAGGTATTGACAACACAGCAGCAACCTTTGGAGGATTGATCTGGTTTAAAAGAGCATCACATGGAAAACCGAACAAAATCGAGAAATTGAATATAATAGAACCAGTAGAGATTGTCATAGGAAACACTGGAATTGTGGCTGATACTAAGGAAATGGTTGCAGGAGTTGCAGCACGTAGGAAAAAAAATCCAGATAAGTATGATCTATTGTTTGAACAAGCAGAAAATTTGGTATTGAAGGGGAGAAAAGCATTAGGAGATTTTGACCTCGAAAAGGTGGGGGAGTTGATGAACGATAACCATCTTCTATTACAGGAAATCAAGGTTTCTTGCAGAGAACTCGACCATTTGGTGAATGTGGCTCGAATTGAAGGAGCGTTTGGAGCCAAGCTTACAGGCGGTGGAGGAGGCGGGTGTATGGTAGCATTAACGCCGGGAAGAGAGCTCCAAGAAAGGGTTGCGGCAACAATTGAAAAGAAGGGATTTAAAGTGTTGAAGACTAAAATTGGTATCTAATGATCAGAAAGTAAGGATCCATTGGAAAAGATGTGAAGAAGATTGGAGTTTAGACGTTTACTAAAACAACTTGACATGGAAGGAAAATTAACAAAAATAGGCGAAGTAGTGTCCACTACGTATGAATTAGCGGGAATTATAGAAGCTCTTGAGGAAAAACCCGTATTATTCGAAAATGTGAAAGAATCGAATATTCCTGTTGTGGCTGGACTCGTCTCATCAAAAGAGTTGATTGCCAAATCACTGGACGTCGAAAAGCGACAGTTACTATATAAACTAGCTGATGCAATCAGGAAACCATCTCCTTCACCTAATGTCGTGGAGAAAGGGGAATGCCAACAAGTTATTGATAACAATGTTGATCTAACAAAGCTCCCGATAATGAGGTATGCGGAAAAAGATGGCGGAAAATATGTAGCATCAGCCATAGCAATAATCAGAGACCCTGAATTCGGCAGAAATATGTGCTTTCACAGATTGATGGTGTTAGATGAAAAGAGGTTCGTCGCTAGAATAGTTGAAAATAGAGGAACCGATACTGCACTAAAAAAATCTAAAGGCGAACTTGAGATAGCGATTTGTATAGGAAATTCAACTGCTGTTCTCCTCGCTGCTTCTACATCCTTGCCTAAAGGAGTTGACGAATTAGGTATGTCTAATGCATTGGAAAGAACCGAGCTTGTCAAATGTAAAACTGTTGATCTCGAAGTCCCAAGGAACTGTGAGATTGTGTTGGAGGGAAGAGTAACGAAGGAAAAGGCACCAGAGGGCCCATTCCTAGATCTCACTGGAATCCTTGACAAAGTAAGGCTGCAACCAGTAATAGAAATAAGTTGCATAACTCATAGAGAAAAACCCATCTACCAAACAATACTCGCTGGAAGAAGAGAGCATAAATTGCTAATGGGAATGCCCAAAGAACCCACTATCTTCACTGAAGCGAACAAAGTCTGCGAATGTAAGGACGTTTATGTTACAGTAGGTGGTTGTAGTTGGCTCCATGCAGTCCTTCAAATAAGGAAAAAGAAGGCAGATGATGGGAAGAAAGCGATCAAAGCAGCTTTTGCAGGTCACAAATCTTTGAAACATTGTGTCATTGTAGATGATGACATAAATATTTATGATCCGAATGAAGTCGAGTGGGCTATCGCAACTAGATTCCAAGCAGATAAAGACGTCATTATTCTACCAAAGCAAAGAGGATCTTCTCTAGATCCTTCTGGAGATCTGACTGAAGGAAAAAAAGCTATAACATGCAAGATGGGTTTGGATGCAACGATTCCCTTTAAGTCAACTGGTAAGGGGTTCACAAAAGAGAGATACAGAGAAGTTGATTTAAGCAATTTCTTGTGATTCTATGCAGCTAACAAAAGAAGAAGAGAACATGCTGGACGGAGAAGAGGGGTATGCAGTAAAAAAATCTATGGAAATACTAGTCGCCTTAGGAAACATATACGGTGCTGAGAGCCTAATTAAAGTAGGCTCTGTTCAAGTAGCTGGTGTATCATATCATAACCTCGGAGATGCTGGTCTTCAATTTCTCAGCGAATTAGCAAGAGATGGAAAAGTAAAAGTTCTCACAACCTTAAATCCAGCAGGAATGGATCTCAAGGATTGGAAAAAGCTTGGGATAGATAAGGAATTCGCACGAAAACAGAAACTAGTAATTGATGCTTTTGATAAAATGGGCATAATCATCTCTTGTACATGCACGCCGTATCTAATAGGGAACCTGCCAATATTCGGAGAGCATATCGCTTGGTCTGAATCCTCTGCAGTTACCTTTGCCAACTCTGTAATAGGGGCTAGGACAAATAGAGAGGGAGGTCCATCAGCCCTGGCAGCAGCTTTTGTGGGCAAAACACCAAACTACGGGCTTCATTTGGATGAGAAAAGAGTTCCAGATATTCATATACATGTAACTGCTGAACTGAAAAAACTCTCGGACTGGGGTGCTTTTGGCTATTGTGTCGGTGAGAATGCGGAAAATAAAATTCCCTACATAACTGGCATTGACCATGCTGATTTGGACGATTTAAAGTCTTTCTGTGCTTCTGTGGTGACTTATGGGGCAAAACCCCTTTTTTTTATACCTAAAATAACACCGGGATCCATGGATCACCAACCTCCAAAAGAAATGATTACAATTGAAACTCGTGATATAGAAAACGCCTACGAAAGTATTAACGATGACTTTTCCACCGTCGATCTAGTTTGTATTGGATGTCCTCACTGTTCTATTAAAGAAGTTGCTAAAATAGCAAGGATGCTGAAAGGCAAGACGATATCTCCACATACTCAGTTCTGGGTTGCTAGTTCTAGGTTTGTGAAAGGGATTGCTGATGATAGAGGTTATACTGAGACAATCGAAGGAGCTGGTGGGAAATTTGCCTGTGATACATGTATGGCTGTTGCTCCACTGAAAGGGAGATTTCGATCTGTTGTGACAACATCTGCAAAAGGGTGCTACTACTCAAGACATAACAATATGATGACCAAAATGGGAAGTTTACAGGAATGTATAGAGGCAGCTGTGAAAGGAAAATGGAGTTAAGAGGCAGGGTAATTTCAAAGGGAAACGCAGAAGGAGAAGCCTTGACCACATCTCAGCCAATCTCATTTTATGGTGGTGTTGATCCAGACACAAGTAAAATAATAGAAAAGGGACATGAGCTAGAGGGAGAATGTGTGAGGGCTAGAATACTGGTTTTCCCAAACGGAAAAGGATCGACTGTCGGGTCCTACACTCTTTACAGGATGAAAAAGAATGGGAATGCTCCTGCTGGAATGATAAATAGGGAATGTGAAACTGTAGTCGCTGTTGGGGCTATAATTTCGGAGATTCCATGTGTTGACAAGATTGATATCTCCAAAATAGGATCAGGAGACACTATCCTCATTGAGGCTGATGTTGTCCGAATAAAAAGAAAGTCCAAAGCATAGAGTCCGAAATCGCACATGCATGGAAAAAGTACCGCGAAACTGCGCGCGCGATTTCAACCTATGATGAATGACTGAACCGAAGAATATAAAGCATGAGAAGGAAGGAGTAGAAGCAAACCAGCGGAGAATTTTGTTGCTATAACTTCCAGAAGGAGCAAGGATTGATAGACAATGCACAAGATAAGTTAATTGTACTGAAACTTGGTGGCTCCACAATTACTAATAAGAAGATTCCAAACACTCCAAATTTGGCTACAATAAATCGCTTAGCAACGGAGATTGCTGATGCTAACGTTGCACCTCTGATAATAGTCCATGGCGGTGGCAGCTTTGGCCATCCTATTGCAAAAGAGTATAAGATTAAAGAAGGATATAGAGAAGAATCACAGCTCGTAGGCTTTTCGAAAACTCACCAGGCTATGCTTGAACTGAACAAGCTTGTTTTAGATGCTCTAATAGACCGTAATATTCCTGCAGTTCCAGTTACCCCTTCCTCATGTATAGTTTCGAAGGATGGTCGAATCCAGATTCTATTCAGCAAAGCGATAGAAATGATGCTGCAAAATAGATTTATTCCTTTGCTTTTCGGTGACGCAATTTTAGATAGCAACATTGGATTCACAATAATATCAGGAGATCAACTAGTTGCAGCCTTAGCAATAAAATTCAAAGCCAACAAAGTAATTCTGGGCGTTGACGTAGATGGGCTTCATACAGCTGACCCTAAGAATAATCAATTTGCAAAGCGAATCAGTTGTATCAATTTGCGCAAATTGAAAAGCTTTCTGCACAATATTGAGAAAGCGAAAGAGACAGATGTGACGGGTGGAATGTTTGGGAAGGTTTCCGAAATGATAAATGTAGCGAAGGCAGGAATTCAAACTACGATAACAAATGCTGGAAAAGAAAAAAATATTCTGAAAGCACTCAAAGGAGAAGAAGTAGAAGGTACATTAATTGAAAGGTGAAGCCTTTGCAAAATGAGACAGAGAACAGAAAAGTTGAACACATAGATATCTCGCTTTACGAAAATGTCAAATCAAGAAACATTACAACAGACTTTGAGAATGTTCACTTTGTGCATAAAGCCCTACCTGAAATTGACCGTGATAAAATAAAGCTGAAAACAGAGGTATTCGGTCATAAATTCTCAGCACCAATATTTGTTGGCGCTATGACCGGAGGAACCAAAAGAGCCAAAAAAATCAACACACACATTGCTAAAGCTGTTCAAGAGCTTGATATAGGAATGGGTCTGGGAAGCCAAAGAGCTGCAATTGAAAACTCCCACCTAGAGTCGACCTACAGAATTGCTAGACAGAATGCTCCAACAGCATTCTTGATGGCAAACATTGGTGCAGCCCAACTTGTCCAAGGATATGGAGTGAAAGAAGTTCAGAGAGCTATTGACATGATTCAGGCTGACGCTGTGGCTATCCATCTGAATCCACTACAAGAAGCAATTCAACCTGAAGGCGAGGCCAAGTATTCAGGTGTTATTAAAAAAGTAGAGGAACTGACAAGGGCTATTGATATACCAATAATTGTTAAGGAGACTGGAGCTGGTATATCTGCTGAAGTAGCAAAGAAACTTGAAAATGCAGGAGTAAAGGGTATCGACATATCTGGGGCTGGAGGAACAAGCTGGGCAGCAGTGGAATATTATCGAGCAAAAAAGGTGAAAGATAGTTTTCATCAAAGATTGGGGGAGAGTTTCTGGGATTGGGGTTTGACTACTGTTGTCAGCCTTGTTGAAGTCTGTCAATCGACACATCTAGGAGTCATTGCTTCCGGTGGAGTGAGATCTGGCACTGATGCTGCGAAATCACTAGCTCTTGGCGCAAATCTAGTCAGCATGGCTACTCCCTTGTTATCCCCTGCCACTATAGGCGCTAACGAGGTGAAGAAAGCTTTGAGGTTTGTAATTGAGGAATTGAGGAATGCAATGTTTCTTGTTGGAGCGGGTAATGTGGCTGACTTATCCAAGGTTCCTGTTGTTTTATTGGGAAGACCCGCTGAATGGTTGAGAAACCGAGGATTCAAACCTGAAATGTTCGCGCGGCGATAGAGATGGTGGCTATGAACGTTGAGAAGTACTTGAAAGAAAATGTTTCTGAGATAAATAGAGCGATCGAGGCGTATATTCCAAGACAATTTAAAAAATCTTCTACTGTGTTCATGCTGAATAAACCTAATTACTCTTTCAACTTAGAAGCTTTGAACACTGCAATAGCTGAACCTATTTGGGAATTTTTGGACCGAGGGGGAAAACGCTGGAGACCCAGTCTCTTTCTTCTAGTTTGTGAAGCATTAGGCAAAGATCCAAAAGAATACTTGGAATATGCAATAATCCCTGAAATTATTCACAATGGAACTTTGATTATAGATGATATTGAAGACCAATCTGAGCTTCGTAGAGGTTCACCTTGCACCTACAAGCTTTTCGGTTTGGATATCGCTATTAACTCCGGAAACGCCATGTACTACCTTCCACTCCTACCCCTAATCAAAAATCGCAGTCGAATAAAACCAGATGTGTTGAACAAAGCCTACGAGATATATGTTGGTGAAATGATAAACCTCAGCTTTGGTCAGGCCATGGATATTGCATGGCATAAAGGATTAGCTGCGGCAGACGCGATAAGTGTGGAAGATTACCTTCAGATGTGTGCCTACAAAACAGGAACACTAGCAAGAATGGCCACCAAATTAGCTGCAGTTCTATCAGAGGCTGATGATGATTTGATTGAGAAACTGGGACATTTCGCTGAAGTAATAGGGATAGCATTCCAGATTCAAGATGATATCTTAGACTTAAAGGGGAAAGAGTTCACTGAAAAGAAGGGTGCCCGTGGTCAGGACATTTCTGAGGGTAAACGAACACTAATGGTAATCTACTCACTACAACATGCAGACTCAGCTGATAGGAAACGGTTACTCGAGATATTGACAAAACACACAAGAAAAGATAAGCTACGTGATGAAGCGATATCTATCATGGAGAAATATGGAGCAATCGAATACGCAAAAGAATATGCACGCAAAATTGTTAAGAAAAGCTGGAGGGAAATTAATGAATGTCTACCTGCTTCAAATGCAAAAGAGAAGTTGAAGGAATTTGCTTACTATCTTATTGAACGAAAAATCTAGATCTGAGTGACCTATGTGTCCATAAAATCGAAGATTCGGGAGAAAATAAGAGAAATCGCATTGCTGAACGCCTTGAGCCACAAGGGAAAATGTATGCAGGGACCAGTTATAGGTAAACTCCTAGCTGAGATGCCCGATCTGAAGGCAAAGATAAGGCAGGTGGAATCCATTGTTAAAGAAGTTGCCAGTGAAGTCAACAGTCTTAGCTATGAAAGCCAGAAGATAATAGTGCAAAATAATTGGCCTGAAGCCTCAAAACGGAAAAAACCACGCGAAAAAAAGAAACTCCCGCAGTTACCAAATGTCACGAAATATAAGCAAGTAGTGACCCGGTTCTCTCCAAATCCAGACGCACCTATCCACCTCGGCTCCGCTAGAGCAATAATACTCTGCAAGGAATACGCGAACATTTATGACGGTAAATTTCTTGTTCGATTTGAAGACACAGATCCAAAACTGAAAAAACCACAATTACAGTTTTATGATTTCATAAAAGAAGACCTGAAGTGGCTGAATAGCGAAGCTGATGAATATTTTATTCAAAGCGATCGTCTGCCAATTTACTACAAACACACAGAGGTTCTCCTCAAACAAGGTTCCGCATATGTTTGTACCTGTAGTCCTGAACAATTCAGGAAGAAAATTCTAGTTAGAAAACCCTGTCCATGCCGTAGTCTCAATGCGAACGAACACATTGAAAGGTGGAAGAAGATGCTTAATGGCTTCTATAAAGAGGGCGAAGCCGTGGTCAGGGTTAAGACCGATCTTTCCCACCCGAATCCAGCAGTTCGCGATTGGCCTGCATTACGTATAATCGATACGAAAGTAAACCCACACCCTCGTGTTGGCAGGAAGTATTGTGTCTGGCCTTTGTACAATCTGGCATGTGGTATTGACGATCATTTGATGGGTGTAACACACATAATTCGGGGAAAAGAGCACCTAACAAATCAGACTCGACAAGAATTCATGTATAGATATTTTGGTTGGAAGTACCCTGAAGCTATTCACTATGGACGGATGAGAATCACAGGTGCTACTCTGAGTAAATCTAAGATTGTAGAAGGTGTACGTGATGGAACCTATACAAATTGGGATGATCCAAGATTAGCGACTTTTATGGCTCTTAGAAGAAGAGGTATAACGGCAGAAGCAATAAGGAGGTTGATTCTCGATGTTGGACCCAAAGCTCAAGACATATCCCTTAGTTGGGAAAATCTTTATGCACACAACCGAAGAATTGTGGAACCCGAAGCCAACCGCTACTTCTTTGTGAATGAACCACAAGAACTGACAGTGAGGAAGATTCCCAAGCGATATGAGGCAAAAATCGCTCTCCACCCTGATCATCCTGAGAGAGGTTTTCGAAAGTTCAAGATCATTCCTGAAAATGGCGAAGCAGAGTTTTGGGTGACAAAAAGAGATCTGGAGAAGATTGAGGAAAATCGAATGGTCCGGTTTATGGAACTATTCAACATAACAACTGAGGACTCAAGTAGGGGAGTTACTGAAGCCATATTCCATAGCGAAGGTTACGAGGAAGCCAAGAAAACAAGAGCGCCACTGATTCACTGGCTTCCCAAAGAAGCAAAGTTGAAATGCCAAGTTATTCTGCCGAATAATTCTCTTGCCAGTGGTTTAGCTGAGGAAAGCTGTAGGGAACTCCAGGTTGGCATGATTGTGCAATTCGAACGATTCGGCTTTGCTAGAATGGACAATAGAAAGGCAAATCTTGTAACAGCCTATTACTGCCATCGCTGATGACGCTGCGGATGGTATTACTCATACATTGTGAGACACGAAACATTGTGAAATATGCATATTGTAACAACTACTATGTGTTATGATGCAATAATGACAACAAATAATGTCTAAGTTCTCAATAGCCAGTTCCTAGCCTAATGTGATTGTTCAGACGTGAATTCGTTTTTTGAAGGGTTTTGGAAATATCTATTGTTCTCTTCAAAATAGTTGCGCGCTGTTATGAAAAGGAAGGGACGGGAGATTGGAGAATCAATATCCATCTCAATTTGCATAAACTATTCAGTCTTATGGTATAGGTTTCAATAAATGAAATTGGAAAGATTGAATTTGATAACAACCGTTAATACCTACTTTGGTCATTAGTGTCTGCTTCACCACGTTGGAGAAGTATGTCTTGGAGGAAAAAGACGGCGTTCAAGTCCTGAAGTCTTCAGCAATCCGGGTTGGAAAGCTTTACCCTGTTCTGATTGATAAGTATGGAAACGTTATAGATGGAAAGCATCGTCTTGCTGCCTATGAGAACTGGCCTAGATTTGTACTGGATCACATAAAAAGCAAGCGTGAAAGGATAATAGCAAGAATCATTAGCAATGTTTGCCGTCGAAGTATTTCCTGCAAAGAAAAAAGGAGTATGCTGTCAGAGCTTGGGGAGATCTATATTAGAGAAGGGGTCAGACCTGGAAAGATAGCTCATGAACTGGTTGAAGCAACCGGAATGAGCTATAGATGGGTGATGAAATATCTGGCTGACGATTTCAAAGCAAGGCCCAAAATTGGTGGCCGCAAAACTCCACCACATTCAATGATGGCTAAACTACGAGAAGACCCAGTTGCACGCCATGCAACTGAAGACAACTATATGATTAAGTTCATGGGTTCGCTGCACACAAAAAGAGTCTTGGAGGTCAAAAATTACGCAAACACTGATTTTGTGCAAGTGATCGTGCAAAAGAGATTTTATTCGAGAATCGAAAAGCTAGCGTCAAGGATCGGCACCAGCCCAGAAACCATAATTAACAATGCTTTGACATCATCTGTTATTGAATTGGAGAGAAGTACGGCACATAACCAGGCTGTTGAGATGGAAGATACAGTATCTATCGAGCAACACTCATCGGATTAAGAAGCTTGGAAGACCGGATTCCCTACCTGGATTGCAGGAGCCTTGTTTTGCTTGGTATCCGTAGATGCAAACGCAGACCTAGGCACATAAGAAAAGTGGAAGAATCTGGATCTCCGATAGTTAGCTGTACTTCTCAAGACACTTATTCAACCCAGGGAACTCTAGACATGGAAAGGTTAGATTTTGGGTCTTTCAATGCTAGAAAAGTACTTGATCATTCTAGAAACTTCGATTCCACAGCCCATTAAACTTGAAGCTTTGGCTTTCAGCACTAATATTGAATGCAAATGCTGAAGCAGTATTTGAGTTTCTTGATTTCACATCAGCGTGTTGAAGATCGAGTGGCGAGTAGAAAGGTGATCTATGCCATAAGCGATCGCGGTCTTGCAGTGACAAAGTTGATGAGAGCTCAGAAGTACTTTGATAAGCTCAAGCGTGTGCTACAATTATCTGAAGAGGCAAAGAAAGGCGAATCTCTGACGGCAAAAACAAATAGGTCGAACAAGGAATAGATAGTCAGCCATTGAGCCAGCTTTGGAATCTCTGCTTTGCTTATGCTGGACTTTGAAGATGTTTGAAAGAAGGAAGAATGAGTCAGTGGCGCGCGCGCTATCAGCTTTCAACATGTTCTTGCCAAGAGCCACTTTCACTGTTTTATAGGCTACTGGGAAATCGAAAGTTGTCGCATTTCCTATGTCACCAGGGATTCTGGGGAAAGACGTGTCCAAAACTAATATTCCACTCGCTCTCCCATATCCGTTGAATCCACCTTTAGCAATTCTGGTCAACTTTTACCGCATCTAAAAAACGGGCAAATAATTCGATTAATGGAACTGTTTAATTTCCGGATTGATAACGTCGAAAAAGGGACTCCTGAAGGAAGTTTTCACAGCGAAGGACACGAAGAAGCGAAAAAATTGAAAGCACCACTAATCCATTGGGTTCCTAAAGGTGCAACAGTAAAATGTCATGTAATTCTACCTGACAACTCTATCGCATCAGGCGAAGCTGAAGAAAGCTGCAAAGAGCTGAAGGTAGACATGATAGTGCAGTTTGAACGATTCGGATTCGTCAGAGTAGACGCTAAAACAGAAAAGAGATTGGTATCCTACTATTGTCATCGTTAAAAGAGTCTAGTCAAGTGACTATTGAGAGAAGGATTTGATTATGAATGAGAGAAAGTTAGCATTTCTAGGTCTTCTTGGACCAGTGGTAGCGTATCTTTTCACTGGCATTTCAATAGTTTTGTCTCCTTGGTTTGAGTGGCAGAGTAACGATTTGAGTGATCTTGGTCACAGTGTTAGGAGCAACGTTGCACAATTTTTTAATTTCGGTTTGGTCTTGGCTGGTCTATTTGTTGCAATCTACGCAATAACGGCATTCAAAGAAGAAGCTAAGTATACAAGTTGCTTCACGTTGATTGGTGCTTTTTTGCTTCAACTGGTGGCCACTTTTGATGAAGTCTATGGGTTTCTTCACACTTTGGTTTCAGTACTGCTTTTCGTGTTTTTCAGTTTAACTTTGATTGTGTTTGCTGTGGAAACGAAATCAGCAATACCCCTAGTAGCTTTTTTTATCAGCATAGGTGTGTGGGTAGGATATTTTTTTGATCTATATCGCGGAGGAATCGCAATTCCCGAGATTATAGCATCCTTGGCAATATCCTCATGCGTTGTACATTCTGCAGCAAGGATTATTCTTGGGTTTTCAACGCAGGTGTCACGGATACCCAATCAAAAGGAAATAGATAAAACCTGAATTTCGGATAATGACTTTCTCTTCTTAAGAGATTTATCCACATCAGGGAACTCTAGAGAAGGAGAATAGATTATGCGTCGTTCAAGACTCGAGAAATACCTCAGCATTCTCGAAGCTTTGGTTCATCAGCCTCTGGAACCTGAAAATATCTCTTTCAACACTAATATCGAGTGCAGAGCGTTAATGAATTATATTCGCTACTTGATTTCTCAGAATTTGGTTGAGGAAAATCAGACTAGAAGCAGGACTAACTACGCAATTACCGATCGAGGTATTACAGTGCTTAAGACATTGCAGGCTCAAAAGTACTTCAAGAAACTCAAACAAATCCTGCCAATTTTAGAAGATTGAAGAATGGAACCATGAAAACTAAGAAACCATTGGTCTGAGGAATAACTCTCCAAAGTTCACCGATCCAGTATCAGCAACTATACGCGCGCATGAAAAGTTGAAAGACCATTTCTACTAGCCACGATGTCAGATGAGATAGCGCGCGCCTCAGCACGTGCAGCTGTCGAAGTTTCTGGACTTTTCAAAGACTATAAAGTAGAAATAGATGCTATTGCCTATGTTTTCTGATTAGCAAATTTAAATGTGCATGAGAAATTTGTGCTCCACCTACATGTGGGAATGTGGGGTTGCCCGGATTTGAACCGGGGTCCCTAGCGTCCGAGGCTAAGAGCCTAGACCAAACTAGCCGACAACCCCTCCTGCGTACTCCAGAGCCCCCCGTTCAAACACGAGTAACCCCGCTCAGTAACTTGGCTTTAATCCTTAAAACTTATCCGAAGCTGCAGCACTTAAGCAAGTGTAACCATGCGCGCGCGCATGGGATATGCTGTTGTGATTCATCTAGAATTAGAAGATGCTTCAAAGATTCAGGAATTGAGGAGGAAGTACAATCCGTATTTTAATGTGATAGGCCCTCACATTACTCTTGTTTTCCCCTTTCCAGAGATGGAAAGAGACGCTATAGTGAACCATGTCACTGAGATCCTGAGAGACTTTGCTCCGTTCAACATCAGATTAAAGGGATTCACTAAGTCGTTTGATGAGGGGCTGTTCCTCCTTGTAGAACAAGGAAATGAAAAAACAATCGAACTTCACGATCGTCTTTACTCGGGAATATTTGAGAAATACCTTAGAACAGACATTCCATATGTTCCTCACATTGGACTTGGTTTATTCAAAACAGATGAAGAATATCGAATTGCTGAACGTAAGGCAAGAACCTTGAACTTAGCTTATGAAAGCACTATTCGAAGTATCTGCATAATTCACTTGAATGATGATCTGTTTGAAATAGATTGGACCAAAGAACTCCCTCTATAGTTACAACCAGCGCGCGCTATCCTGCGGAACAGGTCAACCTTGGAGTGAAGTGGGCTTTGCTATTTTTCTTCTCTATTATGGTTGGGAGGGGGGAAGGTAAAAACTAATATCCCCTCAGGAAAAGAGGTGACATCTCGCGCGTGCGCATCCAGTATACTCTACTTTCGGTCAAGACCTTAACCTTATCCTTGCCATTGTAATATATGATTTCACTCATGACCTAACACGCGCGCGTATGGATAGTCAATGACATTATACGTGAATGGGTAGCTTTGCGTCAGCGCAAGCAAGGTTTCTGAATCTGTGGGCGTGTTTAGGTCTTGGGATTCAATTGGTAGCCCTACGCGTACACTAACCAAGCGACAATTCACGACTTAACGTAGTTAATTCCTCGCGCCCATCTTCAGTTATTAAGACCATGTCTTCGATATTTATACCACCAAAATCCACTATATAAAAAGGCAATTCGACGCAGAGGACCATCCCCGGGCCTAGCGCCCTGTTTTCTTTTGGGCTAAGTAAAGGTGATTCCTCGAATGGACCGAGACTTATGCTGTGTCCAAAGTGCCCGCGGGTGTATTGGGGAAAGCCTCCTTCTCTTACGGTTTCTAATCCGATTTTAAACAGTTCGGAAAACTTCACTCCTGGCTTCATGGCTTGGACAATTTTACGCTGAGCTCGCAAAAGAGTATTATACAATTTCCTTTGTTTTTCCGAAGGTTTGCCTATGACATAAGTTCTAGAAACGTCTGTCAAAGCTCCTTCAAAGTTCACTCCGCAATCGAATCTCAGAAAGTCTCCCTTCTTAAGTGCATAAGTCGAAGATTCGTGGAATGGAAAATTAGGCGAACCGGTTCTCGCGCCTCCTCCTAACATTAAGGTATTCATTCCCCAGCAATCAGAGTCAGCGACAACTACCCTAAATCTTCTCGCAATCTCTCTTTCTGTAACGCCTTCTTTCGCAACTTCTACAGCGGCGATTATCCCCTTTTCAGTAATCTTTACACCCTTTCTAAACCTGTCAATTTCTGTCGGCGTCTTAATGCTTCTCATCTCCATGAAAAGCCCACTGGCATCCACAAGCTCAGCTTTGGGAAGGGCTTTTCTAAACCTTTCATAATAGTGAAAGTTGAAAAAATCCAATTCCACACCCAGCTTTCCCTCCTCAAGCTTCTTCTCTTTCAGCGTTTGAGAAATGACCTCTACTGGATCGAACTGTTCAGGTTTAGAAACAATGTGTGAAGGCTCAACTCCTTCCCTCTCAAAATAAATCCAAGTTTCAAAAATCCTGAGGTCTTTAATCCACGTTCTTTTTCGAACTTTTTCAGCTTCCCAATCCAACACTATCGCAGCGGGTTCTTGATCTTGACTTCTCGGCACCACAGCTGTAGCCAGACCTGGTACTCGTACGCCATGCGGGCCGAAATAGGCCATGCCAGCGTAACCAGCAACATAATAGAAATTTTCAGGAGAGGAAGCGATCAGCACATCGATATCTCTATCTTTCATCAGGGTCCTTGCTTTATTCATATCAAATAATGCCTTCATTTTAACATACCTCGCACTTTATAAGACCAAGTCATTAGAAGGTCTATTTAGTTTTTTCCTAATGTCCTAATTTAATTTCATTTTTGTCTAGCATCTTGTGGTCATAAACTTTACGAACCTCATTTCCGATCATCACAAGAGAGTTCAGCCTGCAAAAATCGATGAGTACGGGCTTTTTTAACCGTTACAAGATCATCGATTTAGAATTGCGCTATAAAATCATTAATTAATCCCAGAATTACTGGATTACATACATTTCATCTATGTCGGAGTAATTAGATAGTATTCTTGACCCATCCTTAATTATTGTCACAAGGTCTTCGATGTGATACCCCTCTTCACTAGTCCAATACGGCGGTTCAATACAAATCACCATGTTCTCTTTAAGCACTTCTTCATTGAATGGGTGAATAATAGGTTCTTCATGCAACATTATTCCTAAGCCGTGACCTATATGAGGCCCTAATGGTCCTAATCCTGATTCATGAAACCTTTTCTTGCAGAGATTGTATAAATCACATGCTCTAACTCCTGGTCTCATATTGTCGATGACCTCCCTTTGAATCGAAACGATTTTACAATAGATTTCTTTCTGCGTGTCACTTGGCTCGCCGACAACCGCCATTCTAGCTATGTCAGAGAAGTAGCCCGAAAAGACTCCTCCAATATCTGTTTTGATGACATCACCTTTCTTGATTTTTTTATCTCCCGCCGTGGGTTGCGCAATAAGAGTATTCTTCCCTGAGTAAACTTCAAGAAAGTCTATATGGTCGACTCCGAGCTTCATCATATTCTGTGCTATGTTCAGCGCGATGCTGCGCTCGGTTTTTCCCTCCCCAGACGTTTCAAATCCAGCATGAATCGATTTTTCAGTTGCTATCGCAGCTTTCTGAAGAAGGTCTATCTCCTCAGGTGATTTCACCATCTGCATCCTAGCGAATAACTTGTCACTTCCTTCGAATGTAGTTCCCGCTACCTGTTTGATGAGTCTTTGGTAATAGCCTGCCTGAATGTACATTTTGTCAATCCCTAATCTTCTACCTTGAAGACCCTTCTCTTTCAAAACATCAGCCAAGAGGTCAACAGGATTTGTTTTATGCTCTCTGTAAGCTCTAACATCTTTGATCCACGACTCCCTTCTTGCGTAACGCTCCTCAATATTACATACGACGAAGACCGGTTCTCCGTTCTTTGGTAAAACCGTTATCGCCAACCGATTCCTAATAAGTTTCTGTGTCGCAATGAGACATCCAGATGTATACAGTACATTCTCAGGAGAAACAGCAATCAACGCATCCAATCCAGCTTCGGTCATCATTTGTATTGCTTTATCGTAATCGAATCCCAAGCTTCTCACCATTATCTTTGTAGTAAAAAAGGTCAATATCTTGAGGAACTCATCTTTTACTTCAACTTTTCATAAAGGATTTTACCCTTATCGATGATGAGTTGATCGTCGACAATCATGTCTGCATCCATCAGAAGCATGTCACAGTGTATCTTCGCTGCCACGTCCCCCCCTCCCATCGGCAAAATGCTGGATCCAAAAGCTATGGTGATTTGGCCCTCTCTGGCCTCCGCCTCTATCGTAGCAACGGCTTTTCCTATTCGCGGATCCAAGCCGAAACATAAATGCGCGAAAAGATGGACATTAGGGTCGTTAAACGATTCGAAGAAAGCCTCAGCATTTTTGGCATCATTACCTCCTTCGATTTTTATGATCCTACTTTCCTTTATCGTGAATTTTACAGGTGCCTCCGGAACGACCCCAGGCCATGGGGCTTGCATAATGCCATCGACTACAGCCGTTCCACTCACCGTTCCCACTTTCGGATATAGGGCAGTCACACCTCCAGGTAGACTATCGTATAAGTGATCTGGTCTCTCGATGTATCCCACAAAGTATGACCAGGGTCTCCCGGGCTCGACTACCTCAAGATCGGTCCCTATGTCTGAGGTTATCCTAACCTTCTTTCCAGTCAAGAACTGCGTTATCATCTTCACGTTTTCACCCATCTCACGCGTCGGAATCCGATTCATTAAATCTTCTTTCCTGTTTGCACCACAATGAAGGATAGGCACACCTAACTTCAAGATACTGGCGTATTCGGGTGTGTACATCCATGGACTTGAAGCACAATCCAATACTATGTCAGCTTTTTTTAGCAAATCGAGAGCGATATCGGGGGGTGGAACATTTGGCCTTACGGTGCGAGTACCTACCACCATAAGGAGCTCGGCATCCAGGGAGAGGGCTGCGCCAAAGAAGGCTTGGTTGAACTCGGTGTCTGTTCTAGCGTCTGTCCAGATTACAACCATGTCGCCAGATTTAACTCCACACAATACCAAGCATTTGTGCGCTGCATTGATAAGCTCGGTTATAGAAAAGTCCATCTTAAACCACGTTGAGTTGGTTGCCCGTATCAATATATAAAAGTTTAGATGTGTTTATTTTAAAGCTACTTGGATGCACGCGCGCAGATCAGCTATTTCTGATGGGGTCATATGAAGAAATAAGTCGTGAATCGTCGCTGGGTTGCTATAGCTTGGATTTTTCTACGCTAAAGCAAATCCCTTCAAGACTTCTAGTTTTAGTCCGAAAGTCTTATATTTTGCACGATAGAGATGTTGCAGTAAAATTTAGGAAGAAAGGAATAAAATGAATAAAAAAGCAATTGGTAAGACTATGTGGGCTGCAATCATCGTAGTGATCATCGTTATTGCTGGTATTGGTTTGTACTTTCTGAACCCTTTCAATCCACCTACATCAGTAAAAAACCAGGGAATATTCATTGCTGCGCAGGGTGATGATCCAGTTTGGTTTGATCCTGCTCACTCACACCTCATGCATGAGAAAATGTACATGCCAAATGTATACGAATCGCTTTTATTCTATGACCCGCAGGATCCCACGATATTGGTGCCTTTGCTCGCAACTACAGTCCCTACAGTTGAAAATGGACTGATTTCAGCGGATGGATTGCAATACACGTTTCCAATCAGGGAAGGCGTAAAATTCCACAATGGCGAAGAGCTTACTGGGTACGATATTGAATATAGTATAGAGAGAGTCTGTACAATGCAGCTGCCGGATTCGGAAAGTTGGATGCTAATTGACCCACTTACAGGTTGGAGCACTGATCCGGAAGTAATAGATAATGCGGTGGAAGTTATAAATGATTACAGGGTGAGGTTTAACCTACTCACACCAGACGCTCCTTTCCTCTATAGATTAGTTTCGGCTTTTGGCGGGATGATACTAAACAAAAATTGGGTTATCGAAAATGGAGGATGGGATCCTACAGGAGATATGAATTGGACACATAAGAGTGATCCATGGGTGGAAAAGAACATGATGGGCACGGGAGCTTATAAGTTGACGAAGTGGGTTCCAGGTGAGCGGCTGGATTTTGAAGCCTTCGAAGATTACTGGCAGGGACCACCGAAGCTAAAAGAAGTAATCGTGTTGACTGTAAGGGAACTGAGCACACGTCTCATGATGCTCAAAGCTGGCGATGTCGACTCCTGCGCCGTTAGTATGGACCAGTTAGATGCAATTAAAGCTCTTGAACCTGATGGGGTTTTATCGGAAGCCCCCCCCTCATATGACATGTCTCAGTTTTCATTAAACTTTGAAATAAACGTGGATTTGCAACCCGCTGAAACATATGGTATTACTGAGGATTGGTTCCATGATATACATCTAAGGAGAGCATTCAGCTACACTATGGACAGAGAAAAACTAAACCAAGCCTTTTACAATGGAAGTGCGAGAGGAGCAAACAGTTATTTGCCAAAAGGTATCCTGGGTTGGGATGTCGACGTACCTGGGTATCAATACGATCTAGAGAAGGCTGAGGAGGAGTTCAGAAAGGCATGGGGCGGGGAAGTCTGGGAAAACGGATTCAGATTCACTATTTGGTGTGTCGACGATGAAACCGGTGTTGCTGCTCAAATATTCAAAGAAGGAATCGAAGCTGTTAACACCAAGTTCCATATAGATGTCACCGTACCACCTTACGCTGTCTGGTTGGCAAAGATGGGAGATCGAAGCATGGCGATTTTTGCCAGTTGGTGGCCTAGCTTTATCTTAGATCCATATTTGCAGACTCATTTCCAAGTAGTTAGCACAGGCATGGGAGCCTCAATATGGCAATATAAGAATCAGACGATAGATGACCTTGCTGCTCAAGCAATTCAAACAATAGATCCGACAGTAAGAGCGGAATTGTACTCTCAGATTCAATGGTTGGAATACTATGACGCAAGCTCGGTTCACACGGTTCAAATGACACATTTATTTGCTTACCGTAGTTGGCTCAAAGGATGGCACTACTCCCCAGGTCTCCTGGGAGGGCTCTATTGGTACTGGCTTGACAAGGGCTAGAAGATGTATGCATTAAAAGTCAACTGATGATCCTAAAATAGGGGATATAAGTGGACATACGTACATACATTGTACGGAGGGCACTATCAATTATCCCCGTCCTCTTTTTTCTCTCAATGATCACATTCACTCTTTCAAGAACCGCAGGAGATCCTGTTGCTATTTACACGGATCCACAGATGAGTGCAGAGCAGATCGAGAAAATAAGAGACATGTATCACTTTAACGATCCAATCTATGTACAATATTTCTACTATCTGCAGGGGATTTTTAGAGGCGATCTTGGATACTCTGTCATAATGGGAATCCCCGTATCGGAGGTTATAATACGCCTCTTTCCCGCCACGATTGAACTTGCGATGTATTCCTGGTCTTTAGCCTTCGTTGTGGGAGTAATCTTAGGGACAAAATCAGCTGTTGGTAAGGATAAAGTCATCGATCATAGCAGTAGGGTGATAGCTATTACAGGGTACTCGATGCCTACATTTTGGTTAGGACTTGTTCTTCTTTTCATCTTTTATTTTTGGTTCGGTATTTTAGGACCTGGAAGATTAGATAATTTAATTTATCACACCCATTTCCCACCTCTCGGTAGTTTTAGGACATATACAGGTCTTTATACGATAGACGCCATACTTAATCTAGACTGGATTGTCTTCTTTGACGCAGTGAAGCATCTGATACTTCCCGTAGTAATCTTAGCATGGGGTAATTTAGCTATCATAACTAGAATTATGAGGTCGAGTATGTTAGAAGTTTTAGGCAAGGAGTTTATAAAGACAGCCAAAGCCAAGGGACTATCTGATAAATCCGTCATTAATGAACATGCGAGGAAAAATGCATTAATTCCAACTATAACGGCAGCTGGTCTCTCCTTCGCCTTTCTTCTTAGCGGCGTCGTGATGATTGAAGAAATATTTAACTGGCCAGGATTGGGGAGTTGGGCGGCTCGTTCAGCGATTTCCTTGGATCATGCGGGTATTTTGGGCTTTGTGTTACTCGTTGGAGCAATTTACTCGTTTTCTAATCTGGTAGTCGATGTTCTATATGTATACCTTGATCCACGTATTAGGTTGAATTAAGTATGACGAAACAAAGCTCAGAGAGCGAATCCTGGAAAAAGCGGATGACCCCTAGACTCAAAGAGTTGAAATTCACGTTTTATCGCATCAAACAGAGCCCACTTGCTGTCCTAGGGGTCATCATCATAACTGCCTTCATCGTCATCGCAATTTTTGCTCCATATTTAGCCCCACCTAATGAACCGGATCCTTACCTTCTACCAAAGACTTGGATCACCGAGCCGCAACCACCGGACGCTCAGTATCCAATGGGCACGGGTGTTTACGGGACAGATATATATTACGGTGTAATTTGGGGAACTCGAATATCTCTACGCATTGCCTTTACTGTAGTGGCTTTCTCTGCCCTTATTGGCGTGTTTCTCGGGTCAATAGCTGGATATTTCGGCGGGAAGATAGACTATATCGTAATGCGCTTAACAGATATGTTTTTAGCGATACCTTCTCTCCTGTTGGCGATGGGCATAACTTCGTTCCTAGGAAGAAACTTGATCAATATGATAAACGCACTCATAATAGTGTGGTGGCCTCGTTATGCGAGATATTCCAGAAGTGAAGTCTTATCAGTGAAGGAAGAAGGATACATTCAATCCGCGAAAGCTGTTGGTTGCACTAATTGGCAAATATTGTTTCGGCACGTTCTACCGAATTCTATATATCCAATATTAATCGTGACAACGATGGACTTGGGGATGGTAGTCTTGGTTGCAGCTGGATTGAGTTTCTTGGGCTTGGGAGCTGAGCAATTCACTGCTGAGTGGGGCAACATGATCAGCATGGGTCGAGACTGGGTCATATGGGGAAAGTGGTGGGCTTCTTTTTTTCCAGGCTTAGCTATATTCCTATTTGTTTTGGGTTGGAACTTGTTGGGAGATGCATTTCGAGACATACTTGATCCTCGCCTACGCAGGGCTTGATGCATTTGACGATGCTGATCTGCATTAAAAATTTGAAATTACATTTCTATACTTATGAGGGTGTAGTAGAAGCCCTCGATGGCATCGATCTGGAAATTATGAAGGGAGAGATCCTCGGATTAGTGGGTGAAACTGGTTGCGGAAAAAGTGTAACAGCTCAATCTATCCTTCAAATCGTATCTGTGCCTCCTGGCAGGATCGAAGATGGGCAGGTGCTATTTTTTACGAGAGAAGCTTGCCCACACTGTGAGAGCGCCAAGTGCTCGGCTTGCAGAGGAACCGGAAAAATGGTGAAAAACGGAACATTAGAAAAATGCGGAGAATGTGGTGGAGATGGACAATGTCCGAAATGTTTTGGTACGGGGAAGAAGCATCTAGACATATTAAAATTAGGATCGAAGGCATTGCAGGAGATTCGAGGAGATAAAATTTCGTACATATCCCAAGAAAAGATGAGCGCTTTGAACCCTGTACTTACGATCGGAAGACAGATTTCGGAGAGCTTTCTCCTGCATCAGAAAAAGGAACTTTATAGATACGCTATAGCAAACCTCAAAAGGCTCAGGAGAAATTCCAGTGCTAAGACGATGATCTATCGATTGCACGAAAGGCTCTTAGAATTTCAACTCAAAAATCTTAAAGCTCTAGAAAAAGCCAAGCTGCGAAGTAAATTTTACTCTTTCGTTATTAACTTGTTTCGTCGAGTCCCGGTTCTCGGCAGATATGAGACATGGATATGGAGAGAGGCTAGAATAAAATCTGTAGCGATGTTAAGCACTGTTAAAATGCCAAAACCAGAAGAGGTTTTTGACAGATATCCCCACGAGTTGAGTGGAGGGATGCAACAGAGAGTTTTAATAGCTATGGCATTGGCGTGTAAACCTGACCTCTTGATCGCGGATGAACCAACAACGGGGCTAGACGTGACAATTCAAGCCCAGATCCTTGAGCTGATGAAGGACTTGCAGAATGAAACCAACTCTTCCATCCTGCTGATTACCCACGATCTAGGGATTGTCGCAGAAAATTGTGATAGATTAGCTGTTATGTATGCTGGAGTAATAGTCGAGAAAGGTGACCTAAAAACGGTTTTCAGAAATCCCCTTCACCCCTACACGATAGGACTATTAAGCACCATACCTAAGATTCACCAAAAAAAGGAGTATCTAAACGTGATCCCTGGTATTGTTCCAATACTCATAAATCCTCCTAAGGGTTGTCGTTTTCATCCCAGATGCTCATTTGCTATGGTCACATGTAAAGAGAAGAAACCTATAATGTTAAAACAAGAGGATGGACATTTCGTCGCCTGCCACCGTTTAGAGAAGCAACCGCGCGGTGTAGATTAGTGAGCGAGCCACTTATCGAGGTTAAGGGCTTAAAAAAATACTTCCCAATCTTCAGAGGTGTACTAAAGAAAGAAGTTGATTCTGTAAGAGCTATCGATGGGATATCGTTTTCCATCAATAGAGGGGAGACCTTGGGTTTGGTTGGGGAAAGTGGATGCGGAAAAACAACTTGTGGTCTTTGCATATTGAGGTTGATAGAGCCGACTGACGGTGAGATTCTCTATAACCAAGTGGAAGGAGTTAGAGAAAGAATAAACCGATCGGATGATGAGCTAAAGAAGACCCAAAACAACGATAAACAGAAGGAGAAGGAATTCAAGTCCTTGAACGATCAGCGCGACATACGTCGAATGAAGGGAAAAGACTTGAGAGCACTGCGGAAACATATGCAGATCGTTTTTCAAGACCCGGCATCTTCCCTTAATCCTCGGATGCTTGTAAAGGACCTCGTAGGTGAGCCCCTTCTACGCCACCACGTAGCTAAGGGGGAAGAGGTGACGGTGAAAGTTGCTACACTTTTGGAGAAGGTGGGATTACGTCGAGAGCACTTTTATCGTTATCCTCATGAATTCAGTGGTGGACAAAAACAAAGGGTTTGTATAGCAAGGGCTTTGGCTCTAGATCCAGAGTTCCTTGTATTAGATGAACCCACTTCGAATCTCGATGTCAGTGTACAAGCCCAGATACTCAACCTGCTGAAGCAGCTTCAAAAGGATTTCAATCTAACCTACATGTTCATCTCCCATAACTTGAGCGTGATAAGGCACATGGCTGATAGGGTCGCCGTGATGTACCTCGGCAAAATAGTCGAACTTGCCACATCTGAAGAGCTGTTCAAATCACCATTGCATCCATATACCCAAGCCTTGCTATCCTCTATTCCGGTTCCTGACCCATTCAGCAGAAGGAAGAGAATCTATCTCGCAGGCGAAATACCCGATCCAACTAACCCTCCATCAGGGTGTAGATTCCATCCGAGGTGTTTGAAGGCTGAGATGAACTGTGGATGGGATGGACGAGATATGCTTCAATTTATAGAGACCATAATAAAACACCCAGTTACGGGGCAGCACATACAAGATCTGATTGCCACTATAAAAGCTAAGAACCACCGACTAGATATATCTGTAAAGGGTGGGAGGAATGAGAAGAGAGTTATCTTGGACTTCCTTGAGAATGTGATGAAAGATAAAAGAGGCAAACCACTCCTTGAAGCTGTCGAGTGGATAGGAGAGAAGGAAGGGAAGAACGTAACGATAAAACTAATGGAGAACGAGGAGCCAAAACTCAAGGACATAGGGAGTGGACATTTTGTATCCTGTAATTTGATCTAATAGTTAAGTGTATAACGATTGATGTATCTGTTTTTCTTTAAAATCCACATAGATAAGAAATTAGTAATGATTTTATGAGGTTTCGACACCCCTATTCACTATGATCTCTCCTCCTTTCATCACGAGTCCGATATTCTCTTTATCCTGTAGAATCTTTATGTCCTTGCAGGGATTGCCGTTTACGATAATGATATCCGCAAGCTTTCCCTCTTCGACAGTCCCTATTACATTTTCGTCGTCGCCCCACGCTTTTGCCCCTATCTTCGTGGCCGCTTTGATAGCCTTCATCTCTGTCATGCCAGCTTTTACTAATAATTCCAGCTCAAGAGCGTTTTCTGCCCCTTGTTCGAAAGGTTGATCGGATCCGCTGGCGATCATGACACCGGCTTTCAGAGCTTTCTTGACGCCTTTCAACCCTTGCTGCAATTGCTTTTTCGCTCGCTCCACAACGTAACTTGGTAAAGTTTCACTTTTCGACATCCTATAAACCGCTGACAAGGTAGGGACAAGTATAATATTTCTTTCCACCATCATCCGAAAATCTTCCCTATCAGCATGGAATCCATGTTCGATCGTATCGACTCCCCCCTCAATAGCATTGCGTATTCCCTTACCCGCAACAGCGTGAGCTGCTACCCTCACACCGAGCCTGTGAGACTCTGTCACAATGGCTCGAATCTCCTCGATAGTCCATGTAGGTCTAGCCGCAGCCTTAGGGGATTCCTTCTTCATGGTGCCGCCAGTTGTCATTATCTTGATCAAATCCGCGCCGTCTGATATTGCCTGCCGGACAGCTCTGATGCATTCAACTACACCATCAATTGGGGGATGCCAAGCTGAGCTCGCACTTAACCACTCTTTGGATATCACTTGGCTCTCGATCAGTGGTGAGCTCGTTGAATTTAGCCATATCGCGGCCATGATCCGTGGCCCTTGTACGGTTCCTTCTTCTATTGCCCTCTTCAAAGCTATCGCTGAGGTACTTGAGTACGATCCAAGATCCCTTATTGCAGTATAACCAGCATACAAAAGGTTCCGAGCGTCAACTGCTGCTCTTATCGCCCTTAAGGGTATAGAACCTCCTGTAACCCGTTGGAGTGGAACAGGCGGTTCCGTCTTCTCTCCCATTAGATGGAGTTCGGCGTCGATAAGACCAGGCATAACCACTTTATGATCTGTTTCGATGATAACGGCCTCCTTAGGAATCTCCATCTCGTTCTCCTTTCCAACCGCCACGATCGTCGAGCCTTCGATCACAACCATGCAGTCTTTAATCGGTTCCTTACCAGTTCCATCGACTAATGTTCCACCTCTTATTACTTTGACCAATTCGTACTCCTCTGGACTTAAATCGGCTATTCAACATTTTAAATCTTTGCGCGGGCGTATTTTTACATGAAATCATAGCTCTGTAGCCGCGCCTCTTTCTGGATCAGTGCTTGCCCGGGAAATTTATCGAAACTCATAAATGAAAGTAGTATGAAAAATAAGGCACAGGTGTGGGAAGAGATGCAAGTCAGGAACATCTTTAAGATTAAAGAAACAACAAAAATGCATCGTGGAACTTGTAATATTTGGCCTTTATTTGAAAAAGAGCTTGGAACAAACATTTTTGCAGTTGAGGCGGAGGTTGCCAACGTGCTTGTTCCCCACAGGCATAACCACCACGAGTTTTTCTATATCCTCCACGGAAGAGGGGTCATGAAGGTTGAAGACGAAGAAGGAGATGTGTATCCAGGTGATCTCATATATATACCACCAAATGCGCTCCATAGCATTAGACCCAAAGGTAAGGAATATCCGATACACTACCTCTGTTTCGGAGCTCCCATAAGTAAGTGAACTCTCGATTAAGCCTCCCAATATTTCATTGGCTACGCGCGCTTTCAGCTGCAAATCTATATTCTTTTATTGACTTGTACTTGATTCTTTCTTGTGAAAAGAAAAAACTTTTATGTGTTTAGATTGTAATCATTCATCATGAAAAAGATCTCAATCCAAATAGGTTCCGAGACAACAACTGCTATATTATTACAGGAACAGGCTCCGAACCTTTGCAAGGCTATTTGGGACGTATTACCCGTAGAGACCTTTGCCCACCACGCTAAGATTTGTAACCATGAGTTAATTATTCCTATGCCACTAGAAGGACAAGCAGGATGGAATGAAAACGTCAAATGGCCAGCTGCTAGTGATGTAGGATGGTGGCGTACAAGAAACAGCGCTATCGTATGGTATGCCAAAACAAAACCGCTTGGCCCATCACCAGTTTTTGCAAAGATTGTAGAAAATCTTGAAGGTTTCAAGAAAGAGGCACTGAAGACTTGGATTAAACAAGGGACAAGAATCAGGTTCTCAAGATCATGATATATATGGAGGGCTGAGAAATTTCAATAGAAAAAATTGAAGATATCATTAGCCGATTCAATGATGAAACGTCGAAAATGTGGTTATCTATGCCCGAAGAAGTTGCTGAACTTAGAGAAAGGAAAGGCACATTGAACGTTTACGTGACAACATTACTCTACGGAGAATCTGAAGCGCGTGAAATGGTAGATTATCTATTTATCCTCAGGTTAGCAGTAGAGAAACATCCAACTATACCCTTGGATGGGTTAAAACTAATCACTAAGGAGTTTCTCGAATTTAAAGCTGAGAAATGGCCTTCACATTATGGGGTGCCTAAAACTGTTGGTCTATTGAAAGAAGCTGCTGTCGCGATAAAAGCGGTCAAGACGCTAGACGAGTATCTTAAGCTCATAGAAGCGATACATCAATATATTAACATATGGAGTTTTTGGATGGATTTGCAAATTCCGTGGAGCGAAATGAGCACGATTTACGATTGGGTTGTCCTTGAAAAGGATGCGACTCTAGCAAAATAAGCACAAGTGCGCTTTAGGAGAGTCGTAGTGTATCAAATAATGTAGTTATCTAGGATCGTACGAGTTAGGGACTATCTCAACCCAAAAAACACAAAAACACTTCTTCAGTAAATAGGTGAAACAAATGTTTGATTTAGATAAGGCACGAAAGTTGATGGAAAATAGAGAATTGGATGGTCTAATAGTCTCTTCTCCGGAAAACTTCTACTATGTGAGTGACTATGTTGGAATGACAGGAACGGTGGGTACGGCAACCGCAATTATACCAAAAAGCCAAGATCAAGACGCGGTCGTGATAGTATTGGATTGGGAGATCGAAGAAGCCCGAGAGCAAACGTGGATCAAAGATGTAAGAACTTTTGAAACGTGGATCTATTTTGAAAAGGATGGCGTGACTCTACCATTAGCCAAATCTAAACCCGAGCAATTTGATCCCTTTCAAGTGGTTTCCGATGTATTAGCGGAAAAAAGCATTGACGAAGGAAAACTAGGAGTAGAACTAAATGTCATCCCTGTTACATACTTTGAAAAGCTCAGGAAAGCAATTCCAAAAGCCAATCTTGTTAATGCTAACGATCTTTTTTGGGAAATGAGAAGCGTAAAATCTCCAGATGAAGTAAGCATAATCAAAGAAGCCGCAAGAATCCACGAAAAGGGAATCCGCGCTGCTGTCAAGGTTGCGAAAGAAGGCGTTACAGAAAAAGAGATCGCAAATGAGTTCAGAAAGGTTGTGATAGGCGATAGACGATACTGCTGGGGCATCGTTGCTATTTTTGTAGGAGGAGGCGCTAACAGTGGTAGTCCTCATCATACTTTTATGACCCCATCGAATTATGTGCTTCGAAGAGGCGACTTCCTAAAATTTGACGGAAGTATAAACTTCAAGGGATATATAACTGGTATTGCCAGAACTTATGTTATTGGGGAGCCTTCAAAAAAGCAAGAGAAACTATACAACGCTCTTTTACAGGCTCAACGAAAGATTGTTGAGTCAATGAAACCAGGGGTTAAGCCTTCAGATCTGTACAAAATTGGAATTAAAACTGTAAGAGAAAGCGGCTTCCAACAGTATATTCGAGGACACTTGGGACATAGTATAAGCCTTGGCCCATTAGCACAAGAGCCGCCGTTTATTAGTGCAACAGAAAAAGGAGAATTAGTTCCAGGCATGCTCTTCTGCATTGAAGTTCCATACTATATACTTGGGTTAGGAGGCGTAAATATAGAGGACATGATTGTAGTAACACCGGACGGACACGAGGAATTAACAACGCTAAGTCGCGAACTATCTTTGAGTAGTTAGTCTGACTTACCTCTTTCAAACGCGTGCGCATATTTGGCCTATTCGAAAGAGTTTAATGTTCTCTCCATAAGGCCACGGAAGGGTTGACTATGTTTATGGGCGGTTTAGGTACTTTTCCTTGAAAGACGCTCGCGATCGCCTTGGCGCAGGCGATCCAGGCCTTTCTGAAGCTTAAGCTTGTGAATGCGGCGCAATGTGGCGTGAAAACCACGGAGTCCAATCTAAGTAAGGGGTTATCCGCGTCAGGTGGCTCCTTTGTCAATACATCTAATCCCGCTCCAGCGATCTTTCCACTTGTGAGGGCTTCATAGAGGGCTTCCTCATCCACTAATCCCCCCCTTGATGTGTTTACAAAAAATACTCCATCCTTCATGGAAGCTATCTCTTTTCTACCTATTATCAACTTTGTCTGCTCTGTTAGTGGTATATGCAGCGAAATGAAGTCGGATTTCTTCAGAAGTTTTTCCGGAACCTTTGATCCATTCTTTATATCCTCATCCGTAATAGATAAGTATTGTATATGAAGGCTTCTCTCTCTTTCCGCTTTCCTGGTGCTGTCAAAATAGAGAACCCTCATCCCTATTGCCCTCGCCAATCTGGCGACTTCTGTACCTATTTCCCCTAGCCCTATTATACCAAGGATTTTGCCCTGAAGTTCTATGCTGGGTCCGAGATCGCTGAACTTCTTCCACTGGTTTGTTCTCACAAACTTGTTCGCTTGAGTCACCCGTCTAGCAACCGCAAAAATAAGGAAAAGCGTATGTTCTGCCACAGTATGTCCAAAGGTTCCAAGAAGATTTGTTACTACAATCCCTCTTTCTGTAGCCGCCTTCACGTCGATGCGGTCTAAGCCCACTCCAAACCGGGCTATGATCTTCAACTTCTGCGTTGCTTCAATAATGCCCCTAGTGAGGGGATATATTGGAGCCCACCCAATAATGACGGCATCAGCGTCCCTAATTAACCTGATCATATCCTCTTCAGAGTAGGGATACGCGCGGATAATCTCAGCTTCTGCTTTAAGAGTATTTTCCGCATCTGGATCTATGGGAATCGCTAGCTCATGGGCGACCAGAACTTTCCTTTTGGAAGTGCCACCTTGGTTGGTCCGATATCGGACAGAAACGCTTAAAGGGTACAGACTTTAGACCCCAGATGCTGTTTTTGAGAGTACTTCTAGGATTTTTTCTTCGATCATAATTAAATCTCAGATTTGCTTTTTTTATTCAAGTGGCATAAAAAACTTTCTGTGACAAACTTGTCAATGCTCGCGTGCGCATGCGCGCGTGAACAAGTCGTTGTGCTGTGATATCATGAAAGCACGCGCGTACTTGAGGATGGCAAAACGCAGTATAGAATCTTGAAATACTAATCTACTTTTTCAACATAATCTTCTTTTATCAAAGAATTAACGATCTTGCGAGCTTCATCGTAATTTATTTATGTGGCGCATTAATTTTGAATGAATAGCACGAAAAGCTGGGGATTGAGCTGAAACACACAATTGGAGATTTAGAACCCGTCCCATATACGACAAGTCGTATAATTGAGAAAACCGGTGATTGGAGGACTTCTAAGCCATTGGTGAAGAGAGAGCTTTGTAATAAATGTAAAATATGCATCGAATTTTGTCCGGATGGTGTCATCTACGAAAGCGTGGGTTCAGTTGAAATAGACTATGATTACTGCAAGGGGTGTGGCATCTGTGCAGAGGAATGCACCCCTAAAGCTATCGAGATGGTGGAGGAGCATTAAATGGATAAGAGTATGGTTCTAACAGGAAATTTGGCTGCTGCATATGGTGCAAAGCTTAGTCGCCCTCAAGTCGTAGCAATTTATCCAATAACGCCCCAGTCAGAAATATCTGAGAAGATGGCTGCATTTGCAGTCGAAGGCGAACTTGAAGCAAAGGTTTTTCGAGTCGAATCGGAGCACAGTGCAATGAGTATTCTTGTTGGAGCAAGCATGGCAGGCGCCAGAGCGTTCACAGCAACCTCCTCGAACGGACTCTTCTACATGCATGAGATGTTGAGCTTTGCCGCCGGAGCCCGGCTCCCAATAGTTATGGGCGTCGGAAATCGTACAGCACCACCCCCATGGAATGTTTGGTGCGACCACATGGATACTATGCTACAGAGAGATACTGGATGGCTTCAATTGTACGTAGAAGACGTTCAAGAAGTTTTGGACACTATAATACAAGCATATAAGATAGCTGAAAACGATGAGATCCTGTTGCCGATAATGGTTTGTCTAGATGGTTTCACATTAACTCACACCTCGGAGGGAATCAAGATCCCGTCTCAGGAAGATGTCGACGACTTCCTACCAGCCTTTGACTCCAAATACAGTTTAGAAAAATCCCTAAAAGAGGATAAACCCATATGCCTTTCCCATCTCTCGCCCCCTCAAGCCTCCTTTATGGAATACAAGTATCTTCAAGCAGAAGCTTCCAACCATTCGAAGAAGATTATCAAAGAAGTAGATAAGGAATATGGAGAACGTTTTGGAAGAAAATATGGAGGACTATTTAAGGAGTACAGGGTAGATGATGCAGAAATAGTCTTGATAGCAATGGGATCGATTTCAACAACAGCTAAAGCTATGATTGATGAATTTAGGAAAAAGGGGGTGAAGGTGGGTAGCCTTAAACTTCGATCTTATAGACCATTCCCCGCAAAAGAATTGAGAGAAACCCTGAGACATGTAGATGTCGTTGGAGTTCTTGATAGAGATTTCTCCTGTGGATATACAGGTGCAGTCTACTCGGATACAGCAGCAACTCTTCAGAAGATTGAAGACGGGCCCAAAGTTGTCAATTTTATTGTAGGGTTGGGTGGTAGAGATGTCACTTTCGATCACTTCAGGCATATGATGAAACGCTTATTGAAAGTTGCAGAGATTGGTGAAATTGAAAGGGAGGGAGAGTGGGTTGGAGTCCGCTTCTAAGAGGTATAAACCGTGAAGACCACGGAAGATGAATTATTAATGCCAGGGCATGGAATGTGTCCGGGTTGCGGAGCTGCAATCGCAGTGAGACAAATAATGAAGATTCTGGGGAAGGAAACTGTAATTTTGTTGCCTCCTGGGTGTATAGCTCCTGCCACAACAAAGGAAGACGCATTTAAATTTAGGATTCCCGCAGTTCATATAGGTCTAGCTCACGGTGCTGCTATAGCTGCTGGAGTATCCGCAGCCCTCGAGGTTAAGGGAATGAGGAACGTTACAGTACTCCCTCTTATAGGAGACGGAGGAACCGCAGATATAGGACTTCAGGCATTGTCAGCCGCAGCTGAACGTAATGACAACATACTATACGTTTGCATTGATAACGAAGCGTACATGAACACAGGCATGCAAGGAAGCGCTTCAACCCCCATGGGAGCTTATACCACAACAACCCCTTTCGGAGCCATGGCTCCTCTTGGAAAGGATAGGCCTAAGAAAGATTTGTTCAAGATAATCTCCGACCATGAGGCGCTCTACGCTGCGACAGCTTGTCCCTCATACTTAGCTGATTTCCGACGGAAATTTGAAAAGGCAAAGCATATTCATGGCTTCAGATATATCCACGTTCTCTGTCCGTGTCCCACAGGGTGGGGGTTCCCAACAGGAAAAACCGTAGAAATGGGTAGACTCGCCGTAAAGACAGGAATTTTCGTCTTAGCTGAGGCTAAGCTTGGGCAAATCAAAGTGACCAATAAAGTCAAGAGGCGAATCCCTATCAGAGCATATTTTAGGTTACAGAGTAGATTTCGCCACCTAAAAGACGAGCATATAAAGACGATACAAGAACATGTTGACAGGCGCTGGGAAGCATATATGCGATGCTTGGAGGCATGAAATCAATGAAGGAAGTTAGATTTCACGGAAGGGGAGGGCAGGGCGCAGTAACAGCTGCCAGGATCCTTGCATTAGCCTTATTTAGAGAAGGCAAAATTGTCCAAGCTTTTCCATTTTTTGGAATGGAAAGGCGTGGATCCCCCGTTCAAGCTTTTCTAAGATTTAGTATGGTAGAAACCATCGCTATTAGAACATATGTTTATGCTCCGGATTACATAGTCGTTCTCGATCCGACGTTATTTAAAACGGTAGATATTCTCAGTGGACTAAAGGACAATGGACTAGCCATAATAAATACAACAGAGCACCCCTCAAAGCTCGGACTGAAAGTCAAGAACATCGCAACTGTTGACGCAACAACGATATCCCTTAAAGCACTTAAAAATCGAATTGTGAATATTGCAATGCTCGGAGCATTTGCGTCCGCTACAGGGGAAGTATCGTTAAAATCCGTTTTCGAAGCGACCAAAGAGAGCTTCACCGAACGACTCGCCAAACCAAACATACAAGCCGCTAAAATGGCCTATCAAGAAACAAAACTCCACAACCTTGGTTGAGCAAATAACAACAAAGTTTTTATAACATAAATATGGGTTTTTGATTTTCTCAAATGGGCTACTCGTGAGGGTTAATAAGATGTGCAGATTTCACATCTTTTAGCATTGACGGAGGGTAATACCCTTTTCCTAAGTATATTTGCCTTAGAAATTTCACGCGCAGATTTTTACGCATACTCCAGATCTCAAACTTGTGTCGGCTATATATTGTGCTCTAATACTCAATGATTATCACGCAATTGTCTGTTCCCCTAGCATATGATTGCTCGAGAATTAACTCCTTCATTCTCGGGAAGATGCTTTTGAAGAACTTGCGCCAGAAGGCACGGCAGAACTCACATAGTATAGACTCCTCCTTAACATATTCGCCATAAGGACAAATTGATGAGCTCGCGGAACCTTCTATTTTGCCTTTTTTAATTTCGAACGGGAAAACACCCCTACCATATTTCGCCTCGTGTTTCTTGTTAGCATCATTAACAAATTCTTCAGCCGAAGCTATTTGTCCTATCCGTGAAGCTTGTTTTGCTACCTGGTGTTCTGCCCACTTATCTGCCGCTTCTCTGACTATTTCGTTTACTTTCTCATCTTTTATAACCCTTTTAAGAGCCTTAAGAAGAATGACGAACATCGCAGCATCTGGTTCGCGGCCTGTTAATAATTCCTTGGACATAATTACACTTCACTAACTGTCTATCTTTTTCTTATTCTATTACACTGGGATATCTACTCAGGATCTCCAGAAGTGCGCCCACATAGGCCATATCTCATTCTTTCCTCCATCAACTTACCTCCTCATCCAGTGTTCCGTGTATTTATACGCAGATTCTATGTTAGTTTCCCTTTAAAAAAAGTTGTTCCAAAAAGTAATTCTATCTTTGATGCACATCAGATTTTTGGATTTTCAGCGCTTCAGAAACAGTCTCTGAAGTATTTCCCAAGGTTAGAAATAGTTTTATGCTCTTCCAGTTCGATCATTGTTGCGAATGGAAATGAGAATTGAACTTCCCAAGCCAACTTGGTATGAGGAGGGAGCATATAATCTGAAGTTCCCAGATAAGTGGGAAGTGGAGATCTGTGCTATGAAAGGTGATCATAAGTCTCCCCTTTCTCACCATGAGGTTCAGAGAAAATTCGAATCCCCTCTCGGGACCGAAAGGATCAGTAAACTTGCTAAAGGTAAAAGGGAAGTCGCCATAATCTTTGATGACATGGCTCGTGGCACAAGAGTCTATCAATTTGTCCCACACATTTTAAATGAACTACAGGAAAATGGGATAGCAAAAGATCGCATACGATTCATCATGGCTTTGGGGGCTCACGGAACTAGAACGCGCATCGATTTTGCCAAGAAACTGGGTGAGGATGTTTGTTCAAGTTTTGCAGTTTACAATCATGATCCCTTTCAAAACTGTGTGAAATTAGGAAAGACAAGTAGAGGTACTTCGGTGGAGTTGAACAAAGAGGTGGCAAAGTGCGATCTAAAGATAGGAATTGGAAGTATAGTACCTCACCCCTTGACCGGATTCGGAGGGGGATCAAAAATAATCGTTCCTGGTGTTGCCTCTATAGAAACAATTTACCAAAATCACGTAATATTAGGTAGGTCTGGTCCGGGAAGGACTCCTCATCCCTCAATTGGTTTCGGGATATATGAAGGGAACGTCGTTTATGAAGATCTGGAAGAAGCGGCGAAGATAGCGAGGTTGGATGTAAAAGTAGATGCATTGTTGAATGCTAAAAGCGAGACGACCGACCTCTTTGTAGGTGACCCTGCAATTGAATTTAGGGAAGGTGTCAAGGTTGCTGTAAAGCATTATGTAACAAAACCTTCTAATGCTGTTGATGTGGTAATAGCTAATGTACCTACCAAGAGCAACGAAGCTGCAATTGCGATGTGGACTGCAATAGTGTCTCTTAGAGACGGAGGAACTATGGTTTTACTAGCTGATACGCCAGAAGGACAGACAACTCATTATCTTCATGGGAAGTTTGGGTCAGATTTGGGCGGTAAAGGTTGGCGACCCACAAACGATTATCCTAAGATTGGTAAAATCATTATCCTCTCCAGATATAAGGAAGTGGATCCTCTCTTGCCCATTTCGCCAAGATGGAGGTTGCTCTGGAAAGACAGATGGGAAGATGTGCTGGAAGAAATTGAGAAAGAACATAAAGCCAATGTTAAAGTTGCGGTTTACCCTTGCGCGGAGATACAGTATCCTCCAGGAGGTATACGAAGACCGCCTAACATGTTTTGATTTGTCAAGTAACTAGTCTGCGTTCGAGACTTATAATATCGTCCATCGCTTGCGCGGCGTTTTTTTTTGCTGAAATGTTTTGCTATTGATTGTGGATGAAGAAAGCCTTTAGTTTCTTGTCGACATCGTTGAGACCGAGACGCTTGAGAGTAGAACTCTTTGGCACCCCTCGTTCATTCCATCCGACAGCCTCGAAATACTTCTGTCTTTCTTCCATCAACTCTTTTCTTTCAGCAGCTCTTCCTGTGTAAGGTCCAGATGGAAGAGGGTCGTACCATCTGCCGGGAATATCGTCATCGACAAGGGGCTTCCAAGTAAAGTCAGGACCGCTCAAAAGAAGAACTGCTCTCTGGATCGCAAGTATCCTCAGAGCCTTATTTTCATACCATTCGTCTGCTGTGATAGACCAACCCGTTACTGCTTGGAAAAAATCCCAGATTAGGTCGAATGCGTCAGATTCAAAGACATTAAACCAACAGTAGACTCCAGAATCGTGTAGAATAAGCGTTAGCTCGCTGTCACCCTTCCTGATTTCCCTCTGAGCTGGAGAAGTGTGGTCTCCACCTTGGACGGAGCATGGATATGACACTATATCAACGAAATCCTGTCGACTTCTTATTCCATGAGCACCAATGGCTTGACCCTTCTCGACAACCGTGTATTTAGTAAGGTCTTTTCCCTTTATTTTGCTAAGCTTCACAGCTGCTCTATAAGTACCGTCAGCTAAAACGTCCCCAATTCCTTCTCTGTTTGAGATCATCCTCATCAGTCTAACGAAAGCTTCAGCGTCGCCCCATTTCAACTCGAACCCGAGATCTTTTTGAGTAAGTATGCCACGTTGATAAAGCTCGCCTGCGAATCCAAGGACGTTACCGACTTGAATACCACAGAAACCTAAGTCCTCCACAATGGAACAGAGGTAAACATTTGCCTCTGGTGTGAATATACCGAGATTTGTTCCACAGTAAGCCTGAAACTCGTAGTCTGGATTGTCGCTAATTGCATCCTTGAAGGGACCAGCCTTAACAACAGCGAGCTTTAGGCAGGTTATTGGGCAGCCAAAGTCGCCCCAATACCTTTTCACCCAAACCTTTTCCTCGAACTTGTCAACTCCGAAACTCTTTTCGTCGTGCCATTCTTCCTGCCAGTTCCGTACTGGTTCAGAGCTAAGTCTGGCGCCAACGTCGTAACCAAAGCTGCCTGTTCCCCAACGTCTCCATAAATCGGCTTTGAAATTGATCTTAGTGATCTGGCACATTAGCTCCTTCGTACGCTGCATATTCGAAGCCTCTGGGATCGGACCCATACCCTTGAAGATGATCGCCTTTAAGTTCTTAGAACCCATAACTGCCCCATAACCTCCGTAGCCTGCACCATGTGTATATTTAGTCTGCACTGCAGCCATTCGGGACATTCTTTCTCCAGCTGGGCCTATGTGCAGAATAGAAGGGGCTTTCCACTCTCTACTATTTGGCGATCTCTCCTCAAGCTCTGTGACAGCTTCCTTTGTGAGAATCTTATAGATTTCAATGCGCGTTTTTCCCCATACATGGGAGGCATTCTTTATCTCGACCATGTTGTCGGTTACAAGAACATAGACTGGATTCTGGGCTTTCCCTCTAACGATTAGACCATCGAATCCAGCGCACCTCATATCGATTGCGTGTTCACCTGCTATGGTGGAACCGACGATACCAAGGGTGAGCGGAGATTTTCCAGAAATGCACATGCGCGCGCCGCCAGGGAAATAGCCTGTTAGAGGACCAGCGAGGATTATCAAAACATTTTCTGGACTTAGGGGATCTATTTCCTCCCAACGTTCTCCAAGTTTATCCCAGAGTATTTTTGTGGCAAGCCCACGGCCTCCAATGTACTCCCTCAGCAGAGCTTCGCGGAATTTAGTCTCTTTTATACCTCCAGTAGAGAGATCGATCTCAGCAAATTTTCCAGCGTATCCTCGCATATTAGATCAGATCCCTTCCATGCTCACCAAATATCATTATCACAAGATCCCTTGTAATGTCGTCTGGTCTCCTCGAGTAAAGCTTGTAAGAGCTATTGTCGTCTTTATTCACAACTCTGAGCGCGTTCCAACCACCCTCGGTGCAGATTTTTGCGCATTGGGGATCACCATTACAGAGATCGCAGATTGTAACTTTGTTGTCACTTGGATGGAGAAAAGGAACCCGTCCAGGACAGGCTAGAATGCAGGTCTTGCACGATGTGCATTTCTCGCGGTCTACGAGCACAGCCGAGGTTTTTTTGTCAACTGATAGTGCGTCGTATTGACATGAAGTGACACATGGATAATCTTGACACTGGGTGCATAGATGAGGTAATTCAACGCCAGGCACCCGCATAAACACTCTAACACGTGAAGCCTCTGGCCATATCCTGTTCTCATGGTGAAGGCTGCATGCCACTTCACACATTCGGCATCCACTGCATCTTGAGAAATCTCTTGCTATCCATATGGGTTTTTTTCTAGTCATAAGTAGTCCTTATTGATTAATGAACATATCAACTTTTCGAAGGCTATGCCATTACCAATGAACGCTCGAGCGCGCGCGCGCAAGCTGAAACGAAGATTCGATGAAGGAGAACTCTAAAGGATAGAGGATTTTGCACGGCACACTTTTTGCAACCCTTTGATCTTCTCCGGATGACAACCCTCAAGTTAAATTACTGAACCAGGAACGCCGGAGAGACGAAAGCTAAAATCGCGGTAGGCCCGATAACGACTTAGAGAGCTGTGACACCATCCTTTCTCATGCCTAGGGGTTCTTTCAGCTCTCTCGCTTTTGCGCTATCCATAGCTTCCAACAATTAGCATCGATTTCGGCATCTCGCTCTGTTCCAAACCTATCCAAGTCGAGGAGGTAGAGTCCATCAACCCGCTAGAAGTTCTTAATGTGCAAGAAAAACAGTCGCTGAGGCGGAAAAAACCAGGGTTTAAGTTTACAGCTCTGGAATTTCCCCTCTCCCTCGACTTAGACAAAGAAGGAGCTCAACACGTCAGCGCCAAAGCAGGTAACACAGCCTACTCTGGTCTACAACATTACCCAGGAGCCATGGACAACCGCTATCTCTTAGATGAGGAGAGAAATGCGATAATCATTGTAGAGCGCTTCTGCATGAAAAGAGGTTTGGAACATGAAGTTATCGACTTAGGAAAGGGGATCCTAGAAAAGCTGAGGTTTAAGTTAAAGGGCGTGGCGAGTTTTACAGCGGTCATGTTCGAGAAAAGATGGTTTACGGCATTCCAACAGAAGGCGCTTTGGATAAACTCGTGATGAAATGAAAACGCTGTAAGGTTAAGGCAGGATAAACTCCCATTCGCACCAAACGTTTTCTGGGTGGAATCCTAGAGGGCATGTTCTACAAACTACTTCAACCTTCGGGTTAAACTCTTTAGCAAAGCTCAGGAGATAGCCGAAGCGCACTTGTCTGCATGGAAACTCGCCTAATCCCTTGCCTATTCTGGCTTCCTGTGTTCGGCAACGGGTTACTCGGAAAACTCCTCTCTCAGCTGACGCCTCTGATTCTTTCTCGGTTTAGTAAAGCGCCCAGCTTGTGTTTCGCGCGCGCGTGATGAGGGGGAAGTCTTTATTCTTGTTTGCCCGCTCTATTAGCTCGTATGTGCAGCCGTAGTCTAGTTTGGTCTAGGCTTCTAGCCTCGGACGCTAGGGACCCCGGTTCAAATCCGGGTAACCCCACATGCTTCAAACCCATACTAGATGAAAATTAAGGACTTAGTATCCATATTGAAACATTGACAACTATTTAATCGAAGGTCTGAAAACCTGTGTGAGTTTACTACCCATTTTTGTGAAAATTTAACAAATTGCTAGTTGCTATTATGAGATCTCAAAGACCTCAATATCTGGTTAAGATTTATGGCACCTTGGCGCAAGATTCTGGGTTCTCTGTGAGTCATGTCAACAACAGTTGATGAAACCTTTACTTGAGTTGTTCCCCCATCAAGGAAGAGATCTACTTGATCACCTAGTTGTTCGATAGCCTCGTTCATATTAATTGGAGGTGGACACCCCGTCTTATTAGCACTTGTTCCAATGAGCAGTCCACCTGATGCTCTTAGTAACATTAGTGATGTTTCATTGTTAGGTATCCTTACTCCAATGTCTTCTTGACCAGATGTTCCAATCTTTGGAAGATTTTTTTTAGGCAAAATTAAAGTTAAAGGACCAGGCCAAAATCTTTCAGCTAAAATTCTGGCTGCAGAAGAAATTTGGGCTACTCTTTCAATGTTACTTAATGAATTTGAAAGGATTGGTAAAGGTTTTTCTTTACGCTTCTGCATTGGATCTTTCACTTGAAGAAGCCTTTTGATAGCCTTGAGATTGAATGGGTCACATCCTAGACCGTAGACTGTATCTGTTGGGTATACAATCAGTCCACCTCTTCTTACGATTCCCGCAGCAGTCTCAACATTTCTTAGCGTCGCTTTTAATAATCGCAAAGGTTTGACACTCCCATTATCATATATCTGATGAAAGTCGCTCATTAACCTCCAAACAAAGAGCAAGTATGTACGGTCAGCAAGTTTGGCGCGTCACAGCTGGTTGCTCCACGCCGTCGCCTAACATCATCCCATTACAGAAAAGTATTTTTAGGCTATTAGGTGTTTCCATCAACGCAAAGTAGAATTGTATAGAAAAGGGGATGAGAGCATGAATAGAAAATCTCAGAGACCTGCAATTATAGTTCATGGAGGGGCTGGAGAATGGCGCAAAGAGAGACAAGAAGCAGGACTTGCAGGAGTCAGAGCAGCTGCTTCAACAGGATTCGATATCTTGAAACGTGATGGAGCAGCTCTTGACGCAGTGGAAGCTGCTGTGATGCATATGGAAGATGATGAGGTTTTCAATGCTGGATTAGGCTCATCTTTGACTCTTGATCAAACGATTGAGATGGAAGCTTCTATAATGGACGGGAAAACCTTGTCAGCAGGAGCTGCTGGACTGCTACGTGATGTTAAATATCCTGTGCATTTGGCTCGGTTAGTTATGAAGGAGACAGATCATGTATTTCTCGTGGGCAAGAGTGCTGAAAAAATAGCTGAGCTTTTCAAGTTGGAACGCAGAGACCCGGTCACGGATCTAAGGTTAGGTTATTGGCGGGAACTGAAGAGCAAAGTTTCACGCAGCAAGTTGGGTTACTTGCCTAAACTAGCTGAATTATTGAAGTCATATCCCAATTTTGTGCAGATGGATACTGTGGGCGCTGTCGCTGTTGACTATAGTGGTAACTTAGCGGCAGCAACATCGACAGGTGGCCTCTCCCTAAAAATTCCTGGTCGCATAGGAGACTCACCCCTTATAGGTTGTGGTAACTATGCAGATAATGAAAAAGGAGCCTGCTCAGCTACCGGTCTAGGAGAAATCGCGATTAGACTTGTCCTCGCAAAGAGTACTTGTGATCTAATTGGCTATGGGCAAACACCTCAGAATGCTACAGAAAAGGCAATTGGTGAGGTGAATCGAAGGATTGGAAACCCCATTAATCAAATGGGTTTAATTGCCATAGACTCCCAAGGGAGACTCGGTGCTGCTCACAATTCACCCCATCTTTGCTGGGCTTATATGACACCTGCTTCACCCTTATCTGAAGCTTCTTTGACAGCCAAACACATACCGAGAAATCAAGAGCACCCCTAATCCCAAACCGAAATGCTGGTGAACAACTAATCTTAACTCTTATTAATTTCGCGCTTTCACTCTATAGAATCAAACCATAGAGTTGGGCAAAATCATGGTGAGAATTGCAGTATTAGACGGGGACAGATGTAAGCCAAAAAAATGTGATAAAATTTGCTATCGTTTTTGCCCCAAAGTGCGAAATAACGTTGAAGCAATAGTTTTCGAAGAAATCAAACCGAGAGTGGTTGAAGCTCTGTGTATAGGCTGTGGGATATGTGTCAAAAAGTGTCCCTTCAATGCTTTAGCTATCGTTAACCTGCCTGATGAACTCGAATCAGAATGTAGTCATCGTTTTGGACCAAATAGCTTTAAACTATATCGTTTGCCGGTTCCGTCCCAAGGTGTGGTTCTGGGGTTATTAGGTCAGAACGGAATAGGCAAGAGCACAGCAATCAAAATTCTGTCAGGAGAGATCAAGGCGAATTTAGGCAGACATGATCACCCTCCAAATTGGAGAGAGATTATAAAACAATATAGAGGTTCGGTTCTTCAAGATTTCTTCCTAAGATCAAGTCAAAGCCATCTGAAGGTTGCTTATAAACCACAATATGTTGACAAGATCCCGAGAATAATCTCTGGAAAAGTAAACGAATTGCTTGAAAAAGCTGACAAAAGGAAAAAACTAGCAAAGATAACTGAACAGCTGGAATTGAAGCCTATTTGGACTCGTCCTCTCAAAGTGCTCAGTGGCGGTGAACTCCAGAGAGTTGCGGTTGCCGCCACCTTATGTAAGGACGCTGATATCTATCTTCTCGACGAGCCATCAAGTTATTTAGATGTAAGTCAACGGCTGGCGGTTGCACGAGCAATTAGGGATCTCAAGGAAGATGGGAAAATGGTAATTGTTGCAGAGCATGACCTCGCAATAATTGACTATTTGTCAGACCAGATTTGTCTTCTCTATGGAGAGCCAGGCGTTTATGGTGTAATCTCTAATGTTCACGGCGTAAGAGCTGGCATCAACATTTACTTAGAGGGGTTTATCCCAGACGAAAACGTAAGATTCCGAAAAGAACCAATAGTTTTCCACGTAAAACCTCCAACGCTCAGCTGGGGTATTGGTGAAACCGCTCTTCAATGGGAGAAGATGAAAAAAACTTTTGAAGGATTTACCTTAAGGACCGAACAGGGAAAAGCCAAGAGAGGTGAAGTTATCGGAATCCTAGGACCAAATGGAATTGGTAAAACAACTTTTATCAAACTTCTAGCTGGAATTGAGGAGCCTGATGAAGGTTGTCAGCCTACATCAACAATACTAACAGTGAGCTATAAACCACAGTATGTGTCAACTGAATATGAAGGCATAGTTGAAGAACTTCTAAAGAGTGTTACCAAAAAAAAGTTCAAGGCAAGCTGGTATCGAAGTGAAATTCTTGAACCTCTCAATGTCGAGAAATTACTAGATCGAAACCTGGGGCAACTGAGCGGAGGAGAACTCCAACGAGTTGCCATTGCTGTTTGTCTTTCTCACGATGCGGAATTATACTTGTTAGATGAGCCTAGTGCCTACCTAGATGTGGAAGAGAGATTAAGAATGGCCCGCACAATTCGAAGAACGATTGAGAAGAAGAATGCCACAGCTTTTGTTGTTGAGCACGATGTATTAGCTCAAGACTTTATCGCTGACAGATTACTAATTTTTGATGGAGAGCCTGGCGTAAGAGGAGTAGCAGATTCACCCACAAACCTCAGAGAAGGGATGAACAACTTCTTGAAAATGATGAAAGTCACTTTTAGGCGGGATCCAGCCACAAAGAGACCCAGAGTAAACAAAGACGGATCAAGAACCGACCGATATCAGAGGAAGATAGGCGAGTATTATTATATAAAATAGAGCGATAGATAGGAATTCATCGAGCTTGCACTTCGCCAAATAATTGGGCAAATCCTTCATATATGCGAAGTTGAAGAATCAAGATGAGGCAATTTACATGGTTGGAAAATCTTCTGAAACAATATATTTTGATGAACCTGGTGCTCAAAACACCGATGAAACGTTGAGGCTAGCAAGGATAGGGGCTGAAAAGTTGGGTATTCGGAACATTATCGTTGCTTCAACAACAGGCTCTACTGGTGAAAAGGCATCAAGGGTATTTGATGGTTATAATTTGGTTGTTGTCACCCATGTTGTGGGGCATAGGGAACCTAATGTCAACGAATTCCTTCCAAAGAATCGTGAAGTTATCACGAATAATGGAGGAAATGTTGTCACTGCAGCCCACGCTTTCGGAACTCTTGGTAGAGCTGTTCACAAGAAGTTCGGTGCAGTTCAAATTGATGAAATCATAGCAAACGTTTTGCGCATCTTCGGTCAGGGTATGAAGGTTGCTTGTGAAGTTAGTTGCATGGCGGCAGATGCAGGTCTAGTTAACGTAGGTGAGGAGTCGATTGGAATTGGAGGCTCTAGTAGTGGAGCAGATACAGCAGTAGTGCTGACGCCTAGCAATACGCACACATTTTTCAATACCAAGGTGAAAGAGATCATCTGCAAACCTCGTCTGTAGAATACGCCAGTGGATAGTCGTGCTTCAATTATAGGCATCTGGAGTCACATTTAGAATCGTTTCGCGTAGTGTCGATGAGTTTATCGTAAGCTGAGCGTGTTAAGTTGTCGTAATAACTAACACCAATTGAGTGGATTAACCTGTCTTGTTTTATATACCCTCATGAATAATTGTTGAATAGAGAAATAAACAGAAAGGTGAACAAATGAAAACTGAAGTTACAGTTCTATCTGTGAGTCAATGGAGACCTAGTGCTTACGATTACTACGATGTACGTCCACGTATTCCTAATCGAACGGTCAATAACGGTTCAATCGAAATAGGAAGAAACTACTTCAAACAAAGTTTTATACAAATTCGTTGTCGTCGCCAAATGCGAAGCCCTTTCGAAATCGTACTGACTTCCAATGAATATGAAGAAATCGGAAGACCAACAGTTGGAGATACAATTGTATTGGAGATGAAGAAACAGAAGGCAAAATCCATCAAAGATTGATAAAAGTAACTTCTTTTCATGCGCGCGCATTTAGGTTCTTGATGATGCCCAGTTCATTAAGGGGATTATCGCTTTTCTCGCGCACGCGCCGCGTCTGATTAACTGGTCAAATATTAAATGTCACCCTTAACAGCTCGTTTGCAATCATGCGCTACAGACTAGGCTTATATTCACATGCACAAACACACATGCTAAAGAGAATTCAATTGAGCAGCAAGGAAGAAGTATACGTGAATCAAATCAGATTAGCACTTCTAATCCAACTCTTGAATTCCTTCGTTGGCGGGGTCCTTATCGTAATATTGCCTTTGATGATGAAAGAAAGAGGCATAAACATTGTTACTATAGGGTTTGTATATGCAGCGATGCCAATGATTTTTCAGCTTAGCAGGATGCTCTTTGCCATTCTCTCGGATTTCTGGGGAAGAAAGCCCTTCTTCATTTTGCACGGACTATTAGCCGTCGTCTCGAATTTAATCTACTACGTAGCTCAAACACCTATGCAATTTTTGTTTGGAAAGATTGTTGAGGGAACCAAGGATGGCTCCCTCTGGGCAGTAAATAGAGCTTTTCTCCTGGAACACAGTGAGAACAAATGGAGAATCTTGGTTCATCTGAGAACTACGACTTACGTTTTCTTGGCTATTGGAAGTCTCTTGGCTGGCTTTCTTGTCGTTTGGCTGCAATACGACGGGGCACTGCTGACATGTGCCTTTATAGGAGCTCTTGTGATCCCATCGTCTCTGCTGCTGAGTGGTGGAGGAAGGAGAAAGCTAAACAAAGCTAGGGCGCTAGAGCTTCTGGATTTTCGAAAGAAGCAAAAGCCCTTCAAATTGCTCTTGATATTGTTTTTCGTCATGGGGTTATCTTTAGGATTTGTAAGCAACTTTGTTTTCCCGCTGTTTTTGAGCGAAAATGGATTTGACACCGAGACAATTGGTTTGTTTCTTGGATTACAAATCTCATTGAAAGGCGTGTTTTCATATCTTCTTGCGGGAAAGACTGACATAAGAAGAATCATGCTCATAAGTGGAGCACTATCCATATCCGTGCTTGTATTGCTGGGGATTTCCAGTGGAATTATGGTCGGGATACTTACTATTGCTTATGGTAGTGCTGAGGGCCTGCTTAGCATTGGTCAGGAAGGTATTTTGGTCAGAATCACGAATAGAGAATCTTATGGAACTGACATAGGACTGCTTATGATGGGACTTCACAGTGGACGTGCTGTGAGTTTGGCCGCATCAGGCTTCCTCATTTCACTTTGGGGTTTTTCTGCTCCATTCCTTATGTCAGCCTTTGTCTTTACATTCTTTTTGTTTGGCGTATATTTGATTCCAAAGATGTAACTCTAGTAAGCCTGCATGACAAGTTGTGACACACGGGAGCACGCGAGGATGGCTTTGAGTACGTCTGACAGAAAGCGCGCGCGCGGACCCACCAGCACAGATATATAGCGCTAGTCGTGAACGACCTGAGACGATGAGTTTGAATGAATCCGACAGAATTCATGATAGTCTCCCATCGAAGATAAAGAGATTAAGTAGCAGGACTTTTAACACGTTTGATTTCGTGAAAGGGAATATTCGGATCCTGCTAATTTGCTATATGATTTGGTCATTTTCCGCGCGCGCATATACTTTGTGCGTCCTACGTTTTCTCAGCAGTTCTCGTTAGTTGTCCTCAACGCATCAATACGAAGAGGCATCCATATGATTTCAGAAACTGTTTTTAATACACTCATTTAAGCTATAGACGGTGATAAGGTTGCCACGCCTCTGGACCCCACTAATCTTGGTGAATTTTAAAGCTTACATTGAAAGTGTTGGTGGAAAAGCCCTTGAGCTAGCTAAAAAAGCAGAAAAAATCAGTAATCAAACAGGAGTATGCATAGGACTAGCTCCGCAATATACAGACATAAATCAGATTGCTGAAGCTGTTTCTCTACCAGTTTTTTCTCAGCACTTAGATCCAATAATGCCCGGTAGTCATACAGGACAAGTGCTTGCAGAAGCGTTAGAAACAGCCGGGGCAATTGGAACACTGATTAATCACTCAGAAAAGAGAATGAGACTAGCAAGAATAGATGCTGCAATTCAAAGGGCAAGGGAAGTTAATCTGGTCACTGTTGTATGTACGAACAATGAGAACGTAAGCGCTTCAGCAGCCTACCTAAAACCTACTTATATCGCTATTGAACCACCTGAGCTTATTGGAACAGGAATACCTGTGTCACAAGCAAAACCTGATATTGTCACAGAAACTGTGAAACTCGTTAAGAAAATTAACACCGAGGTTATCGTTCTTTGTGGAGCAGGAATAACTAAAGGTGATGATGTGGTTTCAGCGCTAAAATTAGGAACACAGGGCATTCTTGTTGCCAGCGGTGTAGTTAAAGCAAAAGAGCCAAGTAAAATTCTTTTGGAGTTCGCAGAAGCTACGCTTTCTGTGTAAAGGTGACCTTATCTGAAAGTGGAAGTAGAATGTCTTTCCTGTATTATACATCGGGGTTACCTAGAAATTACAGAAGCTACAAAAAACCCAAGTCTTCAATTTAAGGCGTCAAAAACTCTGCTGGAATACTTGGCTAGGGAATTCGCACCGCGATCAGTTGCAGCAGTTCTTGGAACAACTCGAGACCGAATAATAAAGAGGATTACAGGAAACTCTGACATTTATAGTCAAAGAAAGCGAGCAAGCAATCAGGCAGCTTTGAAACTATTGCCTGCACTAGAAAGAACCATCGAACAGGAAATAAGACCTGAAAAAAGATTCAGGACTGCATGTCTTGCAGCGATCGTGGGTAACACTATTGAATTCGACATCCCCGAACACGAGGTTGATCTTGAGCAACTTGAACAACTAATTTCCAAAGCTGAAGAAGAATTAGCCATTGACGAGATATCTAAAATTCATAAACAAGCCAAGGAAGCAAACGAAATCCTTTATCTAGCAGACAACGCAGGCGAGATTGCACTGGATAAATTATTGATCAACGAACTTAAACAATCAAACACACGGGTTATAGTAGTTGTGAAAGGAGGACCAATTCTGAATGATGCGACATTGGATGACGCCAAAGAAGTAACGATCTTTGAAACCGCAGACAATGTTATTACCACAGGTACCGATGCAGTCGGACTACCTCAACCAGAAGAACGCTCTCAGGAATTCAACAAAGCCTATCAAGAAGCTGATTTTATAATAGCTAAAGGAATGGGATATGCTGAAACACTTACTGAAGACAGACTTGAGAAACCTCATGCATTCCTGTTAAGAACAAAATGTAATCCTGTAGCAAGATACTTCGGTGTTGAGCGGAATAGAAATGTCGCCAAATTAATAGGAGTCGAGGATTAGAACATAAGGGAACATGACTTGGCAAAAATAGTAATTACTCGTGACACACTTCGCAAGTTTAAGAACGCAATCAATTTAGAATGGATCGTAACAAATGGTTTAGGTGGATATAGCTCATCAACTGTTCTAGGAATCAACACACGAAAATATCATGGAATTCTGGTCTCTTCCTTTGATCCTCCACTTAACAGAAGAGTAATGATTACAAAACTTGACGAACAGATCACGGATAACAAGCAAACATATCTTCTTGGTGCCAATGAGTTTAGTCAATCAATATTTCCAAGAGGTTATGAGCATCTTGAAAAATTCCAGTGGTCACTATTCCCCCAATTCCATTATAAGATTGACAACATAGAGCTTAAGAAAACCATTTTGATGCTCCTCAACAAGAACACTACGGTAGTCCACTACGAGGTCTTTTCTTCTCTTCCCAAGAGTACAATACTGAAGATTTTTCCTCTAGTCAACTCTAGACATTTTCACTCAGTAACTAGAAGAAGGGAACTTGAACCGACTTACTCTAAGAAGGTCGATTCACAAAGAGTAAGGTTACAAACCACAAAACCCCAATCTACCCTAATTATCTCAACAGATGTAGGGAAATTTCTTGATGAAGACGAAACGTGGGTGGAGGGTATGCATTTCAGGATAGATAGATCTCTGGGTACAAATTACATTGATGATAGCTATATTCCTGGGAGATTCAATATACCTATAAACCCCCAGAGTAAAACAGAATTTACCATAGTGGCGACAGCTGCAAGAGAAGCAATGGTTACAGAAGATATTCATGAATCCAGCTGCAGAGAAGCTGAAAATTTCGAAGATTTTCGCCATAGACAAACTGAAAGAATATGTAATCTCATGAAAAGACCTCCCAGCTTGCTTCAAGGGAATGTTGAAAGTAGAGCGGAGAGATATCTCATGTGGCTCATCTGGGCTGCTGACTCTTTTATCGTGGCTAGAGCTTCAACACAGAAGAAATCAGTTATTGCAGGATATCATTGGTTTGAGGACTGGGGACGTGACACTTTAATATCACTCCCTGGACTAACTTTGGTAACACACCGTTTTGACGATGCAAGAGATATTCTCCTAACTTTCAAAAACTATTGTCATGCTGGTCTTATGCCTAACAGATTTCCAGACAAAAATGGACAGACTCCTATCTATAATACTGTTGATGCCACTCTATGGTATTTCAACTCGGTCTTACAATATCTGAAGTACACAGGGGATTTCAGTTTTATAAAAAACAAACTGTGGAACACCCTCAAGTCTGTAATAGATCACCACATACAAGGAACAATAAACAACATCCACCTCGATAATGATGGTCTAATCGAACACGGACCGCAGTTAACGTGGATGGATGCAGTGATTAACGGAAACCCTGTGACTCCTCGGCATGGAAAAGCAGTGGAAATACAAGCGTTGTGGTTCAATGCTTTGAAAACCATGATCATTCTCGCGAACCGATTTGGATACCCAAATTTAGCAGACAAATATACTGATTTAGCAAAAGATACATCTTTAAGTTTCGTCGAAAAATTCTGGGATGACCAAAGAAGTTGCCTTTTGGATGTCCTAAACAAGGAAACAGAAGAGGTAGGAGTGCGGCCAAATCAGATATTCGCAGTTTCGTTAGACTTCTCGATGCTTAACAAGAAACAACAGTTCGCAGTAGTTTCTACTGTTCAGACCAAACTTTGGACCAAGTGTGGTTTACGAACTCTGTCACCAGACGACAAGAGATACCGTGGAAGATACTATGGAACTTGGGACGATCGTAACCTTGCTTATCATAATGGAACAATCTGGCCATGGTTAACTGGCCCCTTTTCAACAGCTTTTCTACGTGTCCATAACTTTGATGCAGAAACCAGGGGTTTTGTGTTTGAGAATTTTCTTCTACCTCTCCTCGAAGAGCAGACACATCGGGCTGGGCTTGGAACAATAAGTGAGATTTTCGATGGTGATGCACCTCATATTCCAAGAGGATGCGTCAGTCAAGCTTGGAGTGTAGCTGAACTCCTAAGGTCATATTTCGAAGATATATGTCTTGTACGAGGAAGATTTGAGAAAGAAAT